>LSQX01291401.1_pt2 | contig 11363 bp, 7 predicted proteins | sample 654561 | NCBI WGS metagenome assembly LSQX01 (sample SAMN04489861, study PRJNA283612) | anaerobic digester metagenome | isolation source: 4 biogas reactors fed with cattle manure at either 37C or 55C with and... | place: Denmark: Kongens Lyngby | collected 2014 | reverse complement strand
AGATGTGTACATGAGACAGGTTCTCTAGTGTTAAATGCGGCCATCGAAGCTGCGCGTGCAGGGGAATTTGGAATAGGCTTTACCGTTGTGGCCGAAGAAATCCGAAATCTTGCCGAGGATTCTAAAAACGCCGTTGGAGAGATTCAGGCTGTCGTAAATGAAGTCATGGAATCTGTTGAGAATCTAGTCAAGGATTCCGGAAATATACTTGAGTTTGTTGATGGCCAAGTAATAAATGACTACGACACTTTAGTGAATACAGGTGAACAATACAGCACCGATGCGGATTATATAGATAACTTGATGCAGAAGTTTGCTGTTACGTCAAATACGTTACATGAATCCACAACACATCTGCTCCAGGCAATTAACGAAATCACTACTGCTGCGAACGAAGGCGCTATTGGAGCCTCCAGTATTGCTGAAAAATCCGGTTCGATTACCGAAAAGGCTGATGGATTGGTTCGTTATGCAGCTGAAACAAAAAATAGTTCAGATAAGTTGAACGAAAAAGTGCAAAAATTTATTATATAAACCAATTATATATTGCAAAAGAGTACCCTTCTGAGGTACTCTTTTTTCTTTGCAAGTTTTTCAAGTCACTAGTCCAGCTCTCTCTTGAGCTGTTTATTAGTTAATCTTTGATTAAATCCTTGAATACTGCATAAGCATTATCCCACAATTCTTTTTCTGTTGAAGAATAGGTAACTATGGGGAAAGAATCTTTAACGATACTTCTAATTTGTTTCAAACCCTTTATCTTGCCCAAAGCCATTGCCTGAAGCAGTATATTGCCGATAGATGTTGCCTCGATTGGCCCAGCTACAACATTTCGCCCGGTTGCTTCAGCCGTAAATTGGCAGAGAAGCTTATCTTTTATACCACCGCCAACCATATGGATTACGTGTAACTTCCTTCCCAAAATATCTTCTAGCTTTTCCAGGACCATTCTGTATTTTAAAGCAAGGCTCTGAGTTATGCATCGGACAATCTCTCCCTTTGTCTCCGGAACAGGCTGACCGGTTTTCCTGCAATAGGCTCTTATCCTTTCCGGCATATTCCCGGGAGCAATAAAAGAGCTGTCATCAGGATCAATAAAGGATACAAATGGTTTTGCCTGAATAGACTCACCGTCCAATTCAGCAAAGGTGCAACCGTTTCCTCCCTTGTCCCAATGTCTTTTGCACTCTTGTGTAAGCCACAGTCCCATGATGTTTTTATGTACAGTTATTTTTCCTCCAACCCCACCCTCATTAGTGACAGACAAGCTCATGCTTTTTTCATTAATTATGGGGCTGTCAGATTCAAAACCCATCAATGACCAGGTTCCACAGCTAATGTATGCGAAACTCTCATCCAAAGAAGGAACTGCAGCAATAGCGGACTGGGTATCGTGCCCAGCAACGGCTATTACCTTTATACGCGGGATATTCAGCTCTCGGGATAATTCATCGGTTAACTCTCCAATTATTGTTCCCGGAGGAATTATGTCCGTAAAAATTTCTCTTGGAAGATTAAGCTTATCTATTATCAGGTCAGACCACTGTTTTGTGTTTGCATCCATCAATTGGGTAGTGCTGGCAATACTATATTCAGTGGTCTTGACTCCTGATAGAAAATAATTCAATAAATCTGGGGTAAGAAGAAGGGTTTTAGCCTCACGAAGCAAAGAAGAATTGCTCCTTTTCATGGAATAAAGCTGGAGTATTGTATTGAACCACATGAACTCAATTCCCGTAACCTTATAGAGCTCTTCTTTAGGTATGCAATCCGCTAAAATCTCCATCATTCCATTTGTTCTTTTATCTCTGTAATGATAAGGATTACCCAGTAGGTTCCCCTTACTGTCAAGGAGGCCGAAATCGACCCCCCATGTGTCTACTGCTATAGAAGAAATATCTTGGTGGCCTTGACGGACGCAATTTAGAATTCCTTGCTTTATCTCTTGAAAAAGCCTTAGGATGTCCCAATATAAATTACCGTTTACCATAACAGGGTCGTTGCAAAATCTGTGTACCTCCTGAAGGGTTAACTCTCCATCTTTCAGGATTCCCAGTATTGCTCTTCCATTGCTTGCGCCAAGATCAATAGCCAGCATTTTGATTGCGTCCGACAATTATAACACCACCCTTATATTACTTTTTACCGTACAATGGTCCGAAATTATCACATGCTCTGTAATCAGCACCTTCTAAATCTTTTGTTCCAAATGCTTTCCATGTGCTTGGTCTGTAAATTTTCTCATCGGGAACATTATGCATACTAACAGGTATTCTCAGCATAGAAGCAAGAGTTATCAAATCAGCTCCGATGTGGCCATAACAGAAAGCTCCGTGGTTGGCGCCCCAATCGGCCATAACTGAATAAACATCAGCAAAAGATCCTTTTCCTGTAAGATTAGGTGCGAACCAGGTAGTAGGCCAAGTAGGATCTGTTCGCTTCTGAAGTATGGCGTCCATATCCTCAGGCAATTCACAGGTATAACCTTCTGCTATTTGAAGAACAGGGCCCATGCCTTTGATCAGATTAATTCGGGTCATAGTTACCGGCATGCTGCCTCGGGTAACAAAATATGAAGAATAGCCTCCACCCCTAAAATATCCGACATTTGCTGGTTCCCAAGATGTTGCATCAAGACATTTTTGTGCTTCTTCGGATGAAATGTTCCAAAATGGTTTCATTGCAGGTTTACCGTCAATCGACTGTTGCCCGGTTCCATCCAATGCTGCCGCTCCGGAGTTAATAAGATGGATTATTCCGTTTTTAGCCAGACCTGTAAGCTCCTTACCTGTAACACGTTTTACAGCTTCAGGGCTCCAGTAGGTACGTACATCGGCAAAAACCTGAGCAGTGTTAGTAAGAAGGTGTCCAAATAACATTGCCAGACCATTAAGATTGTCATTTTCGGTGGCAACAACATAGGCCTCCCTAATTCCATTCCAATCAAAAGAGGAATTCATAATTGCTTCCATAAAGTCTCCATTGGGGAAATGATCTGTCCATTGTCTTTGCCCCTGAAAACCCGATAAAATCGCATTGTGTCCCAAAGCTTCTTCTCCGAAGCCAAGCTCGGCGAGTTTGGGATTTCCTATCATAAGATCTCTGGCTATCAAAACCATCTTGACAACAAACTCCCAATTCTTGTCCTTTGTCTCTCTGCTTTGCTGAATTTCTGCAATATTACCGTCCTTGCCTTCTTTGCAGTTTTCCTTAACCCATTTTAAAGCCTTATTAAATTCTTCCTTATCATAAATTCCCTCATCAATTCTTCTGATAAACTCGCTCATGTCTATATATTCGTTACGCATGCCGAGATAATTCTGGAAGAAATCTTCATTTATCATAGAACCGGCTATTCCCATGGATATTGTACCCATAGAGAGGTATGACTTACCTTTCATTGTTGCAACAACAAGACCTGCTCTTGCAAATCTCAATAATTTTTCTTTTACATCGGCTGGAATATTAGTGTCACCAGCGTCCTGAACGTCTCTGCCGTAAATGCCGAATGCCGGCAACCCCTTTTGGCTGTATCCGGCAAGCACAGCTGCTAGGTATACCGCTCCGGGTCTTTCTGTTCCGTTAAAACCCCAAACTGCCTTAGGAGTAAAAGGATCCATGTCCATGGTTTCTGATCCATAGCACCAGCATGGTGTAACGGTAAGAGATACTCCTACACCTTCCCGGGTGAATTTTTCGGCACAACGAGCTGCCTCTGCTACCCCACCAATGCAGGTATCAGAAATAACACATTCAACCGGAAGCCCATTTGAGTGCTTTATATTTTGTGAAATTAGCTCTGCTGCGGCTTTTGCCATGTTCATGGTCTGATCCTCCAGGGATTCTCTTACTCCCCTGCGACGACCGTCGATAACCGGACGAATACCGATTTTGGGCATTGCACCCTGAAATCTGTTTTCCGCTTTTGCCATGTTAAAATCTTTAATTCCCATAAAAAACCCCTCCCGCTTAATGCAATCGTTTACATTTTTCTATATAAGAGTTCTGTAGGTCTACACCTCAAGAACCTTATAGTTGACATAGTTCCTTACTTATAGCTCTATCATTTATTTATATTACGTTGCTTTTACTTTACTTTAAGTTGAGTCTTTAATCGAATAATCTGTGGAGCATGCTCACTATTGTCATTTATACGTTGAATTAACATGCTTGCAGCTTTATTGCCAATCTCAAGCATCGGCTGTCCTACCAACACCCTGCAGTAACCAAGTAACGAGGCCAGCTCCATATCATCAAAGCTGGCTATGGATAATGCCTTTTCATTAGTCACACTATGCTCTATTAAATATCTCGTAGCTCCCATATGCATGTAATAATTTGATATAAAAACAATCTCCGGGGGATTTTCTCCGCCCATCAGTTCCTTCATATTATCGTATCCGCTCTGTTCATGGTAATCCCCATATTTTATTATTGATTCATCCATCGGTATACAATAATCTTTTAAGGCCCGCTTGTATCCTACATCACGTTCCTTTGCCGAGGTAAGTCTCAAGTCACCGCCAATATAACCGATTCTACGGTAACCATCATTGATAAGATATTCCATTACTGCATAACTACCATTAATGTTATCTACCAAAACAGCGTCTGCTGAAAAATCATCTACTAGTCTGTCTGCCAGCACCACGGGAATACCCTGATTCACAAGGTCTTTGAAATGTGCACCGGATTGGCTTGCAGGAATAATAATAACTCCATCAACACATTTTTCCATTAAAAGTGTAATTCGTTCTTTTTCCTCATCCACACTTTCATTGGTATTGCAAATTATCACCGAATAACCATATTTTTTTAGCTCATCTTCCACACCCTTGGCAACCGTCATAAAAAAGGTATTTGCAAGCTCTGGACACATGAAGCCGATAGTGTAGGTTTTGCTGGTTTTAAGGCTACGGGCTATATTATTTATTTTATAATCAAGTTCACGAATATAGTGTAAGACTTTTTCTTTTGTTTTGCTACTAATTCTTGGGTCTCCGTTTATGACTCTGGAAACCGTCGCAGTGGATACTCCGGCACTCTTTGCGACATCTTTGATTGTAGAAGCCATTAAGCTATCCTTCCTGCATGTAATCGTTTACATTATACTATACCAAAGTACTTGTTTCAACTTGTTTTTGTTTTTTTGTTATGGTTTTTTATATGGTCTGTTTTTTTAATCATAAAGAAGTTGTTCTATGGCTGGTTGGTCCATATTTTCTGAGTTGTAAAACTTACATCCGGTATCATAATCTTCAACAGGCTCGCCTTTATAGGCTTTATATGCAAGCTCTACTGCAAAATAACCAATCATATAAGGATCCTGGGTAATTGAACCAAGGAACCATCGGTTCTTGACAGCTGTCTTATGTGCTTTACCTGCGTCAAATCCGACTACTGTAATATCCTTATACTTGCCATTTGTGCGGTCAAGGTCAGTACCATCGGTTGTAGCTGCCAGGATACCACCAACTGTTGCTTCATTTGTAGCAAAAATGGAAATGAGACCTTCCATGTTAAACAAAGTCTGAATAGCATTCTGTGCATCTGTTGCACTTGAAGAAGGAGGAATGATAACAAAGATTTCTACTGCTGCTTTTCCAACCGAAGTTTTTGCAAACTTGCTATGTCCGGTAATGGCGACCTCTCCCGGAAAGAGCGTTTCACAGTCGGCTAACATTTGGTTAACATAGCCAACGGTACGACCAATAATGGATGCGGAGGTAGCGTCCTGTGATGCAACTGCAATAACTACAGGTCTTTGAGGATCCCCTTTATTTAAAGCTGCCTGGAAGGCAGGGTCTGCAAACATGGATTCAGCGGCCAGTTTACCGGCGTTTTCATTATCTGTGGAAGCTGTAGCTTGAATAGTTCCGTCAGGAGCATTCGGAATACCTGAGTCAAATCCGACTACCGGAATACCCTTTGCCTTTAAATCATTAAGCTGAGTTGTAACCGATTCGGTATCGAGAGCTGCCAATGCTATGGCTGTAGGATTCTTCGCCATAGCTACATTCAGCATATCAACCTGAATATTTATGTCAGATTCTGAAGGTGGCCCATCAAATGTCATATCAACATTATACCTTGCAGCTGCGTCTTTTGACCCGGCCATAACTGTTTGCCAGAACTGATGCTGGAAGCCTTTTGAGATTACTGCTATATATGGTCTGGAATCCTTAGCAGGAGCACTTCCTACAGAAACAATACTGCTTTGTGCAGGAGCCGAACCGGATATTGCCGGAGCTTCCGTACCACAGCTTACCATCATCATTGCAAGCAGGGAAACAGTTAAAACAAGAGATAAGATTTTAGAGAAATTTTTCATCAATTTTCCCTCCCTATAATATTCTAACATTAATACTTAAAAACATGTTGACTAATCTTTTTTACTTGATTTGCCTTCTTGTTCCTGTAAATATCAAGCAGTACAGCACAAATTACTACAATACCCGTAAAGAATGTCTGCCACTGTCCCTGAAGATTCATAGACATAAGGCCTTGCTTTAATACACTCATAATAAACACACCGATAATTGTTCCTGAAACAGTACCAATACCACCTGAAAGTGAGGTTCCGCCGATAACAGTACCTGCAATGGCAGAAAGCTCGAGTCCATTTCCGGTTCCGGGAACTATAGATGTATAAGCTGTGGCGTAAACAATTGCCGCAAGTCCCGAGAAAAACCCGCTTATGACATAAACCATAACCTTCCACCTGTCTACCTTGACACCGGAAAGACGTGTAGCCTCTTCGTTTGACCCTATCGCAAAGGTATAACGCCCCAACCTGGTTTTATTCAGTATGATATATGAGATCAAAAGGAATGATCCAAGCCATACTGCACCGATAGGAAATCCGTTTTTTGTCTTAAAAAATACAAATTTAAACCATCCGTCAGGATCGGTGACTGTTGGAAACCGCATCGTCGTAACCTTGGAAACAATTGATCCAAACCCCATTGTAACCATCTGGGTGCCCAAGGTTGCAATAAATGGTGGCAGTTTCAACTTGGCAACCATTAAACCATTCATTAGCCCAAATAGTGTGGCCAATCCCACTATTAAAACAAGTGCCCACCCGATTGGCCAATCCCAAACATTATAGGCAACACCGCCAATCAAAGCGGAACACATCATAATAGTACCTATAGAAAGATCAATACCTCCGGTTATGATGACAAAAGTGATACCTAATGCCAAGAAGCCTATGTAGTAGGATGAATCCAAAATATTGACCAAGGTGGCAGTGGAGAAAAAGTTATTACCGAAGAATGAAAAAAATACATACATACCTATTAGAGTTCCTATTACAACAAGCTTTTGTATGGTGCTTGAATTTAGTTTTTTGGGTTGATTGCTCATTTTTTGATTACCTCACTGTCTTCTTTGAGTCGCAAGTTGCATAATTTTTTCTTGGGTCGCATCTTTAATGTCCAAAAATCCTGTAATAACACCCTCACACATAACAGCAATCCTGTCACTCATACGAAGGAGCTCCGGAAGCTCCGAAGATATCATGATCACGGATTTCCCCTCATGAACAAGTTTATTCATCAGCTTATAAATTTCACTTTTTGTGCCGACGTCAATACCGCGGGTCGGTTCATCAAAAATGAGGATATCGCAATTTTTAATAAGCCATTTTACCAATACCACCTTTTGTTGGTTACCCCCGGACAGATTCTTTAAAAGCTGCCTTTTGGATGGTGTTTTGATACTGATTCTATCAACAAACTTCGCGGTTACTTTATTGGCTTTCTTATCGCTGATCAGACCACCCTTAATAAAATCTGGTACCGTCGCCAATATCGAGTTATCGGTTACAGAGAGACCCAGAGCAAGCCCATACCTCTTCCTGTCTTCCGACAAATAAGCAATTCCCTGCCTAACTGCATCAAAAGGGCTATTTATATGAACCTTTTTACCATTTATATAGATTTCACCGCCTGACTTCTGATCGGCACCAAAAATTAGCCGACAGGTTTCTGTTCTTCCTGCACCCATCAACCCTGCAAATCCAAGAATCTCACCTTTTTTTAATTCGAAGGATACATCTTTGACAACCGGGGAGCTCAAGTTCTCACAATTCATGACGATGGGCGCATCTTCAGAAACCATTCTGTCTGTTTTGTGTTCTTCATAAATTACGCGACCTATCATCATCTGAATTATCCGGTCAATGGTGGTTTCTTTTGTATTGACAGTTCCAACATATTGGCCATCACGCATTATCGAGATTCTGTCAGAGATTTGTTTCATTTCGTTCATCCTGTGGGATATGTATATGATGCCCACTCCTTGCTTTTTCAAATCCCTTATGAATCGAAACAGCTCATTGATTTCTGAATCAGTCAGTGCGGCGGTTGGTTCGTCCATAATCAGAACTTCTGTTTTTAATGATAACGCTTTTACGATTTCCACCATCTGCTGCTTTGCAATGGTTAAATCCTGCACCCTGATTTCGGGATTTATTTGTAAACCAAGAATTTCCATGAGTTTAACGGCCTCTTGCTTGGTCTTCTTGATGTCCAGCAATGGCCCCTTCATATATTCTCTGCCGATAAAGATATTTTCTGCTACCGTCAGATGCGGCATAAGGTTTATCTCTTGATGTATAATTCCTATACCGATATCCCGGGCATCCTTGGGAGACTTCAGATGAATTTCTTTACCCTTGTAAAGAATCTTTCCGTCATCCTTTTGATAAATACCTGTAAGAACCTTCATCAATGTTGATTTTCCCGCTCCGTTTTCTCCCACCAATGCGTGAACCTCACCTTTGTACAGTTCAAACTGACATTTGTCCAAGGCTTTAACACCGGGGAATGATTTATCTATACCTTTCATGCTGACCAGAAGATCACACATTTTTTCACCTCAGGCTTATCTCTTTTCAGAAAATAAACAAACTTATATAAGAAAGTAAAAACAATTTACCTACTTACATCTTAGTTTAATTGAATAGCGATTCTAAATAAATGCGAAATCATATAATGAATTTTTGAAATCTTATATAAGTGATGGCAAAAAAAGGCATAAAAAAAGCGTTATGCGCTTTTTTATGCCAATCATCTTTTATGTCAGGGTAATATGATGGACTGATTAAAATCATCTGTGAAGGGGAAAACAAGTTTTTGATTTTCTGTATAATGCATATTTTCTTTATCTATAACCGTTGAACCTGTATCAACTATCTTTGGAACCTTTTCATTATTGATTGCATCATAAGCATATTTAACACCCAGATAACCCATACTGAAAGGATTTTGAACCACCAATGACTGTATGATATCCTTTTCCACATATCTGATTTCTTCCGGCGTACTGTCAAAACCGATTATTTTAATAATATTTGCCTTTTTCAGCTTAATAATGGCTCTTGCTGCGCCGGTGGTTCCGTTTGCATTAAGGCCGACAATAGCCTCAATATCCGGATATTTCTCTATTATTTCCATGGTGAGCTTTTCGGCGGTATCTTCATCCGAATTACAGTACATCGTTTCCAAGACCTGAATCTCCTTATACATACTAAGAGTTTCAAATAACCCTTCTTCTCGCTGATCGCAAGATGCTGCCCCTTTAACAAAACTCATCACAGCAATTTTGCATTTATCACCGACTTTGTCAACTAAAGCTTGTCCGAGTTTTTTGCCCGCATCTACATTATCAGTACCGATAAAGCTTTTTACTTTCTGTGAATTTAGCCCGGAGTCAATGGTTATGACAGGTATTTTTTCCGAGACTGCCACGTGGGCGATATCTACCAATCTCTCATAATCACACGCTGCCAGAACAAGAGCATCTGTTTCTGATTCAATAGCTTTCCGAACCATATTGATCTGGCCATCTATATCCTTTTCATCTGTAGGGCCGTCAAAATGTACATCCACACCAAACTCCTTTCCTGCTGCAACTGCGCCCATTTCCACAACAGTCCAGAAAGGAGTATTTTTATTCTTTATTATCACTTCTATATGCTTTTTTTCTTCATTATCAACAAAACTGTTGTCTACGCAACCTATTACCATGAAAGTTAAGCATAACACTATTACAATTAGTAAAATAATTTTGATTAACTTCATACCTACCTCCTTGAAGATATTCTATAGGGGTATACGAATATTAACTTTCGTGCCAACATCCATTTCACTTTTAATTTCAATCCCGTAATTCTTCCCATAGCAAAGCTTTATCCGCTCATTGACATTCTTTAAACCTACACCACCGCTGTAATAGCTTATAGATTCCTGTACCAATAATCCCTCCAGTATTTCGGGCTTTATCCCATAGCCATTATCCGAAACCTGCAAAAGAATATTGTTTTCTTCTGCTATTACCGATATTTTTATAATTCCTTTTTCATTTAAGGGACTGATTCCATGATAAATAGCATTTTCGATAATAGGTTGAAGAATAAGTTTAAGCGTTCTCTTTGATTGAAGGCCGGGTTCCACATCAATTGTATATTCAAATTTGTCCTTATATCGGATTTTTTGAATAATTAGATAACTTCTGGCGTGCTCCACCTCATCGGCTATACTAATCATTTCGTTTCCTTTGCTTAAGCTTATGCGAAAGAGTTTTGCAAGAGCAGCAACCATTACTGTGACACCATCATAGTTTCTGTTCTCATTCATCCATACAATTGAGTCCAGTGTGTTGTATAGAAAGTGTGGATTAATCTGCGCCTGAAGTGCTTTTAATTCACTTTTTCTCTTTTCCTCTTGCTCTTTTATAATCTGTTCCATCAACGTTTTAATTCTGGCAACCATCATATTAAACGCTTTAGATAATCTTTTAACCTCATCCTCACCTTTTACCTCTACACTTATATCAAAATCCCCGTTTTCCAACCGTTTCCTGTGCTTTTCCAGCCTTTTTATAGGTTGGGAAATCTTAGCTGATATAAATAAGGATGCCAAAATCTCAAATACGATACCAAAAAGGGAGATAATCAGAATAAAACTATTAAAGTACTTTTTGTTAGTTACTATTTCATCAACATAACTGATGCCTACTATTTTCCATCCAGAATAACTGACATTCTTAACGGTCATAACCCTTCTCTCTCCGTTAAAATCTTCGAAATATGATCCGGGCTCTCTCAATAGTGCATCCATTGTATTTTCAGTTTTCAAGCCCGCATAAATCATTTGTTGCTGCGGGTGATAAACCATATTTCCGGATTTATCAATAATATAGATATATCCTCTTTTCCCCAAGCTTACATTATTGCACATCTTTTCTATGGTCCTAAAATTCATATCAACGACCGTCAACAATACAATGGGCTTCTCGTTTTCATAATAAGTAGCTCCTCGGCATAGGGAGACGACCCAGGGGTGAGAATCTTCAAA
>LSQX01225799.1_pt1 | contig 11364 bp, 11 predicted proteins | sample 654561 | NCBI WGS metagenome assembly LSQX01 (sample SAMN04489861, study PRJNA283612) | anaerobic digester metagenome | isolation source: 4 biogas reactors fed with cattle manure at either 37C or 55C with and... | place: Denmark: Kongens Lyngby | collected 2014 | reverse complement strand
TGTTTGCGGCAGAACCTGCAGTATTTCTTGAGCTGGAGCCGGTCCGGATCGTTCTTCTTGTTCTTGTACGTGTCGTAGTTGCGCTGTTTGCACTCCTCGCATGCGAGGGTGATTTTGTCGCGAGCGCCAGCCTTAGCCATGACGGTAGACCTCCCTAAGCCTTACTTCATAAAAAGAGGACATAAAAAAAATCCTCGAACGGGAATGAGCAAAAGAAGTCTATCATAGGGTATGGGAGATGTCAAACCACACCGGGAGCTGGCACCAGATACAGTCGGGTGGCCCGGCCGAAGCGGTCGAGAGCCGCCACCAGGACCCCGTCCGGATTGGCCGACAACACCCGTCCGCCGTGCGGGAAGGCCTCTGCGTAGGCCGGATCGCTGAAAGGGACAGACACCCACCGGCCGGTATCGACGACACAGGCAAGCCCGCCTCCGATCCGGATCAAATGCTGGCTTACCTCTATATCGGGGAGAGGTCCCGAGTCGGTCATAAACAGCAGTTCGCCGCCGGTTGTGTCGGATCGATACAAACGGCACGCGTAATCGTCGCGGGCTTGGCGGACGATTTCGGCATAGTACAGTTGTTCACCGCCATCCAGCCAGGCCTGGTGCCACGCGACACCCACATCGTATGTCCAATTTGGATTTTTGTCGGGATGCGCCCGGACAAACAGATAGTGTGCAAAATTCCGCTCGCCGGTGGGAATCTCCGTGACCTGTCCGGAAGCGATGTCGTACCGGAGCCAGGCGTCCAGCACGGCCTCCTCTCCGGTATATCGAATCCGGCTGGCCAGCAAGCCACCGCTCCGGGTCATTTCCAGATCGAGAAATCCGTCCGGATCGGACAGAATGGTCTCCGTATAGTCTTGCCCGATATAGTGCAGGCGGATGTCCAGGTACTCGTCACCTCCGACACCGTAAGCCAGATGACGGTCCCCCGCGGCAGCCTGGATGCCGAACTCCGCTTCTTCGACCACGGTTTCGACACCGGATGCCGGGTCGTACACGGACAACCTGCTGCCGCTGTTCATGACCATACTTCCGTCGGGCAGAATCCGCACGAGTTCCCATCCGGCTTCGGAAAACGGGCTGGGAATCGGAATTTCTTTGCGGGCGGACAGGTCGAGTGACAGCGGGTGGGCGGCATCCCCTCCCGCAGCGGGCTGAGTCTCGCCTCCGCTTGACGGAAGCGTGGTACTCTCTCCGGGGGTCGGGGTGCCGGAGGTCAGCCCGGGAGTCGCCGAAGAGCCGGTCGTTTCAGGGGCAGGACCGCCGCACCCGTTTGCCAGCAAGATCGCACCGACCACTCCGACCGTGACCAGCAGCGACAGTCCCGCGATCATGCGGCGATGGCGTCTTTTGGGCGTGCGACGCGGGTTGGTCGCAGCGGGTGGGAGATAGGAGGCGGAGGATGGACGGATGTTCTTCTTCATGCCTGATACACCACCAACCGGGTGATCTCCCACCCGGACGGAACGTCTTCCCAGCGATCATAGTCGCTGTTGGTGCTGGGATCCCGTACGAGGATGGTAAACCCTCCGCCGCCGTCGGGCTCCAGCCCATATGCCACAATAAAATGAGGGACTCCGGTCGAGGTCTGCAAAATACCGACAATCACCGGATAACCCTCCGCGAGGGAATCTTCGATCGTGTGCCGCACCCATACCGGATCGTGCAGCCGCGAATCCCGGAACCGGATACTGTCTTTGCGCAGCACATGAAACCCGTAACGGGGCTCGGCAGCCACCCACTCGAGCGGATAGGCATACTCTCCCAGACGCTCCACCACTTGAGCAGGGGTGGACTCGGTGCCGTAATAGCTTGCGACCATCGCAAACGAGGCCAATGCGCACCCTTCACTGCCGATGGTCGCACCTGACGATCCGAGCGGCACGCTCTCCCATCGGGGATCGGACTGTCGCAACAACGGCACGTCGAGCACGACTCCTTCCGGCGGCAGCACTCGGCGCATCCATCCCGCGGTGGCCACGGGTTCCGTGGCTGTCGCGGATGACGACGGCGTCGTCACAGTTGCGGGAGTACACCCGGTCAACGGCACCGACAGGACCGCGAGCAGAAGGGCCAGCAAGGGCAGCAGGCGGCAGGCATGGCGGTTGATCATTTGTTGAGCCGGCGGTCCAGGCTTGCGCGGACAAAGCCGGAAAACAGCGGATGCGGGCGGTTGGGACGGGACTTGAACTCCGGATGGAACTGGCAGGCGACAAACCAGGGATGTCCCTCCAGCTCGACCATCTCGACGATCGATCCGTCCGGTGAAGTGCCGACGACAGCCATGCCCGCCTGCACCAATGCGTCACGATACTCGTTGTTGAACTCGTAACGATGCCGGTGCCTCTCCCAGATCTCTTCGTTCCCGTATGCCTTGCGTGCGAGCGATCCTTCCGCCAACTGGCAGGGATACCGGCCAAGACGCATCGTGCCGCCCAACTGCTCCACGGATTTCTGGTCGGGAAGCAAGTCGATGACCGGATACGGGGTTTCGGCATCGAACTCCGCGCTGTTCGCGCCGTCCAATCCGAGTATGTCGCGTGCAAACTCGATCACCGCCACCTGCATGCCGAGGCAAATGCCAAAATACGGGATCCCCTGCTCGCGAGCATACCGGGCGGCCTCAATCTTGCCTTCGATCCCGCGGGTGCCGAATCCGCCGGGGATGAGAATGCCGTCGAGGTCCTCCATCATGCCGGCGGCGTTGCGCAGCGTTACTTCATCCGCGTTGATCCAGTGGATGTGGACACGGGCCTGGTGCGCGGCACCACCGTGCTCCAGCGCTTCGACGATGCTCAGGTAGGAGTCCCGGAGTTCCGCGTACTTCCCGACCACACCGATGTCCACCTGGAATTCCGGATTTGCGATCCCGTCCACCATGCGTTCCCACGCCGACAGATCCGGGTCACCGCACAGGATCGCGAGCCTGCGGCAGACGATCCGGGCCAGCCCTTCCCGCTCGAGTTCCAGAGGGATCTCATACAGAATACGCATGTCGGTGTTCTCGATCACGCAATCCTTTGGCACATTGCAGAACAAGGAGATTTTGTCTTTGGTGTTGCGGTCCAGCGGCATTTCGGTCCGGCAGACCAGGATGTCGGGCTGTATACCCAGGCTGAGCAGATCCTTGACACTGTGCTGGGTCGGTTTCGTTTTGAGTTCGTGGGAAGCCCGGAGATAGGGAACCAGCGTGACATGGATGAACAGGCAGTTTTCCCGGCCATGATCGATCGTGAACTGGCGGGCGGCTTCCAGAAAGGGCAGCCCTTCGATGTCCCCGACCGTCCCTCCGATCTCGATGATCGCCACGTCATATCCGTCTTTGCCTTCCCGGATCCGGCTTTTGATCTCGTTGGTCACGTGAGGGATGACCTGAGCGGTCCCGCCACTGTACATCCCATGGCGTTCTTTCTGAATCACTTCCCAGTAGATCTGTCCCGAGGTGACATTGCTGTTGCGGGACAGGTTCTCGTCAATAAAGCGCTCGTAATGGCCCAGATCGAGATCGGTCTCCGCCCCGTCCTCGGTCACAAACACCTCGCCGTGCTGGTAGGGATTCATGGTCCCGGGATCGACATTGAGATATGGATCCAGTTTTTGCATGGTGACCCGGACCCCCCGGGCCTTGAGCAGACGTCCGAGGGACGCGGCGGTGATCCCCTTGCCCAATCCTGAAACGACGCCACCTGTGACGAAGATAAATTTGGTCATATGGGCTCCTCTCATTGCTGTTCCGACCCGGCCGGTGCCGGCTGTCACCGATAGATGATCTCTTCGCGTCTCGGTCCTGTGGAAACCATGCGAATGGGAACGCCGATGCGCTGCTCAATGAACGCGACATATGCTTTGGCCTCTGCGGGCAAATCTTCCCATCGAGTCATCCCGCGGAGATCCGTTTTCCATCCGGGCAGCCACTCGAGAACAGGTTTGGCCCGGTTCAACAGCCCGGTCACCGGGAACGTGTCGGTCCGGGTTCCGTCGATTTCGTAGCCGGTACAGACTGGAATCCGATCCAGATATCCCAGTACGTCGATCGCCGTCAGAACCGCTTCGGTCGCCCCCTGCACTTCGCACCCGTAACGGGTCGCGACGCAGTCAAACCAGCCCATCCTGCGGGACCGGCCAGTGGTCGCCCCGAATTCGCCCGCATCTCCACCCAACCGGCGGAGTTGTTCGGCGTCTGGTCCGAATATTTCGCTCGTAAATGCACCCGCACCAACCGCACTGGAGTACGCCTTGGTGACGGCGACGATCCTGCCGATGCGATAAGGGGGCAGCCCAGCGCCCACGCACCCGTAGCCGGCGAGTGTGGAGGACGAGGTGGTAAACGGATAAATGCCGAAGTCCGGGTCCCGGAGTGCGCCCAGCTGTCCCTCGAGTAAAATCTGCCGATCCTCCCGAACCGCGTCGCGCAAAAAGGTGCGCACGTCCGCGACATAGGGGCGGATTGATTCGCGGTATCCAGCGAGTTCCTCCAACAGTGCGTCGGGATCCAAAGCGGGCTTGTGGTACAGGTGAACGATCAAAGCATTTTTGTACTCGCAGACTGCATGGAGCTTTTCCCACAAGGCCTTCTCGTCAAACAGTTCACAGACCTGAAATCCGATCTTTGCGTATTTGTCGGAATAGAACGGTGCGATCCCGGACCGGGTAGACCCGAACTGCCGTTCGGAAAGCCGATCCTCTTCATACTGGTCCAGTAAAATATGATACGGCATAACGATCTGGGTCCGGTCGGAGACCATCAGTCGAGGTGCCGGTACCCCGTTTTGGGTGATTTGTCCGATTTCGCGGACCAGCGAGGGAATGTTGAGTGCCACGCCATTCCCGATGATGTTGACGGTGTTTTGATTGAATACGCCCGAAGGCAGTTGATGGAGGGCGAATTTGCCGTAAGGGTTGATGATGGTGTGACCCGCGTTGGCCCCGCCTTGAAAACGGATAACGATGTCCGCTTCGCAGGCGAACATGTCCGTGATCTTCCCTTTGCCTTCGTCTCCCCAGTTCGCGCCGACTATGGCCGTGATCATGGAATCCTTCCTTCCTGCCGGCCCGATGCCGCGTATACGGCGATCGGTCTCCGGCATCACACTGAGCTGACTCCTCTTACGTAACGGAATCGGTGGGGAATCCTGACGCGACGCCTTTGCCGTGGTTTTCTTTTTGAAAACAGAAACGGACGCCCCCTATAGAACGGGGACGTCCGCAGCCCATGTCGATTATATATGCCCAGGAAACCTTGTGTCAATCCGATCCCACAAGAGCAAAAGGTCATCCGCCGGAAGGAGAAGGCGCGTTTTCCTCCAGCGGAGGCGCCAGTCCAAGTTCTTCCAATTTGGCCCGGGCCGCCGCCAGATCTTCCCAGAGATGGGGTTTCTCCCGCCCGTTGCGCAGGATATAGGCCGGATGCAAGGTGGGGAGAATGGCGTAGCCGCCTTTCTCGATCCATTGTCCGCGCACTTTCGTGATCCCGTCCTTCTGGCCGGTAAAATACTTGTAGGCCGTCGCACCGAGCAAAACGATTACGCGGGGACGGACAAACCGGAACTGGGCTGCCAGCAGCGGCCGGCAGGCCTTCGCTTCCTCTTCGGCTGGCACCCGATTGCCCGGAGGACGGCATTTGACGATATTGGCGATGTGGATGAGATCTTCTGTCAACCCTAGCGCTTCCAGTGCGCTGTCCAGCAACCGCCCCGCCGCTCCGACGAAAGGAAGCCCCCTGCGGTCTTCTTCCGCACCGGGTCCTTCTCCGATGAACATAAGGGGAGCCTGTATGCTCCCCCTCCACACGACAACGCGGTCGCGGGTTTCGGCGAGCGGACAGGCTCTGCAGTTTTCACAAGCGGACAAAAAGTCGTCCCACGTGCGGATGTCGGTCATGCGTCCTCCCGGTCTCGATTTATTTGATCAAGGAGATGTGGCCGATAAAGGGAAGTTCTTTCTCGACGCCGTTGTTCGCGTTGAGGATGCCAAGCACCGCTAGCACCAGATAAACGATGCCGCCGATCCAGCGGATCAGGTTGGGAATGAGGGTACCAATCGGCAGGATGTCGAGGATCAGTGCCGCGACCCAGACTGCCAACCAAGCCAGCAACAATACAAGCCCCTGATTGACATGGAACTTGACGCGGGGGTTGTCTTTGTCTGCCAGCAATCCGACCAGAAACAAGGGTCCGATGTAGGCCAGGATAGAATAGAGCTTGGTGTTGTCGCTTGCCATGTGTACGGATCTCCTTTTGTAATCTATTCAAGGCGCCGTCGCCTGAATGACAAAACAGGAACCATGGCGTTACCATCACAGAACCACAATCGTGACCCCGTCGTTTTGACGACCCCAGTCCGGATCGCTGCGAAGGGCAGGCACCATGTCGATCATGTTGCGGCCGGTTTTTTCAAACGGCGTAAAGTACTCGCCGGGACAAAAATCACGGATGCGACCTTCGCGCTGCGCGGCTCGCAGATAATGCCGGACAGCAGTCCGGATGGATCCTCCGGTTCCGGACGATCCGTACCCGTGGATGACTTTTACAGACTTGATGCCGGTCCGTCGCAGTGTTGCCAACTGCAGCTTCAGCTTTGAAACTGCGGCATCCGCCTTGGGCATCCCCTCTTCCAGGTTGAGAATAAATGCGGCCATACTCCCTCTTCTCCAAAGAATACACCGCTGTGTGCAGTGTCTGTATCAATTCTATCACAACAGGAGGGGCCGGACACAGACCCGATCACAAGGGGACCGATGCGAGATCGATGCTATAATCGCAACATGAGACTGGATCGACATCTGTCTGCATCGGGGTTAGGCACCCGTACTCAAGTCCGTGACCTGATCCGAGCGGGCCGTGTGCGCGTGGCGGGAGTGGTGGTTCGCGACCCCGGGACGCGTCTGCCCGACCGGGATCTGCCTCTGGTTGAAATCGACGGCGCGGAGGTTTCGCTGCGTCGTCACATCCACTTGATGCTGCACAAACCTGCCGGCTGCGTAACCGCCATGGAGGATCCGCGCCACCCGACCGTCGCGGATCTCCTGCCGACAGAGATCCGTGGCCGCGTGGCACCAGTCGGGCGGTTGGACATCGATGTCACGGGCCTTTTGCTGCTGACGGGAGACGGCGTCCTCGCCCACCGGCTGGCCAGCCCGAAATGGGAAGTGGACAAGACCTACCGGGTCACATACGACGGTCCGGACATGACCGACGCGGACGTCGAGGTCTTTTCATCGGGATTGACGCTTGCCGACGGCACCCTCTGCCGTCCTGCCCGGCTTGTGCCTTGCGGACCCGGTCTGGCGATACTCACTATCCATGAGGGCCGGTTTCATCAAGTGAAAAACATGATCCGGGCCTCCGGCCGCTCGGTCACCGCGCTGGTGCGCGAGCGCATGGGCCCGCTCACGCTCGACGAGTCTCTCGCCCCCGGAGCGTATCGCTTATTGACCGAAAAAGAGACCGCCGCACTCTACGCGACGGTCTCCCTGAACCACTGATTCATTCGGTTACTTTTGCGCTACTTTGGAGGATTCCGTGCCTCCCGTTGCATCCGGCTTCATGCTGTCGTACATCTCCTGCAGTTGCTTGTGCAGCGTGCGGCCCCGTTCGGCGAGCTCTTCCCTGTTCTCACACATCGCCAGAATCATCGCTTCCGCTTTTTCCGGGAACTTGCCTTGCGCGCCGATGCACAGGATGTTGCGGCCACTGTTGACTCCCAGTCCCTCGACCAGCCAGGTGCCGGTGAAATCCAGTCCCATGAGATAGGGCTCACCCGTAGGATTCCCGTCCACGTCCAGTACGGTTGCATACAGCGGTTTGATCTGACTTGCCAATTCCTCTCCGGCGATCTCCGGCAAGCGCTCGTAAAGCGCATCCAGGGGAGCGAAGAGGCCGCTGGAGGAATAGAAAGTAAAGGCATAGTCGTTTGCTATAAACAAATCCACCGGATTCGCGCCGGACAAAATGATCGACATCTGCATCCGGACTGCGATATCCATCTGCGACGCGTCCTGCTCCGCCAGCGGCAAAAACTCCATCAGGGGGTTGGCAGCATTCGCATTCGTGCGCACAAACTGGTTGAGTGGAAAATCCTCCGCGTACATGTCCTGCTGGAGAAGCGCGAACTGGCCGATGACCGCCAGTTGGAAATCCCGTTTTTCAGTGGTCAGCACCGAGTAGAGAATGCTCCCGAATATTCCGAGGACGACCAGAATACCCAACAGGGACCACCTCATGTAGTACCACTTGTTTTTCCAGTCGTACAACGTGCGTCCCAGAATTTTCTTGCGCAGCTTGACCGGCACCAGCTCGTCGATGGAAGCCACGTCCCGCCCGGTCAGGAGATTGTATGCCTCGTTGATCCGGGCGTCGCGCACCTCGTCCGGGCCTTCGAGCCGAAACCGGCGGGCCAATACGGTGTAACGCCGTTCGATTTCGTATTCGGTAGCGTCATCGCCAAGCCCCAATACCTGGAACGCCCCTTCGCGCGTCATGTCCATCCTCCCCTGTATACGACGATACTCCGTCAGTCCTGCAACGGCTTCATGGTCGGGAACAACAGTACATCCCGGATCGAGTAGGAATCGGTTAAAAGCATCACCAGCCGGTCGATGCCGATTCCGAGGCCGCCGGCGGGCGGCATGCCGTATTCGAGCGCGACACAGTAGTCTTCGTCAAACAGGTTGGCCTCGTCGTCTCCCGCTTCTCTGCGGCGCACCTGGTCCGCGAAACGGCCCCGCTGGTCGACAGGATCGTTCAGCTCCGTATAGGCATTGCCGAATTCGCGGCCGTCGATGAAGATCTCGAACCGTTCCACCAGATCCGGACGTCCGGGCTTGCGCTTGGTCAACGGAGAGATCTCGATTGGATAATCGCAGATGAAGGTCGGCTGCACCAGCTTCTCCTCGGCAAAATGCTCGAAGAACAGATTGAGCACTTCGCCTTTGGACATCCCGGATTTGACCTCTTCGATACCGCGTTCCCGGGCAACCTCCAACGCCTCCTTCGCATCCGCAATCGCGTCGAAGTCAACACCGGCGTGCCGACGCACCGCTTCGGTCATGGTCAACCGTTCAAACGGAGGCGCCAAATGGATTTCACGCCCCTGATAGGTGACATCGGTGGTGCCGCATGCCTCCATCGCACAGCGGGCGATAAGGCGTTCGGTGATGTCCATCATCCCGTTGTAATCGGTATAAGCCTGGTACAGTTCCATCATCGTAAACTCGGGGTTGTGCTTCACGGACAATCCTTCGTTGCGGAAATTCCGGCCGATTTCATACACCCGCTCGAGTCCTCCCACCAGCAGCCGCTTCAGGTAGAGTTCCGGTGAGATGCGCATAAACAGATCGATGTCGAGCGCGTTGTGATGCGTGACGAACGGACGCGCAGCCGCACCGCCGGGGATCACATTGAGCAGGGGGGTCTCGACTTCGAGAAAGCCGAGCGCGTCCAGCTCCGCGCGCATCGCGCGGATGATCCGGTTGCGCCGCACAAACGTCTCGCGCGAACCCGGGTTGGTGATCAGATCCAGATAGCGCTGCCGATACCGGGTGTCGGTATCCTTGAGTCCATGCCACTTCTCGGGGAGCGGCCGGAGAGCCTTGGCCAGCAGTGAATACGATTCGACCTTGACGGAGATCTCTCCCCGGCGGGTGCGGAACACGGTGCCTCGCACTCCGACGATGTCCCCGATGTCCAGTTTCTGCCAGGCTTCGTAGGCCTCTTCGCCCAGCTCGTCGATCTTGACAAACAGCTGGATGCGCCCTTCTCGGTCCTGTAGATCACAAAAACTAACCTTTCCCATGCCGCGCTTGCTCATGAGACGCCCTGCCAAAGAAACCTCGGTGCCGTCTCTTTGCTCGAATTCGTCCAGAATATCCCGGCTGTGGCAGGAGGTTTCAAACGACACCTCGGCAAAGGGGTCGCAGCCCGCTTCCGCCAGCTCGCGCAGCTTGGCTGTGCGGATCGACATTTGCTCGTGCATGCCCTCGCGCGAATCCGGCGCGGTGATGTCCGATTCCGGGATCACGTCCCGGGCGTTTATTTCCCTTTCTTCCATGAGGGCCACCTTTCCATCTCGTGTGGATTGATTGATTGCAAAGATACATGCCGTGACGCAGATGCAAAACCGCCGCGTCCGATTGTCCGGCCGCGGCGGTACTGAACAGCGCTTACATGCGCTGCGCGGCTCGTCCACCTGTCACGAGGGTTTGGCGATTTTTACAATCTTGTACTTCATGGTGCCCATCGGCGTCTTGACCTCGACGACGGAACTCTTCTTTTTGCCGATGATCGCGCTTCCGACCGGCGATTCGCTGGACAGTCTCCCGTTGAGGACATCTTCCTCTTTGGGGCCGACCATGACATAGGTCTCCTCGTCCTTGAAATCTTCGCTCCGGATTGTGACGATCGAACCCATCGTGACGCGGGTCTTGCTGATCTCGTCGTCCTCGATCACCTTGACGTTTTTCAAGATGGACTCGAGTTCCGAAATACGAGCCTCGTTCTCAGCCTGCGCGTTTTTCGCGTCATCGTACTCGGAGTTTTCCGACAGGTCGCCAAAAGAACGGGCCTGACGGATCCGTTCCGCGATTTCGTCTCTGCGGTCGAATTTCCGCTGTTCCAGTTCCTCCTGGAGCTTGCGGACCCCCTCGACTGTCATATCATATACTTTTTGTTCTGCCATTCCACAACTCCCCTGTCACTTCTTCACCGTTCTTCAATATAGGCATTATACGCATTTTTCCGGGAATTTCCATACCCGCGTGATACCTGGCTCAGGAACGGATCTCGTTTTCCTTGGTGATCACGTCGTGCGCGCCGCCTTCCACGATGCTGGTGGCCGACACTTGCGCAAGGCGCGCCTTGCGCTGGAGATCCCCAATGTTGAATGCGCCGCAGGCGCACATCGTCGAACGCACTTTGGCCATGGAGCCGTCGAGGTTGTCTTTGAGACTGCCCGCATACGGGACATAGGAGTCCACGCCTTCCTCAAAGGCCAATCCGCCGCCGTTGGCGGTTTCGGTATACCGCTGCCAGTTGCGCGCCCGGTTGGAGCCTTCCCCCCAATACTCTTTGACATATGTGCCGTTGACCATCAATTTGCGTCCGGGGCTCTCGTCGAACCGGGCAAAATACCGGCCCAGCATGATAAAGTCCGCTCCCATCGCGAGGGCCAGCGTCATGTGGTAGTCCAGCACGATGCCGCCATCGGAACAAACAGGGATGTACACCCCTGTTTCCGCGAAATATTCGTCGCGTGCGCGCGCCACATTTTGCACTGCGGTGGCCTGCCCCATCCCGATCCCCTTTTGCTCACGGGTGATGCAGATCGAGCCTCCCCCGATGCCGACCTTGACGAAGTC
>LSQX01110024.1_pt1 | contig 11364 bp, 10 predicted proteins | sample 654561 | NCBI WGS metagenome assembly LSQX01 (sample SAMN04489861, study PRJNA283612) | anaerobic digester metagenome | isolation source: 4 biogas reactors fed with cattle manure at either 37C or 55C with and... | place: Denmark: Kongens Lyngby | collected 2014 | reverse complement strand
GGGAATGCCGGCCGAGACGATCGCTTCGAGCACCGCTTCCGGCGCTTTTTCGGAACGGAGCAGGATGACATTGGTTTGCGCGGGCGTAAGAACGCGGGTGATGCCCTCCGCCGTGACCACCGAAGCTTCCGCGACCCGGAGGTTCAGGGCGGCCGTCAGCAGCCCCTTTGCGGCGCCCGGGATCCGGACGACGCCGCACGCTCTCGGGCAGGGATACGGATGAGCGTGGTACGCGTCTTGTCCGTCGTATGCGTAGCCTTCGGGCAGGATCCAGTTGCGGTCGGGCCATTCCCCCTGGCCGAGCTGTTTGAGGCGTTCGAGCGTGGGGAGCGGGGGATTCAGGGCGGCGTCGACCCGCGCATCCCACACGTCGTTCTTGGTGATGCGAACGACGAGGTCGTCGCCCTCGGCGAACAGCAGGGCGTTCAGGTCGCCGTTGCCGAGAATCAGGGCGTCGTTGACCGGCTGCCCGAGGGACGGCAGCGCGATGCCGGCGCGCTCGAGGGCTTCGGGACACGGGATGGGGCGGCCTTCCTGAGCGAGGCCCGCGAGGCTGCACGTACACAGAACGATCGGCAACATGGTGTGCTTGTTCATCAGGGCTCCTCCTGTTGCCACCAAGAATAGCACGGATTTGGAGGGCCTGTGCAGCGTTCGTGCGCGGGGTGGCGCGGGACGGCGCTTACCGCCGCACCATGCCCAGGACCGCGTTGACGACGAGCTGAATGTCGATCGCATTGGCCTCGCCGTCGCCATTGATGTCGCCGCCCGTGGTGGGCAGCAAGGCGAGCGCCTGGTTGATGACGAGCTGGATATCCACCGCGTCGATCACCTCGTCGCGGTTGACGTCCGGCTGGAAGAGCTCGCGCACGACGGACCACGTGCCCTGCCCGCTGCAGACGCCGCAGGAGCCGTCGCTGGCAGGGGCATACCAGGAACCGTCGATGGCGCGGGCATTCTCGAACATGCCGGTAAACCGCCAGCGGCCGCCGCCCAGCGTAAGCGTGAAATCGAACCGGCCGTTGGCGATCCGGGGGGCGCCGGACCACCATTCGGTCGCCGCGGAGGTGTTCAGCGTGCAATCCTGGCACGGCACGCGCAGGGTGAAGCGAAACGAGCGCAATTCCTGGGCGTTTGAGGCAACGATGACGGTCATGGGCAGGTTCTGGTTGTTGAATCCGGCAAAGAATCCCGGTTCCGGCGTCACCTTGGCGGGCGCCTCCAGCGCCCAGGCCGGCGGCGCGGACGCCGCGTCTGCGATGTCCGCGGCGGGTTCGCTCCAGGTGCGCAGATAGGTCACGGCGCATCCCGCGAGTTCAAGCTCCGCGCCGTTGCGGCGAATGGCTTCGCCGCCCACGGGCACCGCATGGCCTCCGCCTGCGAGGGCGAGGCCTTCTACCCAGCAGCGCTGGCCGGGGGAAAGAACGAGTGCGGCGTCGTCTCCCGCAATGGACGTCGCGTCGATGGCCGCGTGGGCGGCCCCTGGCCCAATCAGACACACCGTGGTCAACGCGGAGGGTACGACGACCCGCTCGCGATAGGTTCCGGGGCCGACCCAGACCGTTGCCTCCGCTCCGCGAGTTGTCTGAAGGGCTTTCTGGATGCTTGCCCACGGGCGCACGGCGGTGCCGTTGCCCAGGACGTCATCACCAAGTGCGGCATCCACAAACGCATCGCTGGCCGACACGGACAGGGAAAGAAACACGAACGACGCGGTCAGTACCCACAGGGGTAACGCAGCGCGGACTGGCATGGTCATCGCAGACAAGGTCCTCCGGGAATGCTTGTTTGATCTCCCCCTTCCAGATGGGCGGTCTCTGGTATTCAGACCAGGCAATGCGGAGAGTACGTCGCTTCAATCGGGCACAGTCTACCACAATCCGGGCGCCGAAAAAAACGATGAACACCTGCTCGCAGGTTTTGCTTTATCCTCACAAACCGCAATATGTGGGGTTTGCGGAGGTCGACGCCTCTACGGGTTGGATGGAGCAACGAGCGGCAAAACGGAACCGGTGGACCGCCGGCGGGAGCGAGGGGCGGACGCTGCGCACCTTCGTTTCCGCCGCTGTGGAGGCTCTCAAACCGTAAGCGTGTCCTGACGGGCCCACCGGTTTTTCGGCCGTTTCCGGGCATTGTGAACGGTCCGGCCGTGATGGGAGGACGGACGAACGGGGGCTTTTCGTTGACTGGAACCGCCCTCTATGCAATAATGCTCCGCAAACACCGAAAAACGCTTATTTCTCCAAATGAGGGACAGCCCAATGGCGGATCTTAAGAACAAGGTCTTCACGAGCGGCGAAGTGGCGGCGATCTGTGGCGTGTCCCCGGATACCGTGGCGCGGTGGTTTGATCTAGGTCAGATAGAAGGCTATCGATTGGGTCCGGGCGGAGACCGTCGTATTCCCTACAGCAGTCTGCGGAAGTTCATGATCAGTCATGGGGTGCCGCTTGAACGGCTGGAGGAAGACGAGTATCGCATCCTGGTGGTGGACGACGACCCCTATTACCTCGACATCATTCCCGCGGCGCTGGCCCGGTCGGGCGATTACCGGGTGTTTGTGGCGTCGACGGGGTTTGACGCGGGCGCCATGGTAGTGGAACACACGCCCCATGTGCTGATCCTGGACATTCACCTTTCGGACATGGACGGGCGGATGGTGTGCCACCGGGTGAAGGAGCGCCAGGACACGCGGAACACGCGCGTTCTGGCGATTTCGGGGTATCTCGATGACGAAGAGGCGCGGCAGTTGACGAAGCAGGGCTTTGACGACTACCTGGCCAAGCCGTTCGAGATCGCCAAACTGGTCGAGCGCGTCAACAAGCTGCTCGAGATCTGACGGGGACCGCGGCGGGCGTCGCGGGCGAGCCGTGCCGGCGATTCCTCACACAACGCGCCGGAGCACGCATGAAATACCGTTCTTCACTGATCACCGAGGCCTTTTGTCTTGCCGAATCGCTGCACCGCGACCAGGTGCGCAAGAGCACGAAGATCCCCTACCTGTATCATCTTCTTTCGGTAGCGGCGCTGGTGGGCGAGTACGGAGGGAGCGACCGTCAGGTGGCCGCCGCCCTGCTGCACGATGCAGCCGAGGACCAGGGCGGGCAGGCGACCCTCGAGACCATCCAGGAGCGCCTGGGCGCCGACGTGGCCGCCTATGTGCGGGCCTGCAGCGACAGTCTCGTGGTGCCGAAGCGGTCCTGGCGCGCGCGCAAAGAGGCGTATGTTGGCCGGATCGCGGACCTGCCCGACGAGGTGAAACTGATCATCGCGGCCGACAAGCTTCACAATGTCCGTTCGCTGCTGTGCGATTACCGGCAGGCCGGGGAGTCGCTCTGGCGGCGGTTTAACGGGGGGCGGGACGGCACGCTGTGGTATTACCGGGCGGCAGCCGGGGCGCTGGAAGGCAGCTGGCGCCATCCCATTCTGGAGGAGCTTCGCGAGGCGGTGGATCGGCTGATGGCGGTTGCCGGAGGCCCGGCGCCGCGACCGGGCGCGTAAGCGCGGATCACTTGGATTCCTGATAGATCTTGCGCATGGTCGTCGGCAGGATGTCCATCTTCTCACGGTATTTGGTGACGGTGCGCCGGGCAATATTGATGCCCTGTTTCTTGAGCACGTTCGCGATTTTCTGGTCGCTGAGGGGCCGGGTCTTGTCTTCTTCGTCGATCATTTTCTTAATGAGAGACTGCACGCTCTTCGACGATTGCGCGTCGCCGGTGTCGCGTTTCAGGCCGGGCGAGAAGAAGTACTTCATTTCGAAGAGGCCCTGGGGGGTCTGCATGTACTTGCCGCGCGTGGCGCGGCTGACCGTGGCCTCGTGCACGCCGACGGCGTCGGCAATCTCTTGCAGCGTCAGGGGTTTGATGGCCTCGACGCCCTTCTCCAGGAAGTCCTGCTGGACATCGACGATTGCCCGCGCGATGCGCAGGATGGTGTTTTGCCGCTGTTCGATGTTGCGGATGAGCCACTTGGCGGACTCGATCTTGTCGCGCAGGTACTTTTTCTCGTCTTTGCTCATCTTTTCTTTGCGCATCCAGGCCCGGTACTGGTGGCTGATCCGCAATTCAGGGGACGACTCGTTGGAGAGGTAGACTTCGTATCCGTTGTCGGTTTTTTCGACGGTGACGTCGGGCATCACGTACTGGGGCGGATCGGAGGAGTATTCGAGCCCGGGCCAGGGATAGAGTTTGGCGAGCATGTGCTTGAGTTCTTCGACGCGCTCGGGTTTGATGCCCATGGCCTTGGCGATGGCCGGGATCTGGCGGCGTTCGAGTTTCTCGAGGTGTTCGGCGACCAGGACCCTCAACTCGTCTTCGTCCGGATACTCCATGTCGATTTGAAGCATCAGGCATTCGACGACGTCGCGGGCGCCGACGCCGGTGGGTTCGAACTGCTGGATCACGCCGAGCATGCGGCGGACGTCCTCGACGCTCACGCCGAGTTCCTGTGCGATTTCTTCATCGGACCCGGTGAAGTAGCCCTTGTCGTCGATATCGCCGATAATCCGTTCGCCGATGCGGTAGTCCTGTTCTTTGGGGGCCGCCATGCGAAGCTGGCGCAGCAGCATCGCGGAAAAGGACTCGCCTTTGGTAATGGAGTTCTGGAAGTAATCGCGGCGGCTGTCAAGGTCGCGATTCCGGCCCAGGTCCGTACCGGTGGTGCGGTAATCGCTCAGGCTCCGGGCATATCCGTCGAGGTCGAACGCGACGTCATCGACCGGTTCCTCGCCATTCGAGGGTTCCTGTGGTTCTCTTTCGGGCGGTTCGGAGGTTTCCTGCTTCTGCTCAAGAACGGGGTTCGTCTCGAGTTCCTGCTGCACATACTGATCCAGCTCCAGCCCAGACAACTGCAGAATATGAATGGCCTGCTGCATCCGTTGCGTCAGCATCAGACGCTGCGTTTGCGTCTGAACGAGACGATGTTCCATCCGCATCATGTACGCACGATCTCCTCGTAGTGAATGATGTGTATTATATCGCTGATCCGAAAATACTGTCAATTGGAGCGGCCTCTGGAAGCCTTGGTATAATGCTTATGAACATGATTTTTTGCGGCTTTTGCGTCTCCTGGGGAGCACGATAGTGATCCGGTTTTCATTATTGGGAAGCGGCAGCAGCGGCAACGCCATTCTGGTCGTGACGCCGGGCGCCCGGGTGCTTATCGATTGCGGTTTCAGTATGAAACAGCTCGAGCTGCGGGCCGCCCAACTGGGAGAGCGCCTGGACGAACTCGACGCGGTTTTCGTCACGCACGAGCACAGTGATCACGTGAAAGGACTTGGCGTGCTGGCGCGCCGGCTGCGGATCCCGGTGTTCATGACCCGGGGGACCTGCGCGCGGCTTCCCGCGAACGTGGCCGAAGTCCCGTGTATCGAGTGTTTCACGGCCGGTGATTCCATCCGGCTCGACGGGCTGACGCTCAGCAGTTTCAGTGTATCGCATGATGCGGGCGACCCGGTGGGGTTTTGCGTGGACTTTGAAGGCGCGAAGCTGGGGATCGCGGCGGACCTTGGCCATGCGCCGAACCTGGTTCGGCTTCGCCTGGCCGGTTCGCAGGCGCTGGTGCTGGAGTCGAACTACTGCCCGGAACTGCTTCGCCTGGGCCCGTATCCGCCGCAGCTTCAGCAACGGATACGGGGCAAGCAGGGCCATCTTTCCAACGAGGACATGTCGGCGCTGCTGGCCAGTCTCGCCCATGAGCGCCTTCGCCTGGTGGTGTTGAGCCATCTCAGCGAGGAGAACAACGATCCCGCGCGGGTGTTCGAGATGGCGCGCCGTGCGATGCAGCCGTGCGGGGCCGAAGTCGTTGTGGCCCGGCAGCATGCGCCGACGCGCATGTTCGAGGTGCGGCCGTGACCCCGCTGACGTTTTTGCGGCAGGAGGAGGTGCGGGAGGCGCTTGCGCGGGCCTCGGCGGCGGCGGCGGCGCCGGTGGCCATTCACTACCTGCAGCGGGGCGAGGAGGGGCCGTGTATTGCGGGCGTGGGCCAGTGCGCCGCATGCCGTCACGTGCATGACCTGCCGGGAGGCGTTATGGCGTGCCGCGGCTCGCGCATCAAGGCATCGCTCGAGGCATTGCGCGACGGCCTCGCCACACCGTTCCTGTGTCACATGGGCTTTCCCTGCGTGGCCGCGCCGGTGTTTCCGGACACGGCCCAGGGGTTCATCATCACCTTCGGGCCCTATTGCCCGGCCGAGGCGCCGGACACGCTGACCGAAGACGCGCGGCGCGGCCTCATCGCGCTGGGCGATGACGAACCGGGCGCCCTGGCCGGCCTGTTGCGCGATATCCGTCTGGTGCACAGCGACGTGGTTCCGGTGATCGTTGACTGGACGGTCCGCGACCTCAATGCGTTGTGGCAGCGCCGTCAGGCCATGGCGTTTCCGGAGGAAGCGGAGGCGGAGCCGCCGCCGCCGGCGCGCAGGAGCCGGGCGCGCGACATGCCGGAAGCCGATCCGCTGCGTGCGGCGGCCGTCGCCGCCGGTCTTGCGGGGGGAGAACAGCGGGAAGTGCGCTCACTCGTATTGACGGTGCTGTCGGAAAGTCCGGCGGGAAAGCGGACGGCTCTGGCGGCGCGGCGCGCGCGGGCGGTGGCCCTGGTGGGGGCCGTTATCGAGGCGGCGGAGCGGGCGAAGTTCGATGCGCAGGATTGCTGGGGGCGCCTTCCGGAATTCATCGGGATGGTCAGCACCGCCCGCACGAACGCGGAACTCGCGACCGCGGTCACGGGCGTGTTGCGGGTCATCCGGCGCCGCGCGAAACAGGCCGCGAAAGACGCATCGCTCGAGGCGCTGAACAACGCCCTGCTGCCGCGCCTGGGCGGCGCCGTCACGTTGAACGAGATCGCCGCGGAGCTGGGGGAGCCGCCCAGCACCATCACACGCCGGCTTCAACGGAAGTTCGGGATGTCGTTTTCGGAATATGCCGGAAAACAGCGTGTGGACCGCGCGAAACGCCTCCTGCGCACAACGCGCCTGGGAATAGGCGAGGTCTCGCGGCGCGTTGGCATCAACGATTCAAGCAATTTCGCGAAGCTGTTCCGCAGGTTTGAAGGCTGTTCCCCTCAGACCTACCGCGAACGGTTCGGAAAGAAGCCATGACACTGATCGACAAGCTGCGGCACTGGTGGCTCGAAAAGCGGTGTCCCACGGAGTTCCTGTGCGATCACTGCAAGTACGACCATCCGTCCGCGTGCGTGCGTCCCGAACGTCCGAACGCCGTAAAATGCCCGGATTACCGGCCCAAGGGCAGCTAGGCAGATATCGCATCGGCGTCACCGCGCCCTGACCGTTTTTGTTTCCTGAATCCCGTGTTGTTGTGAGCCGTTTCGCCATGCCGGGCCGGGGTGGTGCGCTGGGGCCGGCGGTCTCACTCGGACCGGACGTTAACTCCCCGCCGTATCCGTCCAAGGCGCCTTCCCGCCAGCCGGAGCGGTCCCAGTGCGAGCATGGCGCCCAGGACGGGGTCGACGGCGGCGTTTGTGGTCTCCGGGGCAGGCGCTGAACACCCCCACGCGCAACTTTGCAGGGTCTCGGGCGCGTGGACGGCCAGATCCGCCCGCAACAACCCGGCGATGCGGTCCAGTTCCGCGCGGTAGTCGTCACGGCATAGTTCGACGGCAAACCAGAGGCCGTCGGCGGCCGTCGCGGCATCCAGGCACAGGTAGAACGCCGTGAGGCTGGTCAGCATGTCGAACGCGGCGGTTTCGTCGCTGAGATAGGCCGTGCCGTAGACTTCTATCGCGAAGCGGTACTGTCTGGCCGCGGCCCGCAGTTCTTCCCGGGCCTGTTCGATGGAGAGTCCGGCGACACGCTGCGACAACGGGACTGCAAATGCATCGATAAGCTGTTGTTGTTGTCCGGGGCCGAATTCCGCCGCGCCAAGGAGCAGCTTTCTGCCCAGGCCGGGGCCGTCTTCGACACGGAGGAGGTAATCGATCGCGAACTCAAACAGGAACTCGGCCTGGTCGGGTCTCAGTCCGAACTCGTCTTCAATCTGGCGAATCTTGCGTGTGGAGTAGAGAGCCTCTGCTTCGGCGGTCTCGTTGAGCCAGTGCTGATGCGAATACCAATCCGCTCCCCACGCCTCGTTGTGGGAGATCATACCGAGAACCAGGCACGACGAGGGAAGGCGGCTGCATTCATAATGGGTGAGTGTGCGCATGGCATCGAACACATCCGGCTTGTTGAAAACAACGTTGTTCATATCGGGGAGTATCGAGCCGAAATGGAGCCCGGGCCGGGTCGAGCCTGTCGCGCGTTCCGCGAGATAGGCGTGTGTGGCGGGTCCCCATGCAAACGCCTGTGCCGCAAGCGTCAGGCCGGTCAGGATCGCGACATACCGCATCGATGCCCCCAGTCTCCTTCGATGAAATCATGGACCCCTCGGCCGGAAAGCATACAGCAAGAGCCCATCCAAGGGAAGTTTTCGTTGACATCCCGGCAGGCACGCACCCTTTTTAGGCGCGGTTCAATCGGCGACACCGCGCGGACTTGACGCCGAGTACGCGATACGCGATCATCGGCGTAGTGCGTGATGAGGACAGAAAAGGGGGCGGCATGGCATTTTCACGACGGCGGTTCTTGAAAGCGGGCGGCGCGGTGGCCGCGGGCATGCTGGCGCCATGGGCGGCAGCCCAGGCCAAGCGGCCCAATCTGCTGTTCATCATGACGGACCAGCACCCTTTTGGGGCGATCGGGGCGTACGGTACGGCAGGCGTCAAGACGCCCAACATCGATCGCATCGCGGCGGAAGGGGTGCGCTTCGACCGGTTCTACATTGCGGCGTTTCCCTGTTCGCCGTCGCGTGCGAGTTTTCTGACAGGCCGGCACGCTCACAACCACGGGGTGGTCACGAACGATGTGATTCTTTCTGACGCCGTTCCTTCGCTGGGCGCGGCACTGAAACGTGCAGGGTACCACACGGGGTATGTGGGCAAATGGCACCTGACCGGGCAGATGTACCGGGGACGGACCGGCGCCCCGATGAATAACGAGTGGTACTACGAACGCGTGCCCAGCGCGGACGGGTTCCGTTTTGAGCGCAAGCCGGGAGGGACGGGGGAGGACGTGCCGCAACATGGGTTCGACTACTGGGTTGGCGGCTGGACCCATTACCACGACTACCTGCGCCAGGCAGGACTGGAGAAGTTCGCGGAACAGAAGATCGGGAATCACAGCATCGCGGCGAGCGGTCCCGAAGGCACGCACATCTACTCCGAAGTTCCGGAAGACCATCACATGTCGGCGTTTCTGGCGGGGAACGCCGTCAAATTCCTGGAGGAGCAGCACGGCCAGGATGCCCCGTTCGGGCTGGTGCTGTCGTTTTACGGGCCGCATCTGCCCGTCGCGCCGCCGCGACCGTGGGATACGCTGTATGGGCTTGCCGAGGCGTCTCTGCCGGCGAGTTACCCGGACAATCTCGAGGGGAAACCAGTCCGTCAGCGCACGAACCGCCGGTGTTACGTGCAACCGGAATGGACCGCGGACCAGTTTCGCGACTATATCCGCCGGTACTGGGGGTACAGCAGCTACATTGACCATCAGATTGGCCGGGTGTTGGCCGCGCTGGACGCGTCGGGCAAGGCGGACGACACGATCGTGGTCTTCACGAGCGATCATGGCGACATGATGGCGTCGCACGGTTTTGTGTTTAAACTGGGCCACTGCGGCTATGAGGAACTCCTGAACGTGCCGTTTCTGATCCATGCGCCGGGGCGGCTGCCATCCGGCGCGGTCTGCGACCGGCTTGTTTCGTCGGTGGACGTATTCCCGACGTTGCTGAAGCTGTTGGGGCTCGATGCGCCCGCGGGCCTCGATGGGCGGGATTTTCTGCCCGCCATCGAGGGGGCGACCATTCACGAACATGTCTTTTGCAATTCGATGGACAACAACCTCACGGTCGTCGGGGCGCGGTGGAAATATGTGTTGAACTGGTCGCCGCGCGATACGGACGAGTTGTACGACCTGGAGAACGATCCGGGCGAGATGACCAACCTGGCCGGTGTGGAAGCACACGCGGAGACACTGGCCCGGATGCGCGAGACGGCGCGGGCATGGCTGCGCGAAACCGGCCATCCGTATGCGGCCGTGATCGAGGCGGCAATCATCGCGGCGCCGGATGCCCGGGTGGTTGATCTGTGGCCCGAGATCACCGGTTTCAACGATCTCGGCGGCGGAACCTTCGAGTTCAGCTATCAGTGGCATGTGGAGGATGCCCCGCCGAAGAACCATCCGTACTGGAGCTTCACGCACTTTACGAACAAAAAGTATGCGCAGGACGGGGACATCGCGTTCCGGGATACCACGTGGCCGACGCCGCCCACGACCGAGTGGGAGAAAGGCGGCATCTGTGCGGTGGGTCCGGTTCGTGTGACGATTCCGGACACGGCGGGCTCCGGCGCGTATGGGGTGCGCATCGGCTTGCACGACCCGAAGAACCGTGTGCCAATCGGAATGCTGGCGCGCGGCGAAGGCAACGCGGTGGCCGTCGGTACGCTGCATGTGACCCGGGACGCGGGGACAGTGTCCCTGCAATTCGTGCCGGCCAAGAGGTCCCGGTAGGGCGTGCGTCCTTTTCTGATCCCGCCAGTCATTCCAACGATTTCAGGTAGTCGATTTGGCGTTTGAGTTTTTCGCGGGGATCCATCGGACGGAAATCCTCGATCGAGATGAAGCCCTGGTAGCCCACGGCGCTGAGATCGGCGAGGAACTGGGGAATGTCGAGGATGCTCTCGGCGAGATCGCATCCGTCGTACGACCAGGTGACGGTCCCCTGCTCATCGGGTTCGCCGGGGACGGGTCTCCAGCCCCCCGCGTGACAATGTTGCAGGTACGGCCCCAGCAGTTCCATCCCGATCCGGAATGTCTCGAATCCGTCTTTGGCCATGTTGTTGACGTCGTAGATGACGCCGAGCTCATCGGGCTGGAAGTTCGCGGCGAGCCGGCAGGCGAGCGAGGCGCTGGGCATCAGCGTGCCGCCGTGGATTTCGATGAAGCAGCGGATGCCGTAGGGTTTGAGCACGTCGAGCGCTTTGCTGTACGCGTCGACTGCGCGCTTGTAGAGGTCGTTGTAATTGGCGGATCGGTCGTAGCCGGTGGGCGCGCCCAGACGGATGGGAATCTGTCCCATGCGCGCGACGCCGTCCGCGAGGCGCTTGATCTCGTCGAGTTCATCGCAGCGCAGGTTAGCGGCAATGGCGGGAATCTCGAGGTCGTGGTCGGCGGTGATACGGGCGACCTCGTGCGCTCTCTGGGCGAGGTTGGCTGGGGACAGGCCGGTCTTGTGCTCGCCCCACATGCTGAATCCCTGGCCGATGGCCTGCTCGGGCGTGTACCGCACGCGCCATTCGACGCCGTCGTAGCC
>LSQX01202250.1_pt5 | contig 11365 bp, 8 predicted proteins | sample 654561 | NCBI WGS metagenome assembly LSQX01 (sample SAMN04489861, study PRJNA283612) | anaerobic digester metagenome | isolation source: 4 biogas reactors fed with cattle manure at either 37C or 55C with and... | place: Denmark: Kongens Lyngby | collected 2014 | reverse complement strand
ATGTTATCCGTGGCAAACTCAAACCCAAAATCGTCCTTGGCTCTCTCTGCAACAGATCTAGTCCTATTGCATACGCCGACCAGCCGGACCCTAAAGGGCAGATTTGAGTAAAACAGCGGCATGGTTCGGTAAGCGTAGGTGTGGGTCTTGCCCATAAACCCAAAGCCTATGATGCCAACTCCGATCTCCTTTGTGATATTTGCTCCAGAAACGCTCATATCCAACCCTCCACTCCGTCTATACTTAGCAAGCCACAGGTACCTACCTGTACCTGTCGACGAGTTCGGCGTGATTATTCGTACTAGTCTGATCCGAACACGTCCCGAATGGCTTCTAAGTAACCCATACCGTTGACTGTATCCGGCTCCAGGTAACCGCCCTCGGTCCACTCATTCCAAGCATAGATAGTAAAAATCTTGGGTTGCGTCTTGCCTTCATCCAGGAACTCTTTGACCCTAGCAAGCGCCTCCCTAAACCTCTCGGGCGTGTTGCCTACAATAATCGTATCATAGGGATAGGCACCCCGCACATACTCTTTGTCTGGATCAGTTCGAGGACTCGGATCCCAACCCATCGACACGTTGGGGTAGTAGGGGACGTCATATTGGTCTCGGAATATCGGCCATAGCTTGACTGCCTCCGCTGCCCACTTGTCGTACGGGGCACTCGGGAACTCCTCAAGCTCGATGTTGTGTGCCCAGACGTACGAGGTAACGCTGTCGAATCCAAGCTGTCTCACTAAAGCGTCGGTGTCCTCAGTTATTCGCGCAAGACGGGAGCCCTTGAGACCCCACTCGACAGCATTCAGATGCAAGCCCGGAAAGCCTGCGCTTAGCGTCTTGCGCCTAAAGCTTTGGAGTGCATCACGAGCCGCATCCACACCGCCAAGGCCCTTAATAAACGTGTGCAATTCGTAAATGGAGAAATACAGCCCGCCGTTCACGATCCAGTAGTTAGGTTCACCAAAATACTTCTCTATCACGTAGTCTGCCAGGGCATCGAACCTCTCGCGAGATATCTCATTGTGGTTTGCCCACATCAGTGAAAAGTTCAAGCAGTGTCTGTTTGAGGCACGAAGGAAACCTTCCTCCAACGCCCTGTGTAGGAATGGGCCAGTGCCCGGGCCGTTCAAATCGAAGTACCAGTCACAGATAAAGGTTGTGATCCCGTGGTCTGCTGCCGCAGCTATCTGCTTCTCAGCAACTTCTGGCTTTGACTCATCTAGCTCGCCCCACATCGGCACTTTGGGCTGGTCATGCCCCTCAAATCTGGGTTTTGCCTCTCTCAACGTGAGCCACTCAGACCACCCTTTCCCCCTGCGCTCCTCGTTTTGGGGATCAGGATGCCACTGCGGAAAATAGTATACCGCCACCTCGTATTCCCTGTTGACTATCTCTCTACTCATGTTTGAAACCTCCGTGCCTGTGTAATAAAACGGGGGCGGGGTCAACCCGCCTCCCTCACACCACCAGACAAGCATCAGAAAATCAGGTGGTTCATTGAGCTACCGAGTCAGTTCGCAGGATGTGCTGTCACCCTACTGACCAAGGAGGTCATCCAGAGCGCTCTGAATCACAGGCTCATACTCGGCAATAGCCGTAGCCGACGACTTGACTCCACCCATGATCTGCCATATGAGGTTAGTCCACTTCCAGTCATCACCCTGGAAGACTGCCTGCCATGGGGTCGGGTTGACCCAGTTCTCAACCATCTCGTAGAACATGGCATAGCTCTCTCGATCCGCATACTGGTTGGCTGCCCAGGCATCCATGATATCCTGGAGGCGCTCCTCCGGATAGATGTCGGCGAACAGAGCTAGCAGAGCTTCAGGATCCTCGCTCGTCTTAGGCACTACGAGTACAGGAAGCCCATAGAGCGGGAAGACATAGTCATCTGCTGCTGACCCCTTGGGTAGATAGGCGAGACCCCAGTCCACAGAGTTCCTGTCAAATAGCTGCTGCATCCAGAAGGGGACGAAGTACATCGCCACCTTGCCTTGGTTGAACGGCGATGGGTCATGCCATGGCCCAGGAGCCACCGCCTGATGGACGCTCCATAGTCTGTAAAGAACATCAAGTATCTCGAATGTCCTCGGGTCGTTAAGAGTAACCTTGACCTTGCCATCGACTACTGCTGTCGGGTAGACGTTGTTGGTCGCAAGCGCAGGCATCGCGAACTGTCCGGGATCGCCAATAACTCCACCGACGCCCCACTGATCTACCTGACCGTCTCCGTCAGTGTCCCTAGTGGCCTTGATGGCGATCTCTTCGAGCTTCTCCCAGGTCCACTCGCCCTCATCTATAAGATCATAAAGCGATGGGAACCCTTCTCTTTCAAACAGGTCCTTGTTCCATACCATGACTATAGCCGTCTCGTATGGGTAGGACAGTCCGATGGTTCCATAGGTATGGCCAAGTATGTCCAGAGCGCTTCTTAGGCCATCTCTTCCCTGGATAGCAGCTGGAAGCGAATCGAAGTAGTCCTCAGGAAGAACTTGATCTAGAGGCTGCAACGCTCCCTGAACTGCCAAGGGAACATAATGGTAGTTCCAAGACTGAACTGCCAGCAGGTGCATTGGAGCCTCACCGCCGAGGACACCTGCAAGCACTTGCTCGACCATTGTCTCAACAGGGATGACCCCGTATTCGAAATTGACGTTGTACTTCTCCTCTGCCTCGAGGAGCCTCTCGTAGTCCGCACTGCCTTCCGGAGGCGTACGATCATCCCAGTCTGTGTAAATGATCGTCCTGCCGCCAAAGTCATAGGCAAGCCCTGATCCAGTTACCGCGAATACCATTAAACAGACCAGACCAACTATCAGGCTTCGTCTCACTGCAACTACCTCCTAGCTGTCAGTATTAGATGTAACTCTATCGATTGGTGCCGCCTCCCCGGCGTGCGTATCTACCACCTCCTCCTTTGCCTGAGATGTGGGAGGGACAACCAGGTTCGCTCTGCAAGAGCTTGCGAGACTTGCGTGCAGCAGCTACCCGCGCATCTCAGATACCCATTACCCCACGATCCCAGTTCTCTCCATACTCTCGATGAAGTACCGTTGAAGGGCCGCATACAAGATCAAGAGCGGTGCGATAAACAGCAGCATACCTGTATTCTCAATCAACACCCATTCCTGGTTCGTAATGTGGCCACCACCCGTCATCTGGCTGTAGGCGATATCATACTGTATTCCTACACTTCTTAGCGTGAAGGGAAGTAGATCCGAATCCTGCATGAAAATCGAGGCGTAGAACATATCATTCCACTGCCAAACGAATGAGAACAAGAACACAGTTACCATCGCAGGAATGGCACTAGGCAGCATCACAGAAACGAAGGTACGGTATGGGCTCGCACCGTCCACATACGCGGCTTCTTCCAGCTGATGTGGCATACCCCTGAAGAACTGCTGCATTATATAGATGAAAATGCCGTTGCGAAGCCCTACAGCGCCACAAGCCATGAGGATCTGTGGCCAATAGGTACCAATCAGGTTTATTCCAGAGCCAGGAAGAAGACCAAAAATGTCGAAAAAGCGGAAATTGAGGTACATCGGAATCAAGATCAAATGAGGAGGAACAATTAGCGTAAAAACCACTAACGCACGCAACAGACTACTGCCTCTGAAGTGAAACCGACCCAGAGCATACCCCACCGATGTGCACGAGAACAACTGCAATACACTCACGACTACTGCGAGCGTCGCTGATCGCACGAACGCCTGAGGGTAGTACATGTAGGTAAACGCTATCCTGTAGTTGTCAAGAGTGAAGTTCCTCGGGATCCACTTGACAGTGTTGTCCCATAGATCCTTTGGATCCATAAATGAGGCGGCCAGCTTCACGAGGAGTGGATGCAGGATAATAAACCCTATTCCTATGATCAGGATATAACGAATGACACTCCATATAACCTGGCCTACCCTTGCTGCCGTTAGACGTCGGCGTCTGACAGCGCTGTGCGTCGCATAATCGGCAGTCCCCATGCCATTTACCCCCTGTTAGATTCACTATTCCTGGTAGAACACCCAACGAGAGATGATTCCAACGCCTATGGTGAGTATGACGGCTATAGCTGCGAAATATATCCACGACATCGCTGAGCTGACGCCAAAACCCAGGCCTCCAAACGCTGTCTGCCTGATCAGCGTAATAAGCTGGTTGTGGGGGGACGTAAACGAATCGATTACAGAGTAAACGATGTTAGTCAACATATGTGGCGTCATCAGCGGGAATGTGATCTTCCAGAAGTCCTCCCACGCAGTAGCCCCCTCTATTGCCGAAGCCTCATACAACGACGACGGAATGGACTGGAGTCCGGCAAGAAAGACGAGTATCTGAATGCCTGACGCTCTGATAATAATCGGTATCCGGTCAACTGCGCTTGTGATGTACGTTAGCATCTGATCAGGCAACCTCAACTGGCTTACAAACATGCGCACTGCAGCACCGCTCAGAAACCCTGAACCATCCAGCTGACCGGGTTGGAGCGCCTGCATCATGTAATCCTGCTGTTCCATGCTCGCAATCACACCTGACGCCAGGATGACCGGAAGGAAGAATATGAGCCTCGCAACCAACCTGCCCTTGAACTGTTGGTTTAGCAGACACGCAGCGAAATAACTAAACATCAGGATAAGGGGTACATCCAATAGCATGTTCAGGATAGTATTCACGGCCGTCCTCGAAAAGGTTGGGTGTACTAACAGCGCTTTGTTGTAGTTAAGCCAGCCGACGAAGTTCAAGTTGTACCCTTGCTCTGTCACCTCTAGTTCGTTAAAACTAAACACTAGCGACTGTATGAACGGATAGAGGAAAAAGAGCGTGAATCCCAGTATAAACGGAAGGGCAAATACATACCCGGCCATGTCCCTCTTCTGAGTCACCGTAAGCCTAAACCTCTTATTCATGCTTTTCCCCCTCGTCGAGCAACGTGAAGCTGCGCGGCAGGACAGTGACACCGCACACATCAGCTTCGTTGTCGTTGTAGTTCACGAGGACTGCCATCCCGTTTTCATATGTGGTCCTGTATACCCCTGTTGCGACCTGTTCGTGGCCTATTATCCTCACTCCGTTCAAACTGCCCAACGCGGAGTTGAGGTCTTGGTACAATGCCAACACCCTATCAATCCATCTCGAATACTCGGCGGAGTAGAGATAGTCATAGTCCGTTTCTTTGACTGCCTCGCCTCCGCTGTAGAAAAGCTTGCAGTACAGCCCGCCACCCGTCTCCGCCGCCTTTAGAACAGCTCTCACCGGATCAGGAGACAAGTTGAGCGGCTCGCCTGCGTACTCTATGAAACCGTGCACTGCTATCTGATAGAAAGGGACGCTCTCGTCAATGATAAAATACTGACTGCTCTCTGTCGGCATATTGACGATGCAGTCAACATAGGGAAGGACAAGGTCGTTTGCGCCCTCAGCCATCACCTTGAGTCCTGCGTCAACGCTAAGCTTCCTAGCCTGTTCTTGTATAACGTCTGCGGCCTCGCTTCTGTCGACAAGGTCACGGCCTGTGCGAAAATCCGAGTTTACCTGAGTACCCATATATCGAACGGATATTCCGCCAACTCCGTAGTCCTTGTACTCACTGATAAACTCATCAACCAAGGCACCTAACCGGCTGGGGCTCAGAACATAACGCTCCGTGTTGCGCTTGGCTTGGAGGGTCGCGAGATCATAATCATAAACCTTTGCCACCCGCCTATTTAGCAACCTAGCTCCATCCCTGGTGGCAACAAAACCGTCAAGCAGTGTGTTCCTTTGCACATTCATGAAACTGACATCGGGATAGAACTCAACACCAGTCTCAGACAAAAACCCAGTCAAGTCGCTGAAGTCCTGATTGCTGCCCAAGGCCTTCTCAAGCGTGACACCTGAGGGGTAGTGATGCCTGACTCCGCCCGCCATCCAGCCTGTGTACCTCAACTTGAGGTTGTCGACGTTCCTGTCAATCACGTCGCGAACAATCATTTCGACTTGACTATATGTGGTAAGCGGCTCTATAACTTCTCTGGGGATCCCAAGCACCGACTTGTTGACGTCAATCGCTCCAACAAGCTCCAGGAACAGCGGCACATCTTCTCTTAGGTCCCCCTTGCTCAAGACACCACTGCGTATCAGATAATCCTGGTACCGCCTAGCCATTCCAACGTAGCTTGCATCCCCACCGTGGAGGAAGCTGTACCTAATCACCAGGTCAGTTGAGCATAGTCGGCTCTGGTAGACGTTGATCTCGTTCCTAAACCCGTATGGGCTCTTGCTGATCGTTGGCGAGTCAATCGATAGGCGTGTCCGGCCTCTCTGCATCACGATAAACTCTGGTGACACTGTGTTGTACGAGTTGTTTCTCCCTGCAACGTCAGCCCTAATCCTTGCGAGGGACGCTCCCTCTTCAATCACTGCAAGGAAGGCATTCTCTGATGTCTTAATGCCGTAGACGGGCAGATGGACTCTTTCGGTATGTTCGAGTTTTTCAGTAGCTATGGCAGCGGAGTTGTCCTGGCCGTACACATTGCCTACGTACGGCCTGTCAGAGATCTTGCCGTTGTTGAGATAGATCAGCGCTCCGGAGCCGTCAGGCACCAGGATGTACCCCTCTTCGGCCTGACCTGCAGCACCGAAGTAGCTCAGGACCTCTATAGAGTGAAGCGGCAGTGTGACTGTCCCGCCTCTTGGCCCATACTTCCCGACAACATCTTCTACCTCAAGGGGATACCTGACGTCCTCAATAGGTATCCTCACTACGAGTGTATCCGCGTCCAACGTGTACTCAATTGCTACTTCAAAGACCTCCAGATTTCTCACAGGCGGGTCGAGTCCGAGCTCAATACAGTCTCTGACCTTGTCGGCCATCGTGTAACCAACTTCGGTGAGAGTCGTCTCTATGTCGGCAAGGATGAACTGGGGTACCTTCTCATTCAGCAGATAAACCTCATTGTTCCTGAAGGGATCAAAATGCTCAAACGTAAGCTGATCCCATCGCTCGATGTCTATATGCCCGGCTACTACACGATTGATAAGATTCCTCAGTGTGTCTCTAGTCTTCGTTGAGCTCAATCTGGTATCGACACCTACAAGTTTGTAGTTGCCAAACACCTTTTTCGTGTCGATGGAAGCCATAGTCATGGGGTCTTCGCCCTCTTCGAGTGGAACGAGAGAGATGAGCGTGTAGTCTCTGAAGATCCCCTCGAAATCCTTTCTCAGCTTCTCATCAGTGATTGATGCAGAAATCCTCTCCACACTCTGCTTGCTGATAAGCGGAGGCAAAAGAGCGAGATCAGGATACTCCTGCCCAAAGCGGTAGTGCACTCTCACGCCGTAAGGGATCTCCGATACTTGGTACTGCCCAATGCTCACGCTGTCATTGAAACTGTCTTTTCTCTGCTCGAGATCTCCGGGAGTGTAGAACACTATGGAGACCTGCGAGCCCAAGCGCGCTTTTGCAGTCCCCCTGGCGATCTTCTCATTTTGATCTCTATCAGGCGGATTGGAATACCATATCGAACCTGTCCGTTTGTCTCTTACAGCTATCTCGGTGGTGTCATCGTTAATGTAGAGGGACAGATACTCGTTGTCTGCCACAAGCCTCATCCCTGGAGGCGTTTGCTCCAGACCTGCGCTATCGTCTCCACCAGCTGCAGCCACCAAGACAGGGTCGGCTACCATGCAGTGCGTAACCCCGAGCACAATCACCAAGCTAGCAACTGCCACAACCCTTGACCAGAAGATGATGCTACCTGCGACTCTATGGGACACGAGTGGATCACTCGCTTTCATCAGCTCGCCAAACCTCCCTACAGCCTAAACGCGACCTCGGTGTATATGTCCGTGGCGAATCTAACGATGACGTCGACCACGCAGAAGAACAGCAGTCCAATAAACAGGGTGAAACCAATTCCGACCAACACACTGATAGACGTTATCGCAGTCTTGAGAGCAGTATAGTCGTGGGTTACCATCGTTCCGATGAACAACAGACCCAGCGCCCAAACCATTGATATCGCGATTAACAAGACATAGAACGCACCTTCTTCGACAGTCATAAAGTTGCTGAGTATGGTAGCGGGGATGTTGATTAGTATGACGGGTGTCAAAGCATACGCCGTAGCTATGAATATCTCCCTCAGTGTCCCTTTGCCGTCCATTAGTGTAGTGAGCGCCCAATTCACTAGACACCATAGAGCCAACGGCACTAGTACGCTGCCGATCTCGAGGAGAATGTTTAGAGTCCTAGGATTGCTGTAGTTGAACGGGAAGCCTGCATACTGTCTCATAAACACGTAGGTAAAACACGCCAGGATGGTTATAATCGTTGCAGCAGGCAGGTTGCCTCTCTTTTCGTGCTTAAGATCCCAGAATCCGTCGAAAGGGCTGAAGATGACATGAAGCGCATACCTAAGTCCTCTGGCCGTCTCTCGTGCTGACATCCGCAGTCTCTGCAGGATTGACTGCCCAGTCTGCCCTTTGTCAGGGCCCGGCGAGTCTTCGACAGCTCCTGCGTCCTCAGTTCTCGCTGGCCATACAAGCTTGATCAATCTGAGCACGAGCCTAAGGCGCACGGTGATGTATAGCAAGGCTATAGCAAGCACTGCAACTGTCATGATAGTCGCGAAGTTCTCTCTGATTATCTCCTCGCGATAGAAGCCCAGAGCCTCAGAATAGCGATCACGGTTGTTCCCAAGCCTGAAGTAATGCATCGCCTCTCTGTAGTCGCCCGTCCTCAGTAGCACTTCACCAATACCCGTGTATGCGAGGTCGTAATTTGCGTTGTATGCAAGAACTCTCCGCCAAACTTCTGCAGCCACCTCATAATGCCCGGCAGCGTAAAGCCGGATGGCGGCATGGATCAGTTTGGCATACTCTGTGGGTGCGTAGACCGTAATGCGGTTGTTGCTGCTGTCTAGCACTACCACTTCGTCGCCCAGTACATCAATGGCTACAGGGGTTGACAGAGTCCCTCTCTGGCTGCCCGGCCCTCCAAATACGTACAACAGGCGGCCGTTGTAGTCATATGTAAAGACACGGCCCCGCCTTTGATCTAGCACCCTGTATACTCCATCCTTGCTCGCCACAACATCTACGAACACTGAAGGGCCGCTGATCGAAGCACCTTCCCACGCAGACGGGTCTACTACGTCCCCAATAGGCGGCGTGAACCCCAGCCGCCTGAGGACATCCTGTCCACTCGCGCTTAGCCTTCGCACCACGTCCTCTTGATACACAGATCCCGGCCGAGTAGTAGCCATGATGAAGCCTCTGGAGTCTATGTCCAGATTGCTGAACTCTGTTGGCAGGAACAAGGCCAGCCGCTCCCGCTGCTCTCTCGTGGCAAGTCTCTGCCAGAACACATCTAGGAGGCTCGGCGCAACACGCGGTGCACCGACGAAACCCTTGAAGTTGCCGGCAGAGTCAAACTCCATGAACCCCTCAAAGACCTCGTCAGCCTTAACAAACACTCTCATTGCGCGATCGACTGCAACCTTGCTAGGTTTGAAACTGAAGTCCTCAGTAATGATCCCTTCAGCGCCGGTCGTGGGTTTACCGATCTCCCGTATGTACTTCCCGTCGTTGGTTAGGATCACAATTCTCCCATTGCCGGTATCGGCAACATAGATGTTTCCGTCGCTAGTCACAAAGAGGCCCTTGGGGCTGTTGAATCGGTCGACCTTCCCATCGTGCTCAAATTGGTCGATGATCCTTAGGACATCCCAATCTTGGTTCATACATATGATTCGGTTGTTCCCGGAGTCAAGGAGATAAACGCGCAGGTGGTCGTCTACGAAAATGTCCTGTGGCGCTCTAAAATCGGAGATACCGATGCTGCGTCCATCGATGACCTTGTAGGGAAGGTAGGCCTCAGGGGCTGGCGTGGGTTTCTGCCAGAAGTCAAAGACATAGCCCCGATAGGGAACGGCACACATGGAGCTTTGGCTCATTGCAAGCAGCAGTACCACGAGTACGGCAAGTGACAGCATCCAGTGTTTAACAAACAGCGTACGCGACGTCGGTCTGGGGAGCGGTCCAGTCTTCACATCGTTCACCTCAACGTTTGTTGACATCTGGCTCAACAAAACAGCAGGTATGCTAAGCCGTAAACGTTTACCGATATCTATCGCAAACCAACAGATCCAGACTGCCGGATTACACACGCCTTCACTGGTTTTCATAGCAGTTGTGATGTATCTTGTACGGCAAGCTCCTGATAGATCCATGAACCGCTCTGGCTGTAGCGAAGCCTTGCCGCGACCAGCCAACCCCTTCTGGAGCATCGACTTTCTAAGTCGACACCTGGGCAGAGCCAAACACCCGCTTTATTGCCTCCAGGTATGCCATTCCGTACATCGTATCGGGCTCCAAATAACTGCCCTCAGTCCACTCATTCCATGCGTTAATTGTCAGTATATTGGGTCTTGTCAGACCTCTATCAAGAAAATCTCTTGCCGCTACGAGTGCCTTCTCAAACTCCGACGGTGTGTTGCCGACCAGCACAGGCGTAAACGGATAGCCCAGATTGTCGTACACATCCGTCTGGATAGTCCTCGGACTGGGGTCCCAACCCATCGATACGTGCGGGTAGTACGGGAGCTCGTAACACCTCGTGAACTCCTCGAAGCCCTTGACTGCCATCTCTCTCACTTCTTGATACGATGTCGCGGGGAAACTCTGCAGTGGGAAATGATGAATCCACGTGTACGACGTCACACTGTCAAATCCCATAGTGTCAAGCAGGCTGTTGACGTTGTCCAGAGTGCCTTCACCGGGAAGAATCTCGTGCCCCCATACCACCGCGTTCATGTGAAGCTCGCCGTATCCTGCAGACCTAACCCTCTCTCGGAAGTCTGCAATGGCTTCTCCCACTGCCTCCGGAGTGCCAAACCCCTCGACAAGGCTCCGCAGATGGTAGATCGACACATACAACCCGCCGTTGACACGCCAGTAGGATGGGTGGCAGAAATAAGTATGTATCATATGGTCTGTCGCACGCTCAAATGCCTCAGGCGACACCACGCCACGTGCTAGGATGTTGGGATTCCCAGATCTTTGAGCTGGGTGGATGTCGACCCAGTCATGGTTTGCCCACATGAGTGCGAACTTCAGCCGCCTGTTGTTGGGCGCACCAAGGAAACCCTTCTCCAAAGCATTTTGAAGAAACGGGCCGTCCTCGTACCAGTACCAGTCAAATATGAAAGCAGAGACGCCATGATCGGCGGCAGCGTCAATCTTCCTCTGCATTGCTTCAGGCTTAGACTCATCTTCATAGCCCCATAGGGGCACCTTCGGCTGCTGATGTCCATCAAAGCGAGGCTTTGCAGCCTTGACTAACTCCCATTCAGTCCATCCCTTTCCATGCCACTCTTCGTTACGAC
>LSQX01029089.1_pt3 | contig 11365 bp, 9 predicted proteins | sample 654561 | NCBI WGS metagenome assembly LSQX01 (sample SAMN04489861, study PRJNA283612) | anaerobic digester metagenome | isolation source: 4 biogas reactors fed with cattle manure at either 37C or 55C with and... | place: Denmark: Kongens Lyngby | collected 2014 | reverse complement strand
CGTTGCGGTGCCCATCCTCAAGGCGGAGCTTAGCCCTCATTCAAGAGAGCCGAGCTCGGTCGTTCTGGCGGGTGCTGCGAAGCCTGAGGATGGGTCCGCAACGCTCAGCCAAGGAGATAGCAGAAGGAGCTCTGTGCCTCCAACATAGATGGTGTAGGATTAGGTTAGGTGGCATAGTTGTGGGCAAGTTCTTAGTCATACACCTTATATAAATACCAACGGCCCGACAGGCGCTCCTGATAAAGCTCGTAGAGCCCGCCGTCGTCGGCCAGCAGCCGGTAAAACACTTTTTCCGGCTCATTCTCCCACCAGGCGCCGGTATCCACCCATCGTTCCAGAACGGCAGTAACAAAGTAACGTTTCTTTCGCCACTGAAAAAAGTGCGGACCACCGTCTGTCGCTGTAACAGTTACCGGGTGTTCAACCAGTCGCATGGTCCAGTCCCTCTTTTCCGGTTATAACCTGATGGCGCAAAGGATCAAAAAAAGCCAGCATCTGCTCTCGTCGGCTAATCCTCGCTTGGGCCCCAATCTGCACACAGCCGGGGTAGCGTTCCTGCAAGCGCTTTACCACCGCCATGAGCCGGCTTCGATCTTGGGACGGACGCTTAGTCCACAAGAGACTAAGCTGCCGCGAAGCCAGATTAGCCAACGGGCCTAATCTGGCAACTAATGTACTGGCCGGGAATTGTTCCAGTTGTAATAACAAGCTCCTCAGGGCCAACATCAACTCCGGCCCGGTAAGATGAGGGCTCTGAAACTCACGCACCGCGTTAAGCCCGGTTCCAATTGCTGGCAACGACACCAGCTCCAAACGACGCCCCCACTGTTGCCGCTGTTTCTGTTCAGCCGCTAAATACTCCGCTGCCGCCCATAGCTGTTGTTCCCAGCCTTGAAGCGACTGTTCGCCGGTCCAAGGTAGCTGATATGTAATAAAACAAGGTAACCGGTTCTTCACCCGCTCATTGTCCTGCCCCCGGCTCCAAGCAGCTAAACTATGCCCGGCCGAGCCAAAGGAGCGATACAGATCCTGCGGCGATATCGCTGCCAACTGTCCGATGGTCACCAGGCCCAGCAGCTGCAACCGGCGCAGCAGCGCTGGATCCACCGGCCAAAGGTAACGAAGAGGCAGCGGGGCCAAAAATCGGGCCACTGTCCCTGGCGGTACCTTTAGCGGACCGCGCCGGTGCGGCCACAAACCGTCTCTTTGCGCTAAAGTAGCCGCTTTGGCTGTGAGCTTATTTTCGGCCAGCGAAGAAAACAAGCGCCGGCCCAAATGCGGTACCACCTGAGTCTCCAGCTGCAATAAAGCTTCTTCCGGCTGAGCCAAGCGGGTAAAATCAAGAAACACCCCGCCGGCCCCTTTGGGTTCGCCGGGCTTGCCGGGCTCGCTGGGCTCGCCGCTATCGCAAAAGGCAGCACAGGCAATCAAAAACTCTTCTTCCCTGGTCGGCAGCAGACCTTCCAGGTAACAATGAGCAATCAACCAGCAGCGCCCCCTTCTCGAACATATGTTCGCCCCCATAGAAACATTATACCCCGCCGGTAAAAGCGGGGCAAGTAGAAGAAAAAGGGTTGGCTGTCGGTTTAAGAGCAAAACTAAAACTGTGAGCGTTCCTGCCGTCGGTTAACTAACTGACATAGGGCAGTGTAAATCTCCCCTAGCAAGGTTGCTGCCGGGAGCCCGGTAAGTCCCAGGGCCGACAGTACCACCAGGTCTAACTCTTGCCGGTCAGGTTGTTCCACTTCTTGTTCGATCGGCAGCACCGCCCGTCCACACAGCCGGCGAAAGCATTTTCTTAAGGCGCGCTGCCGCTTAAGATTAAACAGGGCCGGTTTTACCACCGGCAGGTCGGCCAGTTCTGAACCGTAAAAAGTAAGGACGCCGTCGCCCATATTGGATCGTCCCCAAAGCTCCACATGGAAAAAGGTAATGGTGGAGTTTAAGAGTGCGGCTATAAGTTCGGGGTCTACGCAGCCGGTAAGGTAATAAAAAGTATGGTCACATAAGATCGCCCCTGGGTTATAGGGAAAATTAAACCGCCGGTCGTAAAATTGGCGGGCCAGAACTTGTGGCGGCAACAGTTTGGGTAAGCTCCACCACAGGGGTCTGGCTCTAAGGGTGGGCCGGTGCTGAAAGCTTTGTGCCTCTCCCCAGCGGATATAATCAGCTACTTTAAGTCCCTTAATATAGTCTTTATCCGGCGGAAGCAGCAATACTTTCCAGCTGAGCTTGTCCTCACTCACCAGGCAACCTTCCACTTCCCGCGGCGACTTGACGAGCGGTAACAAAAACCTCTTTTCCACGGCAAAATATTGTTCTTCCGGTTTGGTTCCAACTGTAATAACGGCCAGGTCGCTGTCAGGGGTAAGGCCCAGCTTCTGGCCTAGATCTTTGGGAGCGGTATCAGTCACATCGCGCACGAAGAAAAAGGCATTGGCGCCGGAGGTAAATCCTCGTCTGACCTCTCCCAGCTCACCGGCCCTGGTCCAGGCCTGAGCGGTCATTTGATGCAAAGTGAAATAAGCCGCCGGTGCCCGTAGCATGGTACCCCAAACGGCTCGTACCGGTTCTCGTCTATGGGTCAGCGCCTGCAGACGTTCCCGGGGCAAAGTAACAGCTTGCCAGTCTTGGTGGCACTTAAAACCAGACGGGCAAGCGGCCAGAGAGGCCATTGGTTCCGGCGGTACCGTCGCCAGTGGAGTCAGTAAATTAACCAGTGTGGTCGGACCGCTGGGCTTTTGCCGACCGGCACGGCGGGCAAAAGTGCAGACGGCAGTATGGACGGCTGATTCCTGGAACCAGCGCTCGCAGGCGGATGTAATAATTAGGGGAATCTCCAGTTGCTGCTGCAGAAGGTCCTGTAGGGCTCGGCCGTAATCCACTTCCAGCCAAGCCACCGGCGTAACCACGGCCGCAACAGCGCCTGGCTTTAATATATGTACCAGATTGGCTAAAAAATAGCCGTACAGGTCCACTTGACGAGGCAGTAACCCCTGAAACCGTTCCGATAAAAACCTCTTTGTTTCCGGATCGATGCCTTCCTGGCGCCGGTAGGGAGGATTGGCCAGCACCACATCAGCCCACAGAGGCGGCTCCTGTAGGCTGTCGCCGATGCTGATACCCGGCAGCGGCGGAAAAGAAGCAGCACCTCGTTTTAATTCCGGTAACACCTCCAACCACAAGCGAACTTTGGTCAAGTAGACTGCCTCCGCATCAACATCCTTGCCGGCCAAAAGCGGCAACAGATCGCATTTCGTTCCCCCCGGCCGCAGGTCGGCCGGCAAGGAGGCCAGCTCCTGCAGGGCAGCCGTTAAGAAGGCCCCGGTTCCCACGGCCGGATCATACAGTACGAACGAAGGCGGGAGCTGTGCTTTTTCGGTGGGCCGGGAACCGCGAGCACCGCTAGCGGTGCAAGTACCGCTGCCGGTGCAAGTACCGCTAGCGGTAAGTTCATTGACGTATAAAGATAATACCAGCCGGGCCATAAATTGAGCTAACAGCGGCGGGGTATAGTAGATCCCCTCTCCGCGCTCAGCTACAGTCTTCTGATTCCAGTGTACAGCCTCAAGCGAGCATCCCAGTTCCGATCCAGTAGGGTGTATAGCCTCCAGATGGGCCCTCAATTCTCTAATGGCGGCCGGGCACTTCCCCTGCCAAGCCGGGTGGGTAAAAGGACCGCCAAGATCCACCAGCTCTGCCGGCGAAGCTGATGTCTCCCCTAATCCCCACCAGAAAAGGCCCTGTACTAGGGCGGAGATGGCCTCTGGGTAAGGCTTTCCCTGCCTGAGTTCAGCCAGAGCCTGGGTCAACACCGAGGTGCAAGCCGGTATTTTAGACCTGGACATAATCCGTCACTCCCTCCGGCGGCGCTATCAGCGGCAACAGCCGGGCCAGCGTGATCACGTCTTGGGCATTATGCTGAAGCACCGGCGTCAACAGACGCGGTTCCTGCGTCTGTACAAAGCGGTGATAAATCATCGGTACCAAGTAGCCGGGGACATCGCCTTCGCGCTCATAGCCGAGGAGGTTCTCTTCCAGGGTAACCAGCTTCCGATTGGGTAAATCCTGGGGCAGCCGCCGAGCATGAATATATAGGTCCACTTGCAGCAAGTCATCAGGGCACGGTAGGCGGTAATAAACCAACCGCTCTTTAATATAAGGCCAGTCAAACCGTTTACCGTTAAAAGTAACCACTACCTTGGTCTGCTGCAAAAAAGTGGCCAAATACGCCAGCAGCGCCCGTTCCTCCCGGTAATGGCGGGCCAGCAGTTGCTCCAACACCATTCTCTGTTCTTGCTGCTGCATTACCCCCACCAGAAACAAGGGTTGGCTAGACCATAAACCAGTGGTCTCAATATCCAAAAACACTGCCTCCGCTGGTGAAAACAAACCCATGAGCTCAATATCGGTAGCGCCGCGCTGCCCAAGTTCTGTCACTTGCCGCTTGACGATCAAATCCAGCACCCTTCGCGCATCAGGCCCAAAGCGGGGGTGCACGGTAAGCTGATCCAGCGTATTTATGCCGGCGGCTTTAAACCGAGCTTCGGTAACTGGCCCGATACCCCACACCAGTTGTAGGTTGGTATAGATAAGAGTGGGAGAACAAGACAGCGGCCAACCCAGTTTCAGTTCCCGCCGGCGTAAGCAGAATGATCCGCCGGCGGTGCTGACTTCCCGACCGCCGAGCACAGACGCCGCCAGTACACGTCGCGAGCTGGATTCCTGGGCCGGTGGCGATACTGCCTTAGCCGGCGGCGCGTACCTTTTGACAGTCTGTTGGCCTTCTCTCTGCTCTCTAATTTGAGCCAGCCGTTCGAACAAGCTCATACTTCCACTCCTTTAAGCCGCTGAAGCTGACGGACAATGTTCTGGCGCATAATCGGTGGCAGACTTTTTCTATCTCGCCTCTCATACTCTTGACCCAGCAAGCCATACAGCAACATTATGGCTGCTTCTTTATCCAGCGGACGATTAAAGTTGGAGCACTTGGGTGAATGGATGCAATTGGGACAGCCGTTCTCACAGGGGCAGCTGGCCACCGCCTCCAGCGTAGCTGCCAGCAGCTCTTCGGCCCGTTCATACCCTTTTTCAGCAAAGCCCACTCCGCCTTGGTAAGCGTCGTGAATAAAGATCGTGGGTCGTCCGGTCTGGGTATGCAAAGTAGTGGACAAGCCACCCACATCGTTGCGGTCGCACATGGCAAACAGGGGCAGCAAAGCAATGGCAGCATGCTCCACTGCATGCAGTCCGCCCATGAGATCCAGCCCGACAGCTTGTATCTTAGCTACTAGCTCCGGTGACGGTATGAACCACATACCCATGGTTTCCAGCACTTCTTCCGGCAAGGACAGGTTCTCTCCCCCTAATACTTGGCCGGTGATTTCGTGCTTCTTAACATAGCCGGTTACTTTGGTCCGTACCTTGAGCTGTCCGATGGCAAACTCATGGCCATGCAGTTCTTTTTCGGCCAGAGTAGCCAAAATTTCGGTGTTCTTTTGTCGACCCACCATGGTGTAATAGTCCGCATCCAGTTTATTCAGATAGGCCACCTCTTGGGCCACGTCCAACTCCTCCACCCGGTAAGTCTCACCCTGGTGCAGATAGATGGCTCCGGGGTAGGCCTCGGAAAAAGCCGTATGCCGATCCATGGTGCCGATCAACCGATTGTTAGCGCTCCGTTCCCGCAGTAAAAACGTACTGCCTGTAGTCCGGAGATTTACTTTTTGGGCCGGATAATCCTGACCTACATAAAACCAGCGCCCGTCACCCTGAGTAACTTCGCCGTCTTCCTCCAAGATGGTCAGAAGGTCCAGCAGCACCGGATCCCATAAAGACAAATCCTGTGTTGATAGGGGCAGTTCCTGGGCAGCGCAGCGGGCCTGACCCAGTAACAAATAAGGGTTGGCGGTATCGATCAAGGCGCTTTCGGTGGGTTTATCGAAAAAGACTTCTGGGTGACGTAAGAAATACTGATCCAATGGATTCGCCACGGCAATAAAAATCACCAGCGACGGCCGTTCGCGCCGCCCTACCCGGCCTGCTTGTTGCCACGTGGAGGCAATGGTCCCCGGATAACCGGCAATCAGGCACACATCCATGGCCCCCACGTCAATGCCCAATTCTAAGGCGTTGGTGGCCACCACTCCCAGCAGTCTTCCGGAAAACAGGGCCTTTTCAATAGCCCGGCGCTCGGCTGGCAAATAACCGCCGCGATAAGCCATGATTTGTTGCCCCAACGGTTCCGGAGCAGTCTGTTGTACCCGGCGCAACATCCGCTCCACCACCTGCCGGGCCCGAGCAAAAGCAATAGTACGAGCTCGTTCTGCTAACAAAACCTGCAGCAGCCAGACAGCTTCACTCAGATAAGTCCTAGGCGCGGGAACTTGCCAAAAAATAAAATTGCGCTCTCCCTGCGGCGCACCGCTGCCGGCAATAAGTGTCACCGGCAAGCCGGTGAGGCGTTCAGCATGCTGTTTGGGATTAGCGATGGTGGCCGAGGTAAGAATAAACTGAGGGTCTGCCCCGTGTTCCCGAGCCAAGCGGCGCAAGCGGCGAATAACATGGGCTACTTGGGTACCGAAAACACCGCGGTAAGTATGGATTTCGTCAATAACCACAAACCGCAGCTGGGAGAAAAATTCATGCCACTTGAGATGATTAGGCAAAATACCCAGATGTAACATGTCCGGATTGGTTAAAACTACCCGGGCCTGCTCACGGAAGGCCGCCTTGGCTGTATCAGGGGTGTCACCGTCGTAGACCGCGGCCGGTACCAGGCCGAAACCGTCCACCGTAGTCAGCTGATCCTGGGTTAGAGCTTTGGTGGGAAACAGATACAATGCTCGTGCCTTTTTGTCGGCCACCAATTCGCTCAGCACCGGCAAATTGTAGCACAGGGTTTTGCCAGAGGCTGTAGGCGTAACCACCACAATATTGTTTCCGTCCCGCACAGCATCCAAAGCCGCCGCCTGATGGGCGTAGAGACGATTAATGCCCTCAGCAGCTAAACAATCCCTGATAACCGGTGACAACGGCTCTTTAGGTGCCGCATAGCTGGCTTCCTGTCCCGGCAAGTGACGACAATAAGAAATCTGACCGCAATATTGTTCCTGATTTTTGATGGCTAACTCTATTTTTTCTATGTTCATGCTGTCTTCTCCTCAGGCTATCTATTAGCTGCAACCGGCACCTTTTCCTGCTGGCGATACATATTTGTTATCCCTTCAGGGGCATTCTAGCTTTGGAGGTGATTTTTATGGCTCGAGGGCAGCAAATCATGTGCAGTGTCAACAGCTGTCATTATTGGAAAACAGGAAACCAGTGCGACGCCAATAGTATTATGGTTACGGCCGATAGCTTCGCCACTTCTGCACCTGACACCATTGATGCGCCGCAAGCCTCGACCCTTTCGGCCACACCCACCCAGCGGTGCGAGGAAACATGCTGCAAAACCTTTACCCACAAAGGTTCCGGCAAAGAGCGCATGGACAGTGTTATGAGAACCTAAGGCGGGCGCAGGGGGCACTGGCCCCCTTTTTTTGTCTAGGTCAAAAACGAGGGCCATCTTGTTCTTGGTGGTGCTTCAATATATACTAACGAGCCCCTGCGGGCTCGTTATTTCTTATGGCCCAGTTGCCTAGACAAAACCTGATTTCTGTGTCATTATTTGGTCGGGGAAATATATTGTCTATTGTCTGGAGGCAAACATGGTGGAACAAACTGTAATTACAACCGAGCAAACCGGCTGGACAATTCGCACCCGGTTAGCTTTTATTCTGGGAAAGCTTTGTATTGCACTATTGCAGCTAGCCCAGTGGCTGCGCCTGCCTTGGGGCGGTACCGCTTTTCCCGGCCGGGTTGTACTGAAGATAGACCGAAATATAGTAGCTACTCTGCGCCGACGCTACCACGGCTTAATCCTGGTCACCGGTACCAACGGTAAAACCAGCACTACGGCTCAGCTGGTGCAGTTGCTGCAGAGTGCCGGGCTGGAAGTGGTCTCCAACCCGGAAGGAGCTAACATGGTCCCTGGGCTGGTCACGGCCCTGCTTAAGGCCGAGCCAATCTGGCCCCCAGCAGCTACCCCCGGCTACAGTGGCCAAACTCGCTTAGCTGTGCTGGAAGTGGACGAAGGCAGCCTGCTGTCTTTGTCCCGGCGTGTTACCGAAGTGGATATGGTAATTATAACCAACCTTTTCCCCGATCAGTTAGATCGCTATGGTTCGGTCAATGCCTTAGCGAAGCAGATGAAAAAGGCACTGGCTGCTTGGCGTGGCGCCACCTTAGTGCTAAATGCCGACGATCCGTTGGTGGCTTCTTTCGGACAGAACCGCAGCCATGCCCGCTACTTTGCTGTGGAGACGGCTGACGATGACCCTGCCTTCATAAGCGGCGAAGCAGGCGAAGTTTACCTCTGCCCGCTCTGCGGACAGAGGCTGCATTACAGCAGCTCCCGCTATGCCCACTTAGGTTGCTATGCTTGTTCCGGCTGTGACTTCAGCCGACCGCGGCCCTCGATAATCGCTTGGCTTTTACCGGATAAAAAAGAACCCGGTACTTTGTTTCTGATTCGGACTCCCACCGAAGAAGTGGAATTTTATAGTGCCTTGACCGGTCTATATAATGTTTATAACACTACTGCTGCCCTAGCAGCCACCGTAGTCTTGCAGCCAAAAACAAAGCTGGCCTCCCTGACGTCAGCGGTAGCTGCTTTCCGGGCTCCGGCTGGGCGGACCGAATACTTCAGCTGGCCTGACCGAAGCAAGCAAGCCACTTTGGTCCTGGTAAAAAACCCGGCCGGATTCAATCAGGCCCTTACTACTTTGGCTGACACGCAAACGGAAGGCACAGCCACCACGCTGATTATAGCCATCAACGATCTTCCTGCTGACGGGCGCGATGTGTCTTGGCTCTGGGACACATATATTGATGCCATTGCCGGCGACGTCTTCGTCATCTGCAGCGGTCGTCGAGCCCGAGACGTGGCTGTATGTCTTAAGTACAACGGCCTGCCGCTGGATAAGATGATGGTGGTGCCAGAGGTGAATAAGGCTGTCCGGGAGGCCTTAACAGCCCCGGCGCCTAACATCATCGTTCTTTGCAATTATACCGTGTTGGCACCGCTACGACAGGCGTTAGTGAAACAAGGAGGTAAAGCGGATGCTACTTAGGATCTTGCACCTGTACCCTGATCTGTTGAACCAGGAACAGAGCAATATTCTCGTTTTGAGCCGGCGCGCCCAGTGGCGGGGCATTGACTTGGAAATTAGTGAAGCTCGGCGCTCCGATCCCTGGTCGTTAAAAAACTGTGATCTGGTTTTCCTCGGTAGCGGCACAGTCGAAGCACAAACAGCCGTAGCCCAAGACTGGTCCGATAAAATACCGTCCCTGCGAGAAGCCGTAGACAACGGGTTGGTCCTGCTGGCCATTAGCGCCGGTTATCAGCTCTTGGGCACCGCTATTCGGACCGCCGAAGGGAACATAATCCCCGGGGCCGGTATATTCTCTACCGCTACTAAGATCAAACCGCGCCGGTTAGAAGGTCCTGTAGCCGTCCGTCTATCCTTCTTACGGTCCGACCAACCGGTAGTCGGTTATGAGAACCACCAGGGGCATACTCGTATAGCATCATCATCGTCTGTGGTCTGCCAAAAAAATACCGTCGTCCCTCTAGGGCGAGTAGTGTATGGACAAGGTAATAATGGCCAAGATCAAACTGAAGGCGCTCGCTATAAAAACGCGTTGGGCACCTACATACAAGGACCCGTCTTAGCAAAAAACCCCCATTTAGCTGATTTTCTCCTCGAGCAAGCCCTGAGCCACCGCTACGGCCAAGTGCGCTTATCACCCTTAGACGATCGATTAGAGAACCAAGCCAATCAAGAATTCTTTGACCAATATCGCCCTCACCCACTGACACAATTGTTGTTCTCCCGCCGCCGTTAAGGCTCCGTCCTGGCCGCCTTACAGTACGTAGAACGAGCAGGCACAGAGGCTCGCCCCTACATAAAGGCCCGCTATTGCAGCCCCGTCCGGCTGCTACTAAAATCCGGGACCCTGGGGTGCTGCAATCCCCAGATGATTTCTTAGTGCCTCCTGTAGTGTTTGCGAGCAGTTGACGCCACTTCTCAGCTTGAGCGTTAAGCCAGCTAGACGTGGTAAGGGTCTTCTTGACCGCACGAGAATCTTTTTCTTTTCTTGTCTTAACCCTTGGAGCAAAGGGGGACCGGCACCGCTACGCCGGTAGTTAAAAAATATAAATAGGCTTCGGCCACCGGCAGGGAGCTTAAGGAGGTCAGCGCCCGGGCGTAAAGCTGGATCTGCCGCTTATAGCTTTCGAGACGGCGCTCCAGGGCTGCACCTCTGACCCGGTCGGTTTTAAAATCCAACAGTAGCCATCCGTTCTCTTCTTTAACCATACAGTCGATGATACCTTGGACTAAAATTGGTTCCGCTGCTGTAGCCGAACAAAGTGGCTCTTCGGGGTATGCTTCTGCTGCCGGTAATACTAAACTAAAAGGAACTTCCCGCCTAACCGATTCCGGCCTGGCCGTAAGACGACGACCCAGCGGACCGGCAAAAAAGGTAGCTAGCGCCGTAACATCCACGGTCTTAGCCTGTTCTTCAGTGATAAATTCGTGCCTGACCAGCTCCTCAATTTGTTCTTTGATATCGGTAGCGGTGAGTACTCGCTTTAGATTTAGGTGCTCCAGTATCTGGTGCACGGCGCTGCCGTACTCCACCGCTGTAAGAGCGGTTCGTCCGCTGATAAAGCGAGGTCGCTCGGCCATGGGCTGGAAGAAATACTTCCAGCCTTCATCAGCCTCTAGCTGCGCGTCTTGGCCCAGCGCCGGACGGCCTTTGAGTTCGCTTACACTTGCCTTGGCAGCCAGCGAAGCAGCGTCCTGGTAGGGATACTGCCAGGACAGCGCTTTTTCTATCGCCGCCACCAGTTCCTGCGGCAGCGGTTCTTTGGGCTCCAGCAGCTGTATATCCGCTTCCCGAGCAGCAGCCGCTTCTTTTAGAATAAGATTAAGTTCGTCGGCCCGGTATAAGAACACCTGCCAAGCCGAGGGATCCGCTGCCAATTCTGTGTCCGGCAGCTCAATATTGTCCGGCCGTAAAGCAGCAGAATCTCCGTGTCGAACCAAGGTCGGGCCTAGCCAGTCTAAGTAGGTCTGCGCCGATAGCAGGAGCCCCGGCGGTAACGGCCACTCTCTTTGCCGGGCCGCGCTACTCCAATTCCGGCCCTGCTTGGCTAAATTGACTGCTGATCCTACCAAGACAAGTTTCTCCCGGGCTCGGGTCAGGGCCACATACAGTATTCGCAGTTCTTCAGCCAAGGTGTCCTTGGTACCGGCCA
>LSQX01363607.1_pt1 | contig 11366 bp, 11 predicted proteins | sample 654561 | NCBI WGS metagenome assembly LSQX01 (sample SAMN04489861, study PRJNA283612) | anaerobic digester metagenome | isolation source: 4 biogas reactors fed with cattle manure at either 37C or 55C with and... | place: Denmark: Kongens Lyngby | collected 2014 | reverse complement strand
GGGCTAGGCACAGTTATTTGCATGAACGATAAGATGTATAGCGCCCGTGATGTCAGCAAAACTCACAGCTACCACGTAGAAAGCTTTCGCGCCAATAATAACGGCCCATTAGGCAGCATAGACCCTGACCGTAAAATTCGTATCGACCATAAACCAGCACGCAAACACAGCACTAACTCGGCACTTAGCGGCCAGCAGCCAAACACAGAACCCTATGTGCCTATTATTTATTCCTATGCTGGTGCTGATCAGCGCCTACTCGACAGCGTTTTAGAGCTACACAGCCCTGCTGGAATTGTTATTGCTGGTACAGGAGCTGGGCGTTGCTCACCGCTAGAGGAGAAAGCAGTAGCCAAAGCTAGGCAGCAAGATATTCCAGTGGTAATGAGTAGCCGCCTAGCTAGCGGCCGCATTCTACCGATTGAGTGCTATGACTATTTGCCACTAATTAGCGCCGATGACTTACCACCAGCCAAAGCAAGAATCTTATTACTGCTTGCCCTACAGCGCGGATTAGCCTTAGAGCAAATTCAACAACTCTTTGAAACCCACTAAACAGTGAAGCTAGCAACCTAGAAATTAGCTCAGGGCTGCTAGCCAAACCTTAGTAGTCCTCAATCACAGTGCCTGTTGCTCCAGCAATACCAGCAGCAGCTTTTTCCAAAGAAGTAATTAAGGCTTTGCGCCCTTGCTTAGATAAGGCAAACTCCCGCGCAGCCTGCACCTTGGGCAGCATTGAACCTGGAGCAAAATGCCCTGCTGCAATATATTCATCGGTAGTAGCAATATCCAGTCTAGACAACCACTTCTCATCAGGCTTGCCATAATTGATAGCAGCCTTTTCTACCGCAGTTAAAATAATTAGATAGTCGGCATCTAGCTGCTGCGCTAATTTGGCTGAAGCAAAATCCTTATCAATCACAGCATCTATGCCTACTAACTCGCCATTGTGGCGATAGACAGGAATACCGCCGCCGCCAACTGCAATTACTATGTGGCCGTTATTCACCAAGCAAGCAATCATCTCACCCTCGATAATTTCCTGCGGCTTAGGTGATGGCACTACACGTCGATAACCACGCCCCGCATCTTCCACAAACACATAGCCATTCTCTTGCGTCACCTGCTCCGCCACTTCCTTGCTGTAAAAAGAGCCGATTGGCTTACTTGGTTGGCTAAAGGCAGGATCTTCGCGGTCAACCACCACTTGGGTAACTATGGCAGCCACCTGTTTGTTGATATTTCTTCTTTTCAGCTCGGCACTAATAGCGTTTTGTAAGTGAAAACCAATATAGCCTTGGCTCATAGCATTACACTCAGCAAAAGGCACTTGAGGCGTATTAACGTTAGTGGCTTGCGAGTCGGAAAAAGCTTGATTAATCATCCCTACCTGCGGCCCATTGCCGTGGGCAACAGTAACCATATGCCCTGCAGCAACCAAGTCAACAATAGCGACTGAGCTATGCTTAACCAGCTCTAACTGCTCCTTGGGGCTATTACCTAGCGCATTACCACCCAAAGCTATAACTACTTTCATCTTTCCGCCCCTTTCGCTTAATACGACTATTAACCCAGCACGCACCAGATTATCCGTGCAAAATTCTATAACTGACTAAAAAGGCAGACAAGAAAAAGTTACAGCAAACACTGAATAATTATTTAGCGGTGTAAACTTTTACCTGCATTTCTTCCACTCGTAATACTGATCCCAAATCAAGCCGCCAACATATAACGGCACACCTTGGTAGTGGATACTTTGGCCGCCAGTATTGGCGATACGAAGCTGAATACGGTCGCCAGATACCTGCTCAACATGGGCGCTAATTTCCTGCTTAATCAACCCAAACACTAAGCTGGCAGGCTTACACACTAAGTCACCCAACTGTTTGGGCTCCATATAGGCACGCATCTCTGCTTCACGTTCCAACTGACGCTGACGCTCGGCCTCAGCCAATTGACGCTGGCGTTCTTCTTCCTTACGTCTAGCAATCTCTATTAGCTCGGATTTGCGCTCAGCAGCGGCTTGGTATTGTTCTGCATGAGGATGTGCGCGCATAAACTGCGTAAAACCATCGACGGTATCGCGCTGCACTGCTACTAGATAATCCAGCTCTACGCGATTTGAGTTAGCCACCATTTCCACCTGCTGCACAGCAAGCTTGTGATCCAGTTGCAACGCTGGAATTAGCTCGCTATTTTGCAACTGCTGCTTCAGGCTGCGCGCTTGTTCAAGCCCAACAGCAAAGCTAACTTGCTGGCGATAATCCTGCGCCTGCGCCGAGATTACAACCGCATGCATACGCTGATTATCAGCATCATATTTAAGCTCCGTGAAATAAGGATTACCCAGCACGCGCTGCAACGCTTCGTTATAAGCTAACCAGCGCACCTTGGCTTGGAAGTCGGGGCGTTCAAAAAGCTGCTGCTGAGCTAAATAATCTTGTTCAGCCTGCTGTAACTGAGCATCGTAGGCGTTAATTAAAACTCTATTGCGCTCCTGCACTTGCAAAATCGCATCCTGATGCTGGCGCTCCAACACTTGCTGGCGCTGAGCAAATTGTTCACTGGTTTCAAACTCATCACGCTGCAAAGGTGCTGGCGCTTCTGGCTCAGCTTCCAGCTCTGGCTCAACAGGTGAAGAACGCACGGCAGTTAAAGCTTCCTTGCTTAGTAAATCAGCAAATAAGCTGATGCGCTGTTCTGTGGTTAGCTTAGAGTCAGCAAAGACCTGCTGCTCAATCGGCAATGGTTCGCGCACCAAGGCAAAAAGATTTTCTCCGTCCCAAGTCCACGACTGCTCCCAATATGTAATGGGTTTGTAATCGTTAGTTACACCTTGCTTAATGCTATAACCAAAAGCTCGAAACCCATCCTCGGTGCGTGATAAGAACATGTTAGAGTTTGCAGTGGCACAGTTGCTAATATGCCACCTGCTAACCAACATCGAGCTGCGTATCTCATCTTGATGGGGCAAACGCCAGTTGTCTGTATCATCAATATAAAGCTGCCCCATGGTGCCGACCTGCTGCTCCTGACGAAACAGCGGGCTATCTTTAAAGCTATTACCACGCAACTTAGCCCGTAGCAGGTTAGCAAACTTGTTTTGGTCTGTTTTTTTACAACTCTGCTTGTCAACCAAAATGACATTGTGGTCGAGGTCTTCCCACAGGTTATTGGCATATAACGATGGCAACGCCAATAGCAAACCCTGCTCATAAAACACATCAAAATAATTGGCACCAAATGCGGCTTGCGTGCGCCAAGCAAAACTTGATTCAGGCTGAGCAAGCTGCTCGGCATCGCGCCTAATTTTATCTAGTAGCTTGTGCTGTGCTTGCTGAGCAGCGGCTTTCTGCTCTGGGCTAGTTGCAGGCGATTTAACACCGCTGATTCGTCGCGCCAAACGCGCCCAGGCCTTATCAACCTCGTAATCTTGGCTGCTATGTTGCTGATAGGCGGCCTGTGCCTGCGCGGTTAAATTGGCATCAGTAACTGCTCTTTGATAACGCTCAATCAGGCTAGGATTACCAGTGGCAAACACTTCTTGTGCCGTCCAGATTTTATGCTCGCCAATAAAGCTAGCTAACGGCACTGCTTGGTAGTCCATATTTTGAATTTGAGTAGCTACTGCCTTGCCGTTAAGCAGCACTGTGATGCTAGCTAAGCGTTTTTTTAGCTCAGGCTCAAAAACTTGCTGCGGCTTAAAATGCAATTGATAACTAAGCTTGGCACAGCCAGCGGTGTCAGTACCGCGAGCGGCTTCCTGAATAGTTAGCTGAGAACCTTCAGCTTGATAGCTAGCTAAAGTGCCATTACAGCGCTCGCGTCCCTGCAACTGGCTATGTAGATTCTCCAGTTGCAACTGTTCGTTAACCTTAAATTCAAGCTCGGTAATGTATTTACGTCGATCCAGCACATAAAAATTAAGCTTATAGTGGCCTGGAAGCAGCTCTAGCTGCTGCCCCTGTGCTGCGGCGGTCTCTGTAATAGTAGGAATGGCAGTGCCTACCAGCAGAAGCAGCACAAAGGACAGTAACTTATTACGCATGGATAAAACTCTTAAAAAGGTGTGCCTTGGTTATCTTCTTGCTGCTGAGCAGCCAGATACATATCAGCAATATCGCTACGCACCTGCTCCATATAGCGCCCAAAAAGCTGGCGCAGCTTAGCATTGTGCTTTTCCATTGTTAGCTCTTGGTACTGCTTAAACATACTGTAGCTACGGTTTTCCCAAATTCCCTTACCATTTTCTACGTTAAACAGTATACGCCCTGGAATACCATCAACCGCATCGGCGTCGGCATACACCTCGTAGTTATCTTCATCTGTTAACTTCACTGCAACGCCTTGGCTGACCAAACTGTCGAGCAGCATTTTAAACTCCACTGCCAAACTAGCTTGCAGCTCCTCAGTCAAACCATCACCGACCTGAAATAATGAGCGACTTAAAGAAATGTCCAAGGTGCCAAACCTACTACCTATATAGCGCTCGGGCTGCCACTCAAGATAATACTTACTTTGACTAACCTTTATTGATAAGGCATCTCTAGCCTCTTGGTTTTGATCAATCATTTTGGCAATAGCATCAAAATCAAATAGCTGCTCTTTACTGTTGATGTGGTCACCTATGTAAAGTATTGCTGGATCATAATTACTAATCACCAAGCCACCGATAAGCGAGTTATCAAGCAAAGCCACCTGTGGGTCGTAAATCTGTGTTTTTGCTAACTCGATATAGTCCAAGTACTGACTAACCAATATTTCAATCGCTGTTTCTAGCTCTGCTTCCGGCACTCCTACCTGACGAAACAGATTCTTTAGCTGGTTTAGATCGTCCTCTTCTGCTGGCAAAACTGGCAAGATATTATTAAAGCTGATTGTTTTTGTTTGATACCCTTTATGGGTAAGAAATATATTTTTAATCCTCCGCCCAAAGGATTGACCGCGCTCTACTTTTTCAGCCCAAACTGAATGCGATAAATATTTGGCCGAATAGAAGGGGTGGCTAGTTTCAAGAGTACCAAAACTTGTATCAGACATAATCCATTTGGGCTTGCTGCCAAAGAACTCAGTAGTAACTAGCGAGCCAGTGCGCTGATGTTCATCCATCAACTTGCTTAACTGCTGCAGCTTAGCGTTTACCGCCTCCACTTCACTTTTAATTTCAGCAAAAACCTCACCGCTCGGCACATGCTTAAGCCAAGCATGGCGAATAGCTTTCATCTCTGCTGGTTCATTTTCCTTGGCGTCCGGCTTAAAGCTCTTACGCAACAATTCTTCCAGCTCATCCCTATCCAACTCATTCCCATTCAAATAGGCATCGGCCTCAGGGGCAACTGTTGTAGCTATGGTTTGCTCATTAGTATCAACCGCCGCAACAGCAGTGCCAGCCACAACAAATAGAGAAACAGCAAGTAGCAACTTCTTAAGACGCATAAAGAGTATTTCCTTACAAATTTAAACCAGGTTAGCAGAACAAATTTGCCGCCAATGTTACCGCTAATTCAATTTAAATGCCTGAGTCAGCAAGCCGAACCTTTCATTCATGGCTGCATTTACTCTGCCAGCGCGACAACTTGTTGCATTTTGGCTTCAAAAGCAGCAAACAACCCATGATATTGGTGTTCAATCAACAGGCAAATCTGATTAGCAATGACTTCATCATAGGTGTGAGAAGTTTGGTTTCTACCGTCGTACCAGCGGGTTGTAGTCATTTTTTGCTCCTGTTTAAACTGGAATTTATTCTTAGCATTTATTTTCCAAGATAAGCTAAAACAATTCGATTTTGGGTTCTTGCGGGCTGGTTTCGACTTTTTTCTGCAGTGAACGGGCGTATTCGCTTTCAGCCTTAATTAGGTGCTGCGCATCTAGCTGGCTGATTGGGTTGCGGCGACAGAATGCATCGCCAGTTTTGGGGTCGATAACCACCTTGCGTGACCATGGGCCGCCAAAATCATAGGCCAAAAGTGGGATATTTTCCCGTTGCAGCCATTCCATAGCAAACTCCGCATTGCGCTGGCCAATATTAAGCTGGTTGGAACTGATTACATTACCGCCACCAAAGGCTTTAGCAACCAGTCGCGAACGTGAAGCTCCCTTGGCATACATGGCGTTACGCAGCACTTCCATGGCGTGTTATCCATACAGTCTCATATTCAAGGCGCACATATATTTTGATAGAACTATCGACAGCTTGAAAACTTAGCAAGTTGGACTTAGCCCATAAGATGTTCTTAACGCTAAAATCCCCAAGGATCGATTAGCTGTACACCTGTTTGTTGAAAGTCTTTGGTATTGCGAGTCACCACTGTCATTGCATGAGTTAATGCTGTTGCTGCGATAAAAGCATCACGTTCACTGCGCTTATCAGGTACATGTAAATCAGCGCAACGCAATGCAACAGGTGCGTCAATTACTAAAGTTCTTTCTGTAAACTCAGGTATCACCTGTTTCTCGAACCAACTACGCAATAACAATCCTTGGTGGTTATCTTTTCGTTCTAGCGATTTAATTCCTATCTCTAGTTCCATAAGGCTAACCACAGAAATATATAACTCATCAGCATTTACTGTGTTAGCCCAAGCAAGTACGTTGGGATTTGCTTTACCTACACTTGCCTTGCGTAGCTCAGAAATTACGTTAGTGTCTAAAAGATACATTACGAAAACTCTGCTGGTTGAAGTGAGATTTCTAATTTCTCTGGCTCAAACTCAATATCGCCGCCTTCTTTCATTGCCAAAGCATCAACAATATTGCGTTTCTGACGAGTTAAGTTGCGATAATCTTCAATGCTTAGCAGAACGTGTGCAGGCTTGCCACGGTCTGTTACAAACACAGGGCCTTTTAGAGCCTCTCTTTTAGCTTTAGTAACATCTTGATTAAATTCACGGCTGGTAAAGGTTGTAATCATTGCTAAACCCTCTCTCAAAACAACCGTAGCTACATTACTACATTATTGACTGTTTTGCCTACCGATTATTGTCAAATTAACATGCCAGCCACTAAACGGATTAATGCCTAATGCTGATTGTTCAAATAGCTATTGTGTCTGCGAAGTAACGGCAAATTGACCAGCGTTTGTTAAGGGCAGCTTGTCAAATAGCTTGCTAAAGCCTGTGACTAACGGACTGGACTGAGCAGAAGGGTTCATTACAAGGCATGATAATTTGCGGGCAGTGCAACAACCCCTCAGGCCAACTATTTCGCCCTACTCTGCTCCTTCATTGCAAACCAAGCAAATTCACCGCAGTGGATTGATTGGAATGCTGTTTAGTAGGTATCATATAGAAATATAGGTTTATATTATATTTTGATTGGAGGTTTTTGTGCTACGTTTTGATGTTCCGCCAGTTTGGTCCAATGTTACTCGTCTTGAGGCTTTTATTAGCTTTGTAGTCAGTGTTGCAGCAATGTTATTTAGCCCATGGCTGATGATTATTCTTGCAGTTCAAGGCTTTGTTCGCGGCTTTTTTGGTCATTACAAGTGCCCGATGCACCATGTAGGGGTCAAGATGCTGGAGTCTATGAAGCTTGCTGGCAAAAAGGAAAATGCTGGGGCGAAGATGTTTGCTAACAAAATTTTATTCATCGCCTCAAGTGTCGCGGTCATAGCCTTTGCTTTGGGCAGCGACATTTGGAAGATTCCCGTTACCGCACTAATTATCTTTACTACTCTGGAATGGGCATTTTCATTCTGTGCAGCTTGCTGGGTATATAGTGCTTGGTATAGCAAGTTCCCGCCAAAAGAGAGCTGAACATCTCAAAATATGCTGTGCTAGTAGCAACAGTGCTAATAAAAAACCCCACTTTTGCAATGCGCACAAGTGGGGTTTTATTTTGAGTTGTTTTGATTAGGAAACTTGCCCAACGCCAAAAAACAGGCCTGCTGAATACTGCATACTAGGTGTTTGCTGTAATTCTGGCGATAAATTTAAAAATTATGGACTAGCAAGCCTACGTTCATTATAGGCGAATACACTGCGCCGACCTCTGCTAACAAACAATCGCCCTAGCACATGCAGCGCCCGTAAAAACATATGCAACGCCGTACCATGATAGCCATCTTCCATTCGCCGTACCTTACTGAGAGAAGCATCTAGCCTGACCGCCAGAACCTGCTAATAAACCATCAAGTGCTTGCACAATATAGATACCAAAACCTCTAGTGCCCAAATCCAGTTTGGCAAGCTGTTTATGAATTTATTTCAGACTGCCTGTTAAAAAACCTCCGCAAACCCTTTATACACAAGGCTTTTAGCCGTTTGAAAAAGCTTTCCAGACTGCATAAATTATTTTATCTAATGCGCTTTTGTTGAGTATTTACCAAAAACCCCAAGCATTGAGTTACACACCGATACTGTTATAGGCAGGCAGCCCTGAGCTGGCTGCCTGCCTATAACGCAGTAAGGCTTTACTGCTGTCCTCTGCCACGACCTTGTTTCAGGTTAGATTTCTGCCCTTGACCTGAATCACGAGCTTGTCCCATACCCTGCTTTTGCCTTCGACCTTCATTCATTTGGCCTTGACCACGACCTTGGCTCTGGCCTGCTTTCTGCTGATGCTTGGCTATGGCTGCTGGAAACTCTGCCTCGGAAATTACACCATCGTCATTGGCATCAACCTCCTCAAAGCTGAGAGCATCGACCAAACCGCGCATCTGGCGCCCTTCCATAGCGCGTTGGCTGATACGCTCAGTGCGGGCTTCAATAAACTCTGCTTCGTTAATTTGACCGTCGCCATTAAGGTCAAAATCGGCAAAAGTCGGCACACTGCCACCTTGCTGTTGCATTGCTTGACCTTGGCCACTGTTGCGACCGCGTCCCTGTCCCTTACTTTGATTTTGGCCACCGCGCTGGTTCATTCCCTGACCTCTGCCTTGACCCATACGCTGTTCTTGGGCGCGTCCCTGTTGCATGCCTTGGCCTTGACCACGACCTTGCTGCATGCCTTGAGACACTGATGACTGGCCGCGCATAGATTTTTGTGAGCCACTCATAGGTTCAGCGGCGGCATAATGGATAGACATAGCCAGCATGGCTGCTAACACTGGGGTAATTGCAAACTTAAGCTTTTTCATGGCGCTCTCCTAGCATAGGTTTTATCAGTACAGCTGTATTGCCTTGCAACACTGCTGCAAGTCGCTGTTGTTTCTAGGGTCTAGTATCCCAGACGCACCTTAAGTAAAGCTTAATTAGCTAGTTATCTATTGCTCTGCAATCAGCACTCACCATAATCACACATCACTCCAGCCCAGTTGCTGGACAATACAGCTTGACCGAGTTGATATAGCCCAGCGGACCGGTTTTTTCCTGCATTCTTTCTGCCAAGGCATCTGGCAGCGGATGGTTACAAAACAGCTCAACCTGAATTCGACCACCGAGATAATGCAGAATCACCTTCTCTATATTTAGATATTCCAGCTCATCAGCCCAGACCTCACGCAGGTCTTTCAGCACATCAGCACGAAGCGGCAGGCGGCAGTTTGGATCGCTGATTTCATCGTCTTCTGGGTCAATGTGGATAGCTACATCAACTATGTACCTGTTGGGCTCCAGCAGCATAAGGCGCACATGGTCGGAAATACGATGCCGTGCGGANACGCTAAGAAAGTCATCCACTTGAATATGCACATCAACTATGGAGCTACCGCCCATGCGCCTGGTACGCAGCATATGTACGCCATGCACACCATCAATCTGTGCAATCAGTTTTTTTAGCGCTTCAACCTGTTTAGCATCCAGACCAGTATCAATCAGCTCCCGAATTGCGCTCCAAGCCTGATCCCAACCAATACGGGCAATCATCAGCGCAACTACAATGGCGGCAAAGGCATCCAGATATTGAATACCAATTAAACTACCAGCCACGCCCAGCAAAACCACCACGGAAGAAATGGCATCAGAGCGATGATGCCAAGCATTGGCCTTGAGCAGAGGCGAGCGATGCTTACGCGCTGCCACCATGGTGTATTGATACAAGCCCTCATTGGCCACAATGGAAATAAAAGCGATCAGCAAGACTATTGGCGTTGGGGTCAGCAACCCTTCCTTGCTAATTAAGCGCTCAGCCGCATCCCAAACAATGCCACCAGCGGTAATTATCAGAATTGCCCCCAGCAGTACCGTAAACATGGTTTCGATACGGGCATGACCATAGGGGTGCTGTTCATCTGCTGGTTCGTTGCTGTATTTTGCGGCAAACCACACCACCAAGTCGGTACTAAGATCCGCGAGTGAATGGATACCGTCGGCAATTAACGCTTGAGAGTTGCCGATAATTCCAAAAAAGACTTTTCCAATGGTCAGAACCAGATTGACCAATGCACCTACTATGCTGGTGCGGCGCATCGCCTGTTGGCGTGCTTGGGCGCGCTGATGATTGGGGCTCATGCAAAACTCCGCCGAAAACTGAAAAATAAAACAGATTGTAACATCTTGCACTTTGGCAGGAAAAAACTGGCCAGCAGTCTAGGCTCAAAGAAACACTACAGCTAGGAGTGCATCATGCGCAGCATTATTATTTATGCCAGTCTTTGCTTTACCATCCTGACCGCTAATGCGGCAACTAACCAAGCAAAACATAATAATTTTAACGACAGCAACTACCGACCGCGTGGGGCTGTAAATGTAGTTCCAGCGGTCAAGCCTAGACCAAACAGTAACAAAAAAAGTAGCAAACCAGCTAAGGCCACCAGTTCCACTAAGGTCAACTGGAGCTGGCCATCCAGTAACGGCAAACAAACAAGCTCTGGTGTGTTTGTCTATCTGCAGTCAGATGGACGTATAGATACCAATACTGTGTGCAACAACTACCAATATGGCTCTTTCCTGTATCGTGATTGTCGCAAAGCAGCCAAGCAGTATTTCTCTCGGCAATGTACGTCAGGGACAAATGCCGCTTGCGTTGCGGCTGGCATGACCCCGTAGTTATTGCAAATACGCATTAGCATGGCGCAGGTGTTCGTCACCCAACGAACCTACTAATGCCGCTAGCTGTAACTGGTGTACTATCATGCCGACCTTGGCGTTGAGCAGGTCAATCTGGATGGCGGTCATTTGGTTATCCGCATCTAAGCTTTCCAGTGTAGTTTTATGGCCTAGCTCTACCCCCATGCGGGTGGACTCTGCACGCTGCTTGCTGGCTGCTAAAGCTTGTTGCAACGCCCTAACCTGTTGGCCGCTGACCTGCACCGCATGCCAAGCGCTACGGGTTTGCTGGCGCACCTGATGCCTCAGGTGCTCGCCTTCCGCCAAGCGTTGCGAGTGGGTATTAAAAGCTTCACGCCGTTTAGCACTACGATAGCCACCAGTGAAAATTGGCACATTTAGCTGTACACCAAACATCCAATCATCGGCCTTGTTCATGGC
>LSQX01271580.1_pt1 | contig 11366 bp, 8 predicted proteins | sample 654561 | NCBI WGS metagenome assembly LSQX01 (sample SAMN04489861, study PRJNA283612) | anaerobic digester metagenome | isolation source: 4 biogas reactors fed with cattle manure at either 37C or 55C with and... | place: Denmark: Kongens Lyngby | collected 2014 | reverse complement strand
AGATTGGTACTACAGGCAGAGGAATTGGACCAACTTACACCGATAAGGTTAGTCGTCACGGACTAAGGGTAGGTGACTTGTTTCATAATTTTGAAGAGAAGTACCAAAAAGCTGTCGATCGTCATAAAAAGATACTCAATAAATATAATATCCAGTACGACCTGGAAGCACTTGAGAAAGAGTGGTTCGAGGGTGTTGAGAAAATGAAGCAATATGAAATTATTGAAAGTGAGTACTATATAAATAAACATATCTCAAATGGCGGTTCTGTTTTGGCAGAAGGTGCGCAGGGTTCATTGCTAGATATAGATTTTGGATCTTATCCATTTGTAACTTCTTCAAATACAATTTGTGCTGGTGCATGCACAGGACTAGGAATTGCCCCACAACAAATAGGTGATGTATTTGGTATCTTCAAAGCATACTGTACTAGGGTAGGAAGCGGACCTTTCCCGACAGAGTTATTCGATAACGATGGTCAAAAACTACGCGACAATGGCAATGAGTACGGATCTGTTACCGGTAGACCACGTCGTTGCGGATGGATAGACTTGGTTGCCCTGCGCTATACAATCATGCTAAATGGGGTAAATAAGCTAGTAATGATGAAAAGCGATGTGCTTGATAGTTTTGATACAATAAAAGCATGCGTGTCTTATACAGTCGATGGTGTTGAAACAGAAGACCTTCCTTTTGATATATCAGAAACGATAATACCCAACTATATCGAGATTCCAGGATGGAAAACAGATATGACCGCAATGAGATCTGAAAATGAATTCCCCGAAGAATTTAACAACTATGTCACGTTCCTCGAAGAAGAGCTCGGAGTGCCAATTTCAATTGTTTCTGTAGGACCCGACAGAGCTCAAACAATTATTAGATAACAACTAAATGCTTTATTGAACTTTTAAAAGACTCAGAGTGTTAAATAATAACAGATAATTTTTTATTTATGGCACCAATTTGGATTTTATTTATTGGAATAGCAATTGTAGGATGGCTTGTTCAGGCACGTCTTCAAAGCAAGTTTAAAAANNTACCTTTGCGTAATGGTATGACTGGCAAGGAGGTAGCTGAGAAGATGCTGCACGAAAATGGTATATACGATGTTCAGGTAATCTCAACCAGAGGACAACTTACTGATCATTACAATCCTCTTAAAAAAACTATCAATCTTAGCGAACCGGTTTATGGTTCTTATAGTGTTGCAGCAGCAGCAGTGGCCGCTCACGAAACCGGTCATGCGCTTCAACATGCAAAAGGATATGGACCATTGAAGATGCGTTCGGCACTTGTGCCAATAGTATCGTCCACCTCAAAATGGGTAATGTGGGTTATATTGGCAGGAATACTTATGTTGCAGACGTTTCCCCAACTGCTATGGATTGGTATAGTTATGTTTGCACTAACAACCCTGTTTAGTTTTGTTACCTTACCGGTAGAGAAGAATGCAACCAATCGCGCTCTCAGATGGCTAAGCAGCGCGGGCATCACCGATGTAAGTAATCATTCTCAGGCAGAAGATGCACTCAGATGGGCAGGATACACCTATGTAGTTGCAGCTTTAAGTTCACTTGCAACACTACTATATTACGTAATGATAGCTATGAGTGGAAGCAGAAGATAAATATATATGAAGACTATCCTAATCACCGGAGGCTCTGGCCTGGTAGGTAACAGGCTCACAGAAATGCTTAAAGCAAAGGGCTATAAGGTGTTATGGCTTAGTCGCGAAAGAAATATAAAAGCCGAGATACCCCGTTATAGATGGGATTATCGCAAAGGAGAAATTGATACAGAAGCATTAGAGCAGGCAAATATAGTAGTACATCTTGCCGGCTCTAATTTGGGAGATGGTAGCTGGACAAAGGCCAAAAAGCAAGAGATTGTCGAAAGTCGCATCCTCACAACAAAACTACTACTCCAAACCTATAAATCTTTAAATATACAACCCGAAACATTTATTTCTTCCTCTGCGGTTGGATATTACGGAATGCATACCGATGATAACATCTACACCGAAGAAAGTCCACCCGTTAGAAATGATTTTTTAAGTCGCACTTGCAAAAAATGGGAATCCGCTGCATTTCAGTTTCACGAAGAACTGAACGTACGCGTAGTAGCTTTGCGCACATCCTTTGTAGTATCAAAAGATAGCGAAGCATTCAAAAAAATGATACTTCCCACACGTTTTGGTCTAGGAGCTCCAATGGGAAATGGTAAGCAATATATGAGCTGGATTCATATCGATGACCTATGCAATTTATATATAAAATCCATAGAAGATAGCTCAATGAGTGGTATTTATAATGCAGTCGCACCCGAATTCACAACCAATAAAAAATTTATGCGCACCGTTGCAAAAGAGTTGAAGCGGCCTTATATAATTCCAGGCATACCTTCATTTCTTTTAAAATTAATTATGGGAGAAGCTGCCGGAATGGTATTAGAGGGCGTTCGTGTATCCTCACAAAAAGTAGTAGATTCAGGATACAAATACATATATCCCACTGCCAAAAAGGCAATTCAAGAGTCAGTAGTATAGACTGCAATTACTTTTAATAGTCTTATTCTCTATATATAGATCTTTCTATGTAGTTTTTAACACACATATAATAAACAATCTTCTAATACCGATGTTTACTTAGAACATTATGGTCTAAATTGACTGTTTAAATAAGTTTCCGACCGTTAGTTAAGGTTTCAACCAACAGTAAAACAATCCAATATTAATAATAAAGATTATTCCAAAATGACTCCAATAAATGAAAACGCTCCAGTAAAAGCAAGAGAAAGTATTCAAATGGAAGCCACACCACAAAATGTATGGGAAATCCTTTCCGATATTAATAACTGGCACAAGTGGAATTCAGACGTTAAACATGCAAAACTAAACGGAGAGTTAAAAGCAAGAACAACATTCAATTGGAACAACGGAGGCAATAATATAAAATCAACACTCCACACTGTAACACCTCACAAAGAGTTAGGGTGGAGTGGTAAAGCCTTTGGAGCCTTTGCAATACACAACTTCACCCTCAGCGATGTTGAAGGCAAAACAGAACTGTTGGTAGAAGAGAGCATGGAAGGCTTTCTAATGCGTCTATTTAGAGGCTATATGCAAAACACATTAAATCACTCAATTAATAAATGGCTCACACAATTAAAGGAAGCTGCAGAAATGGAAGCAACTAAATAATTAAATCTCCTTCTTAAGCTGCAACCATCTTGATAATATGCAATGTATAGATATTAATTCTATGCCTGTGGATCGAAGAAAGGATATTCTTTTACAGCAAGAAATTCTTTATCAAGCAACGCTCTCTCATTTTTAGACAGAGGCTCTTTAATAATCTCTTCTATATTATCTACGCAAAATGCAAAGTTCCTAAAATCGCCGGGCGGAACCATTACATCGGCACCTTTCATGAAAGTGTACTTTAAAGTTGCTATACCCAATTCAAGATTACTAACATCTATAGGTTTACACCATGATTTAGGATAAGTTTCTTTTTCCTCATCATTAAGCCATTTGCGATGAACTAATCCTTTTAAAGCAATCACACCCATTCCACGTTGCCTGGCTTCGTTTGCAACCCCCGATCCCCAATTAGCCAGCATATCCATCTGCCAGTTTATAGGAAACATAACTGTATCAAAATCATAGAGTGACATCGCACGCAAAGCCTGTTTTTGCGAATGTGAAGAAAAACCTACCTTGCGAATTCGGCCTCGTTGTTTTTCCTTTTCAATCATTTCAATAACCCCATCAGCAGCAAAAACTCTGTCAACTTCTTCAGGTGTGGTCAAAGCATGTAATTGGAAGACATCAAAATAATCTGTTTGCAATAATCTTAGCGATTCTTCGAACTCTATTTCAGCTTCTGACCGTGTACGAATGGCTGTTTTACATGCAAGAAAGTTGTCTTTCCTAAATGGTTTAAGTGAAATCCCAAGCTTTTCTTCAGCATCTGCATATGACGGAGCAACATCAAAATAATTGATTCCTCTATCAAGAGCCCACGCAACATAATTGTTTGAAGCTGCTTGTCCATCTCTGCTTGAAACTATTCCTCCGTATACAACAGGAAATACTTTAAATCCTGTTTTCCCTAATTCACGTCTAATCTGTGGTGTTACTTTTGGACTTAATTTATCGTTTGTTCCAGCAATAGCTGAAATTTTTCCTGTTGCACCAAAAGCAACTGCACCGGCTACGCTTTGTTTTATAAATTGTCGTTTATCCATGATAATTATCTATAAGTTGTTTAAGATTATGATTTAGCGAGAAATTGTAACATTAGTAAATTTCTAATTAGATTTAGCAATTCTAAACAACTTACCAGAGTCCGTTACTGCATAAAGAGCACCATCACCACCTTCTTCGATATCTCTAATTCGTTCATTTTGATCATCAAGCAGCCTTTCCTCACCCACAACCTTGTTGTCTCTAAAAACTAAACGAGCAATGTGTCTGCTACTGAGACCTCCAATAAATAGATTGTTTTCCCATTCTGGAATTACGTTAGAACTGTAGAAAGTCATACCACTTGGCGAAAGTACAGGATCCCAATAATAAACCGGTTGCTCCATACCCTCATGCTGTGTAATGCCATCACCAATAGTATTTCCATTGTACTCAATGCCATAAGTAATACTAGGCCAGCCATAATCTTTACCGGGTTCAATAAGGTTTATCTCATCTCCACCACGTGGACCCATCTCACTAATCCATATATCGCCAGTGGCTGGATGAATGTCGAGCCCCTGCGGATTACGATGTCCATAACTATAAATCTCAGGCAATGCACCAGGCGTATTTAAAAACGGGTTTCCATCCACGGGCTGTCCATCAGGTGTAATATGTAAAACCTTACCGTGTGCTGTTTCAAGTTTCTGAGAATTATAACGAGTCTCAATGCTCGATCTCTCACCTGTAGTTACAAATATATTGCCGGCATCATTAAATGTCAATCTACTTCCAAAATGCATGCTATTATCAAAATAGGGTATTGCACGATAAATAATTGTGAAATTCTCAATCACCGATTCATCATCAGATAATCTACCTTTACCTACTGCCGTTAATGAACCCTGAGAAGCACGTTCGGCAAGCGAGAAATACAACATTCTGCTAGTTTCAAAATCGGGTGCAGGAGCCACATCCAGCAAACCGCCCTGATTTCTATCGTCCACTTCAGGGAAGCCAGTAACAGCCTCACTAACAGCACCCTCTTTAGTCACAATACGCATGGTACCACCTTTTTCAGTAATGGCAAGTCGTCCATCAGGTAGTTCCACCACTGCCCACGGACTGTCCAAATCTGACGTTAGCGTAGTTACAGAATAAGGCGTTTCGGTCTTCACACCCGCAATCCTTGTCTGCCCATCAAAAGCAGGCTGGTAAGTGGTGTTAGGGTCCTGTGTCTCAACCGGATCCAACATCTGCTCAGGTACCTCCTGTTCGTTATTGGCTTTGCGCTCATCGCACGAAGCAGAAGAAAATAGAAATAAAACTGCAATTAAAGCTGTGATTTTAAAGTGATACATATCGATATTATATTAATTAAACTTCATCGTAAGTTCATATAAAACAACAGCTATATCAGTTTTGTTTATTTTATTTCATGTTCTATCCATTTCGATCTATCCGGAGGAGTAGGGGAAGTTGCTTTTTTACGAGGTGTAAGCTTCAATTCTTCTAGTAAAACCTCTACAGCCTTCTCAATCGATGGGTCGTTACCATTAGCAAGTTCCTCGGGTCTATCCACAACCTCAATATCAGGATACACACCAATTCCCTCAATTATCCACTCACCATTCTCGTCATATACACCAAACATTGGCACAGATATATAACCACCATCAACAAGGCGAGCATTTCCCGAAATACCAACCAGTCCGCCCCATGTGCGAGTACCAATTAGTTTGCCTTCACCCGTTTTACTAAAGAAATAAGGAAATGCATCCCCTCCCGACGAAGAGTATCCATTTATAAGCATAGCCTTTGGTCCATCGTGCGCCAAACCAGGCGATTTCATAGGCTGCTCAATACCATTTCTGTGCCAGTACACCAGTGTACGTCTGTTTACCAAATCAATCATCCTGTCGGGGATAAAACCACCCCCATTATATCTATCATCAATAATCAAAGCATCTTTATGGTTATAGGCCAACATACCCTTAAACAGTTCTCTGTTACCTTCAATAGCAGTGTTTGGCACATGAATATATCCAATCCTACCACCCGATAGCTTATCTACCAAATTCCGTCTTTCATTTACCCAATCCAAATATCTCAACTCATGCTCACTGGTTATGGTTTTCACCATGTATGATTGAGCACCCGATTCAGACGATGATTTGTTAACCGTTAACTCAACATACCTACCACCCATATTCTCAAGTAACTCATACGGGTTCGTATCAACAGTAACATCCTCACCATTTATTTTGATAATATAATCACCCTCTTTCACATCAATACCACTTTCGGTAAGAGGCGAACGTAGGCTCTCATTCCAATTCTCTCCTTGGTAAATCTTAGTTATTTTATACCTATTGGCCTTCATGTCTGCCATAAACTTAGCACCAAGCAAACCACCATTTATTCTATCCACGCTGCCAATATCACCCCAGTCTACATAGGCATGCCCGGTATTTGTTTCGCTAATTACCTCATTAAGTATGTAGTCCAAATCATACCTGCTAGGCACAGAAGGGAGCATAGCACCGTAAGTTTCTTTAATGCCAGCCCAATCCACACCGTGAATATTATCAACATAAAAATAGTCCCTAAAAATTCTGAAAGCATCCTCATAAATCTGATTCCACTCCAACTTCGGGTCAATTTTCATAACAAGGTTGGTCAGGTCAATCTTTCCATCACCCGCTTTTTGACCAGGCTGATTTTTAGCAATCATAAACTCACCATTTCTACGATATATAAGCGATTTGCCATCAGCAGAAGGCGTTACGTAGCCCACACCATCTAAAATTTCCTCACTCTTTTCCTCTTTAATATTGTATCTCATTGTTTTGTTGCCCGACGAATAAAGCAAACCCTCTTCCACAGTACCAAGAATATTATAATTACCATTAGGCATCAGTAAAACCTCTATTCTATTTTGAATTCCGTCCAAATCGATAGTAATCTTTTCAGACCCTTTCGCGTCATTCGGTTTCGAAGAACTCTCTTTCGATCCATTAGACCCTTTTGCGTCATTCGATTTCGAAGAACTCTCTTTCCCTTCTTTCGATTCCGATCCCTTCTCTTCCGCTTCTGCAATCTCCAGCGATTCATCCCCATAAGGCTCTACATCAATCTTGTTAGGCGATAAGCTCGAGCCATCGTCCTTCAACGGAATTGCATACACACGCGTTGCATTATTATACAAATAATCAAATTCGAAGCTACTAAATGCTAAGTTGAAATCTCTGTTAGATAAGAAAAACAAAAACCTTCCATCTCTGCTGAATACTGGGTTACTATCAGAAAAAGCCGCATCAGTAATTTGATGTTTCTGTCCAGTTGATACGTTATAAAGCCAGAGGGCCGACTGATAATTTGGCGACGATTTACTATACGCTATCCACCCTCCATCATACGAAAATGTGTAATCACTAATCTCTTCTGCCGAGGCTTTATCCACAGCCACTTGTCTACCGGTTACAGCGTCAACCAGCCAAAGTGTCATCGACCTGTCGCTATATAAAAGATGAGAGTTTTGTGGCGACCACACAGCTTGATTTTTCCAAGCTTTAGAACCATTGGTAATCTTTCGTGGCTCTGCTCCCTTTTTATTTTCTATTAGGTAAAGCTCATATTCACCTGTTTGGTCTGAGTAGTAAGCTATTTCCTTGCCGTTGGGCGACCAAACTGGTGATATCTCTCTAACACCTTGCGTGTTTGTTATATTAACTATCTCACCATGCTCTGCCGGAACACTAAAAATATCACCCCTGGCCTCAATTAAAGCTCTTTTGCCAGTTGGAGAAAGAGAATAACTTCCCACAAAATCTTTTACATTCTTAAAGCTCGATTGCAAGTTTGGGTTGTCATATTTTATCGAAACCGTAACCTTTTCTGTTACACCGCTCTGTAAGTTCAGCACATACAGAAAACCACCATTCTCGTATACCAGTTTTCCGTTACTTCCCGAAGGCCACATAACATCAAAATCGGTATGCGAAGTAATTTGAATATCCTCACCCGTGGTTGTATTATAACTCCAAATATTAAGTCGCGTATCACGGTCCGATGCATAATAAATATTGTCACCATACCATGAAGGCCACTGATCCGTACCCGCCCAATGAGTCACTTGCTCAGCACTATTACTATTTAAATTATATCTCCACAACTCAGTTGCCCTACCACCTTTATATCTTTTCCAAGTTCTAAATTCTCTGTCCACCGGAGTAAAACAAATTTCAGATCCATCAGGAGAGAAAGTTGCAAAACCACCATTCACAATGGGCAGCGGCACTTCCATACCACCATCTATATTAACTGTAAAATATTTGCCATTTCTTTGACCAAAAGAAGTTCTGTTTGCTCTAAACAAAATGCTTTTGCTATCAGGGGTCCAATCTAAAACTACATTATCATAACCCCCACGTGGAGGCATCATTCCTTCCGAATTGTAAAAAGTAAGTTGCCTAGCAGCACCCCCCTCAGACGGCATTACCCAAATTTGTCTACTTCCCGAATACTCGGCAGAAAACGCAATCCACTTACCATCCGGAGAAATTTTAGGAAACAACTCCAAACCACTGTGTGAGGTTAACCTTTTAGCCTCGCCACCACCACTATTCACACTCCATATATCACCCGCATAAACAAAAGTAATTAGGGCCCCATTTATATCAGGAAAACGCAGCATTCTAGCATCTTCAAAAGCATTAGCCTGAAGGAATATCATTGATATTAAACTAAGTAAAACAAATTTTCGCATAAATATTCTAATCTTATATTATTACCGCAAATTTACATAAAATAACCCATTTCATCCAACGATATAAAAAAGATGTTATCTTTGTTTGTATTAAACAAGTTAAGAATGAAAAAGATATATTTACTGCTTATAGTCTTGCTCTATATTATCCCTCAAGTCATATCTGCGCAAGATACCAAACCATCAATTTACCTTATTAATATAAAAGAAAATATAGGCAGTAATACCTGGATTTATCTTCAAAACGGATTGCACGAAGCTCAAGAGCGCAATGCCGACATGGTTTTATTACATATGAATACCTATGGTGGCGGTGTACTCGAAGCCGACTCAATGCGCACAGCCATACTTAATAGCAAACTACCTGTATATGTATTTATAGATGTAAACGCAGCCTCAGCGGGTGCTCTTATATCAATTGCATGCGACTCAATTTTTATGAGATCAAGTGCTTCCATAGGTGCAGCCACTGTTGTAGATGGTGGTAGCGGAGCCGAAGCCCCCGATAAATATCAATCGTATATGAGAGGGATAATGCGGGCAACTGCCGAGAGTCATGGCAAAATAACAACTATTGAAAATGGCGATTCGATAAGCAAATGGAGACGCGATCCAAAAATTGCCGAAGCCATGGTAGACGAAAGGGTAGTGGTGCCAGGCTATGCCGATTCCACTCAGATATTAACCCTCACCGCCAGTCAAGCCGTAGAATTAGGATATTGCGATGGCATTGCCGAAACAGTGCACGAGGTAATTGTGTCGCATTTGGGGTATAACGATTACGATTTAGAAGCCTATAATCCCACATTTTATGATAAGATTAAAGGAGTACTTACCAATGGCGTGCTTCAGGCATTTCTAATTATGTTTATTATCGGAGGAATATACTTCGAGCTACAATCGCCAGGAGTAGGCTTCCCAACAGCAATTTCCTTAACAGCCGCAATACTTTATTTCACGCCCCTTTACCTAACAGGCTACGCACAAAATTGGGAGGTACTGTTGTTTGTGCTGGGGCTCATCTTTATCGTCTTCGAGATATTTGTAGTACCCGGTTTTGGGTTCACGGGCATCGCGGGAATAGTTTTTATATTCATCTCGCTCGTTCTGGCACTCGTAGGTAATGTTAATTTCAATTTCGAAGGACTCCCAGCAAGAGAAGTGTTTAGGGCATTTATGACTGTACTAGGAGGCATGGGCATGGGTATGATTTTAATAATATACCTAAGCAGTAGAATTGGTAAAAAAGGATTTCTTAGAAATGTTGCGCTGTTGGCCGATCAGGAAGGATATTATTCTGTTTCATTACAACCCGATTCATTGGTTGGTAAAACCGGAATTGCAGCAACAGTATTGCGCCCATCAGGCAGAGTTAATATAGATGGAGAGTTTTATGATGCTGTCTCAGCATATGGAATGATTGAAAAAGGAGAAGAAGTTGTGGTAAGGCGATACGAGAGCTTTCAGCTTTATGTTGTAAGGAAGGAGTAAGAACTAAAGTCTAAAGATTAATGTCTAAAAACGTCTCGTTCTAATACACTTAAGAGTTAAGTAAATGGGGTGAAACATCAGAAACAAAAAAATCCCTGAGATTCCATTCAATCTCAGGGATTTTTTTCACTAGCTTTCTTAAGTCAGCTAATCAAATTCTAGTTGTATGCTTCAATCTCAGCCTGTGAATAAGCTGTTTTTTTCGCAAAGTAATAGATAAAAAATGGTACTACAAGCAGAATTACTGCCCAAAGTATATTCATTATCAGGCCACCTCTTTTCATGTTGTTTACATAAATATGCCCTAGCAAACCATTCACAACCATAGCCATTCCAATTATTAAATTAGTATTGCCAGTGCCATCCATCAAAAAGGGCACAACCAAAACAGCAACGCCAATTAGCATTACCAATACGCCGATGTATCTTGCAAATTCTTTCATGTGTGTATAATATAATATTTTGTAATTGATTTCGTGACACAAATAAACACAAAATTCAACAAACAAGGAAATTATTTGAGATAAAAATTGTGTTTACTCGCATTTAGCCACCAAATAAACACTATTTTTTTTATATTTGCGAAATGTTTATCCGAATGATGTGAAGTTGTGAAAAATATATTGCGTTTATTATATCAATGGCTATTTTTTATTCCAATATTTCTTGTAATAACAATTATTACAGCTTTAGTTGTGATGATTATGGCCCCCCTATTTGGAAGTAAAACATGGGGCTACTATCCTGCCAAGTGGTGGTCGCGGCTTACATGCTGGTTATCGTTATGCAAAGTAACTACTCGTGGACACGAAAACCTCGATAGCAATAAATCTTATGTCTTTGTAGCAAATCATCAGGGTGCATTTGATATATTCCTAACATACGGATTCTTAAATCATAATATCATATGGATGC
>LSQX01036364.1_pt1 | contig 11366 bp, 6 predicted proteins | sample 654561 | NCBI WGS metagenome assembly LSQX01 (sample SAMN04489861, study PRJNA283612) | anaerobic digester metagenome | isolation source: 4 biogas reactors fed with cattle manure at either 37C or 55C with and... | place: Denmark: Kongens Lyngby | collected 2014 | reverse complement strand
GTTCATCATCCACAATGATTACCTTGATCAACATATATCCTCCAACGATATTTATGGAGCCTTTACTAAATTAATACATGATGTATTATAGCATAATTCGTCGAAATAGAGAACTTATTACGCTGTATACATTTTTTTCTGGGCTGCCTTATTCGGCAGCCCAGAACTGTTACTTCTTTATATGCTGATGGGCATCAATGCTTTGAATCCCACCATGCTTGTGCTTCATCGATTAGAATCTGTCCGCCGCGCTGCAGATACTCCTCCACATATGCGTCGTAAGCGTCTATTCCCAAATCACCACGGATGATCTTTATGAATGTTTCATCCCTTAAGGAAGAAAGCTCTTCCTTGTATTTGCTGACCGATTCAGTTGTCTCATAAACATCACGGTTATAGCCTCCCTTATATCCGGGTTGGGCCTGAATGGTGAAAATATTGGAAATGCTTGGAGAATTATAGTAGTTCATGCGGTATGTGGTGTCATTAAAAGGAACGGGACCGCCATAAAACCCTCTATACGCCGCTACACCTACAGCATTCATTTCTTCGTTTGTCAGCAATGACATAACTCCTGGTTTGTCACTGGAACCTGTAACCTCATAATGCTGGCCTTCAATTCCGAACAAACCTAACTTAGCCAGGTCATCATCTTTCGAGAAGATGTCAAGCATTGAAAGGATCGCTGCCAATTTTTCATCATCCATATTGGAGTTGTAAACAGCATTTTCACCAATATTAACCGCCGGTCCCAGGCTCCAACCACCATAATTGCCTTCAGGTCCAGCGGGCCAAGGAGCATATACAAAGTTGTAGTCGCCGTTAACTGCATAATATTCTTTAGCACACGGTCCTTCCTGTCCTGTCACTTCGGGAAGGCGATAGTGATCGATGCTTGCATGGCACGAGGCACCTATCCGTCCGTTTATAAACGGCTGGGACAATGCCCAATACCCACCGGTGTTCTCCCCATTCTGTGCAACGAATTCAGGATCAATGACACCGTCGGCATAGCACTTTGCCAATATTCTTAAGGCCTCTTTATTGGTTGGAAGGATATCCCCACATTGAATTTTTCCATCAAGGTGATAGAACTCAATTCTGCTGGAATATGAAGGATCGGGGAAACTGGTATATCCATAAAAAGCTCCGAATATGGCCCGAATAACAGATGTAGAGAACCCATATGTATCATCCTCTCCATTGTTGTCCGGATCTTCCTTTGCAAAGCGGTACATCAGATCGATAAAATCGTCTAAGGAATAAGGCAATTCTGTAACACCAAGTTTCTCAAGCCAGTCACCACGCAGAAGCATAACTTTCGGCAGCATTGTTCCAGCTTCGGCGACAGGCGGTACTGTTACCATGTTGCCATCAATCATGGCAAAATCCCAGAACATATCAACATAATCCTTCAGTCTGCCATCGACGCATCCGTTATTGATGAACTGATGGATTGAAGGACATTTCTCGATGAAGAATTCCTTGGTCCAGGATTTAATCGACCCCTGCTCATAATACTCCTTCATATAAGTTTGGGATTTCGCTTCGAATATATCCGGAGCATCATTCGCAACAATACGCACATTCAACAGTTCAGAGTACTGGCTGTTTTCAATAAACACGCATTCAAGATCAACATCATAGCCATATTTCAGAAGTGCTTCCTCAAGCAGAGGCTTAACCGCATTTTTGCTCTCATCCACAGGAGCAAACAAATATGGCGCTACGCTTATTTTGCCTCTCCAAATAATGTTATCCTTTTGTGTTCCCGTTGTTCCTGCTGATTGCGTTGGTTCAGGCGTTGTCCCGCTGGGTGGAGCTTCAGTGGGTAGCACACAACCGGAAACCAATGCCAGCAAAACAGTTGTGACCAAAATTAGTCGAATCAGTCTGATTCTTTTCATCATACTATACCTCCTTATCTTTTATGGATTGCGTCGGCTTTAAAGCTATGGCTGGAAAAGACCTGCCATAGTTTTTAACCCGCCACAATGGGTTTATATTACATAATGCTTCCGCATTATTTCACCCTTTCAAAGAACCGATCATAATACCTTTAACAAAATATTTCTGGATATAAGGATAAGTACAAAGTATTGGAATGGTTGCGATATAGATACTGGCAGCCTTCAGGCCTTCCGGGCTGGAATTGGTTTCTTCGAAGAACACACCGCCGGTGGTCATATCAACTAACTGCTGTGTGCCACTTAATATTATCCTTCGCAATATTATCTGAAGTGTGAATTTTGTATCATCCTGTATGTAAAGAAGAACATCAAACCAGGAGTTCCAATGCCCTACCACAAGCCACAAACCAACCGTTGCAAGGATTGGCATTGATAGAGGGACGATAATCGTGAAGAAGATGACAAACCGGTTTGCCCCATCAATCATGCAGGATTCTTCGTAGTCATCGGGAATCGAACTGAAAAAATTACGCATGATAACAAGATTAAAGGCGCTTACCAGTGACGGCAGGATCATCGCCGCATATCGGTTGATCAAACCAAGCTCTTTTATCAATAGGTACGTCGGAATCAATCCTCCGCTGAAAAACATTGTAAATACGATGATAAAAGTCCAAAAAGTTCGGTGAGGGAAGTATTTCTTCGACAATGCATAAGCCCCTATCGATGTAACGAAAAGTTGTACAATTGTACCAACAACCGTTCGTATTATGGTATTTTTATAACCCACCCAAATAAACCTGCTAGTAAACACCTTCACGTAATTATCCAGTGTAATATCTTTTGGAATTAGATGTAATCCAGGTGTTGTAGCAACATATGAAGGGCTTAAAGAGATAGAGAGCAAATGAATAAAGGGCAGCAAAATGGTAACGGATAAGAGTATCAATATAAGGTAAAATATGAAATCAAAGACAGTAAATTTCTGATGTAGCATTTTTCTCTCCTTCCTACCAAATGCCTGTATCTCCGATTTTCTTGGTAACAAAATTCGCTGAGACCACGAGAATAAAACCGATTCCGTTTTTGAACAGACCCACCGCTGTCGCCAGACTGTATTTCATGTCCCCCAAGCCCATTCGGTATACATAAGTATCAATAATGTCTGCAGTTTCATACACTGCGCCGTTATACAGGTTGAAAATCTGATCAAAACCAGCATCCAGCAGATGCCCGATATTCATGATTAAGAATATGGTGATTGTTGGCATGATACAGGGCAGCGTAATATTCCACATCCTCTGGAATCGTGTCGCACCATCACATATGGCTGCTTCATACATGCTTAAGTCAATTCCCGTTATTGCAGCCAGATATACAATAGAGCCCCAGCCAACATCCTTCCATATGCTCGTTGCAACCAATATCGTTCTAAACCATTTATTCTCCCCTAAAAAGTAGATGGGTTCGATACCGAAAAGCCCAAGAACATAATTGACTGCTCCGCTGTTTGGGGAAAAAAGTTGAATGAAAACACCTGCCAGAACAACCCAGGACAGAAAGTGAGGAAGATAGCTGATCGTCTGTACGATTTTTTTAAACCGGACATGTCGAACCTCATTGAGGATCAAAGCCAGTATAACTGGCATCGGGAAACCAATAACAAGCTTCAGCATGCTGATAATAATTGTATTTCTGAATGCCCGGGTGAAAGTTCTGAACTGAAACAGATCCCGAAAATGTTCCAGGCCAACCCATGGACTTCCCATTATGCCCAGATTAAACCGATAATTTTTGAAAGCCAGTGTTATACCATACATGGGTACATATCGAAAAACGATGAAATAGATGATAACAGGAATGAACATGAGGGTTAGTCCCAGATGCTTTTTATATCCGATAAAACTGGTCAGAAAATTATTGCTGCCACGCTTTATCGACCTTTGTATGGGAGCTGTAGAAGGAGTGGGAAGCTTTGGAGGCTCTGAAGGTGTGGAAGGTATTGCTTCTCCACCGGGAATTGGTCTATTGCTATTTGCATCCATATTTTTTACTCCTGATTAATTTTGATGTAGGTCTGAAAAAACACAGAGGCGGTCTAATCATGCTTCATTAAACCGTAAATCCCTTAAAAACATGGTACCATTCTTTTACAACCTTTTTAACATGTCAAATTTGTTATTTACCATGAATTTTTTGTTAATGTTCATTCCTAAACCAGTTCGCTTATATAAAAACACTACTGGCAATTATTTACTAAAGATAGGGTAATTGATCGGGTTCTATCCCTGTTGCAGAGAAAACCGGCTCTGGTCGCGGCCTGCCATTGATCGACGCAATCATAATACCTTCACCAACCGGGCTGTATGCAAAATGAAGATCTGTATCTCTATGTTTATACCGAATCCATCGTGTATAACCTCCCTGCTGGCTGGTCGTTACGTCGGTCAGGCTGTATTCACCGACAACCTGCCTGAAAGCTTGAAAGCTTTCTATTTCAAAGGCATCATAAACATGGGCGATGAAGCCGCTGGACGTTAGGAAGAGCTTCTTCGCACTAAAGGCCCGGGGCTCCCCTTCATAATTATAGAAAGACAAAAGAATGTAGTTCCCGTCCTTTTCCACCTTTACTGCAGCTTTTCTGCCATGGTCAAACAGTTCGAGCGGTGTAAAAGCCATGTATACAGGACCGTCTTTCACATAAACGGTCTCTGGCTTTTGGCTCTCCCCCGTGAAGTTATCCAGTCTTCGATCTCCCAGCCATATTTCGTCTACTCCGCGGAAATGGCATGGAAACAGGATGGACAGCTTCATACTGAAAATATGATGCGCCTCATACTGTTTTGGCTTGTATACCATCATTGAACAGTTTTTATGCTGTATACCGAATTTCCTTGCCTCATCCCGGAACCCGATAAACCCATCGGAATCACCGTATACCGAATAATGATTGATGGTTTCAGGTTTCTTGTCATTGATGATGTATCTGCAAAAAACAGCACTTGTCTGTGTAATGTCAAGGGCAGGATTATTCTTTCTGTACACAATATGGAAGGAGTCTGACAACCCTCCATCATGATATTGGGAAAATGCGGTACCCATCGCGTAGTTCTCTGTCATATATGTGGACAATGGGCCTGAGTAGGCCTGGTATTCCAGTTGATTATTTACACGTATCTTCTTGTTGGAACCAATCTCCGATCGGTATCCTTCGGTTAGGCACGGAAGCCCTTCAGCCCTGGCCAATATAGTGTAGGGAAAGGGTTTATGCAGCAGGATTTCACGCAGATATGCGGGACAATGGCAAAAGCCACTGCATGTCCATATCACTGAAGGCCACATCAGTCTTTCCAGTCCATGGTGCACCACCAGCCCGGGGCGATGGGGAAACATGTCTTTTATGGGATTTATGATGATCTCATCCCCGAACATCATATATAAGAGGCATTGGATCACTCCAGGATGGCCAAGTGTATCAACAGTATACGCCCTTGAGTAAGGCCCGGCCAGATGCCCAGAAGGTGCATGGTAATAGCAGGCTGCTTCAGCCCAAGCCCTTTCCTCGCACTTTAGGGCTGTGTTCCGGGCTTCTTCATCCTTCACATAATTAGCGATTTCAGCCATTGCTGTAATTGTAATCGGCAGATAGGTGGAACTGCAGTATTCCATCAGAACTCCACATCGCATATACCGTTCTTTAAGCTGATTCAACTTCTCCATACCGGCATCAAAAGCCATTCGGTCATCAAAGCGCTCACCTGCAGCCAGAAGAGTGAACGTTGCCATCGAAGCAAAGTTATCATTGAACATCGTAAAGTGTATGTTCGGTCCCGTAAGGTGTTTCAAGCTTATTCGTATGTAGTTTTCCAGCTTGTTAATGATTCCACTGCTCAGTTTTTTCTCATGCTTGAGTAAAATCTGCATGCAGTTCATCGGAGCAAACTGGCATTTTTCAAGAATGATATCTCCAAGTATTTTGTTGGCTCGCTGGATATATCGGTCATCTCCTTCCAGCAAGGCGAGGCAGTGCCATATTTTCTCCCGGGTTCCCATCTCTTCTTCCTTGCCGTACCACTTTCCATTGTCTCCGATACACTCTCCCATGAAATCTCTGTACAGGCTAAAGAGTTGATTCCGTCTTTCGGTTTGTTTCTGAATCGAATAGTTTTCCACAGCTGCTCCCCCTTTGGGTATTTGATAAACTCATTGTATACCGCTGGGATTTCTCATCGTATAGGATGATTTCATCTTTTCCCATGAGTATTTTATCAACATGTCTGCAAGGCCGTCACATGTATTGTCATGGCATGGTGTACGCAGTATAATTTTATCAAAGGCTCCCAAGATCTCTCCCTCATGTGGCCTAAAGGCCACGAATAGAGGACTGGAACGCATCACAGGCTCGACCTGTAAAACAAGGCGCTTCAGCGCCCGGTTTTTGTCAAACAATTTAACAAGCGCTCATTGAATAGCAAAAGGGCGGTGTTCTTTTCATGAAAAGGCATTATGATATGGTATTACTAAGCCAGCAAACCGGTGTAGACGCAATTCTTGCAAATCAAATAAAGGATTTGGATTCTATCGACTGCGGCGGTTTTGCCGACCATGATAAGCTGGTTCATCCCGGAAGATCTGCCGAGAACCTTCTTTACTTAACCGCACTGTATTGTAATGCGGATAGCAGCTTGTACAGGGACAATACAATATTCACAAATATCCTCCGCGCTCTGGCCTATCTGGAAAGAATCCAGAGGGCGGATGGGACATATGATCTGATCGTTACAAACTTCAATTCGTCTCCTGATACTGGTTTCATCATCCAAAACCTTGCGTATGTCTATCAATTGGCAAAAAAATATTCTGTAGGTGACGAAACAGATATCATAAAACAACGATTATTCGATATCATTTATAGAGGAGCACATGGAATGACCCGGGGTGGTTTTCATACACCAAACCACAGATGGGTGATTGCGTCTGCTCTGATGATGGCCTTTAACATCACCGGTGAAGGTTTTTTTCGTGATGCTGCAAACACCTATCTCAGAGAAGGAATTGACTGCGACGAAAACGGTGAATTTACAGAACGTTCTTCCGGGATATACAATGCCACGAATGATCATGCATTGATCATCCTGTCCCAGGAAACTGGCAGGGTTGATTTTCTGGAATATGTGAAACGAAACCTGGATATGATGTTTACCTATATCGAACCCGATGGAACCGTTTTTACAGCAAACTCCACCCGGCAGGACAAGGCAGGAGCAACAGGCAATGATGTGTTCTATCCATACCCCTATTATCCACTTTATTTGTATATGGCTTGGAAAAAGAGCGACTGCAGATATGCCGGTATGGCAAACTCCATATTCAACCAAGCATGTTCCAACGGACAAATCCCCAGCCTTGTTTACTTTTTTATGCTTCATCCCGAACTAAAGGATTTCCATTTAGCGTCCGCTCCGATTCCGGATGTATACAATAAATTCTTCAAACAATCGGGTATCGTCCGGGTCAGGAACGGAAAAACAAGTTATACGCTGCTAAAAAACAACAGCAGGTTCCTTTTCTATCAAAACGGCAGTCTCCGATGCTATATGAAGCTTTGTGCTTCGTTTTTTGCATCCGCCCAGTTCAAGGCGGAAGATATCATCAAAACAGAAACAGGTTACAAGCTTTCTTTCAGTACACAGGGTTCTTACCGCCTGCCATTGGATAAGCCTCCGACTTCACCGGATTGGTCCAACATGGATCATGCTTCACGCAAAAAGGTAAATATAATGGAGCTCAGGCTGACTGTGGAAGTTGTCGATACAGCTGGAACCCTTCACGTCCATATCACTTCTGAAGGTTGTGATCGGGTGCCTGTGAAGGTTGAAGTATGCTTTACTGCAGATTCGACTGCAGAGGGAGACAGCTTTTTCATCAACGGTGCTGCAGGTGGTAGCATAATTGTTAAATCAGGATATACCGTTGTGAAGAAAGGGACCGATAAAATCTGCGTAGGGCCAGGGTTTGCAGAACATGTATATGCCCCCCAGATGCGTGGAAGCGAACCGCAAAGCACATCGGAATTTACCATATATTTTTCCGATTTTACCCCACTAAATCGGGAACTCCTTCTTTCCTCACATTTTTTTGGGTAACAGGCCTTGAAACGGGTCCATCCTCTTACGTAAATGGCCTGCAGCTTACTGGCTAAGACTGCAGGCCATTTTCCTCGTTTTTTCACTTCAATCCAGTTCTGCAAAAATACTCGCAACACTGTGAGCCTTCATCGTAAAGACCATACTATTATTCTCAACGTGAATATTGGTTCCGTTGTTTAGCGGCTTTTCATTGATATCTGTAAAATATGCTTGCTTCAAAAGCGCAGAAAGCTGAATTTTCACAGTGGTGTCCTCACCTTCTGTTTCATATAAGCGGATAAGAACGCTTCTGTTCAGGCTGTCTTCGGGTACCTTAACAGCTGATAATACTACACTTCCCTCCTGCAGGATGATAAAGCCTTTTTCGGCCGGCAGATCACCTTGATGTACCATTCCAGAAAGAAACTTTATTGGATGGTTGTAATCGAAGGCTTCTCGAACTGGCAGATCATTGCGGGAGCTGTCTGTTATACATATGGAAAACTTCATGTGATGATTCCCCACATCAGGGTATGGATCCGGAGAATAGGAGCTTCTGAGCAAAGTGACGGCGAGAGAATGATCCGTTCCACGGAAACCATATTTGGTTTTTGTCATCAGCATGATTGCGCTCTCCCGTGGTTCTGTGGGAATCCCCCGCATCCAGCTGTTGCCCGGTACATCCATATCTGCGTCTTCTCTGATTATCGTTCCAAAAGGAATGTCATATGTGTATCGGTTACACGCATAAGCAAGCGGAAGGTAAAAATTCAACTGGGGCACATATTTCCCTATAACAGCCCTTTCCTGCCAATCACATTCAACCTCAAAATCCAACTTCTTGGAACCATGGTCGAGGGACACCTTAACCTTCAATGTAGAATTCCCAAACAGGATGCTATACTCCAACCATTGCCTGAGCAGACCCTTCCCAATAACAAGCCGGGATATTTTTACATTTTCACAGATATTAAGGGCGCGGACATTCATATACCTTCCAATAATCCATGCAGTCATTCCTCTGACGTCATCTTCCTCCACAATCCTAAAAATTCCGCAAGGGCGGTTTGCATCCAGCATTTCCTGATTGCTTTCTTTATCCAAAAAGGAAAGGATCGCTGCGCTCTTTGGGTCAAACTGTGCACGGACAAAATCATTTTCCAGAACATAACAATCGGCGGTTTCTACTCTTGGTGCTTTTGACAGGTTTACAGGAACATCCTCCGGTTCCTTTTCCGAAAGAAGAATGGTAGTATAGCCGTAGGCCGGTATATATGCTTTCACAAGCACTCTAATATATTCATGAGACCAGTACCTGTTTTTGGGGGTTCCGGTTTCCTTTTCAATTACTTGATGCATTAACGTATTGCCATTACAATTCCTGAAATGAATTCTATCCTGATCTCCGGGCCAGTCCCACACGGTGAGTTCTACTGTTTCTTCTCTTACATGGGGTGAAGGATTGAACAAGTGGTAGATCCTGTTTTTTCCTCTTCCCCTTTCTGTTTGTGGTGTGCCGTGCTCAGCAATCCCAAACCCGACACCAGCACCTTCAGACATGGTCTCTCGGATATCTTCGCTAACCGGTATCAATCCTTCAGTATCGATCATGGAGGTGATATTGCGCATTGCGTTGAACATCTGTGTATTCGCAGCAGCAATTGTTTTTTGGTAAAGACCCATCGCATATTCCCGGGTATCGATGGTCCCCGAACCGGGGAGGATATCGTGGAAGTGATTGAACAGAACATTTTCCCATGCATTTTGAAAAACATCAGCCCGATAACCGCCATCTGCAAACAATGCAGATATGGTACATAAGCTTTCTGCTTCGTTCAGCTTCGCTTCACATACCCGGTTTCCTTCTTTTATTCTTGCCTGAGAGGTATAACACCCTGTGAACGTAAAGTTTAATTCATTATCCTCAATTGGGAAGTTTTCACTGCTTTGATCCAGTATCTCGAAATATTCACGCAGTGTTCCGAACCGAATATCCGGGAAAACCGGCCAAAATGACATATCCAGAATCCTCTCGATATCTCTTCGGGTTGGTCCTCCGCCATGATTGCCAACACCATATACCTTTAGTGCCGTATTAATGCCATATTGCGAACAGAACTCGGGAACATGAAGCACCATCGAAGAATGAATAAACGCATTGTACCATGCGGGTTCCCTGTATACCAGAACGGAATTGCCGGATGGTGACTTCCATTGAAAAATACTGTGTTTTTTATATCCCCGGCAATGGTAATAAAATTTTACACCACCGTTGGATAGGATTTCGGGTACATTCCTGTTATGGCCGAATGTATCAGGCTCAAAATCGATTTCAAGGGATTCTGGCTGAATATCCAGCATTCCTGCAAGCGCTTTTTTTGTATAAAGGATATGCCTTGCCAAGCTTTCTCCGTTGGGCATGTTCTTATCGGTTTCCACCCACGTAGACGCTGTAACTTCCCAACGGCCTTCCCGGATCCTTCTTTTGATTTCCTCTAGCATGGCTGGATCATATTCCTCTACGATCCGATATACCGAAGCCTGAGATTGGGAGAATGTGAAATTGGAATACTCCTCCATTAGGTTCAGCATCGTCCTGAACGTGTCCAGGGTTATTGCCACTGTTTCAGGATAACCCCACATCCAGTTCATATCGATATGGGCATGTGCGGCACAGATTATTTTGTAGCTTTTTGCCGCTTTTGACATTACACTCAGCTTTTTCTCCGCTTCTCTGGCAGCAGATATGGTAATCGTGCCTTCTGAACAATGGTTTTTTGCTAAGAGGTCAACCGTATCCCGAATAATTTCATCATACCCGTTGTTATGTACCTTTGAAACCTTGAATGCGTACTCCAACTGAGAGAGAATCCGGTCAGCCCAGTAACCGTTACTTTTGTCTCTCAAAGCCTTCAGCTTTGAAAAAACATTTTTCATCAAGATCCCTCCATTCCCAGCCCCATTATATCTACACAGGTAACGGGTGACAACGGGTTTCGCGTAACATGTTTGAATAGTCATGTATTCAATTTTTTTCTCATGGAATGGCTGTGTTGAGAACCTATTCTTTTTGGGATTTCAACCATTGCTTTGGTGAAATTCCTTCCACATTTTTAAAGGAACGACAGAAATAGAAAACATCATTATAACCTACCTGTGTAATCACATCAGACAGGGTAAACCCGTCAAGGAGGAGCTCTTTGGCACGATTGATTCGAATTTCTATGAGCTTTTCTATCGGGGGCTTTCCGATGACTTCTCGGAAAATAGAACTTAAATAGGGGGCGCTTATGCTTACCTGATCCGCTAAATGTTTCAAAGTAAGCTT
>LSQX01337521.1_pt2 | contig 11368 bp, 9 predicted proteins | sample 654561 | NCBI WGS metagenome assembly LSQX01 (sample SAMN04489861, study PRJNA283612) | anaerobic digester metagenome | isolation source: 4 biogas reactors fed with cattle manure at either 37C or 55C with and... | place: Denmark: Kongens Lyngby | collected 2014 | reverse complement strand
GGTTCCAGTATTGCGGCCAATTCCAGTAGACGAATTTGTCCATCTATGGCTGCTTTCCTTCTACCTATATCGGGTTCAGATATATCCCAGTCCCATCCAAAAGGCAAATGTATGGACCATACATTCATACCTGCCTTATCCGCTTTATCCTTTATTTCGGCGCAAACCCGGGATACCTCATTGTCAGGGTTGCGTACCCAATCCCCCAGGAGGCATACTTCCATATTCTCTATTCCAACCTCCATGCACTGTAAAAAAACAGCCTCATCAAGGGTAGAAAATAATGAAGATGATATTCCCAAACCCCATGATTCTGGATTTCCGGTAATAATATTGTTGTGTCTGCTCTTCTCCTTAATACCCATAAGATATGTACCCCCCTTAATAACAGTCCAAAACGTCTCAGCCTATAGCCTCAGTTAAATATATCATAGCGACTATTACCATATAATACAAGGTCTGTTTGGAAGTATTCTACTCCTTATTTTTTACGCCTAACTTAACTACTATTTCAACATTATATGCAAAAGGCTATTGACACTAACGTTAGGTTATACTTTATAATAGCTACCGTAAGGAGTGATGATATGGGATTAAAAGTGAAAGAAGTCGCTGAATTAGTTGGGATTAGTGTGCGTACGCTGCATCACTATGACCAGATCGGGTTGCTTACTCCGGAAAAAAGAACCGATTTCGGTTATCGCCTTTACACCGACAGTGATCTTGAGACACTCCAGCAGATTCTGTTTTTTAGGGAGCTCGGTCTTCCATTAAAAAAGATAAAGGAGATAATCAGCAATCCATCCTTTGATCGCCGGGAAGCACTCCAGCTCCATAGGAAAATGCTCCTTGAAAAGCGCAATCGAATCGACAAAATGATTGCCACTGTTGATACAACGATAAAGTACATGAAAGGGGAAATTCAAATGTCCAATGAAGAGAAGTTCGCAGGGTTTGATTTCAGCAATAACCCATATGAAGAGGAAGCCCGCCAGCGTTGGGGTGATGACGTTGTTGAAAAATCCAATGCCTGGATTCGCGGCATGTCTGAATCCGATAGAAAGACCATGGTTGAAAAGATGAACGCTATCTATCAAAGGTTGGCAGAACTTATAAACACTCCGCCGGAATCAGATGATGCACAAAAGGCCATAAAAGAATGGTACGACTTTTTAAACCAAAATTTCGGTCATCATTATTCCCTGGATGCATTTAAAGGGTTGGGGCAAATGTATGTAGAGGATGAACGTTTCACCAAGAATATAGATCAATTCGGCGAGGGCTTGGCAAAATTTATGTGTGAAGCCATGGCCATATATGCGGATAAAAATAGGTGATATTACTATAGCTTATTGACAAGCAAATATGATAAAAGTATGTTTAAAATAGAGCCTTGTGTACCATCTATAAGAGTAGGTTATCCCAAAATCTCGGTATAGGGGGTATTAAATGTGAGCCGTAATAAGTTAGAATCTATAAGATATGTAGATCTGTCTCAGAATAAATGTTTGCAATATCTTGTAGATAGGGAAGAAGGCCAATATCTGGGTCATCCTGACTCTATACTTCTGGATGATGGAACCATACTTGTATTCTACCCCAAAGGTCATGGCAAGGGTCCTATAGTCATGAAAAAAAGTGTAGACGGGGGGAAAACCTGGGGCGAAAGATTACCAACTCCAGAGAGCTGGACCAATAGCCAGGAGACTCCCACCATTTACCAAGTAGTCAAGCCTGATGGTACAAGGAGGCTGGAATTAATAAGCGGTGTGCCCTGGGATGAAGGAGGGTTTAGAACGGCTTATTCCGAAGACAATGGGCAGAGTTGGACCGAATTCAAACATTACTACCCCGGCCTCCATACTATAGTAGCTCATGCCAGCCTTACAAGGCTCAAGGATAGCGAGGGAAATTGGGACAATAGATGGATGGGATTATTCCATGATCATGAGTTTAATAATTGGAAGACTATCCTGAGTTTCGATGAGAACGGACAGGAACGATGGAGTAAGCCCCAACGTTTATTGGCAGAACACAATGAGATAGAAAAACATGCGGGACTGTGTGAGATAGAGATAATGAGAGCCCCGGATGGGAAGCAATTGGCCCTGCTGGCAAGAGCACAACACAAAAGAATCAATGCCATGGTGGCATTCTCTAACGATGAAGGTGAAACATGGAGCCAACCCAGGGAAGCACCCCAGGTTCTTATGGGGGAAAGGCACAAAGCCCAATATGACCCTGTATCCGGCAGGCTGCTTATAACCTTCCGCCAGATTATAAGGAAAGAAAGAAACGACGGAGAAGATCAATGGATCGCCGGTGATTGGTGTGCCTGGGTAGGGACTTATGAAGATCTATATGAAGGCAGGATGGGAGAATACTACATCAGACTGATGCAGGACTTTACAGGGGACTGCGGTTATGCAGGAAATGTAGCTCTTCCTGACGGTACCTTTGTTCTTACATCCTACGGACATTGGGATAAAGAGTACCGTAATCCCTTTGTAATGACGGTTAGATTGAAGATATCACAGCTGGATGATAGGTTCACAACATCAAACATTCTCTAACTTAGGTATACTGTCTGTATTAAGAAGCAGACCGGCCGGTTAATTACACCGTCATGGCCGGTCTGCCATAATCAAATCTAATAGCCTTTATCATAATCCCTAATATTGATCATATCATCCAATCTATTCTCACAGAAGCATTGTACGTTATGCATTATGATATTGGTTGAGAAATAATTCCACTGATCTCCGGCACCTGCCATATGGGATGTAATAATAAGATTGTCCAGATCCCAGAAAGGACTGTCTTCAGGTAAATATCCCAACCTGAATTCATCCATAAATACGTCCAGGGCTGCACCGCCTATTTTTTTATCTTTTAGATAGCTGTATAGTACTTCCTCATTGAAGATTATTGCTCTCGATATATTAATGATATAAGCAGTTGATTTCATACATTTAAATTGCTCTTCATCAATTAAATACTCAGTTTTTGGTGTTGGCGGGAGTGTACACACAATAAAATCACATTGAGCCAGGAATTCATTCAGTCCATCGGGTGAATAAACCCTGTCGAAGTGTTCCAAGGGTTCACCGGTTGTATTATAGCCAATAGTTCTCATACCAAATGCCTTGGCCCTTTTTGCCGTTTCGCTTCCTACGTCCCCAGTACCTAAAAGCCCTACGGTTTTATTATATAGATTAAAAACATTATCGGGACTTTTCCATGCACGGGCCAGTTGATTTTTATAGGCGGCAAAGCTTTTTCTTGCAAGCATCAGCATCATGGTCATGATATGCTCTGATATGGGTACACCAGCTGTCCCACGAGCATTGGTCGCTATTATGTCTCTTTCTTTGAGATACTGCAAAGGCAGCCTCTCAATCCCCACATGCGGAACATGAATCCATCTAATTTTCTTGCACCTGTTCAGAAAATCAATTTGCAAGGTCCTGTGATTGGCAATAATAGCATCAGCTTCTTCCACTTCATCGGATTTAATCAGTTCTTCCTCGGAAGCAAAAACGGTTACACAAGCACCTAGCTTTTCCATTTGGGTTATAACTTCTTTACCGGGTTTAAAGGTTGTCAAAATTTTCATCATAACTGTCCCCTTCCTCTTATTACCCTGCAGTCTTTTGTTTCCTGTCTGCTACTTATAGCATAATCTTGCAGGTATCTGAAGTCAAGAAACATATAGATATCATTATCCTGATAAAGGCCAGACCAGGATCATATATAGTAAATCTATATGGCATTATTCCTGAGTATATATTATACTGATTAAAGTAGAAACTTGTTATAATTATCAACATTTTGGAGGATGTTATGCAAAATCAGCCACAGTCTTACAGAATTCCACTTTATTATTTGGTAACCAGCCTTTTTTGGTTTTCACTTTATGCCTTTGTACCTAATCTGCCTATCTATGCAGAGAGTTTAGGAGCATCCAATAAGCTGATTGGTCTAATTATTAGTTCCTATGGTTTTGTACAGATGGTACTTAGACTTCCTCTTGGTATCTACTCGGATAAAATTAATGCACGTAAAAGGTTCATTTTGCTGGGTATATTAATCTCTGTAATAAGTAGTCTGGGTATGGGTTTTTTCAAGAACCCATGGTCGCTGCTGATTTTTCGAGGACTAAGCGGTGCAGCAGCTGCAGCTTGGGTTCCTTTTACGGTCCTGTTCGCAAGTTATTTTACTGATCAGCAGTCCACCAGGGCCATCGGATACCTAAACGCATTCAACAATCTGGGGCAAATTGCAGCACTTCTCCTGGGCGGTTTAGTTATAAGCCTATTTAATAGTGCCGTTGCTCCATTCTACCTGGCAGCTGCTGTGGGAATCCTTGCCTTATTGTTGGGTACCGGCATAGTTGAAAATAAAACAGAAAACAAGCCTATTAAATTGTTGGAACTTCTGGCCGTTGGCAAGGAACCCCAACTCTTAATTGCTTCAGGATTAGCTGTATTATTACAAATCATCACCTTTGCAACCGTATATGGTTTTACTCCCCTGGCAGCAAAGAATCTGGGAGCAACCCAAGGACAAATATCTCTGTTAACAACTTTTTCAACGTTTCCCTCGATATTTGCATCAGCCCTCAGTGGTTCAGCTCCGGTGGTTCGGTTTGGAAAGCGTAAAACCCTTACACTAGGTTTTATTATGATGGGCTTATCAGCCGGCCTCATACCCTCTATCAATAACATTAATCTCCTATACCTATCCCAGATTGCGGGAGGATTTGCAAGAGGTGCCGTCTTTTCGATCCTGATGAGTACCAGCATCCAAACTGTAGGCAACGACAAGAAGGCTACCGCTATGGGGTTCTTTCAGGCAATCTATGGCCTTGGAATGTTTTTAGGTCCTATAATAGTTGGATTTATCAGTGATTTTTTAAATCTATCCTGGGGATTTTGGATCACTGGGCTATTTGGCATAGTGGCTGCTTTTATGACCTTTTGTCTACCACATTTAAAGGAAAGGAATAGTGAGGTTAACTATTGAAGACCTTGTCGATCAGGGAGGAGAATTCTTGATAGGCAATACTATCCGATAAGGCAGTAAGGGCCCCTAAAATGGCCCTATAGTACCATTCGTGCATCCTTTTGTCCTTTTGGTTAAATTGCCTCCAGATTTCATCCCCTTTATGGATTAATCCCTGGTAAAGACCCCGTATATTTGATAATTTGTCAGCCAATATGATGATCATCTCATCAAGAGATGCATCTTCCAGAGATTTAATAGTTGCATCCTTTCTCGCCTTCCAGGATTCCTGGGGAGGGATATGGGGCATTTTATCCTCGCTGGACCATGCCACCAAGTCAGCAACCCGTTTGCCAAATCCCTCCTCTATTTGATTTATGGTGATAGCAGTATCTTCCACCACATCATGCAAAACCGTTGCTGCCAGGACTTCCGGATCATTGGTCATGGTGGCTGCTATGGATAAGGCCTCCATGGGATGTACTATATAGGGGATATCATTACCCTTTCTTACAGCACCCATATGGTTTTCTGCAGCATATACGATTGCCTTCTCTAAAATCCCCACGTTTCTTCTAATCCTTCCTAATTATAGTATAACGTCGTAATATGTTACCTCTGCTTTCCCTTCTATTGCAATCCTATTATAAGGTTTTGTAGGATAGACAACTTGTGCGCAGGCAAAGGTTCCCTTATCTGCGAACACCTCCAACATTGAAACATCAAAAATGGCTTCCATAGTAATGGCTCCTCTATATAACCTTTTCTTCTCCACCTTGCCAAAAACGGCAGAGGCAAAAATATCACTAAAGGTCTTGTCTCCCGCCCTGCTCCTATCAATAAAAATTTCATCATTCTCGTTAACACCAAAAACAAGTTCTTCGTCATCCTCGTTTGAAAGTGTAACAGCAAAGTTATGGTATCCTTCTATCCCCAGCCCGAAGACCTGGCTTTCTATAGCCTTTTCCCCTTTTATTATTGCAGTGGGAACCATTATTTCTCCCAACGTATCATAAGGTGCGGATGACAATCTTAATCCCTTTGGAGTATCTACAAGAGAGAGCTTTCTGGCTAAGGTCATCATACCTCGATACTCATCGGTTGGCGTATCAGCGGCATATTGCCAGTTAGCCCCCCAACCAATAACAATTCTATCCTTTAGTTCCTCTCCGTAATAGGACATGGCGGCATAATTATCAAATCCGGGATCTATCCATTCTATCCCATCAAAGGGTCTGGTACAGATAAAGGCATCTCCATCAAAGGTGCCGAGAAAATACTGTGTTTTTGGACCGCCCTTCTCCAATGGAATGGTCATACTCACCACCAAAACCCAAACCTCATCACCGTTTGGCGCCTTCAATGGAAAGATGTCCGGACATTCCCATACACCGGGACACAGGTTTCCCTCGGGTCCGAACTCTCCTGTTTTTACCCAGTCAATCAAATTTGGGGATGCATAGAAGTACACTCGGTCTCCCGCAGCTACTACACAGCTCCATGAATCCCGCACCGGGTTATAAAAGACTTTGGGATCTCTGAAATCCCTTAGGCCTGGGTTTTTAATAACCGGATTGCCTGCGTATTTAGTAAAGTTTACCCCATCCGTGCTATAGGCTATACTCTGTTGCTGGGTTTCTCCGCTATGGGTAAACATAGTTACTATGGGTGGTTTGCCAAAGGATGCAAAGCCTGTAGTATTCTCCCTATCGTATACTGCACTTCCGGAGAATATATGCCCAAGCTCATCCGGCTCCAGGGCAATGGGCAGGTGTTCCCAACTTATAAGATCCCGGCTTATGGCATGCCCCCAATGCATGGGGCCCCATTTTGTATCCTTGGGATAGTGTTGATAAAAAAGATGATAGATGCCGTCATGGTACAACAATCCATTGGGGTCGTTGATCCAGCCTTTCCGAGTAGTAAAATGAATCCTGGGCCTGTAATCATTTACACCTTTTGTCGCCATCCTTATATCCCTCCATAATCTTTGCTTTCTTGGGACAGATCATTTTCGAAATAACCACATTTCCTTTTCAAGTATTCTCCTTATTGCTCTTACAAGGAGATTTTGTTAGTATTACATTATTCTACAAACTTTCTTAGAATCCTCTCAATATTTTCCTATACATTCCATAAAAGAAGGAACCGCAATCCCCTAATCGCAGTTCCTCCTTGTATAAACACTAGTGTGAAACTATTTACATTAAACTATGACGCTATGATTACTATCCCTTAGGTTTAGTTTTTCAGCCGCCTGTTCGCGCAGTTTATACTTCATAATCTTACCTGCAGCATTCATTGGGAATTCCTTTACAAATTCAACATAGCGAGGGGTCTTGTGCTTGGCCATGGAAGACCGGACATAATCCTTTAGCTCATCCCCCGTTAGCTCCTCACCTTCCTTTAGAATTACGCAGGCCATGATCTCTTCCCCATACTGCTCATCGGGGACCCCAATTACCTGAACATCCTTTACCTTGGGATGGGTATATATGAAGTCCTCGATCTCTTTTGGATAGATATTTTCTCCGCCCCGAATGATCATGTCCTTGATGCGGCCGGTAATCTTGTAGTAGCCGTTTTCATTCCTACGGGCCAAATCACCGGTATGAAGCCATCCATCCTGGTCTATAACAGCGGCGGTTGCCTCCGGCATTTTGTAATAGCCTTTCATTATATTGTATCCCCTGACTACGAACTCGCCATCTACATTGTCGGGTAGGTCTTCTCCTGTCCTGGGATCGATAATTTTACATTCAATTCCAGGTAGGGCTCGTCCCACAGTGCTCACTCGGAGCTCAACGCTATCATCCACCCGGCTTTGAGTACAACCGGGGGAGGATTCAGTCTGACCATAAACAATAGTGATCTCACTCATATTCATTTTATCCACCACATCCTGCATGACCTTTACAGGACAAGGACTGCCCGCCATTATACCGGTTCTGACATAAGAAAAGTCTGTTTTATGAAAATCCTCATGCTCTAACAAGGCGATAAACATGGTAGGTACGCCATGGAAGCAGGTGATCTTCTCCTCTGTAATACACCTTAATGCCAATTTGGGAGAAAAGTATGGTAAGGGCGACATGGTAGTCCCGTGGGTCACAGCAGCTGTCATAGCAAGAACCATACCAAAGCAATGGAACATGGGTACCTGTATCATCATTCGGTCTGCAGTTGACAGGTCCATATTATCGCCGATATTTTTGCCGTTGTTAACCACATTGTAATGGGTAAGCATCACTCCTTTGGGAAAGCCAGTGGTCCCGGAGGTGTACTGCATATTACAGACATCATGCCGATTTAAGGATTGAGCCCTTCTATAAACCTCTTCCAGGGATACATTTTCACCTAAGACAAGAGTCTCCTCCCAGGTCAAACACCCCTTTTGTTTAGAATCAATAGTAATAATATTCCTAAGGAAGGGAAACTTCCTTATATGTAAGGGCTTTCCTGCTTCCGATTCTTCCAATTCGGGACATAATTCTTTGATAATTGCGATGTAATCAGAGTCCTTATATCCATCAATCATTATCAAGGTATGAGTGTCTGATTGCCTTAGCAGGTATTCCATCTCATAGGTCTTGTAGGCGGTGTTGACGGTGACCAAAATTGCTCCGATCTTGGTTGTGGCCCAAAAGGCAATAAACCACTGGGGTACATTGGTTGCCCAGATCGCCACTTTATCCCCGTGTTTCACTCCTATTGCAATCAATGAGCGGGCAAAAGCATCCACATCATCCCTAAACTCCTTATAGGTTCGGGTATAATCCATTGTTGTATAGCGAAAAGCATATTGATTTGGGAATTCATCCACAACCCGATCCAGTAACTGAGGAAAGGTCAGATCAATCAAAGTATCCTTCTGCCAGATATATTTACCGGTCCCGGCATTATTATCGTACAGGTGACCCTTTATATAATCTTTTTCTATATACCTGCTCATATAAGCGGCATAATTAGGGAAAACGACCCCGGCTTCGGCCAGGTCTGAAGACCAGCGTTTTACCCATTCTAAGGAGAGATAGCCCTCATAGTTTATAGAGTGCAAGGCCATCATTACCTTGTCCATGGGTATCTCGCCCTCACCCATCATTCTATACTTAACTATACCGTCCTCCATCACCGAATCCTTGGTATGTACATATTTAATGTAGGCTCCCAGGTTTTGGACAGTCTGCCCCGGTGTTTCTCCGGCAAAGTGGTAGGGATGATTTATATCCCATAGAGCTGCCACGGCATCACTTGATATTTCATTAAGAAGATTACATAGGCGGGATGTATCTGCATAGACACCATTGGTTTCTATGAGCAGGGTTACTCCATTCTCCTCTGCAACAGGAATAAGACCCTCCAGAGCAGCCAGGACTACTCTATCGTCTACTTCTCCGGTAGGATGAGGTTCAAGATCCGCAAGAATACGGACGTAGGGGGTTCCCAGCTTGGATGCCAACAGAATATATTTAACTATCTCCTCATGATTCTCCTTTGCCTTCTCAGCAAACTTCAGACAAGATCCCGATGATAGGCAGGGAATCTCAATACCTAGTTCCCTCAGCTTCTTTATGGTTTTAGGTAGTTGTTCTTGGGTAAAAGGCTGAGCTTCAACGGCAAAAATATCTTTGCCCAGGCCCCTGATCTCTATTCCGTCAAAGCCAAAGTCGCTGGCCATAGAATAGATCTCCGGCCAAGTAAAATCTGGACATCCAAGGGTTGAAAATGCTAATTTCATGCTCTATCCTCCTAATTTTTTTAATCTTCTATGGAATTTCAAAAATATAGACAACTCTTTCGAAATTCCCACTATAACACTTAAAATCTATAAACTAAAAAGACTCTCATCTTCAGCATTATGCTAGAGACGAAAGCCTTTACTTCCGTGGTACCACTCTAATTGATATATATATCCACTCAATAGCAGAGTCAAATAAGACATCTACACATCCGTATAACGGCGGACAAAGCCGGTTAAACCTATTAACAGCAGGCTTTATAAAACCCCCTACTTTCAGTAAAACTGCTCCAGGGCGAGCTCGCCTTTGTAATTCCTACTGTTTTCCAGCAACCAACAGCTCTCTGAAAGGAGATTACAATGCTTTTTCCCCATCATGGCTTTTTATAGTATTGCCTGTTAATTTATCAAATTCTGATTTTGTTGTCAAGGATAATATTTGTCTGTTTTACTATGCCAGGAACCTGGACTAATAAGAATCTGACCATATGATGGAATCGTGTTTTTTGTTTTTATGCAGAGCCTATTTACTCCACTAGCTCTTTTTTAAAATAATGCCATACTCCCCATGCGCATATAAGCTCCCAGCCTTGCCTTCCATATTCGTTAAGGATTCTGGTAGTTTTCTCTCCAAATCCCCAGATGGATACACATTTATACTCAAATTTTTTCATTCTAATCCCCCACCTAATAATATTCACTGTATCTGTATATACAACTAGAAAACAGTTCTTTATCCAGACCAGCCACATGTCGACTTCTCTTCTAATTGGTTGCTATCATTATAACATATTATGGCTACAATTATATACATAATCGTCATACTATAAATAGTATAAACATAAAATTATTGCATTATTTTTCCATACTTGCTATACTGTAAATATCAACGCAGTAAATCACCAAATGAGCAATTTCAATTAAACATGCAGAAATCATTTTGTATTTGAATAGTTTGGGGGTATAAATATGTGTAAAAACCCAAAATGCAAAATAAGGCTATATGAGATGGGGGTATTGAAAAGAAGTGTTGTGATCTGGGTATTATTTCAGATTGTTTTATGGATAACCTTTGGCATTGCGTATTATTTTAACCTTGATGCTTGGAACAAAGGTGCTGATATAATCCATACAGTTTCTACGGAAGACAGTCTATTCAAAACTTTTTTCATTATTATTGTTAACAATCTAATACTCTTTTTCCTTATTGCTTTGGGTAACATATTTGTAAGATTTGGTATAGTCACCCCCGGGATATTAATACTATTATTCCAAGGAATCATGATCGGATGGACAGCAGGAACTAATTCTTTTGAATACCCCTTTCCTAGCGTCCTAGAAGCCAATATACAATATCTAAAGGTAGGCTTATGGGAAACTACGTCTTATGCATTAATATGCGGGGTTACTCTTACAAAATCATTGTACATATCTGATACTTTCCCTGCAAAAGAATGGTCTAGCATAAGTAAGCTAAATGAAATCAGTTTTAATTTTACTGAAAGAATATTGGCAGTAGTAAGCCTGGCTATCTTAGTCCTATCGGCATTTATAGAAGCTATTCTGATTATCGGGCTTTAAGCGGGATGTAAGCGCTTGAAAAATGGATGGAAAATATGATTGATT
>LSQX01241069.1_pt1 | contig 11368 bp, 12 predicted proteins | sample 654561 | NCBI WGS metagenome assembly LSQX01 (sample SAMN04489861, study PRJNA283612) | anaerobic digester metagenome | isolation source: 4 biogas reactors fed with cattle manure at either 37C or 55C with and... | place: Denmark: Kongens Lyngby | collected 2014 | reverse complement strand
CCCGAATACAAGACGGCGGAGTTTATCCTCGAAGAGGGGAAGTATCTCTGCGGATGGGCTATCGAGAAGATGTCGAAATCGATGTTCAACGTGGTCAATCCCGATGATATTGTGGAGAGATATGGTGCCGATACCCTTCGCCTTTACGAAATGTTCTTGGGACCGCTTGAGCAGTCCAAACCGTGGGATACCAACGGGATCGACGGGGTACACCGCTTTCTGCGGAAAGTGTGGGCCCTGTTTTATAGGGATGGGAATTTATCGGTGACAGACGACCAGCCGGCGAAGGAGGAGTTGAAATCGTTGCATAAACTGATTAAAAAGATATCGTTCGATATCGAGCATTTCTCTTTTAACACGTCGGTTTCCGCTTTTATGATCTGCTTGAACGAGCTCACCGCATTGAAATGTTCCAAGAGGGTAATCCTGAACGAATTGGTGGTTTGTCTTGCTCCCTTTGCCCCGCATATGGCGGAAGAACTCTGGCATGCGTTGGGGTATGACAGATCGGTATGTGATGCTCAATGGCCGGCATGGAACGAGGAGTTCCTCAAAGAGGATGCTTTTCCCTATGCGATCTCCTTCAACGGAAAAGCGCGGTTTGTATTGGAATTTCCGGCGGATGCCACTAATGCCGAGATCGAGAAAGCGGTGCTTGCAGATCCCAATTCTCAAAAATGGATGGGAGATAAAATCCCCAAAAAAATAATTATCGTCCCTAAAAAAATTGTGAATGTGGTGATTTAAGATGGAAAAAAAGGCTCAATTCAGTCTCAAAAGGTTCTACTGGAAAGATTACCTGATCATTGCTTTGGGAACTTTCATGTATGCCTTGGGGATTACTCAATTTATTATGCCGCACCATTTCGTGATGGGGGGGCTTACAGGCGTTGCGGTGCTTTTCAATTATGCTTTCGGATTGCCTGTCTCGTTGATGGTGTTTGTAATGAATGGGCTGTTGCTATTGGTCGCTTTCAGGGTGCTGGGATGGCAATTTCTGGTGAAGACTGTCGTGGGAGTGTCGTTGCTTACGGTATTTCTCGGTATGTTTGAGAGTTTTCAATGGGATCCGATTATGATGGATGAGCCACTTATGGCAGGATTGATTGGTGCTATTGTGGCGGGATCCGGAATTGGATTGGTGATGTCGGTCAACGGAAGTAGCGGAGGGACCGATATCATCGTGCTGGTCATCAATAAATACCGCAATATCACTCCCGGTCGGACCATGTTGTTTGTAGACCTCGTCATTGTCGCTTCCTCCTTTTTGATCTTCAAAAGTATGGAGACGATTGTCTTCGGTATCATTATTATTGCTGTGATGGCCACTTCGGTCGATTGGGTGCTGAACGGTATTCGCCAGTCGGTGCAGTTCTTTATCTTCTCAACAAAGTATGAGGAGATTGCTACCCAGATCAATCTTCAGTTGCACCGTGGCTGTACCGTATTGGATGGCATTGGATGGTATTCCAAAAAGCCGCAAAAGGTACTTTTGGTAATGGCCAAACGGAATGAATCGACCTCTATCTTTCGACTCGTCAAACAGATCGACAGCAGTGCGTTTATCTCACAAAGCAATGTGGTAGGTGTATATGGGCAGGGATTCGACAGGATGAAATAATCATCCTTCCTGCAGCCGCGCGCTGGCCTTATCTACCAAATAGACGATCGACTTATAGGCAATGCCGCTGTTTATCGATAATCCTATTTCACAGGTCCGGCTGTTGGAATACCCCTCTGTTGCATTCCGGATACCTTCTTTTAGCGGTGCAAGTGCCGAGTTGTTAAGCTCGGGATAAAAAAATCCCCGGTCGCCTGCCCAACCACAGCAACCTACATTTTCGGGCACAATTACCTTTTCCGCGCATTGTGACGCTACCCTGTGGAGTTTCTCTTCCAGATGCATCTTGGTGGAGCTGCAAGTGGTATGTATGGCAACAACCACTGGTTGTGGGGTAAATTGTAGGCGGTCGAGTAAAAAATCATGGATAAACTCTACCTGGTCGTAAAGCTTGAGTCGCTTGTCGAGTGTTTCACGCATATGCAGCAGACAGGGACTCATATCGCATACAATAGACAATTCTCCGTTGCGGCTGGCCTTTAAAAGCGCCTCATTCAGCTCATTCTCCTTCTTCTTTGCCTGCTTGCGGAATCCTTTGCTATTGAATGCCATTCCGCAACATAGATGTTCTTTTCTCTCAGGGATAATTACGGTGTATCCCGCTTTCCGCAATATGGAGAGCATCTTCCCGGGTATATCTTCACTCTCATTATAGTTGAACGAAGGGCCGCCCATTGTACGTGTGATGCAGGTTGGGAAATAGACAACCATAGGAGCATCAGGATTCTCGGCAGGAAAAATATCATGCTTGATCTTTTTGCTTGCGGAGGGGGTGTGGCGCGTCCATAAGGGGAATGCCCTATTTCCTAACTTATAGAGGCCTTTTGCCACACTCTCCATAGCAGGATAGCCCACAGTTTTTCCTATATAATGCGGGATCGGCAACAACTTGCGTAACAGGGCGGTTGTACCCGCCATATTATTGGCGATGATATCGGCTACCTTGTTCGCCAATTTGCCGTTTTGTTGCCAGCGTAATTCTTTGACAAGTTTTCCGGTATCGATCCCCACCGGACAGGCAATTCCGCACAATCCGTCGGTAGCACAGGTCTCCTCCATGGGATAGGAGATCTCCTTCATCCGCGCCGCTATCGATCCTCTTTTATTCCCGGAGATGGTTTGTTCCGCCAGATGACGGTAGGCCACAATCCGTTGTCGTGGGGTAAAGGTCAGGTTCTTTGAAGGACAGCTGACTTCACAAAAGCCGCACTCGATACATTTATCAATAATTGGATTGGCTTCAGGGATCCGTTTCAGATTTTTAATAAAAATATCAGGATCATCATTGATCAATACCCCCGGATTGAGTATCTTTTCCGGATCGAATATCTTTTTTATCCGTTTCATCAATTCATAGATCTCACGGCCCCATTCTTTTTCGACAAAAGGTGCCATATTGCGGCCGGTACCATGTTCGGCTTTGAGGCTTCCGCCATGTTTTACCGCTACCAGTTCGCAGAGTTCATGCATGAAAGCAGCATATTTTTCCACCTCTTCAGGAGCGTTGATATCGGGAAAGACGGTGAAGTGGACATTCCCGTCGAGCAGATGGCCCCACATCACTGCGTTTCCATAACCGGTGCGGAGAAGCAGTTCACGTACATCGGTCAGCGCGTCACCCAACGATTCAGCCCTGAAAGCGATATCTTCGATAATACTCGCCGTACGGGGAGGGCGGGTGGCCGCTGCCGAAGTAAAGAGCCCGTTCCGCACATTCCAGTAGAGGTTGTATCGCTGCTTGTCGGTAGTGAATTTAATCGGTGCCAGTGTTTCGATATGTGCCAACTTCTCTTCTATTTCGGCCATTTGTGACAGCAAGGTCTCTTCATCATCGGCCGAAGTGTCAATCAATAATGCGGCAGCCCCTTCTGGCAGCGATTTTAGCTCTTCGGGCATACCTTCCTGATCTTCCACAGCACGTAACGCATTCCGGTCCATCAACTCGGCAGCACTTACCCGGCAACTCCTCAGTGGAATAATGGTATTGCTCACATCGCGGAGGTTGGAGAAATAGACCATCGCCGTGGCTTTCAACGGTGCATCGTGTACCGTCTCGAAGGTGGCCTCTGAAACAAACCCCAAAGTCCCTTCAGAGCCAATCATCAGGTGTTGGATAATGTGGATAGGATTACTGAAATCGATCAGCGAGTTTATCCCGTAACCACAAGTGTTCTTGAGTTGGAATTTTGCAGCAATCTTCTCACGAATCGCTTCATTACTGACCGCCTCTTTGTGTAACTGCGCTATTTCTGCTATGAGTTGGGGATGAGTAGTTATGAAGGCATCGCAGCTCTCTTTGTCGGCAGTGTCCAATAGAGATCCGTCGGCAAAGATAATACGCATTGCCCTGATCGTATTATAGCTGTTATACCGGATACCATAACTCGATCCACTCGCGTTGTTGGCAATGATTCCTCCTATCTTTGCAGCATTGATGGATGCCGGTTTCGGGCCTAATTTGCGTTTATATCGCATCAGTATCCGGTTGGCAGCTGCCCCGGTGAGCGCACAGCCAAAAGTGGCGGTGCATCCTTCGTTGGAGATGGTGGAGAATTCAAATCCATTTCCTGTTTCCATTAATATGGAATCGGAGATGGTCTGCCCGCTTAAACTGGTGCCTGCGGCTTTAAATGTTACAGGTAAATTCTTTTTCCGACAGAACTCCAGTAAACGAATCACCTCATCTTCGGTGTTCACCCTTACTACTGCTTTGGGAATAAGCCGGTAGAGCCCTGCGTCAGTTCCTTTGACGAGACGGGAAAGTTCGTCGGTAAACACCTGATTCTGAGGGAATGATTGCAAGAGTTGGTTGCCCAATTGTTTAGATTCCATTTGGCTATTATCTTTTCGGTTCGGTAAAGATAATTGATAAATTTGTGGTAGTAGAAAAATAGACAATAAAAAAGCTGTCTTGAACGACAGCTCTTACACACTTTTTCATTTAAACGATGAGTTTACTTTTCAACTCAATGATGCGATGAGTTCTTTCCCTTCGACCTCCAAAGTAACTTTCCCTTCTCTTGCTAACCATCCAAGTNNGCATAGAGATTTTTATCGGTGAGTTTTGTTGCTTTTTTGATCTCTTTTACATTTTGCCGGCCACTTTCGTCAAGCACTGACCATACTTTACCGGCGTTGATTCCAATTTGTTCAACCATTCTTTTGATGTTTAATAGTATAACCTAAATAATTTCGGGGCAAAGGTACAGTTATATTTGGGAAAAAACAACAAATTGGCAATGATTGGTGGCAAAATGCAATTTTAGACCTGATGTACGCCCACTCTTTTGACCACCTCAGAGACCTGATGAATCAGGGAATGCTTATTGTCGTTGCAGATCACAAAATCGGCATATTTCATTTTCTCCTCTTCAGGGAGCTGGCTTTTCATTCGAGCTTCGACCTCATCGACTCGCATCCCGTCACGTTGCATCACCCTGGCGATACGTAGTGCTTTGGGGGCCTGCACCATGATCACCTTATCCACGAATTGGTGAAATCCTGCTTCAATTAGTAGGGCGGCGTCGAGAACCACCATCGGATAGTTCGCCCGCTGTTGGCACCAACCGGTGAAATGTTTGGCCAGTTCCGGATGGATAATGGAGTTGACAAACGACAATTGGTGGCTATCCTGAAAAATGATGGCGGCCAGCTTTTTTCTATCGAGTAGGCCATCCCTATAGATATCTTCTCCGAATTGCCTTGTCAATTGCTCGCGGATATAGGAGGATGAGTCATTCAACTTCTTTGCTTCCCTATCTGCATTGTACAGAGGAATCCCATGCAGGCGGAAAATTTCTGACACGACTGATTTTCCACTTCCTATTCCTCCGGTGATGCCAATCGTTATCATTTGTCGTTCTTACTTTCAAACAGAAATTCGACCGATGTGGGGGAGATCCGTGGATTGATCACGGAGGAGGGCCTGTTTGTCAGTTCAAGTTCCACACGTCCATCCTCGTTTTCGTGAAATTTCCTGTAATCGAGTTCAATGGAAAAATCTTCCGGGGCAATCTTCTTATACTCTTCAAGCGTAACAGAAATGGTGATGTTGGCGCGCGACGGAAAAAATTTCACGTCGAACTTCGACGGCATATGTGTGGCGGTAATGGGTACTTCAAACGTTCGTTCGGTGTACTCCTTTACGGGGATATATATATCTACCCGTGAAGGAATGAATTTCACCCCCTCCACATGGTTTATATTGACAGGTAGTTGCGATGTAGCTTTCAGGTTTTTGAATAGTGTATATTCGGTCACCGCCCCCTTCAGTTCGTCGAGCGATTGCCGGGAACCATAAGCCATCACTACTTCCGGAATAAAGGTGGCACTGTCCGCTACTAAGTTGCCTCTGCTTGTTGTGATCTCTCCATCGAAAATTACAGGTAGCTCCCTACTTTGTAATTTAGAGGTTGCCAGAGATATGTTCATGGGATAATACCCCCTTATGCTGCTGCTGGAAAATAACTGCGACTGGATGAGCTGCCTGTACTGATCGCCCTGAATCATTGTAATGCCTCCTTCTATCATTTCTGTGACATTGATCTCGAGCGAGTCTCTCTTTCTCATGTCAAGACGAAAGATCTGCGCTCCATTGTCGGCAACGCTGACTTCTAAAAAAGAGGGCAAAGGATTATCGAATACTACATCATTCGGTATATTCGTATATTTCAGCGCTATCCTGTAGGTGCCATCTACATTCTCTTTTTGAAAAAAGAGCATCAACCAGAAAATAAAAGCCAGCACCAGAAATAACAGGAAAGCCAGTACGTTTTTCCACGGAAAGGTGGAAAAGAAGACTTTAATCCCGGGTTGCCATTTCCTGATGATAGCTTTTACTTCCATCACAAATACGGTTTACTTGGTCTGTTGTGCTACGTCGGCCGATGAGGCGTATACTGAACCTTTTTCAAATTTTAATTTTACGCCGTCCGCCACTTCTACTAAAAACCATGTGTCGCCTACTTCTCTGATCCGTCCGTGGATACCACCTGAAGTGACAACCTTATCTCCCACTTTCATCGCTTCGCGGCTCTTCTGCAGCTCTTTCTGTTTTTTCTGCTGGGGGCGTATCATAAAGAAATAAAATACGGCAAAAATAGCTACCATCATTAACAGGGTGCCACCCATACCTCCTGCACCACCGGGTGCTGCTTGTAATAGAATATTCATAAGAATGATTATTTAAGTGTGTATAATTATTTTTTAAAGATACGCTTTTCCTCTTTTATTTCCTGTACAATCGCATCCAAAATTCCGTTGACAAAGGTACCACTCTTGGGGGTACTGTATGATTTGGCGATCTCGATATATTCATTTAGCGACACGTTGGTCGGAATAGACTCAAATGTAAATATCTCGGAAAGAGCTACTTGCATGACAATAAGATCCATAAATGCGATACGGTCGAAATCCCATTTTTCGGTATGCTTCTCAATAAGATGGCGGTACTCCTTTTCGTCTAATATGGAATTATGAAGCAACTTCAGTGCATATTCCCTATCCTTATCGTCTTTAAACATCGGCAAAAGAGGCTGTTGGTCGCCATTCTCGGCAGAAAACCGCTTGATGGTCTTCATGACGAAAGTTTGTACGATTTCTACATCGTCATTCCAATAGATGCACTCATCTTCCAAAATATCATCCAGCTCTTCGTTCAGATAGATAAGCTGTTTGAATGTCTTCCGCCAGAACTCCTGATCCTCCTTGTAGGTAGGGTCGCTGATCGCGATGTACTCTTGGTAAAAATCAGAAGATAAAATAGTGTCCAACAGGTTCTTGATGAACGATTCGTTTGATTCCCAGGACATGGGGCGTTGCGTAAGTTGCTTTTGGAATTGCTTGTTCTCGCGCAGCTGCAGGATAAACTTATTATTGATAAGGTGGGTGTTGGGATGTAAATCCTCCTCCGTGGGCAAAAACCTATTTCGTCTTGTCTCTATCCTGTTTTGATACGAATCGGTAAGTTCTACCATCAGAAGAAGTAGAAAATAGTAAAGATCGTATGACTTCTGCAGGCCGAATAGAAGTTCTTTTTCGGCGGTGAGCAAATCTTTATTCGTATTCTGGTACCAGGCATAAACCAATTGTACTACTCTGATACGAATTAAATTTCTGTTAATCATTATTCAATGAACGTTTTCGTTGAGCTAAAAAAGCAGAGGAGAAAATCATATCTACCTTGCCATAGTGAGCGCTAATTATCATACCAACTTTTGAAAGTTAAAGTTAGCGCTGCAAAAATAGCTATTTTTTTGTGAATAAACATACCGATAAGCGAAAAGTAACGCTGTTGGGTTTAGATTGTTGTTTGATAAAAAGAAAATCATTATCTTTGCGCCGCTTTTTTGAAAGCTCCCGTGTGATGGGAAATAAAGAAAGCGCTTTATTTTGAGTAACACAAACAAATTGTAAAAAATGAAAACATTTGAATTAAAGGGCGAAATCAGAGATGAATTCGGTAAAAAAGCTGCCAAAGCATACCGTAAGGAGGGGTTTATTCCATGTGTGGTATATGGTGGTCATGGTGAAGCCAATCTAAATTTTGTAGTGAAGCAGAGTGATGTGCGTAAATTGATCTATACACCGGAGGTCTTCCTGGTACATCTCGATCTTGGTGCAAAGAAATTGATGTCTATTGTAAAAGAGCTGCAGTTTCATCCGATAAAGGATACCATTCTTCATATCGATTTCTTGCATGTGGTTGAAAGTGCACCAGTGGTACTTGAAATTCCTGTCCGTCTGACTGGTTTGGCTGCCGGTGTGAAAGCCGGAGGTAAGTTGTCGCTCGACACACGTAAATTGAAGGTGAAAGCGTTGCCATCTAAATTGCCCGAAGAGTTGGTAGTGAACGTGGATCAGTTAGAATTGGGTAAATCTATTCAGGTGGGTCAGCTCCATTTTGAAGATGTTGAAGTGCTCAGCGCCAAGAATACTGTTGTTTGCCGTGTGCAGTTGACACGTGCCGCAAGAGGGGCAGCAGCAAAGGCTGAGTGATAAAAGAGAGACAATGAAATATTTGATTGCGGGATTGGGCAATATCGGATCCGATTATGAGCAAACCCGTCACAATATTGGATTTATGGTATTGGACGCTTTTGCTAAAGCGTCCAATATTGTTTTTGAGGATAGGCGATATGGATTTGTGGCAGAAATGCGGCTTCGCAACAGATCGCTTATCCTGCTCAAACCCTCTACATTTATGAACCTGAGTGGAAATGCCATCCGCTATTGGTTGCAGAAAGAGAAGATCGAAAACGAACATCTGTTGGTAGTCGTCGATGATTTGGCTTTGCCCTTTGGCACATTGCGTATGAAATCGAAAGGGGGCGATGCAGGTCATAACGGGTTGAGACACATTCAGGAATTGATAGGGGAGAACTATCCACGGTTGAGATTTGGAATTGGGAATGATTTTTCACAAGGAAGACAAATCGATTATGTGTTGGATTGTTTTTCGGAAGAAGAGCAGCAACTCCTATCCGGTCGGATCGATAGGGCGGTGGATATGATTCGCAGTTTTTGTCTGGCGGGAGTCCAGATCACAATGAACCAGTATAATAACAAGTAAGTCTTACCGGGCAGATTGGATTCGGTTTTGTGGTTCTCTTCTCCTCTAATTCTGCCAAGCTAAAATCGTAGGAGATGGATGAAGTAAGGATCGATAAATGGTTATGGGCAGTGCGAATCTTCAAGACCCGTACTGTTGCCTCCGAAGCTTGTAAAAAAGGGAGGGTGATGATTGCCAATGTTGCGGTGAAGCCATCGAGGAATATCAGGGTAGGAGATGTCATCGAAGTGAAAAAGCCGCCGATAACCTTTTCATTCAAGGTGTTGGCATTGGCTGACAAGCGTATGGGAGCGTCCAAAGTCCCCGAATTTATGGAAAATATAACCTCTTCCGATCAGTACGAATTGATAGAGCTGAGCCGGATCAGCGGATTTGTCGATCGCCAGAGAGGCGCAGGGCGTCCCACTAAAAAAGAGCGGCGTGATCTGGAACAGTTTACCGGTTCTTTCGACTTTGATGAATCTGATTTTTAAACTTAATCAATCATCTAGCTCATCATCCTTAATTTATCTTCCTGTTTGTTATAGGTGGGAACAACCGAAACCGTATTCATTTGCAGGCAATAAGGGGCGTCGCTTGCAGCACCATTGGCAATGAGACGGGCGTAATGATCACTCTCCTTCAAGTATTCCAGTAGATTATTTTTGCTCTGTTGCCATAATGAGAGGGCAATCCTTACACTATCCGATCCAATGGTCAACTTCCCCTTCTCCGATAATTTTTCTGCGAATGCTCCGCCAAAGAGGGTATCTTCGATATTGATTTTGTTTTCCCATCCGGCACAGAGGATTACCGTGCGTTCGGATAACCGGAGAGAGGCCTCCAGCACTGCATCTATATTGGAGAAGGTGCCAATAAAAAGGTGTCGGCAATCTTTGGCTGCCTGAATGGCCTGGGTGCCGTTGGTAGTAGTGAAGACAAGCTCCTTTCCCGACACCTTATCCGCTGTATAGTCGTATGGAGAGTTGCCGAAATCGGCAAAATCACATTTGCGTGCATTGCGTTCCGCCCCTACAAGGAATCCTTTCGACTTATACTGTTTCGCCTCTTCAATAGAGGCCACAGAGATAACCGACGAAGCGCCACTTGCAAAAGCAGCACACAGTGTGGCGGACGCACGGAAGGTGTCTACCACAATTACCGTGTCGCCCTCCTGTTGATAGTAGGGATATAATACCGGAGAGGGGCAAAGATCGAGAAGCATAGTCAATGTTTTTTGTTTGGCGAGACAAAGATAATGAATATTTTTTTACCCGTTTTGTGTAAAACATTTTGAATAAAAGAGCTGTTCTATGAACTGAAAGATAGCTTCCTTAATAAGATAGTTGCAAAATAATTGATCAGATATGACTTTTTTTACAAATAAATATCACCTTGTCCTTGCGTCCAATTCTCCACGCAGGAAAGAGTTGCTCTCGGGAATTGATATGGAGTATGAGGTGTTGACCTTGCCGGATATTGATGAGTCGTATCCCGACGACATCCCTCATGAGGAGATACCGGAATATCTTGCAAAGAAAAAAGCAGCAGCCTATATTCCACTGATGAGGGATGATACATTACTTATCACTGCAGATACGATTGTGCTGTTACATGATCGGATACTGGGTAAGCCGGCGGATAAAGAGGATGCAAAGCGGATGCTGAAAGAACTCTCCGGAGAGACTCATCGTGTGGTTACGGGCGTTTGCCTGTTTTCAAAGCAGAAGCAGGTCTGTTTTTCGGATACCGCCCATGTTACCTTTGGAGAGCTCTCGAATGAAGAGATTGATTATTACCTGGAGAAATACAATCCATTGGATAAGGCTGGCGCCTACGGTATACAGGAATGGATCGGATATGTGGGGGTGGAAAAAATTGAAGGCTCCTATTTCAATGTGATGGGATTGCCTATTTATAAGGTGTATCGCGAATTACGGCGTTTTTAAAGCCATTTTTTACCTGTCGGTGGAGAGGGGAGAAATAAAAAAATGTATCTTTGCGTTCCGTGTGACAGATGTTTCGCAAATCAACGCATTGCTCAATCAACAAATCATAAATATATATGCTGACAGTAGAAAAAATCGGAGGTACTTCCATGTCTCAATTTCAGGATGTGCTTCAGAACATTATCAGGGGAGACCGCAAAGGTGACGAGTTGTATAACCGAATTTTTGTGGTTTCGGCTTATAATAACG
>LSQX01220903.1_pt1 | contig 11368 bp, 4 predicted proteins | sample 654561 | NCBI WGS metagenome assembly LSQX01 (sample SAMN04489861, study PRJNA283612) | anaerobic digester metagenome | isolation source: 4 biogas reactors fed with cattle manure at either 37C or 55C with and... | place: Denmark: Kongens Lyngby | collected 2014 | reverse complement strand
TTTCATGTTAACTTTACAGAGCCTGAGTTTTTTAAAAACAGATTTATCCTATAAATCCACCAAGTGATTTTATTAATTTCCTCAACTCATCAGTATCCAGCCCGCTTAATGGGACATTATTTTGGCTAGATAACGCAACAGCAGCCCCGGCAGCCTGACCTAAACTGCAGCAAATCGGCATTATCCGTATCGAAGACTGGGCTTCATGGTCAACGCTGATACATCTGCCGGCACATAATAAGTTTTTGTACCCTTTCGGTACCAGGGACCGATAGGGTATGGTATAATATTCGCCCTCGGGAAGCCAATAATGGGATGTCCCTTCGCCTTCGGGATTATGTATATCCATATCATAATTGCCGGCTGCAATACCGTCCACAAATTTTCTGCACTCCATGATATCATTTCCAGTCATGGTATATTCACCGACAATCATGCGGCTCTCCCTGACTCCAATTTGCGGAGCACTCATAATTATATCGCTGTTCTTAAATGCAGAAAAATTATCGCGCAAAAAGTAATAGAGTTCAAAAACCTGTTCCCTTGCTGCTATTTCTGCTTTTGTCAAATCAAATACATCAGTAGGGTTTAGTTTAACAATCCTGGTGGAATTAAAATGCAAGACTCCATTATAAAGTGACGAGAAGATCAATACATCCTCGCGGGGATTTTTAATTCTGCCCTGTTCTTTAAATTCCCTGTAAAGCTGGTCAATTTTGACCTTTTCCTTTTGGTACTCCGCCATATCCACATTATTAATTCTGAAGCAAAGAGTCATTGGCTGGCACAGGCTATCCTTTGGCCTTCCAAGCCGAGTTGCAACACCGGCAAGGCAGCTTAAATCGGCATCCCCGGTAGCGTCAATAAAATAATCAGCAAAAAATGTATAGTTTTTTGCCCTGCAATTAACTGTTAAGCTTTTTACCATCCCTTCAGCATATTCTGCCGATACAACGGTAGCCCTGAACAGCAAATTGACGCCAGCTTCCATGCACATTTCGTTTAATAACAGCTTTAGGTATTCTTCCTTAAAGATATAATCACCCATGCCACCCATCTTGCGAAGGCGTCCGGTGATCTCAGAAAATATGCCTTGGGTCAGTTCCACACGTTTGTTTTCAATCACAGTATGGTTAGCCATAAATGGGTTGACAAGGCAGTTCACAGCTGCACCGCCCAGGCAATTAGAGGAGTCAATCAACAAAACTTTTAATCCCTGCCTTGCTGCCGTTATTGCAGCACCTACGCCAGCAAAGCCTCCGCCGGCTACAATTAAGTGAAATTCTGATTTTCTCATTTTTTCCACCTTATAAAATATTCGCTGTTACAATATTGGACCAACTATATACAATTTCTTTCTTTTTTATCAACGGAAGGGTGTTTTCTTCCAGTTCAGGAATTAAATCAATTTTCCCATCCCTATAATCTGCAAGCCTGTCGCGGCAACTCTGCATACGCATTATCAGACCGCCAAGCCTTATATCATGAACTTCAAACCCATTTGCTTTATTCTCATTAAACCATTGTTTCCTAAAAGCATAGTATAACGCCTTGGTTCGCTCTATCATTTCCTCATAATCAGCAATTAAATCATCCAGTTCTTTTTTATCCTTGTTTTTATATACATTATGTGTTCTTGAGCCGATTTCCGATTTTATTTCAAGGGCACTGCAAAGTTTTGAAATTGTGTCAAATATGTAGAAATACTGGTTAGCCCTTAAAGCCGCATCCGACAATTTCTTTGCCAGCCCTGCATAATATTCCCCGTCTCCGGTTTCAACTCCGGAATCATAAATACCAAAGAAACAATCGTTGTATAACTGGTATTTGCAAGGATTTACAACATAATCCAAAGGTATATTTTCGGATTTGTCAGGCAGATCAAGCATCATAAAATCGTCGTAATCACAGCCAATAATCTTCTTAAAACAATCCTTTATCTCATTTTCATCGGTTATTCCATGGGCTACGCAGGCAGCGGAAACTATTGTGGGCAGCACAGCATATGGGGAACACTCCGCCCCGTTATCACCCCAGAGGGTTATAAAAACATCTTTTACATTGTTTTCGATGCAGGCCTCAAATGCCTTCTTATTCGCTACTATAGACAATGAGTTATTCGGCACAAAACTTGCCCACTTCCATGCACCGCCGGCAAAAACAATATTTTCAGATAATTGCTTATGACCTTTTATCATGCCGTCATAAAAGGATTTGTCAATATGATAATAATCCCAGTAAACAAGGGAAAGATTTTGGGGTATCTTTGCTTTAATAGAAGGGTCAAACTTGGAAGAAACCGAATAATACTCTCCGCCGGAAGCAATGCGGTAAAACATATCACTCCACATCATGGGCTTGAAGCCGTATTTTTCGGTAATCCCGCATACTCTGTTTAAATGATATAAAAGTATCTCAGTTCTATCTACTTCACCGTTAATATCCCTGTACTTACCCTTTCCGAGGTTATGGGCTTCATCCATCCCGATATGAATTTTATCTGTACGGAAACACTTCCTTAGGCTTGAAATCATCCTGTCAATCAACTGGTATGTCCGCTCGTCCCCAACCAGCAAAATATCATCCATATCCTTTATGGCAGCATACTTTGGCCACCGGATAAGCGCGGTAAAATGAGCCAGGGTCTGTATGCATGGAATCATCTCCACCCCGTTCTCATATGCAAAATTGTCTAATTCCTTTAATTCGTCTTGGGTATATCTGCCTCTGAAATGCCCAAAGAACTCTTCGCCATCAACCTCATATGTATCCTCTGTATACAGCATAAAACGGTTGTAGCCGAGTTTGCTAAGCAATTTAATAAATTTTTTAAGTTCTGTCACAGTCATGACGGCATTCCGCGAGCAATCAAGCATCAGCCCTAAGCTGCTGAATTTGCATTTACCATACATTCGGAATACTCCTTAATAAACCGTAATTTTTGTCACTGACCCAAATGGATCTACCGCTGCGGTGGACATTATGTACTGTGGAATCATTATTTTTTCACCGGTTAAACCATGATAACCGATAACCTCAGTATAAATATCGGTATGCTCATGGCCTGCAAATATCCCTTTTACAACATCAGCGTTATGTGTAATCAAATCATATACTTTCTTTGTGGCACTGGAAGCAGGTGCATCCAATCCGACTAATTCAATCTTCTCCCTGTTATTCAGAAGGCCTTTGTTAAAATCATAAACCTGCCTGTCTTTATAAACCGGAATAATCTGTTTAACCGAACCCATCTTAGGATTGTTTGTCCACAAAGGCACATGGAAAAAAACAAGTACAGCATAATTGTTTTCCCGTGCAATCAATATATCAGATTTTAGCCTTTCAACCTGACTATCCCAAAACCTGCACAACCCGTCATCAAGCTGGATTACCATAACCTTGTCTTTTATGATTCTAGAAGCATAATACAGGTCATGATGGGGAGCCCATACGCTTTCAAGCCATTTTGCCCTTTCTTCAAGGGTTAGAGTCTCTGGGACATCGCCCTGCATCCGCTGTACCCATTCATGGTTACCTGCTGCAACCAGTGCATCAGGATACTTCTCCCAGACAATTCTTTCAAGCATTTCAACAGCGCCATGGGATAGATAATCAAGTGCATCGCCGGTAACAACAATCTGGTCGGCAAAATATTCACCATATTTAAGGGAGTTTTTAGCAACAAACTCAGATGTCCCATTTGCCAGCCACTTGCGATTTTCACGCGTAGACATAAGGGTCGGATTGTTTTCTTTTAAGTCCCGCCCGTTAAGTAGGTTAAAATGAAAATCAGAGGTTTGAACCACCGTAACTACGTTAATTTTGTCCGAAGTCCAATATATATCAACCTCTCGCACCCGGGGACCGTCCTCACCGATTCTGTAAATCCAGGTGCGCTTATCCTCTGGGCCGCCTGCCAGGGTAGTAATACTTTGGCCGATATATTCCTCTTTTGACATATCAATTGATTTCATATGCAATCCCTTTCCAACCGGGGCTGGAGTTACCAGCCCCGGTTTTAGTCCATCCGGTTTCAGTAATCCCAAATATCACTTACCACATTATCACCGTCGAAAAGGCCTCCAAGAATCTTCTTAATTGCAACTACATCCCTGACATCACAAATCCCGTCACCATTTACGTCAAAAGATGACAAATCGGCCATGCCAAACAATATTTTCTTCAGGGCTAAAATATCAGACGAATTAACTTCTTCATCAGAATTTACATCAGGATCCAATGTCCTGTTTTTGACATCCACCGGCTCAAATTTGGCAGTGATAACCTCCCCATAAGCCAATACATGGTTGGAAGATAGAATCTCTCCTTCGGAATTCACCCATCCAACAAATTTATATCCTTCTTTGGCGGGCATTTCAAAATCTGCAAGCGTAGTATTGACCTGAACATACGAAACCTGCCATACATCACAGGGCAATACAAATGAACAATGCTGCATCTCATCGGAGTCATCAGTGCTGCTGCCCTTTAAAGTATGCTTTGTATCATCAATAGTCAGTATGGCACCGATTTTAATTTCGCCGTTTTTCTCAATGTCCGGCTTAATCTTAATTGTGTGGGTACCTGAAGCAAGTCCTGATGCCAAAACAGTAGGATTCATGGTCGTGCAATTTACAGTGTAATACTCGCCGCCGTCAACTGAAACTTCAAAAGTAGCTGTAGTTCCGCTAAATGTTGACAGATAATTGGAGTATATGGCAATTTCAGTCCCTGTAAATTGCAGGCATAGCTCGGCACCTTTTGTTGATGAGGATATATAACCATAGTAATTATGTATGCCGTAATAATCCGGATTATATACAAAGCCGCTGCCACCCAACGCTTGGGAGTCGGTGATTGTCTTTGCAGTAGGCTGAGTTAGAGTACGGTTGCCGTCAAACAGATGGTCGCTATTAACACTCGGAAGTTTACCGTAATTGTAAATATTGGCACCGTAATCCGTATATAACAGGCTATTGTTTAAATATTCCTCAATAACGCTGTAATAAAATGCATAACCCTCATCAGTGGGATGGACAATGTCAATAAAATAGTTACTCCAGGTACCCACATAATTTGAACCTAATTTGTTAAACAAAGCAAGCCCAACTTTAATAGTAGGAATATTGTATAAAACGGAAATATCCTCATGAGCCTGTGCTTCCCTGTGAAGTTTACCCTGCAACGCGGTGGATGCATGTACCTTTTCAGTGGTCAGAATGGTTACTATATCACAGTCTGGCAAAGCGGACTTGATTTCTCTGACAATTGTTTCGTATTGCAAGGCTGCCTGTTTATATATCTGCTGTCTCTGTTCTTCAGTTTCCTGATTTTGCTGCGCAAAGAAATAATAATCATTTATAGCATACTCAATAAATACTAAATCCGGCTTCTCGTTTATAACATCACGCTGAACACGGTAAGACCCCAGATATGTGCCGCTTTCACCCAAAGCACGGTTGATGTTTGTAATTTTTGCTTCTGGGAAGTTGGTTTCAAACCATTTTTTCACCAGCGCTCTCCATGAATGCACCTCTTTATCACTTGAGCCATAACCGTCTGTAACAGAGCCGCCAAAATATACAATTCTAAGTTCTTTATCCTCTGTCAGGCGCTTGTAGGTGTTTGACAATGGGCTCCTATATGAAATAAAGTTGCTGAAATTATTAAGCTTTTTATTAACTTCTATGGTCGAGTCAGCTGGCGAATTAGCTGCCGTATAAATCCGAGTACCGTCCTTACTTACAGCAACCGGCAGTTTGCCTTTTTCGGTGACAACATTATAAGCACCGGTTCGGTTAGTAAGGGTAACCTTTGAATTCCCGGATTTTTCCGAGACAATGTAATAAATCCCGTCATCCACTTTGGTATTGCCAAGGGTTGTGTTATTGTTTACTATCTCCGCAGAGGAGAACTTTTGGTTGTTCCCGTATTTTATTTCGGACAAATCCGGTGAATCCAGCTCTGCTTTAAGGGCAGATCCCGTGTTGCCAGTGAGCGTTATCTTTTTTATATTGGAACCAGCCGCAGAAAGTTTAGTAATTCCAGAGTTTGAAATAACTACGTTTTCATAGGTGCCGCTGCCAAGTTCCACACGCCTGTTCCCAGTCGAGTTATCAACATAGACTTCTGGGTTTAATTTAAAGCTCACTCCCTCGCCGATTTTCAAGATATACCCGTCGGTAAAAATCTTCGAGTCGGAATTGTTTATATAAATATTTTCAAGAACCAAATTCCCTTTAAACTTGGCATTTTCCTGCAAATTCAGTCTGGAATCGCTATCTTTGCCCACAATTTTAACTGTTTCATGGGAACTGACAGTGCCCGGGTATGACATCTGGTCAATAACCACAATAGTACCGCCAGACTCGAGGGCACCATAGGCCCCCTCAAAAGTCTTGAGGGGACTTTCCATTGTGCCCATATTCTCATCATTGCCTGAAGAGGAAACATAAACAGTGTCCTGCTTAATCCGGAAATAATCAATGTTATAGTCCTCAAGCGTAGCTGTTAAAGATCCGCCGTTGGAGGCTTTGTATGTATATGTAGTGGAAGACTTCTGCGCGTCGTTCCATCCATATAAACCTTCAGTAAATTTACTGTTTGTAATTAGGTTTATATTCGGATTATTAACATCAACGACTTTAAAATCAGCAAAATAGAACTCTACTTCTGAATTTGTGTCAATATAAAAGCCGATTTTGTAATTATCGCTCCCGTTATCGCTTTTGTTTGTAAACGTGCATTCAATCCCGTTCCAGCCTTCCATAGCTACCTTTTCGGAAAATCCGAAAGCGTGGTCGGTGCTAACATGTGACGAAGCAACAAACCCTGATGGTTTTTTAAGGACGCTCAAATATACACTGGCATTTTTGAGATCGCCTTTAATGAACTTATACTTGACGCTGATTTTGTAGGTTCCGTTGGCTTCAAGAGGCACGTCTTGCATAAAAGTGGTATTGCGCATATCTTTGCTGATAGTTACATGTACCATTTTGCTATCCATCGGCCTCACCAGAAATGTTGACACACAGAACATAACAATTAGAAAGGACATTACTACCGTTACGGTCATAATTTTTTTGAATTTCATATACTTTCACCCTTCTATAACTCAAAGGTAAGTCATACATCACGCAATTATTACCTTACAGTAATCTTAATTGCAGTACCGCCACTGCTTGCCTGTGAGAAGTGCAGCACATATTGCGGAATTACCGTATCAACACCGCTGGAAGTCTTTGCAACTATCTCGGTATAAAAATCCTGGTGTGCATCCCCCGTAAATATGCCGGCAATAATGTCTGCATTGTTGGTGATAAGGTCATATATAGTCTTAGTCGCACCGGTAGATGATGATCCTCCAACGTACCGTGCACCGGTTGCAAAATTCTGGGTCGAGGTACCGTCAAGAGACACGGCCGCAGCATCTGTACGGTTTTCTGTCTTTAATGGCAGGTGCATAAAGATTAAAACAGTATAACCTTTCTCTTTGGCAAGAGCCAAATCACGGGTAAACGGCTCAACCGTTTGCGGCCAGAATTTCGAAGAACCGTTATCCATCTGGATAACCATAACCTTGTTTTTAATTACCTTTGAAGTATAGTAAAGATCATGGTTCTTGGCCCAAATATTTTCCAGGAGATTAGCCCTATGTTCCCATGATAATGTTTCAGGGTAATTCCCTTCAAAATTCTGAGCCCATTCATGATTTCCGGCGGTAACCAATGTGCCCGGGTACTTATCCCAAATCAATTTCTGCATAACTGATGCGCTACCGAAAGACAGGGTGTCCATACTATCACCGGTAACAACAATCTGGTCTCCCACATAAGCGGCATATTCCAATACCTTTGCCGCGATAGCCGGTGTCACTGTTCCATTCTTATTGAAGGTACGGTTCTTCCAGGTCGACAACAGGGTCGGATTTCCTGACAACAGGTCTTTCTTGTTCATAAAGTTGAAATGGAAATCGGTCATATGAACGATCGTTACCGGATCATCCCCGGGAATAGTATCGTTGCTAATCTCAACTTCACGAATCCTTGTACCGCCATTCCCAAGGGTATAAATCCAGGTCCTCTTGTCACTCGAATTTCCGTAAAGCGTGATTTTTGGCTGATTAACATAAGATTCCATCTTGGCTACATAGGAATCCCTAACTGTCTTGTAGAAGGAGTTATCCTGGTATTCAGTTGAATCAAGTTCCCTTACAACCTTATAAGCATTGGCTGTGAGGTAATCGGTGTAAATAGTATGGGATACTGCATTAGCATCAGTATAAGTGATATATCCCCTTACAGTGTACCAGCGGTCGTAATTGGGCAAGTCGGTCATAACAACGGTGTAATAGTTGTACTTTGCATCAACTTTGTAAGTATTCTGAGAGCTGACTTTAAGCGGACTGTAAGAAGTTCCTTTATACAGATATGTTTCGCCATCCACCAAATCAGCATATTTCATTTGTGCCGTTTCGGTTTTGCCCTCAAATACAAATTCAAAAGTTTCTTCGTTGTTTTCTAAAATCTCTGTTGGCAAAATAATTGTGCCGAGGTCAGTGATATTGCCCAAATCTTTTGATAACCCTATTCCCCTTCTGAGGGTAAACCGCAGGCCAGGATTGGAATTTGAAAGCTCATCACCTGTAATACAGAAATCATCCGGGTTATAATCGACATATCTGGCTGAAAGTACCGTACCTGCTTTGAATGTACCGGAAACTGCAGGCGTGCCGTTGGAATAATACCACCCTACAAATAATTTGTTTTCGATTTCACGGTGATATACGGTTTCAAAATCAAGGACACAGTCACTTAAAACAGTGATTGTGACGCCAGAGTTCTTATAAAACAACTTATCCACAAATATAATCTTGTATTCACCAGCAGGCACAGTAAGTATGCCATCCGACGAGACATAAACAGCGTCAGTATTTAGAGAAGTGGCCACCGCAATCCTTGTGTCCTTGATAATAAATCTTCCGGGAGTGGTTGTCGGCTCTATCGAACCGCCAGTACAATCAAGGTACCATAAATCTTCACAGATATTGGAAGGCAATTCAATCCTGTTGATTGTTCCTCCGTTGTTTACGATCTGGACACCTTTACGGAATCTCGGGTAGTAAGCTTCCTTGGCGGTGTTATATATAATTTCGTTTAATGTGCCACCGTTTACCACTATATTTACTACTTCGGTAAATTCGGTGTATTTCATGTTGTTGCCGTATCCGGAACCGCCTAAAATAATCCGGTGCCAGCCGCCGTTAACGGTAATATCAGCACCTTCCGTATAACCGATGGTCGAGCCGCTTTCATTGTAGAAGCTGCCTATATACGAATATGAACAGCCCGAATTAAGAGTAATCTTTTCCCTTGGGCCAGGTTTCGAAGAATCATAATTATTTCTCTGCCCTGCCCAAATTTGCATCAAATATGCAGAAGTATTCTTATTATAAGTATTTGTTACACCCTCGCCTATCACAAGCTCGTTTCCAAAGGTAACAAAATTCGTTGTAGTTGATGTGTGCCTGATATTTATATTCTTGAAGGTGGTCGGGCCTAAAATCTGAGGTCCGCCGTACGGATGGGTAACACTATTGTCAAAAATCAGGTGCGAATTTCCGCTACCGTCACCCTCAATAATAATCATATCGCTGTGGCTATATGCGGTAAACGATACAGTACCGCATATGATTACACGCTTATCCTTCTGGGGAACTTTTGACAGAATCTCCTCTGCCTTGGATATAGTCTGCAAGGCCTCGGCAGAAGTATAACCAGTGTTATTATCATTTCCGGAAGCTGATACATATAAGTAATACCTGTCTCCATGAGGCTCAAATTTTGAATTGAAGTACATCTCACCTGAACTCAGAGTAATAGTTATAGTCTGACCAGCTGCATATGTATTGCCGTCATAAGTCCAACCTGCAAATTTGAATGTACCCTTATCAGGCAAAGCTGCAGGCAGAGTGAAAGTGCTTCCGGTAGCAAAATTACCGTCCTGCAAAACACCATCTATATAGATTTTTATTAAGCCGATTTCCGGGGGCGTATCAGTGTAGGTGACGGTATACTGTCCGGGAGGTACAGTAAGAAGCCCCTCCTCAGAAACATAATAACCGCCGCTGGAAATGCTTTGAGCAACTGCATAATACCCTTCCTGGGTAATTACTTTAAATGTGCCGGCCACATCTGTGACATCAAGGGAACCGCCAGAATCCTTTGATGAAGACAAAATGTATACCGGGGCAGTTTTCGTGCGGGTGGAATCAGCAAAAGCATAAGCGGTATTGTTTTCAATTTTTGAGCCGTCATTTAAAACAATCTGAATTGCCCCATTGACTATGGGAGCCAAAGAAGCCTCATTAGTCATTCTGTTAGTTGATACATTTTTTATTATAGAATTGTTATTTGCAATAATATTTACATTTTTCTTATAAACCATAGTTTGCGTCAAACCGGTTCCACAAGAAGTAATGTATAGATTATTCAGTGTACCGCCATTGACCTCTATTGTTGAATCATTCTCGAACATTGGAGTTATTTGAGCGGGATATGTAGAAAGGTCGAACCCGTGGATAAGGGCCAGAAATCCTGTTTGGCTATCAAGCATGCTTTCATCGACTGTAAGCCTTCCGCCTTTGCCAAACCCATATTCGGGTAGATTAATATTATATCTACCTCTGCTGAATGTACCGGTATAAATGTACCGGTAATCATCACTTCTGCTGTTGGAATATGAGAACCCGTCGGTACTAGCTTGAGCTTCAAAGAATTTCACATTTTCAAACTTTACGTCGTTCCCGTTTAAATATACATTTCTTGAACTCCGTCGGCTATCCTGCTGGTCTATCATATAGACATTTCTGAAAACAGAAGGACCTGTTATATACAAGCAATCCGTGCTTCCATTTGCCCCATAATCCGAAACAAAAGCTATTTTGGCAGGTTTGGTCTCATCAAGGCTGGTGTAAATCATTGTACATTTATGCTCGTACTCACTATTAAACTGGATAAACTTGCTGTTCAGATTATCGGAATTCCAGTAATCCGGCTGATTGGAACCGTCGATATATACGATTGCAACATCCCCGGCACCAAGCCCGTCTTCATTTGCACTTTTGATGACAGTACCTATGTTTCCGGCAGGGTTAGACTGGCTTCTGCCGTCACCAGTTCCTTCCGGCGCTACATAATAGGATTCTTTGCGACTGGACACATCAACAAACTCAGCAGTCAATATTCCGTTTCCGTCGTCAGCCCATCTCAGGAATTTTTTAAGCGGTGGGGCTTCGGCCGTAACAGTATTCATTATTTCTTCAACATTAGCTGCATAGCTTAATGTATATTCATCAGGTTTGGGGACC
>LSQX01202640.1_pt1 | contig 11368 bp, 10 predicted proteins | sample 654561 | NCBI WGS metagenome assembly LSQX01 (sample SAMN04489861, study PRJNA283612) | anaerobic digester metagenome | isolation source: 4 biogas reactors fed with cattle manure at either 37C or 55C with and... | place: Denmark: Kongens Lyngby | collected 2014 | reverse complement strand
TTCTTTATCTTTATTAATATATATATAAATAAACATAAAAGTAGAAAATATAAACCAAAAAATATTAAGTGCATTAAAAGTTTGAATTAATATTAAATCCGTTAGAAAAAAAGGAAAAATCAAAAAAACTAAGACAATAAAAAATCTCATTTGATTCACCTCTATTCTACATAAATTATAACACGCTATAAATAATAAGTAAATTAAAAACTCAACAATTATTGTTGAGTTGGTTTTTTAGATAATACACGAACTGTCCCATTTTTAATAAGAGCATATTCATCTTGAATTTCTTGATATTTTAAAGCAATATCTTTATTAAATTTAGTACTTTTAATCTTTAATTCTTGAAACTTTTTATCAGATGTAGCGCTTCTTATATCTTTTTCATCTGAAGAAAACATGTATTTTATAAATTCTTCTCTTAATTCTTTTTTATTAATTTCTAAATCATCATCATTAGTTAAAGCATCTAAATATTTTGGAGTATCAAGTTGTGATTTGGAATAAAAAATGTTTTTAATATATTTTCCTTCTTTTAATAAATCAACACAAACAATATCAACTTCTGGAATTTTTATGTCATTTCTATCATAAGAAAAATAATATGATTTCAATTCATAGTCACCTATTTTTGTTTTATAACTTCTTCCATAATAATCAATAGAAGATCCCTCTAACCCCATTACTGCTCCCATTAACCCAATTTCATATAATTTCTCTGCTATTTTATAACTATTTTTCATTTTTTCCTCCATATATTAATTTTTTAGCATATATATCATTATTATCAAACTTATAAAAAATATCTTTTATTTTAATATATCTTTTATCTATTTCATTTAAAAAGTCATTATTTGTTGTTTTTAAAACTTCTTCATTTATTATTTTTTTTGAAAAAAATATATCTGTATCCATAATGGGTTTTGAAGGATAAACATAATTATATATAAAACCTCTATCGAAATCTTGATTAATATTTTGTTCATTATTATCAAGAAACATAAAGTTTATGTATTCTTGTTTTAACAAAGCATCCTCTATAGTATGATTCAAAGAATTTTCTCCAAACAATGAAGAATATCTCGGATTCGTTAAATCTTTTCTTGATACAAATATCTTAATTGATTTCTCAAATCTTTTTCTTAAACTAATACTTACATAATTTGTCTCAGAATATTCTGGAGACATTATTCTCACACTTAAATATTCCAATTCCACAATATATTTTCCTAATTTCATCTGGATAATTTCTCCACCATCTCTGTTTTCTTTTTTTCCTTCTCTATCAAGAATAGATGATGACATTACAACCCTATAGAACTTTTCTAACATAGTCTTTTCATTATTCATATATTTTCCTTTTAATGATTTATTATATAGAAAACTTTTTATTTGTCAATTAAAAAATACAACTTAATCTAAGTCGTATTCTTCTAAATATTTTTCATCAATAGAAATTATTTTATCATCAACCAAATTATTAAATTCCTTTTTGTTTTTTAAATCCAATTCTTTTATTTTAGTAGTTTTTTGTACAGAATCTAAATTAGAAGTTAAAACCTTTTTTAATTTATTTCTAGGAATTATTCTATATTTTTTTTCATATAATTCAAATTGGGCATTGAAATATACTTTTCCATTAAAATTTAATTTTTCGTCTATATATAAATTATTGATAACTACAAAGTCAGCACCATTAAATGCTTTTGAACTGCTTTTTAATACACACATATCATCATATTTATATACGCTGTAGTCGCTTCCGCTTTTAGTTTCCACTTCAAAAACTAATAATTTTTCCTCTCTCACAATATCACCTCTATTATTATAATACAAGAACAAATGTTCATTTGTAAATATTATATTTTGATTCTTTACACTTTTAGTGTTAAAATAATATTAGGAGTTATAGTATGGATTGTATATTTTGTAAAATTATAAATAAAGAAATATTTTCTTATTCTATCTATGAAGATAAAATTATAAATGTAATATTAGATAATAATCCCAACTCAAATGGCCACATTCTAATTGTTACTAAAAAGCATTACGAAAATATTAAAGATATTGATTTAGAGATCATGAACCATATAAATGTAATAATTAAAAAGATGTATAAACATATCTTAGAAAAATTAAATCCTGATGGTATTACTATTGTTCAAAATAATGGATTTGGGCAAGATATAAAACATTATCATATGCATTTGATCCCCAAATATAAAGAAAAACAAGAACTTCTTGATTTAAAAGATATTTATGAATTATTAAAATAAAAACGATATTTAATCGTTTTTTTGTAGTATTTTAACATCCTTTTCTTCTCTAATCTTAAAGTCTAACCATCTCATTAAATTCATAGATTTAAGTTTAATGTCCTTTTTTTGATCATCATTATAGTCATATTCTTTATCTTTAATTTTTGTATCAAAGAAAGTATCTTTATTATTTAATACATCAGTAATCAAATTTTTGATATATTCATAAGATAAACCTTCTTTTAGTAGTTTACTATATCTTTCCTCTTCAAATTGTTTTTCTATCAATACTTTTCTATCGCTTTTTACATCATATATTTGTACTCTGATTATTTCTTCGGTTTTAGGTTTTATCATAAAATTTGATCTATTTTTTTTCGAAGAATTAGGAACTTTGAATTTTTCTAAATGTTCAACATATTCATCTCTATTAAAATAAAGTATAGAAGATTTTAAAATGATTCCCGAATTTAAATAACATATATTCTCATAATTGTTAGTAGTTTTTGAAGCATACATTTCATAATAACCAGTTAAAGCATTAATAATTCCAATTGTAAACAAATCATCATTTATACTATATTTATTTTTCATTTGTCCTTCTTTCTCTTATTAATTTTTTTGCCTCATCTTGTTTTACTATATTTTCTAATGCTCTAGTTTTTAGTAATGATGACATATGTTGAATTCTTATTTTTTCAATTTCTGATAGTTTACTTTCCATTTCATAATCATATTGTTTTGAAACATTCCATCTTTTTTTTATAAATTCCCATTTGTCTCCATTAATACCTTCAGCAAACAGATTATCATTATCTTGTTTAATATAATCGATACTTGGAACATTAAATCTAAAATGCAATATTCCAATAACAGAATTCCAATTTTCATCAAATAACGCTAAAGAAAGCTTATCTTTTTTTCTCAATTCTATATCTAATCTATTAATTTCAATTCCATCTTGTGTACCTGTGCTAAAAAAAGAAGTAACAAATAAATCATTATCAATTTTAACTGCGTATTTTTTTGATAGATATAAAATACCTTTTGATTTAAAATCGATCAAATCTTGTTTACTTATGTTTTCTATTAAACCAATAGTACCAATATAATATAAACTTTCTGACAATTTTTTTGATGACTCATTGTTCATATTAACCTCCATTTAAAGTAATATTATAAACTTTTTTCATATTAGTCAATTTTTAAATAAATATTCTTTGTTTAATTTCTTCTAACATTTTTTTGTTGCAGGATATCACAATAAAAACAATACTAATTAATAAAATTGGTAAAGTTACAAATATTGACCAATATAAATCTATTGTCTTAAAATTATATAGATCTATTAAAATTTCAATTACAATTATTGATAATGCACAAAAGAACAATACAAAAGAAAGTATTCTAATTAAATTCTTATTTTTTCTTTTAATTATCCAAAGAATTATCAAACAAAATATTCCAAAGATAAATAAAAATGGCATTACTAAATATAAGAACCAACTCATTCCATTATTTAAATATGCGATTAAAAATATAAATAATTCAGTACTTAATAACCAAATAATTAAAGATATATATTTGTTTTTTAAAAACATAAAGAATAACACTATTCCTACATATGCAGTAGAGGCCAAAACATATAATGACCACGTTATTTTTCCAATAATAAATAAGTCACATAATACAGTAGTTAATCCAAATACTATAAGAAACATATTAAATAAATTAAATAAATATTTCCAATTTATTTTAGGATTATGAATTTCAATCCTATCTGGATATGCTTCCTCAATATTATTTATATCAATATTTGGATTTACCACTATCGTTCCACATAAAGGGCATTTGTGTTCTGACTTGGATAATTTAACGCCACAATTAACGCAATAAGACATATTTACCTCCCTTGATTACTTTCAATTTCTACAGGTATATTCATTTCCACTAATTTTGTAAAAAATAATTTCTCAGTAATAGGTTCTTTTATCTTTCTAGAAAAAGAAATATATAAATTATTATTATATCCTATACAAGCAGCTGAATTAGGCTTTCCTTTTGATCTTCCTACCATAACATTCATATCTAATAAATAAGGAACCATTTCATTTGGTAAAGATATGTTACCCAAATTAGATAAATTGCTAGAGCAATATCTATCTCCCATCATTTTTTCACCAATAGATAAAATATATTTTTTAATAAATGCAGGAATAATTCCTATTAATTTATTGTTTTCAATTTTTACGTTACCAGTTAATTTAGCATTTAACTTTTTTTCTGTAATCATCATACCCATTTGATTTTTTACTTGAATAATTATTTCTTCCAAAGAATAATGTCCATATTGACTATCTATTCCAACATTAACATAAGAAGAAAAATTTCTTAAAGTTTTAGAATTATAGAAAGGTCTTAAATTTACAGGTATAGAAAGCTTTATTGGTTTATTTCTCCTTCTTTTAGATTTTTCTTTTTCTTGAATTTCTTGAATAGATAAAATCATAATAGCCGCTAAAAATTCTGTTATAGTACAATTATATTTTTTAGAAACACTTTTCAAATTATCTATTGGTATTTTTCCAGTAATAATATTTACTATATGCCCTTCTTCTTGAATCCCTGAAACATGATAAGCTGGTTTTTCTTTCTCTAGTTTACCCCTATTTCTTGCAACCTTTTTAAAACTATCTTCAAATTCTTCCTTTTTTGGTTTTTCTTTAGTATTCAATATAAAAGAATTATTTGGGATATTTATTTTATATTTCAATTTTAAATATTCTGATGTTAAAGTTAATAAAAAAGTTATTGCTCCCATTCCATCAGTCAAAGAATGAAATATTTCTATTGCAATTCTAGAACCATGGTATCTTACTTTAAACATAAAATGTTTATTATCTTTAAAATGTGAGTTACACATTGGATTTCTTATATCTTCTAAAATATCTGGAGCACCTTCTAAATAACTTAAATAATACCAAAACAAACCTTTTCTTATTCTATAACTAAAAGATGGAATTCTTTTTAATACTTTTTTTAAAGCTTTTTTTAAAATAATAACATCTATTTTCTCATTTAAAGTGATACTCAATCTAAAAGTAGCAGCATATTTTTTTGTAATAGTATATGGATATATGGTTGCTGCATTATCTAATCTCATCCATTTAGGTATATCAATAATATCTTCTTTTGATTCCATATTATCTCCTTATGTTCATATTTAAATTATACTATATTTATTAAAAAAAGAGTATTTACTCTTTTTAAATTTATTTTTCAATATTTTTGTAATATTCAAATCTTTTTATAGCTTCTTCTTTTAAATCTATTAATAATTGTTCACCATTTTCTTCGTTAATTTTTGTTAACATACTAAATCTAGTTTGTGAATTAAGAAAATCATTAAATAAATTAAAATCAGGCTCTTTAAAATCTAATGTGAATTTTGGTTCTTTAGGATTATATCTAAATATTGGGAAATATCCAGATTTAACTGCCATTTTTTCTTGTTCGTTTGAATTTCCCATTCCCCCCTTAATTCCATGACTTATACAAGGAGAATACGCAATTATTATTGAAGGTCCATCATGATTTTCTGCTTCTAAAAATGCATTTATAGTTTGTTGCATATTAGCACCTAATGATACTTGCGCTACATATGCATTAGGATAACACATTGCTATTTTAGCTAAATCTTTCTTAGTTGTTACTTTTCCACTTGATGCAAATTTAGCAATTGCACCTTTATTTGATGATTTTGAAGCTTGACCTCCAGTATTAGAATATACTTCAGTATCAAGTACCAATATATTAACATTATCGTTAGAAGATAATATATGGTCAATTCCACCAAAACCTATATCATATGCCCATCCATCTCCTCCAATTGTCCATATAGATTTATATGGGATAAATTCTTTTAATTCAATTAATTCTGGAACCAAACTATAATCAATATTTCCATAAACATGTTTACTTATTTCATAATCATTTGGATTATCTAACCATTCTTTAAATAAGTTTCCATTACTCGTTTCTAAATTAGATTCCATAATGTTTTTTATTCTATTTCTTATTGTATTAGTAGCAATTAACATTCCATAACCATACTCAGCATTATCTTCAAATAAAGAACTTGCCCAAGGAATATTATATGGAATACTTGGTAAAGATGCTCCATAAATAGAAGAACATCCTGTAGCGTTTGCTATTACTAATCTATCTTGTAATAATTGAGTTAATAATTTTATATATGGAGTTTCTCCACATCCTGCACAAGCTCCACTAAATTCAAATAAAGGTTTATTAAATTGAGAACCTTTAATTGTATTTTTAACTTGATCTTTTTTGATACTTACAGTTCTAAGATACTTATCATCTTTTTTTGCAGTATCAATTGGTTCCATAGTTAAAGCCTTATTTCCCATTTTTCCCGGGCAAACATTAGCGCACAACGAACACCCCATACAATTAATATGAGATATTCCAATCTTAAACTTATAATCAGAACCAACTGCAGGTATTATATCGTTTTTTATACTATCAGGAGCATTATTTAATTCTTCTTCATTTAATAAATATGGTCTAATTACTCCATGAGGGCATACCATTGCGCATTGATTACATTGAATACAATTATCTTTATTCCATACAGGTATAGATTCAGCGATAGATCTTTTTTCAAATTTAGTTGTTCCTATATTGAAAGTACCATTTTTCATATATAAAAAATCACTTACTTTTAAAGAATCTCCCCTTAATTCATTCATATAATCAAAAACTTTAACTCCAGAACCCAAGGTAAATAACTCATCACTATATAAATTTTGATTAATACTTACTAGTTTTAAACTAGATATAGCTTCTTCAATAGAGTTTAAATTATTCTTTACTATATCTTCACCTTTGTTTCCAAACCTACTTGAAATATTATCTTTCATTTTAGATAAAATTAAATCAAAATTTGATAAATTTAATAATTTTAAAATACATACTTCTAAAATAGTGCTTACTTTGTTTTTTAAATTGTTTTTTTCTGCGATTGAATAAGCATCAATTATATAAACTTTTATATTATTATTTATTATTTTTAATACGTTTTCTTTATTAAGTTTCTTATTAAAATCTTCTTCATTTAAATTAGTAACATATATAAATATTCCATCTTTTCTAATGTTTGAAATCATATCATATTTATTTAAATAGCTCTCTTTAGAACATACTACTAAATGAGGATTATTAACAAAATAAGTACTTCTAATTTCTTTATTAGAAAATCTCATATGACTTCTTGTTAATCCCCCACTCTTTTTAGAATCATATTGAAAATAACCTTGTACTTTACTTTCAGTATTATCTCCAATTAATTTAATAATATCTTTAGAAGCTCCAACCATTCCATCAGAACCATATCCATAAATTAAAAATTCTTTTACTGATTCATCATTAATTTCAAAAGGAGTTTCTTTTAAACTAAAATTAGTAACATCATCATTTATTCCAATTGTAAATCCATGAAATATTGTTCCATTATTCATATAATCATATATAGCTTTTATTTGTGATGGATTAGTATCTTTACTTGATAAACCATATCTACCACCATAAACAGGAACATTTACTATTGATTTAATATCTAAGAATAATGGTTCTCCAATACTACCCGGTTCTTTAGTTCTATCTAATACTACAATTTTTTCTACGCTTTTTGGTAAGACATCTAATAAATATTTAGAACTGAAAGGTCTATAAAGATGCACTTCAATTAAACCTATATCTCCCTCAATATAATCTATAGTTTCTCTTATCGTTTCGCATACAGAACCCATCGCAACAATAATGTTTTTAGCATTTGGATTTCCATAATATACAAATGGTGCATAATTTCTACCAGTTATTTCTGATATTTTTTTCATGTAATCATTTACTGTATCAGGTAAATCAATATAATCTTTATTTCTTACTTCTGCCATTTGAAAATATATATCTTCAGATGCAGCAGTACCTCTTACTACTTTATTATTATTAATAGAATTATTTCTAAATCTATTTACTGCATCCATATCTAATAAACCTTTTACATCGGATTCTTCTAATATTTCTATTTTTTGAAGTTCATGACTAGTTCTAAAACCATCAAAAAAATTCATAAAAGGAATTCTCGATTTAATTGCAGTTAAATGAGATATAGCACTTAAATCCATAACTTGTTGTACACTACTACTAGCTATCATTCCAAATCCTGTCATTCTTGTAGCATATATATCTTGATGATCTCCTAATATACTTAAAGCATGAGTTGATAAACTTCTTGCCGCTACATGTATTACTCCTGGTAACATCTCTCCTGCCATTTTATACATATTAGGAATCATTAATAATAAACCTTGACTTGCTGTAAATGTAGAGGTTAATGCTCCGCTTTGGAGAGAACCATGCATCATTCCAGCAGCTCCAGCTTCACTTTGCATTTCCACTACTTTTACCGTACTTCCAAATATATTCTTTCTTCCCTCATTAGACCATTCATCAATATGTTCAGCCATAACAGATGATGGTGTTATAGGATATATTCCCGCAACTTCAGTGAACATGTACGCAATATGGCTACATGCTTCATTTCCATCCATTGTTTTATATTTTTTCATTTGTCCTCCTAGTATATAATTATATCACAAAAAAAGAATAGTTTTTTAAAACTATTCTTTATGTTATTTACAAAAAAGTTCTGTTTCTGGTAAAGGTAATGAAGAATTAGAATTAATCCAACCACATGAGGCTCTTAAATATTTTCCTGCCTCTTTATTATAGTATTCATTATATACGGATCCAAAATTATTTCCATTCCATCCCATCATATTTTGATCAATATTTATGCCTGCTGGCATCGTGATACTATATATTGGGTTAGCTTCAAATGCACCGCTACCTATATCTGTTACACTATTTGGAATAACGAGTACACTTATTTCGTTATATCTAAAAGCTCCCTCTCCAATCGTAAGCAAAGTACTTGGTAAATCTACTCTTTTAATATGTAAATCTTGATCTCCTCTTATATAAGCAAAAGAATCACTTATATTATAATGAATCCTATTATCGTTATATGCAAGTAACGAATTTGTCTCTTTGTACGATACAAGCATTACAAAGCCGAAAGCATAATCTCCAATATGTCGTACTGGTTTTCCTCCTATTGTTTCTGGAATCTTTATAAAGGGTGAACAAGTTGGATCGTATCCTGTTATTGTAACATTTGTTGCTGTACTAGTATATGTAAAACAACTTGTAGGAGTAGTTGCTAAGATTGGAACTGGTAAGCTAAAATGAGTCCACTCACAATCTTGGCATGATGCCGTGTATTTCCCACTTGACCCCACATAAACGTGGGAATAAGAAGACATAAAGTTTGGAGATACTGTAGAAGGTTCTATGGAAACTAACTCTGGCATCGTGATACTTGTTAAAAGGTTATCTTCAAATGCGTACGAATATATATCTGTAACACTATTTGGTATTATTACACTTGTAAGTTGATTCGAGGCAAAGGCCATGTCACTTATATATTCCAAATTGTTTGATAATGTCAAACTATTTAATCGGTTATCTTCAAATGCGCTCCAGCTTATGCCTGTAACGCTGTTTGGAATTGTCAAACTAGTAAGTTGATTTGAAAAAAATGCCATGCTGCCTATATATTCTAAATTGTTTGATAATGTCAAAGTACTTAATTTATTATAGGAAAATGCATCAGATCCAATACTTGTTACACTATTAGGTATTGTAACGCTTGTCAACGAGTTAGCAAAAAACGCATATTTGTCTATGGTTCTCACAGTATCTGGAATTACTACACTTGTTATTGGATAAGCATTATCTTCGGGACCGTAACTCATTATTGCAATATATTTTGATTCATCATCCTTATTTATAGAGCCATTAAAGGCAAACAATTTCTTTTGATCATTATAACCTTGACCGCTTGGTTCATATTTATAAAAAGCAAAACTTCCAATTATTGTAACTGTCTTACCACCTATTGTACTTGGTATTATTACATCTCTTGGACAACTATTCGAATATGAAGTTATCTTTACTTCAGTAGGAGAAACATCATCTACTTCAAAACAAGTTTCAGGTGTCTCTTCAATTATGACACAATTTTCTATATCTTTACTTATTGTAGATTGTGTTTGGCCAAAAGTCTTTGTTATGCAATAGCCATCTTTTAATAATGCTATTCCAATGCTTCCATCTGCTTTAACATTTATTGTTCCTCTTTCTGGCAAATCTCCCGTCATTGGTAAAGATTCACCTACAAAAGAACCATCTAAAATAGTATATGTTTTATCTACTGGAGGATTAATTAAATTCATTTCTTGTCTATCTCTTGCTGCTTTTACTAAGTTTTCTCCTGATATCCTAAATGATTCTTTTTTAGATTCTTCAACAACACCTAGTATTCTTGGTACCGCTACTACTAAAATTATTGCTAGTACTACTATTACCGCAAGTAGTTCTATTAAAGTAAATCCTTTTCTTTTGTTTTTTCTTAAAAATATTTTTTTATTCATTAATACACTCCTATTATAAAAATATTCTAACACAATAAATGATAGATAAAAATTTTTCTTTTGTTATGGCTGTTTAGTCCATGGTCCATATTGAGCTGGTGCTGTATAAGTACCTGCAGCCCTAGCATTTACTGTAACATAAGCTGTATTAAAGGTAGAAGAAATACTTGAGGCGTAAGATACATTTGCTGGAATAGTTACACTAACAATATTGTTGCTTTCGGGTATAGAACTCCAACAAGATGCTTCAACTAAACAATATCCAAATGCTTCACTTCCTATAGTTATTGCACTACTTTCAAATACCACACTTGTTAGAAGATTACAGTAAAAAGCATAAGTTCCTATACTTGCTACACTATTTGGAATAACAACACTTGTTAATCTGTTTATATAAAAAGCATAATTTTCTATAGTCGTTACTCCTCCCGGAATAATTATACTAGATAATAAATTTCTGACAAAAGCGCCATTTTTAATAAGAGTAACACTGTTTGGGATTGTTACACTTGTTAATTCAATTTCAGAAAA
>LSQX01191772.1_pt2 | contig 11368 bp, 10 predicted proteins | sample 654561 | NCBI WGS metagenome assembly LSQX01 (sample SAMN04489861, study PRJNA283612) | anaerobic digester metagenome | isolation source: 4 biogas reactors fed with cattle manure at either 37C or 55C with and... | place: Denmark: Kongens Lyngby | collected 2014 | reverse complement strand
ATATGCAGTTTCGCGACTATGGCAAGACCGGCCTGCGCCCGTCTGCCCTGGGCTTTGGCGCCATGCGCCTGCCCAAACGAGAGGACGGCACCTGCGATTACGATGTCTCGGTGCCCATGCTCGTCAAGGGCTTGGACCTCGGCATCACCTATATCGACTCGGCCTGGGGCTACATCAACGGCACCAGCGAGGTGGCCGTGGGGCGGGCGATCCAGGGCCGCGATCGGGGCGACCTGATCATCTCCACCAAGATCCCCATCCGCGACATTCGCGGCAAAGAGTGGCGCGAGCGGCTGGAGATCCAGTTGCAGCGCTTTGACACGCCCTACATCGACATCATGCACATGCACAACCTGCACTGGAGCCAGTTCGAGGCCAACGGCCTCGGCGAGGGCGGTTGCCTGGAGGCGGCGCGGCAGGCCCAGCAGGAGGGGCTCATCCGCTACCTGGCCTTTTCCTCCCACGATACCCCGGAGAACGTCGTCCGCCTCATCGAGACGGGCGAGTTTGACGGCGTGACGCTGCAGTACAACCTGCTGGACCGCTCGATGGAGGATCCGATTCGCGCGGCCCACGCCCGCGGCCTAGGCGTCACCGTGATGGGGCCGGTGGGCGGGGGGCGCATGGCGATGTGGAGCCCCCAGCAGGCTCAGGAGCTGTGGCCGGATACCATCCGCTCCGCGCCCGACCTGGCCATCCGCTGGGTCCTCTCGAACCCCGAGGTGAGCGTGGCCCTTTCGGGGATGAACGGCCTGGAGATGATCGACGAGAACGTCGCCAGTGCCGCCCACGCGGAGCCCCTGAATGCCGAGGAGAACGCCGCGGTGCAGGCCATGCTCGGGCGGCTGCAGTCCTTTGCCAACCTGTACTGCACGGGCTGCGACTATTGCATGCCCTGCCCCAACGACGTGGACATCCCGGGGAACTTTTTGCTGATGAACTTTCACCGGGTGTACGGCATGACCGACTATGCCCGGGCCAACTATGCCAAGTTGGCGAACGGCGAAAAGGTCAACGTGCGCGGCCACCGCACCATCGAGGGCCTGGTGGCCTCCGAGTGCATCCAGTGCGGCGAGTGCGAGCCCAAGTGCCCGCAGAACATCCAGATCATCGACCAGCTGGAAGAGGTCGCCGCGACGCTGGGCTGAGCGGCGTCAGGATCATCGGGTGGGGACGGGCCCGTCCCCACCCCTGCACCACCCGGCGGGCGGCCTCCTCCACCCTCCAGCGAAAGGACGCTGCGCCATGACCCCTGGGACTGGTGAGACCGTGCACTTTGACGTCCCCACCGCCTGCGCGTTCGCCCGCGCCGGCCGCCTCGAGGAGTGGATCCACGCCTACCTCAGGGCCGGACACTGGGCCAACCTGCCCCTCTCCGAGGGGCTGGCGCGCCAGCGCCGCTGGTGGAACGGACCCCTGGAACTGCCCCTCGATTGCCTTACCCCCTGCGTGGGGCCCTCGCCCGATATGGAGTACGTGGTGGAGCCTGAGGGTTGGGCCGAGCACACCGCCGACATGGCCGCCGGGTTCACCGACCTCCTGGCCGTCCCACCCCTGATCGCCGAGTAGCGGGCGGGCGCCCTCAGCATCCGCGACGGGAACACCCGCTATGCCGCGTTCCGCATCAAGGGATGGCGGACGTGCTGGGCCATCATCTGGTACAATGCGGAGGAGGATTTTCGGGCGCACACGGCGTGCCTCGCCGGGTGTGGGCTACTTGCTGTGGAGTGACGTGTGCGGGACGGCCTGCTCTGCGCGCCTGCAAGGCGCGGCTACTCCTGATCCTCGACGCCGCACACGTTGATTCTCCACCATACTGTGGATGATCGCCTTGCATGCGATGGAACGAGTAAAGGGGTGGCCAATGGGCGAGATCATCGTGGACAAACGCGGACGCATCGTGATTCCCAAGGCCACCCGAGAGCGACTGGGTCTTGCGCCGGGGACGCGTCTGCTTCTCATGGAGGAGCAGACGGCCATCGTGCTCCTACGCCGGCCGGAGCGCTTTACGCTGGCCCTACAGGGGCTCGGTAAGCACCTGTGGGCGGACGTCGAGGGGTACCTGCAGAACGAACGGGGATCGTGGGAGTAGGAGCCGCGGCCGGCGCGCCTGCTAGGCTGCCGTAGATGCGCGTATGGTTCAAGTCGGTGCGTCACGCCGACCACGATGCGAGAATGGGAGCCAGATGGACTGCGATCATGATCTGACGACGCAGCCTCACCCCACCTGGAACTCCGGCCGGGTCGGCGTCTGCTCTGTGGGGCATTACGTCTACTGGCCGCAGTTCGAGGGTCTTCGGGACCGGCTCCTGGAGCACACGGCCACCTTTCTCGCCGAACTCCGCCGCCGGGCGCCCGCCACGATCATCGCTGCAGAGGGCCTCTGCGACACCTCCCAGCGCGCCGTAGAGGTCGGCGAGGAGTTCGCCCGCCAGCGGGTGGACCTGGTCATCATCTACGTCGCCACCTACACCCCCTCGGCCCACGTCCTGCCGGTGATTCGCCGCACTGGGGTGCCGGCCCTCGTCGTCGGCCTGCAGCCCACCCCGGCGATGGACTATGACCGGGCCACCACCGCCCTCCAGTTGGAGCACGACAACATCACCAGCCTGCCCGAGATCGCCGGCGCCATGGCCCGGGCCGATCAGGCGCCCATCGACGTGGTGGTGGGCACCCTGCACGATGACGAGCGCGCCTGGGGCCGCATCGCCGCCTGGTGCCAGGTGGCCACGGTCGTCCACGAGCTGGCCAACGCCCGCATCGGCCTGATGGGCCACGTCTACGAGGGGATGCTGGACATGAACTCCGACCCCACCATGGTGGAGGCGGCGTTCGGCGCCCACGTCGAGCACCTGGAGATGGACGACCTCGCCGTGCGGGTCGACCGGGTGACCGACGCCGAGTGGCAGGCCAGGCGGGAAGAGATCACCCGCATCTTTCGCTGCCCCGCGCCTGGGGCGGACCCCGTCGCCCGTCAGGTGCAGCCCGAGGACCTCGTCTGGCCGGCCCAGGTGGCCTGCGGGATGGATCGGCTGGTAGCGGATTTCGGCCTGAACGGCCTGGCCTACTATTACCGGGGTTTGGATGGCAACCTCTACGAGCGCCTCCACGCCGGGATGATCATCGGCAACTCGCTGATCACCAGCCGCGGGGTGCCCTGCGCGGGGGAACTGGACCTGAAGAACTGCCTGGCGATGTTCATCATGAGCCGCCTCGGCGCGGGCGGCTCCTTTGCCGAGTTCCACCCGGTGGATTTCGCCGAGGATTTCGCCCTGGTGGGCCACGACGGGCCCCACCACCTGGCCATCGCCGAGGGGCGGCCGGCGCTGCGGCTCCTTTCGGTGCTCCACGGCAAGCGGGGCAGCGGGCCCTCCGTCGAATACACCCTCAAGCAGGGCCCCATCACCATGTTGGGGCTCACCCAGACCCACGCCGGGGCGTTCAAGATGGTGGTGGCCGAGGGCGAGTCGATGCCGGGGCCGATCCCGGCCACCGGCAACACGAACACCCGGGGGCGCTTTCGGCCGGACGTGCGCACGTTCCTGGAGCGCTGGACGATGGCGGGCCCTACCCATCATTTTGCCCTGGGGATCGGCCACGTCGCCGAGCAGGTGGAGCGCCTGGCCCACTGCCTGGGCATCGAATGCGTGCGGGTGGCCTGAGCCGCCCGATGAGCCGCCGGGAATCCATTGGAGAGGAGACCGAACCCATGACCCCGACCGTCCCCCTCGCCGAGCGCTACAAGCAGAGGGTCCTCGACGTCCTCCGCGACCTGATCCGGCTGGATACGACCAACCCGCCCGGCAACGAGACCGTGGCCGCCCGCTACCTCGCCGACCTCCTGGCGCCGGCCGGCATCGAGACGGAGGTCGTCGAGTCGGCCCCGGGCCGGGGTAACCTGATCGCCCGGCTGCGGGGCACGGGAGAGGCCCAGCCCCTTCTGTTGATGGGCCACCTCGACGTGGTGGCCGCCGACCCCGCCGAGTGGCGCTACCCGCCCTTTGCCGCCGAGGTCCACGACGGGTTCGTGTGGGGCCGGGGCGCGACGGACATGAAGAACATGGTCGCCGCCTGCGCCGTGGCGATGCTGGCCCTGGCCGAGGCGGCGCCGCGGCTCAAGCGCGATGTCCTGTTTATGGCCACCGCCGACGAAGAGCACGGCGGGCGGATGGGCATGGGCTGGCTGGCCCGCGAGCGCCGCGACCTCTTTGACGTGGCCTGCGCCCTGAACGAGGGGGGCGGCGACACCGTGCGGGTCGGCGGGCGCGTCTACTATACCTGCCAAACCGCCGAAAAGGGCGTCTGCCGCACGGTGTGGACGGCCCACGGCCCCGGGGGCCACGGGGCACGCCCCCGTGGCGACATCGCCACCCAGGTTCTCGCCCGGGCCCTGGCCGGGCTCGGCGACGGGCACCTGAACCGCCGGGTGGCCCCGACGATGGCCGAGGCGCTGCGCCTGATGGCCGCCGACGTGGCTCCGGCCGAGCGGGCAGCGGCGGAGGAGTACCTGGCGAACGAGCAGGCGGAGGAGGCCCTGCGCGCCGTGGGGTTTGATCGGACGGCCGTGGAGCGCACCCGGTCGCTCTTTTACGACACCGTCTCGGTGACGGGCCTGCGCGCCGGAGATCCCGAATCGATCAACGTCATCACGGCGACGGCCACGGCCTATACCGACGGGCGCATCCTGCCGGGGCAGACCGATCGCGGGCTGCTGCAGGCCCTCCGCGAGCGCGCCGACGGGCAGCTGGACGTCGAGGTGTACCGGCAGCAGTACTCGCCGGGCCTGGAGGCCCCGGCGGATGCTCCGATGTTCCGGCTTATCTCCCAGGTCGTCGGCGAGCGCTGCGATGGGGCGCGGGTGGTGCCCTGGATGTGCGCCGGTTCCACCGACGCCAAGCATCTGGCGCCCCTCGGCGTGCCGGTATACGGGTTTGTGCCCAGCCCAGCGCTGCCCGAGGGCCTGGCCGGCGCGGGGGCCCATGCGGTCGACGAGCGGCTGTGGATCGAGAGCCTGCCCTTTACCGTCTCAACGCTCCACGAGATCGTCTATCGCTTTTGCGCGTGAGGCCTGTGCCTGCCCGCTAACGCACGTGCACACCGGCGGGGGTACGCCGGTGTGCACGTGTCGGTATAGGAGGCCGAGCAGTGAACCGCTAGAGGCGCATCTCTAGACGGCTACGCTGGCGTGGTGCTGCGCAGCGTCTCGGCTGATCCAGCCATGGAGTTCCTGGGCAAAATCCTGCATCGAGTCGGCGCGGATGGCGCTGATCGCCTCGCGCTCCTCAAAGGTGAGGGGAAAGCCGCTCAGGGCGGCTGCTGACCGAGAGAGGAGTGCCTGGCGGAACTTGGCGTCCACGATCGCGGCGCCGACGATGTGCTGAAGCGTCTCGTGCATCGTGAGTCTCCTGATGGCGAGCGGTCGGGGCGCTCAGGGCACCGTAGCCTGCTCCGGCTGGGGCGTCGCTGGCGCCATCGCCCGCTGGAAGAACCAGCAGACACCCAGGGCTACCACCACGTCGCCCACGCTGAACACCGACGAGATCGGCAATGTGTCCGGTATTACCAGGATATCGCTCAGCACCCACAGCAGGGTCTGCTCGCGGGGCAGCAGGATGTCCTTGGTGGCCAGGATGCGGGAGCCGACCTCTCCGGCCAGGGCCAGGTGCCCGAGGCCGGCCTGCTCCAGCGCGTCCGGCGCGATGGGCATATAGCCCCCGTTGCTCGCCATGGCGAGGTAGTTCATCGCCAGGCCCGCGCCGATGAGCAGCATCCCTGGTGTGTGGCGGTTCAGTACGACCACCGCCACGAGGGCGACGTACGATCCGGCAAGAAACAGCGCGCCCAGGCTCCACGGTCCCGTCCCGGTATGATGCGGCAGGTAGATGACGACGGCCTGGATGGCCAGGGCCACGATCGCTAACCAACCCGCGCGGAACCGAACCTCCCCGAGCGCGCTAATCCGTCCGCCCCTGATGAGAGCGGCCAGCAGTGCGACAATGAGCGCTACCAGTAAGATCATGGCCTGTCGGGCTGCCTCTCGGCACTACCCGAGAGAGGGAATCAGCCGGCACCGCTCCCACCGTAGGCGGCCGGTGCGCCGCTGGCCAACACGAGCGCTGCAACCGAGAGGACGACATAAACGACGGTGAAGAATGTCTTGCGCATGATGCCTCCTGGAACGTGGTACTTGTTGATGCTTACACGAGCAGTATAGCAGACCGCTCTCACGAAACACTCACGAAACACTCACGGTTTGGCGAAAAACGGCCGGTTTTGCCCCAATCTCGCGAGGAATTCTCGGAAGGCGCCCGGCGCGAGGGATGGTCTGAAGAGGCGAGTGCGGGAGGGAAGGGGGTACTCCCAAAGAGGGCAGTGTCCGGCAGCGGAGCGTCTAGATCTCCGTCCCCGCCTGGACGGCCCGGTACAGCGCGAGGGTCTCGGGGCCGGGCTCTGCGCCCAGCTCCTCCTGCAGCATCCGCTCGCACTCCTGGAACTGCCGGATGGCCCCCGCCCGGTCGCCCCGCTGCGCCCGGCAGCGCATGATGCCCCGGTGGGTGCGCTCGTCATAGGGCTCCATCCGCCGCGCATGGAGCAGCACCTCTTCCGCCTCGTCCCAGGCGGCGCGCTCGAGCAGATACTCGCCCTCGTGGATCAGCAGGCGCAGCATGGCGGCGTGGAGCCGTTCCCGCTGCCCTACGGCCCAGTCGCTGTCCAGCGTCTCCATGAACGGCGTCCGGTACAGGGCAATGGCCTCCTGGCGGGCGGCATGCGCCAGGTCGTCGTCGCCCTCCCCCTGGAGGGCCAGACGCTCGAACACGGCCACGTCGTAAAAGACGTCCAGCGCGGGGTTCAACCGGTACACCCCACTGCGGTGCACCACGACGTCTCGGTGAACGGCGCTACGCATGCGGTACAGCGTGGAGTGAAAGAGGCCGTTGCCCCGTTCCTGGCTGATCTCGGGCCACAGCATGGCGATGGCCTGGTCGCGCCGGAGCCCTTCGGGGAGGGAGAGGAACAGGAACGCCAGGTGTCGGGCGGAGGTGGATTCCCAACTGGTGACGGGCTGGCCATCCCGGAGGACGCGCTCCCCGTCCAGCGCCCGGAACTCCAAGCCGTGAACCTGGCGGCGGGCGCGCGCCGCCGTGCGGGGCGTGGCAGCGGGTCGCGCCAGGCGGGCGGCCTCGGCGAGGAGGCCGCCAAAGTCGAGCCCCGCATACCCCTCGCGCTCGGCGTGCGCCAGGAGCGTCTCCAGGGCGGGGGCCTCGGCCACCAGGAACTGTGTGGTGCCCAGCTGGGCGGCCAGCCCGCAGACCTCGGTGAGCTCCGCTCGCACGGTCTCCTCGTCGCCCTCGGCCAGCGCCACGCCGGCCAGATACAGCCGGGCGCGGGCCACGTCGCGGGTGGCGGCCACCGCGGAGAGGGCGTCCAGCGCCTCCCGGAGGGCGCTTTCGGCGGCGGCGAGGTCTCCCTCGGCGAGCAGGAGCGCTCCCCGGGCCAACTGCGCCAGGCCGGCCTCCGGGCGCATGTCCTCCCGTTCGGCACGGGCCAGGGCCTGGCCGATGAGGGAGCGCGCCTCGGACCGATCGCCGCTCAGGCGCAGCACGTCGCCCGTGGCGTTCAGCACGTACACGTGCAGCGGCGGCAAGTGCGCGGCGGCCGCCACTTGCTGCGCCTCGCGGTAGGTCTCGATGGCCTCCGCGTAGCGCTGAGTGTCGCGGTACAGGTCGGCCAGGCTGGCCAGCGCATAGGCCAGCGAGCGGTTGTCGGAGACCCGGCGCGCCTTGGCCAGGGCCTCGTGAAAGTGGTCCTCCGCCTCGGTATAGTGGCCGAGGTGGTGGTGGACCATGCCGAGGTTCTGGAGCGTGAGGGCCAGGGTGCCCTCGTTGCCGGTGCGCCGCCAGTAGTAGAGGGCTTGCTGGTAGTGGTGGCGGGCCTCCAGGAGGCGGCCCTGAGAGACCTCGGCGGTGCCCATATCCAGCGCGATGTAGGCGGCGTTGGCGTCATCCGCCGTCGAGCGCGCGGCGTCCAGGGCTCCGGCGAGCTCCTCCAGTCCTCGGTCGTACCGGCCCAGCAGGCAGTGGCAGATGCCGATCTCCCGGGAGGCCTGCACCCGGGTCAGGGCGTCGCGGGCGCCCCCCACGGCCAGCGCCTCGCGGCTGGTGGCGATGGCCTCCTGGAGCCGACCGCGATAGCGCTGCACGACCGCGACCTGGGTGAGGGTCCGTGCGGCGCCCACCTCGTCGCCCCGCGCCAGGAACGCCCGCCGGCACTGCTCCAGAAGCGCGGCGGATTCCGGGAGTTCCCCGGCCTCCGTGTGCAGCTTGGCGCGAAAGAGCGTCAGCGCCGGGTGCTCGGCGAGCACCGCCGGGGGCAGCGCGTCGATCCAGGCCTTTAGTTGCTCCCATTGGCCGCTGCCAAACGATTCCGGAGCGATGATGGCCAGCGCCTCGGCGGCCTGCGGGTAGGCGTGCGCCTGCACATAGCCTTCCACCGCGGTGCGCCACTCGCCGCGCTGGGCCATCAGGCGGGCGCGCTTGAGGCTCAGCGCCCGGTACCCCTCCGGGTCCTCGTGTTCAAAGCGCGCCACCAGGAATTCCCGAAAGATCTGGTGATACTGGTACCAGGCTCCTTCGGCGTCCAGGGGGATGGTGAACAGGTTCTGCTCGGCGAGCTCCCGCAGGATCTGCCCGGCATTCGTGATGCCCAGCAGGGCGTTGCAGAGGGCCGGGTTCATCTCGGCAAAGAGGGCCGAGCCGGTCAGGAAGCGCTGCACCTCCGGCGGCTGCCGGGCGAGGATCTCGGTGGCCAGGTAGTCAAAGACGCCGGCGTTGGCGGCGGCCATCTCCAGGAGGTTGCCCGTGGCTCCCGCGCGGCTGGCCTGGGCGGCCAGGAGGATGCCGGTGATCCAGCCCTCGGTGCGGTGGGCCAACGCCTCCACCTGCGCGGCGTCGAGGTTCTCGTACCCCAGGATGCCCAGCACGCGGGCGATCTCGGCGGGGAGGAAGCGCAGCTCCTCGACGCCGAGGCCCACCACCTCCTGACGGGCCGCCAGGCGGGTCAGGGTCAGCCGGCGGGGGATGGCCCGGGAGGCCAGGATGAGGTGGCAGTGCTCGGGAAGGTAGCGTAGGAGCCCGTCCACCAGGGCGTTGACGGGCTCCGAATCGATCACCTCGTGGTAGTCATCCAGGATGATGGCAAAATAGCGGTCGGTGTGCTCTTCGATCTCGTGGATGAGCAACCGGACGAGGGGCTCCACGTCCTCGGCGGGTCCCTGCCGGTTGGCGAGGTAGCCGAGAACGGCGTCGCCAAAGCCGGGAAAGCGCTCGTGGATCGAGGCTACCAGGTACTCGACAAAGGTGAGGACCGCGGCATCGTTGTGGTCCAGGCTGTACCAGCAGATCGGCAGGTCGGCATCGTGGGCATAGTCGATGAGGAGCGTCGTCTTGCCATAGCCGGCGCCGGCCGAGATGAGGATCAGTTTGTGCTGGATGTTGGCGTGGATATAGTTCACCAGCCGATCACGCCTCAGGAGCGAGGGCCTGAGGCGTGGCGTGCGCACCTTGGTTCGGATAAGGGGATATTCTGTCGGCATGGTCGCACGGCGTACACTAGGCTGCGAGACCGGGTGCGATGATAGTAGCATGTCGTGGCGGGCCTGACAACTCGAGGGTGTTGGGATATTGTGCGTTGTAGGCAAGCGGCATTGGGCGAAGATTTGGCGGACGGGATGGATATCGGGGCCTTTTTAGCCCATCATGTGTTGTTCAGCCATTTGGACCCCAGAGGCCTGGCCGACGTGGCCGGCCGCGCCCTGGAGCGGCGCCTGGCGCGGGGCGAGGTCCTGGCGCTGGAGGGGGAGCCGTGCGAGGCGGTGTACCTCGTGGTCGAGGGCCGCGTGCGGGCGCTCAAGATGTCGCCCCAGGGGCGCGAGCAGGTGGTGAACGAACTGCGGGCGGGGCAGATCCTGTACGTGGTGCCGGCCCTGGACGGCGGGCCCCTGCCCACCACCTCCCAGGCGGCCACCCGCGCCACGCTCCTGGCCTGGCGCGTCGGCGACTGGCTGGAGCTGCTGGATCGCTATCCCTCCCTGGAGCGGCGGCTGCTGGTCGATTTCGCCGGGCGGCTGCGGCGCTTGGCGGATCTCGTCGGCGAGCTGGCCCTGTACTCGGTGCCGGAGCGGCTGGCTCGCCTGCTCCTCGAACTGAGCGAGGAGCCTCCCCAGCGGCGCCTGACTCAGCAGGAGATGGCCACCCGGCTGGGCACCGTGCGGGAGGTGGTGGCGCGCACCCTGGCGGGGTTCCAGGCCCGGGGGTGGCTGATGGTGGACCGCGGCCGCATCGAGATTCACGACGTGGAGGCCCTCCGCGACCTGGCCTCCCGCTGAGCGCCGCATGGGCACGTCTGCCACGGATGCCACGGATAAACGGATGGAACGGATCGGGGAGGAAGGGTAAGCAGTGGGGCGCACGCGCCGACCCATGCGGTTCCTGCGGCCATGCCTCCCGGAGGGTGCGGCGCCGTCCGGCAACCGGTGTAACCTATATCACAGCCCTCCGCGGCGTGCGGGCGTATACTGGGCCCGGAAGCGCTGACGTTGTGCCGAGAGGACCGGAGGATGAACGCGACGGCTCAACCGGAGATCGACCGGGACGCCTGTGACCTGTGCGGCGAGTGTTTGGCGGCCTGCCCGACGGAGGCCCTCAGCATCGTGGCCGGTCGCCTGGAGATCGACCTGGAGCAGTGTGGCTACTGCGGAGACTGCGAGGACGTGTGTCCCAAGGGCGCCATTCGCCTGCCCTACCAGATCGTCGTGGTGACAGAGGATTCGGCAGACTAGGAGCGGTGCCGCCGTCGTCAGGCGCGCCGCGGGAAGGAGCGTGGGCATGGTCACAGAGATCGGCCGGGGCGTCTACTGGGTGGGGGTGGCGGACTGGGCGTTGCGCCAGTTCCACGGCCACGAGCTGTCCACCCTGCGCGGTTCCACGTACAACGCGTACCTCATCGTCGACGAACGGGTGGCCCTCGTGGATACCGTCTGGGATCCCTTTGAGGACGAACTCCTGGCCAACATCCGCGAGGTGATCGATCCGGCCAAGATCGACGTCGTGGTGGCGACCCACGCCGAGCCCGACCATTCCGGGAGCCTGCGGGCCATAATGCGCGAGGCGCCCCAGGCGGACCTCGTCGTCTCCCGCATGGGGGTCGATAGTCTGGGCGGGCACTATCACCAGCCCTGGAAGTACCACGTGGTGGGCACCGGCGACTCGGTCTCCCTCGGCGAGCGGGACCTGCAGTTCATCGAGGCGCGCCTCCTGCACTGGCCGGACACCATGTTCGCCTACCTGACCGGCGACAACATCCTGTTCTC
>LSQX01062595.1_pt1 | contig 11368 bp, 5 predicted proteins | sample 654561 | NCBI WGS metagenome assembly LSQX01 (sample SAMN04489861, study PRJNA283612) | anaerobic digester metagenome | isolation source: 4 biogas reactors fed with cattle manure at either 37C or 55C with and... | place: Denmark: Kongens Lyngby | collected 2014 | reverse complement strand
CCGGAGGCATCGTCGCCCAAGCAGAGATCGCAGACATCGCCCACGCCATCGCCATCCGCGTCGGCCTGGTAGGCGTTGGCCACCAACGGGCAGTTGTCGACATTGTCGGGCACGCCGTCGCCATCCGAGTCGAGGAAGATGGCGACCGTGGCGACGTTGGAGTGCATTCCGTTGACATCCGTGACCTGGTACGAAAAAGAGTCGTGCACTTGCACCGGTGTGTTGGGGGTGTAGGTGATCATGCCGGTGACCGGATCGATATCAACGCTGCCGTAAAGCGGCGGGTCCACAATGACCACCGTGCTGGGATCCAGGCCCGTATCGTCGCTGTCGTTATCGAGCACATCAATGGGGTAGCTGCCACTGCCGGGGATCAATAGTTTGTCATCAACAGCCACCGGCGCATTGTTGATCACCAAAATATCGGTGGTCTCCTTCGCAGGGGTGCCGGGGATGCCGTCGGTCACGCTCGACGTACCCACGCCATCCGGATCGATATCGTAGGTGTAGGTGGCTTGGGCCTTGATCTCGCGGGTCGTCCCGCCGGGATCCACCTTTACCTTGAACGTGATGGTCGTCTCACCCGGCGTGGCTGGGTCACCCGGATTGACCGGGGCCGTCGCACCATCCACCGTGATGCCGGTAATACTCTGCGTGGTTTCGTCAAAATGTGCATCCCACGGAGATCCCACACTGTTCGGCACATAGGTGGTGCCCGGCGGGATCAGATTGCTAAGCACCACGTCGTTGGCATCGGCGCCAACAGCGGTGTTGTAAAAGGTAACCGTGTAAGTTAACTCGTCGCCGGGGCGGGGATTGCCGGGCCCCGGAAACGACACCGTCATGGTGGTCAGCGAGAGGTTGGCGTTGGATTCGTAAGAGACCACAACGGTGAACACATCAATGGAGTCATCGCCGTAAACATAGGTGTCGATAAAAGTATCGTTGGTTTCGGAATTGCTTGCCGCCGTACCCCAGGAGTGGGTGTTCACCCCTTGAATCGCCGCTGAACCCCAATCCCCGGGCCACAAGCCATCGGGATAAGTTTCGACCGGATCGATGGTGTTGGTGCGCGGCAACATGGTGTCGTTCCAGAAGTTGTAGGTGGGCTGAATGTCCAAAGGATCATTGGCATCGAAGATGCGAAGACCCGGGATGCACGACTCAATGTCGCGCCCCACAAAGTGGTACTCGCCGACGCGCAGCGAAACTTTGGCCAGGTGCACGCCGCGGCGCATGGGCGCACCGGTGTTGTCGAGGCCATTAAAAACCACCTCATTGGTGCCTTCATGGGCGCGCCCCACCAACATGATGTCGCCGGGCACCGTGGGATCGAAAATTTCGTCGTCGTTGCCGTCGATGAAGATGGCGTAAGTGCCCGTCACGTTAGAGTCGAAGAAAAAGGAGCCGGTATCCTGCACGCCGTTTTCATCGCCAGGGGATATCTGGTTGTCTGTGCCCTCATCGTCTAGAAAGTAGAAATTGGTCACCTCGGGCATGGTAAGGGGGGGCTGCGCCACAGCCGGATGGTTGAGGTAAATGTCGAACTCCGGCGTGAGGGAGTTGCGGTTTTCAGGCACGCTGAAGCCCGCCACCTCAACGCCATCCAGGTTGGGGCTGTCGACGCCGGTGGCATTGGCACTAATGTCGTATTGGAAGCCACCCATGCCGTTCATGTCGAGGAGCCACACATAGTTTTCGTTAGGTTTGCCAGCGGGCACCAACACAAAAATTTTGGCATCCGTCCGGTTGGTAAAACTTCCGGCATTCAGCACCCATTTTTTGGAGTGCACCCGACCGCCGAAGTATTGCTGCGAAGGCGCCTGATCGATGAAACCATCGTCATTGGTATCGGTGGCGCAGGGGTACACATCCTCGGTGCTCGTGGCCGTCACGGTCACATCAAAAACGTCGATGGTTGCACCCGTAAACTGTACAAGCCACTTGCCGGTCATTGTGGTTACCACGCGAAAGGCGCGGTTGCTCTCAATGGGGCACCGGGGCAAGTTGCTTTGTGGGGAGATGCGGCCGCCCCCTGCCGCAAGCGTCAGGGCGGTGCTGGGCACCGCCACGGTGCCATCGGGGGCCGTCACGGTTATCGACGAATTCGTGGAAGCCGAGATATTGATAACCTCGCCAACGTCTAAAATATCGACATAGATGTTTGTTTTGCCACCATCCAGGCGTTGGCGTGCCCCCAGTTGCGTGGTGCCCTCAGCCCACAGCGTGGCGCTGAACAACAGCAGCAGCAATGCGGAAAAACTCGCAAGTTGAAATACTCTCCGTTGTGATGGCATGAATCCCTCCAATATTGTTTTTCCCTCTCGGCGTGTTTTGTTCAGTGTGGGTATTTAATTATAATATCATCATATTTTTTGTGGCTTTAAATATGGTGATGCTTTCGCAATAGTCAAGCGGGTGCGAGGCATCGATACGCAGCGCGCTGAAAATGGTAGCCTAATTTTGCGCACATTGTGCGAGAAATTGCCTCACGGAGGCCGTATTCCAGGGGCGAGAGCCGTCGAAGCGCGCCCGGATTCGCCGCTGTTTGTCGAGCACGAACATCTCGGGATATTGCTGGGCGCCGAAAATCCCCTTGGCCACGCGGTCTTCGGGATCCAAGAACACGCGCAGATCTGCGCCTTGCGACAGGGCGGGGGCCACGCGCTCCCAGTTGTCGGCCACGGCGATGGTGAGCAGCGCGGCGCGTCCCTCTTGGGAGAGCTGGTGGTCCAACTCGGCCAGGGCGGGCAGCTCCGCCAAGCAGGTGTCGCAATCCGGGGTCCAGATGTGGACGAGGAGGTAATCCAGCGATGCAAAGCGCGATAGGAGCACCTCTTGGCCGAAGCGATCGGTGAGCGCAAAGTCGGGAACCGCCGCTGCGTGGGTGGCCGAGGCCTCAAAATTTGGCGCGGCAAAGCGGTGGCGCGCCTGGGCGGATGCCTCGCGCACATCCGCCAACGAGAGCGCGAACAGGGTGGACATCAGGCCCACCAACAAGAGGCCCACCACCCAGGCGAGGATGGGAAAGCGCGGGGGTGCCGCGGGGCTCATCGGGGAAGTGTGGCTGGGCGTTTTGCGAACCATGTCGCCACGGTAACCCAAAAAAAAAAGCCTCGCAAGTCGAATATTCGCCCCGAAACGCTCGTTTTTCGTGATACCCAAGGACTGAATACCCGACGCCCTCGGGCGGCGACATGACTATTTAATGATATGGAGGCATATAAAATGACATTATCCCACTTGCGACACTGGATCACCACCCTGGCCATTGCTGCATTGCTCGCGCTGCCCTTGGCCGCATCGGCCCAAAAAGCGCCTGCCAAGGCCAAGCCCGGCGTCGATTACGATCGCCAAGAGATGCTCATCCGCTTCAAGGCCAACATGTCTCCCAAGGGGCAAGAAGCCATCCAAAAGCTGGGCGCGCGCTTGCTCGAAAAGCTGTCGCGCATCGATGTCTCCCGCATCAAATTGCCCAATAACCTCACGGTGGAACAAGCCATGGCGCAGCTCTCCAAGTTGCCCTTCGTCGAATTTGTCGAGCCCAACTACATTCAAAAGGCCGTGGCCTGGGCGCCCTCCGATCCGCACTGGAATCGCCAATGGGGCATGACCAATGCCAATGTGGCCGGCGCCTGGGGCGTGGAGACCGGCAAAAAAACCACCGTGATCGCCATCATCGACACCGGCGTCGATGTGAACCACCCCGACCTAAAAATGAAAATGGTGCCCGGCTATAACTTCGTGCACGAAAACACCAACGTCACCGACAACGACGGCCACGGCACCCACTGCGCGGGCGTGGCAGCGGCCCTGGCCAACAACGGCGTCGGCGTGGCGGGCGTGTGCTCCAACTGCGCCATTATGCCCATCAAGGCCCTCGACAACGGCAGCGGACTCGCCTCCGACGTGGCCCGGGGCATCATCTGGGCCACCGACAACGGCGCCAAGGTCATCTCCATGAGCCTGGGCGGTTACTTCCCCTCTTTCACGCAGCAGCAGGCCATCGAGTACGCCGCCAGCAAGGGCGTTATCCTCATCGCCGCCGCGGGCAACGACAACATCGACATGCCGCACTACCCCGCCTATTACGACAACGTCATTTCGGTGGGGGCCATCAACTCCAGCAACCGCCGCGCCTCCTTTAGCAACTACGGCAATTGGGTCGACGTGGCGGCCCCGGGCGAAACCATCTACAGCACCATGCCCAAGGGCGGTTACGCCAACATGAACGGCACCTCCATGGCCACGCCCTTTGTCGCGGGCCTCGCCGGTCTCCTCGTCAGCCGTATGGGCACCTCGGCCACGCCCAAAAACGTGCGCGCCGCCATTGTCAACACCGCCGTCTCCGTGGGCACCGGCCTGGGCAAGGGGCGCGTCGATATGGCCGCCGCAGTCAAGAGCGTACAACCGGGCAAGCCCCTGTCCGCACCGACCCCTGCCCCCGTGACGCCACCTGTGACAACCGCACCGCCGAGCCAAGTGGCCCAACCGCAACCCACCCCCACGCCCGCACCCGCCCCGGCACAAGGCGTTACCATCGCGGGCTACAAACAGCACAGCGGCCGCGTCCTCAAGGAGTCCAGCGGCGCCACCTTTGCCCTCGACGACCAACTGCTCATCCTGCGCAGCGTCGAAAGCGGCCGGGCGCGCGCCCTCGACGTGGAGTTCTGGGCCACCCTGCCCACGGGCACCACCACCATCTCGCTGAGCGTGGACGGGCGCTACTACGAAGCCCAAGCCGCGGTGACGGTCTATTTTTGGAACCACAAAACCGGGCGTTGGGACACCATCGGCAACGGCCAATTCGGCACCACCGACACCAACATCACCCTGACCCGCCAAAACGCCGCGGCCTACTTAGATGACAGCGGCCAGGTGCGCATCCGCCTGTACCGCCAAACCCAGTTGTGGACGACCTTCGACATGGGCATCAACCAGCTCCGGGTCTACGCCGGCACCCCACCGAGCAAGGCGGCATCCCGCAAGAAGTAACCTTGTCTGTTTTCACCCCACAGCCCCAGGGGAAACCGGGCACGAGGCCGTGGCGCATCTTGTCCGCGTCGCTCTGCGCCCTCTCGCTCTGCCTCACGCCAATGGGCACGGCCCTGGCAAACGAGACGCCCGCGCCCCAAGCCCAAAAAGCAACCGCTACACCTGCTGCCCCTGCTGCCCCACCCCAAAAGGCACCGCCCAAAAAGGCACCGCCCAAAAAAGCACCGCCCAAAAAAGCACCGCCCAAAAAAGCACCGCCCAAAAAGAAGGCGCCGCCCCCCTGCTCCCGTGCCACCACCCCGGCCTACCGCCAAATGAAACTCAACTGGCAAAAAATGCCGGCCATCCCCGCCCCCAAGTGGCGCGACGGCTACCGCGATCTCACCCTTTACGCCATCAACACCGGCAAGCGCGTCCGCTTCTTTCCCTTTGAGGCCGACGGCAGCATGGCCCCCGATGCCCTCGAGCACCTGGCCACCGCCATGGCCGACAAAAAAACCGGGGACACCTGCCCGCCCCATCCGCGCCTGCTCAAGCTGCTGTACAAAATCGCCGTGCGCTTCAACGCGCGCCAAATCAACGTCATCTCGGGCTACCGCACGCCCGACGAATCCAAGGGCAAGGAGAGCCACCACGCCGACGGGTCGGCCGTTGACTTCATGATCCCCGGGGTGAACCTGCCGCCGGTGGCCCAGTATGCGCGCACCCTGGGACGCGTGGGCGTTGGGCTGTACCCCACATCGGGCTTCATCCACCTCGATGTGCGGGAGACGCCGTCCTATTTTTGGATCGATCCCTCGGGGCCGGGCAAGCCCTCCTGCATGCGGCGCGTCTTCGCCGAACAGGGCGCACAAGCCGATCGCCGGTGGCGCGCAGCCCGAGACGAACCCAAGCCCAGCCTCACCCCCCGGGGCCTGCCGCGTGGCAGCACCCAAGCCCCGTCCCCGCCCCAGACCGCTCGCGCCGACCAGCCTGCGTCCCCCCAGTCGCCATGAACCACGCGCCGCATCGCCTGTTTCGCTCCCTGGTGCCGCCCGTGTTGGCCCTGGCCTTGCTGCTGGTGACGCTGGGCCTTGAGGCGCGCACGCACCGCGTCCAACCCGGTGACACCGTGGCCCGCATCGCCCGCAAGTACCGGGTCGATCCCAACGTGCTGATGCAGCGCAACCGCATCAAGTCCCCGGATGAACTGCGGGTGGGCACCGAGCTAGACATCCCGCCACCAGTGGGCAAAAACGCGCGCCAGACCCACCTCGTGAAGTCCGGGGATACCGTGGCCCGCATCGCCCGCAAGTACGGCGTCCAGCAAGACGACCTGCGCGGCCTAAACGATCTGGGGCCCAAGGACTTGCTCAAGCTGGGACAGTTGCTGCAGATCCCCCGCAGCGATGGCGACTGTGTGCCCGACGACGCAGCGACACCCAAAGGCGCCGACAAACAGCCCGCCCTGCCCTTTGCCGGCGGCGTGCGCGGTCTGGTGGTCTCCGGTGTCGCGGTGGCGGACGGCGTGGATCACACCGTGCAGCCCACCCAGAGCCTGGCCATGATCGCCCGGGCCTACGGCGTGGACGAGGGGCCGCTCGCTCGGGCCAACGGCATCGCGCGGCGCGCCAAGCTGAACGCGGGACAGGTGCTGCGCATCCCCGGCGCGGTCGAGGCGGTCCCGGTGCGCACTGCGGCTTACCGCCCGCACCCGGTGCAGTTCATCCGGCTCAAAAAGACCCAGCGCATGAAGTTGGTGCTCACCTTCCCCGACGGCCGCATCCGCCCCCAGAGCCGCGCTGCCCTGTCGCGCCTTTTGGGATACCGCAACATGCACCCCCGGCTCCTCGAGCTCTTTCAGCAGATCGCCGAGCGCTTTCCCGGGCACGCGGTGGAGATCATCTCGGGCTACCGCAAACACAATCCCAAAACGAAAAAGAAGCCCGGTCCCCATGCCCGCGGTGTGGCGGTGGACTTTCGCCTGCAGGGCATCGCCAACGAAGTGCTCTACGACTACATCCGCCGCTTCGACCGCGTCGGCGCGGGTTACTACCCCAACTCCGTCCACGTACACCTGGATGTCCGCGACAAAAAATACCTGTGGACCGATGTCTCCGGGCGCGGCGAAAAGGCCATCTATGTCACGCCCGACGATCCCCGCTACTTCCGGGGCTTGTCTCCTGCCGACGGCAATGGCGTCTCTCCTGGGGGCGCGCGCCCCGACGACTTAGACGACGACCACGAATCCCCGGACGACGACCATGAATCCCCAGACGACGACCGCGAATCCCCGGACGATGACCGCGAATCCCCAGACGATGACCGCGAATCCCCGGATGTTCTGGAAGATGACTGAGGCTATTTAGGGTTGGAACACGGACGCCAAACGCGGCGTGGCGGGCCTGGAAGGCATCTCAGAGAACAGATCAATTGCCGTAGGGCACCCACGGAATGGGGTCGTATTCCCACCGGTTGGCCGGGGATTTGTCTCTGACCCAACTGTAGTAGTAGCGGATTTGCCATTGATCGAACTGATTGACTCCGGGGCGCTCGGGGATGCCGGTGTTGTACGTATAATGCATCATCGACTGGCTCTGGTTTCCGTAAACGGTTGGATTGCGCTGCGTGCAGCCGCAGCACGGGCCGCCGTACCAGTCGTAAAAGCCGTAGCCGTGTCCGATTTCGTGCGTCATCGTGCCGTGGATTGTGCCGTTGTTGCTGTGGGAGGCCGCCGCTTGCATCGCCGCGCCGTTGGTGCCGTGATTGCCCCAGCGAAAGCCCCAGTCGCCGCCCTCGGCCGAGCCATTGCCGCCTTCTTTGTCTTGCGTCAGCCACAAATACATGTCGAAGCGGCCGTTGCGCCCGCCAATGGCCTCGGGCCACACGTAATTGATGTGTCCGCCAGAGGTATTGTTAATGGCGTTGTAGTTGAGAAAGCGCGAACGCTCCCTCGGCGCCGAACAGATGAAACCGGTTTCGTAACCACTAATGGGGCCATCGTTGGTGGAATTGACCCAGATGTTTTCGTTGGGCTGTCGGTCGAGCACTAAGTTTTCGTTTTGCACCGCCCAACCCACCACGTTGACGGGGATCTCCCCAAAGGGAAAATCCTCGTAGCCCATGAGGGGGCGAATCCACTCGTTGATGCCGTCGTACAGCATCCCCGCGATCTGCCGGCGCTGTTGCAGCGTCACCGTGTTGTTGGACTCCCAGCGCACCGCCCAGTTGATGGAACCGCCGCCCGCGTAGAGTTGATGGAAAATTAAGTTCCCGCCGCTGCCACCCGAACCGGTGATCACGACTTCGCATTCGTTGCGGACGTTTTTGACCCAATCGAAGACCTCTTTTTCATACGCCGGGATGTCATTTAACGTGCGCTTGGTTTGGGTGGTCCACCGCGCGTAAATCGTTGTGCTCTCGGTGAATTTTGTGCCGGTGGCGCCCGACAGCACCCGGTCGCCGCCCGTGGCCGCGCTCGTCGTGAACCAGCCGCGAAAGTCATGACCGCTGCGCGTGGGGGACGGCAGCACCAGCGGGGCGTTGGCATCGCCGACCAGCGTGCCGTATGCGTCGGTTGTCACAATCATGTTGCGCGGGGCGCCGGTGTAGTTTTGGTTCAGCGTGATCAGGAATTGCCCCGCCGCCAGTGTGTCGGTGTCGGGCAGCGGTGGGTCGCCGGTATCGTCGCCGCTGGTGTCGATGGGCGCGTCTCCGGTGTCGATGGGCGAGTCCCCGGTATCGATGGGCGTGTCCCCGGTGTCGGTATCGCCGTGGGCGTTGTTCGCGTTGTTGTTGTTGTTGAGATTGTTCGTGAAATCATTGTTGTTATTGCTGTCATCGCCATTGTTGGCAGCATTGTTGTTATTGGCGTAATCGTTTTGCGAATTGCCATCATCGAAGATGGCATCGTTGACGTTTTCGTCACACCCCACCAAGGCAATGGATATCGCGATGGAAAAGAAGATGAGCCATGTCTGTAAAATACCTGTTCGTTTCATACAACCCTCTCTTTTGTTGTGCGCACTCAGGGCACAATATTCACTGCGTCTGTAATTCGACAGCGCTAGCTACAGTGAGACTGTATGTAGTTAGAGGCGCGGTGCACAAAAGTTTCCGACGCGAAAATGGCCGTTTTCTATCGATTTTATATCCGTTTTCTCTCGCGTCTCTGCGCGACAAACGCTCCACAGACAAGCCTTCCAAACGTGACAGAAGAATGGCCCAGTGTTATGAGCGGAAGTGCGTTCAAACGGATCGCGATGTCGCCCAGGCGGCAACGCTGCATCAAAGAGGAAACAATGGAAAAACAAATCCTGACTCCCCTGTTATTCTGCACTCTTATGGCGCTAGCGCTGGCGATGGTGGCCTGTGGTGCTGACAATGCCAGTGACAGCGACGATGATGGCGCCGACAGCAACACCGACAATCCTACTGGCGACACCGACAATCCCACTGGCGACAGCGACAGTGGCGATGGAACCGATGCCGCCCCCATCTTGACCTGTGGAAACGGTGCCTTGGAGCCCCCCGAAACCTGCGACGGCGACGACCTGGGCGGGGAGACCTGCACATCCCTGGGATATACCGGCGGCACCTTGGCCTGCGCGGCGAACTGCATCAAATTCGATACCTCGGCCTGCACCGGGACGCCTCCGGGCGGCGACACCGAAGCCCCGTGCGTGCCGAAGACCTGCTTGGATCACGACGCCAACTGCGGCGAACTCGACGACGGCTGCGGCGCCCCCCTGCAGTGCGGCACCTGTGAGGGCGAATTGACCTGCGGCGGCGCGGGCCTGCCCAATGTCTGCGGGACGACCTGCGGCGACGGCTGCCCCGAGGGCTTCACCTGCTCCCTCCAGGGGGTCTGCGCGGGCGGCGACCTCAGCAACCTGGTGCTCAATGTCCCCCTCGCCACCCTGTCGATTTCGTTCACCCTAAACGGTGAGACCGCCCGGCCAAGCGGCTTTTGCGTAGGACCGGGACTGGTCTCCGTCATCATGCGCAACCTCAAAACCAGCGAGCAAATCGAATTTCAACTCGAATGCGAAGACCCCATCACGACCTACATCCTCCCCCACGGCACCTACGAAGTAACCGTGAAAAACTGGTACGACTACGCCCGCGACATCCCCGACATCATGCGCTACGTGGTGCACGAAGAGCTCGAAGTCACCGGCGACATGACGCTCCCCATCGATCTAAAGTTGGCGACGCTGCGCTTCAGCGCCACGGTGAACGGCGAACCCTTGGAAAGCGGCAATGGCTGCGCAAACCGCTATGTTTGGATAACCCTCCAAAACAAACAAACCGGCGAATCCACCGTTCTGGAGCTCGAGTGTTTCTACAACTACACCCTAGAATACATCGTTCCCCACGGCACCTACTCCGTGGGCATCTCCCGCGGGAACTGGCTCTCACCGCCCAATCTGCCAGATATCTTGACCTACATCGCCTATGAAGCGCTCACCGTCAGCGGCGATCGCGACGTGCCGATCAACATTCCCCTGGCCGAACTCACGTTCCGCGCCAGCACAAATGGCGAGCCCCTGGTCGCCGACCCCCACTGCAACAGCATCCACAAACTCGCAACGATCTATGTCACCAACCAACAAACGGGCGAGACAGACGAAGTAACCCTCCCCTGCGACTATCCCGCGCGTTACGTCGTGCCCCACGGCACCTACGAAATCTCCATCGCCGATCCCAACGGCGCCACCGCCAACCTGCCCTACGACCTCATGCGCTACGAGGCCTACGACAAACTGGAAGTGAGCGGCGACATGGACGTGCCCATCGACATCCCAGTGGCCACCCTCACCCTGAGCGCCACGGTCAACGGCGAACCCCTCATACCCGCATCGTCTTGCAAAAATTACAACCTCGCCGACATCATCTTCGAAAACCTCCGCACCGCCGAACAAAGGACGGTCGGCCTGTACTGCGCCGGCGGCAACACAAGAACTTACAAAATCCCCCACGGCACCTACCGGGTGAGCATTCAAAACAACTCCGGCAACGCCCAAAACCTGCCCGACATTCTCCCCCACCTCGCCTACGCCGAACTGGAGGTCACCGGCGATCAGGCGCTCCCCATCGACATCCCCCTGGCGACCCTCAAGTTTAGCGCCACGGTGAACGGCGAGGCCTTGGTGCCGAGTGCCAGTTGCAATGGAATCGCCACCGTATCCATCAAAAATCTGCTCACCGGCGCCGAGACCCTCCAAAACTTATCCTGCAGCAACGGCACGCGGATTTACACGCTTCCCAAAGGCGATTACCAAATCATGATCCGCAACAACAACTGGAACGCCACCAACCTCCCAGAGATCATGTGGTACCTGGCCCACGAAAAACTGACGGTGAACCGCGACATGGACGTGCCCATCGACAT
>LSQX01139757.1_pt1 | contig 11370 bp, 17 predicted proteins | sample 654561 | NCBI WGS metagenome assembly LSQX01 (sample SAMN04489861, study PRJNA283612) | anaerobic digester metagenome | isolation source: 4 biogas reactors fed with cattle manure at either 37C or 55C with and... | place: Denmark: Kongens Lyngby | collected 2014 | reverse complement strand
CGGATACGCTTCGTCCCCACACTTTATCCCTACGCATTGTCGCCTTATGCGCAAGCTAATGTTCCGGCTCCCCGTTCGCTTCCGATGCGCACTGGAGCCCGCGGTCTCCGCGGTGTACTGATGCGGCGCATGATTGGCGAACATTACCGCCGGGGACGGCGGGCTCCAGCGTTCCGGCATCCCGTTCGCTTCAGATGCGCACTGGAGACCGCAGTCTCCGCGGGTAATTGGAGAGCGCACGAAAAGGAGAACGGCACCGCCGGGGGCGCCGGGCTCCAGATGCTTGCGCGCCTTTAGGGAACTCCCCAAATACCCGACCCCCATCGACCCCGACCGACCCCCATCGACCCCCGTCGAAGCTGGTTGCCGACGTCATCGGCTCCATCACCATCCCTCCACTGCCACCCGCTCAAATCTGCGGACATCTGCGAGGACATAGGCGCCTGCGAAGCAGGACATCTGCGGTTAGACCAGTTCCCCTCTTGGCGACCTTGTCTTGGCGTTCTTGGCGCCTTGGCGGTTCAAAACCCTTCCTTGCCCGAACCAATCTGCGGACATCTGCGAGGACATATGCGCCTGCGAAGCAGGACATCTGCGGTTAGACCAGTTCCCCTCTCGGCGGCCTTGTCTTGGCGTCCTTGGCGCCTTGGCGGTTCAAAACACCTTCCTGCTGCTCTTTAGTCTGTTGCTCTTTAGTCTCGCATCCGCGGCGGGTTGCCGTTAAACTGCTGTATTTGGACGTGCCGGAACGGAAGCCGCCAAGGGGCGGGTTGCGCACGGCGACAAACCATGGATACCATGCCTACCACCATTTCCGCTGACGCTCGACGGGGCGATGCAGGCCAAGGCAAGGCCGCTGCCATGCCGCAGCACGTGGCCTTCATCATGGATGGCAACGGCCGCTGGGCCACACAGCGCGGCTGGCGGCGCCTCAGAGGCCATAGCGCGGGCGCCGAGACGGTGCGCTGCGTGATTCGCTGCTGCCGCGACTTCGGCATACGCTATCTCACCCTCTACGCCTTCAGCCGCGAGAACTGGTCGCGTCCGCAGGAGGAGGTCAGCGGACTAATGACGCTGCTGCGCGACCATATCGTCAAGCAGGAGCACGAGCTGCACGAGAACCACATCCGCCTGCGCATCATGGGCCAGCGCGAGGATCTGCCGGCGGATGTTGTCCGCGAACTCGAACGTGTCGAGGCCGCCACGGCCCGCTATGACCGGGCTCATCTGATCCTTGCACTGAGCTACGGCGGCCGCACCGAGATAGCGCGGGCGGCACGCCTGCTGGCGGAGCGCGTGGCACGCGGGGAGCTTGAACCGCAGCAGATTGATGAAGCCGCCGTCGCCGCCAGCCTCTACCTGCCCGATGTACCCGATCCCGACCTGATCGTGCGCACCAGCGGCGAGCAGCGCATCAGCAACTTCCTGCTGTGGCAGTCGGCCTACAGCGAGCTGTACGTCACCCCGGTGCTCTGGCCCGACTTCCGCGAGCCGGATTTCCGCGCGGCCCTCGAGGCCTTCGCCGCGCGCTCGCGGCGCTTCGGCGGGGTGGAGGCCAAACCATTGCCAAAGGAGAAGACATGCTGAGACAGCGCCTAAGCTACGGAGTCCCCCTCGCCGCCATTTTCGCCGTCAGCATGGCGTTCCTGCCCGGCCCCATCCTCTTCCTCATCCTTGTGGCCTTCGCCGCTGCCTGCCAATGGGAGTTCTACGCCCTCGCCGCGCGCGGCGGGTACCGCGTCTACAACAGGATGGGCCTGACGCTGGGCGTGCTCTGGATGGTAGCGGTCTATCTCCTCGCGACACCGCCGGGCGTGCCAACCTCCGTTGTGCCGGGCTGGGAGACGGCCATGCTCATCGTCATCTGCTTCGCCGTGCTGCTGCGCACCATGGGCGACGCGCAGTCCAAGCGCGCCTTCGAGACCACGGCCATCACCTTCCTGGGCATCTTCTACGGCCCGGTGATGCTCAGCTACTTCCTGCGGCTGGCCCAGTGGGATGCCGGCGCCCCCCTGGCCACCACACGCGCGGGCGTCTTCCTCTGCTTCTACCTCGCGCTAGTCATCAAGCTGAGCGACACCGGCGCCTACGCCTTTGGCTCGCTGCTGGGACGGCACAAGCTCTGTCCGCGCATCTCACCCGCCAAGACCTGGGAGGGGCTGGTTGGCGGTCTGGCCACCGGCGTGGGGATAGGACTGCTGCTGGCGGCCATCGCGCGCCCCTGCGAGTGGGGACCGGCGGGGATCTTCTGGGCCGCAGAGGGCCAACCGCCGCTCATGACCCCGTGGCGCACCGCCGCCGTCTCGCTGGTGCTCTGCCTGGCAGGCGTCTTCGGCGACCTGATCGAGTCGATGTTCAAGCGCTCCGTGCAGGCCAAGGACTCCAGCGGCCTCTTCCCCGGCATCGGGGGCTTGCTGGATGTGGTCGATAGCCTGATCTTCGCTCCGCCCTGCCTCTACTGCTTCCTGCTGTGGAGCAGCACATGAAGTCCCTGGTCATACTGGGCAGCAGCGGCTCGATCGGCGAGAACACCCTGCAGGTGGTCGCCGCGCACCCCGAACTCTTCCGCGTCAGCGGACTCGCGGTACACCACGCCACCGAGCGGCTGCTGGAGCAGGCGCGGCAGTTCGGCGTCACCCGCATCGCCGTGGCCGACAGGCAGGCCGCCGCGCAACTGCGCGGCCGCCTGCCTGCGGGCCTCACCCTGCTGGCCGGCGACGAGGGCGTCGAGGAGCTTGCCGGCGCCACCGGGGCCGACATGGTCGTCTGCGCGCTGGTCGGCATGGCCGGTCTCCGTCCGGTGCTGGCGGCCATCCGCGCGGGGCGCGATGTCGCCCTGGCCACCAAGGAGGTGCTCGTGGCCGCCGGCGAGTCGGTCATGCGCGAGCGCGAGGCGCACGGCGTCCGCATCCTGCCCATCGACAGCGAGCACAGCGCCATCTTCCAGTGCCTGCAGTCCGCCGCCTTCACGCCCCGCTGCGTCCGCGCCGCCGACGCCCCCCCGGAGCAGCGGGCCGAGGCGCGCATCCGCCGCCTGCTGCTGACCGCCTCCGGAGGGCCCTTCGCCGCGCACCCCGAAGTTGACTTCGAGAAGGTTACGGTACGCGAGGCGTTGCAGCATCCCAACTGGACGATGGGACGCAAGATCAGCATCGATTCGGCCACGATGATGAACAAGGGGCTCGAGATTATCGAGGCGCGCTGGCTCTTCGACATTGCCACCGACGCCATCGAGGTCGTGATCCACCCCGAGAGCATTGTGCATTCGCTGGTCGAGTTTGTGGACGGCTCGCTTCTGGCGCAGCTCTCGCCGCCCGACATGCGCGTGGCGATCCGCTACGCCCTGAGCTGGCCCGACCGCCAGTCCGCGGCCATGCCCCCGCTGGATCTGGCGCAGATCGGCGCGCTGCACTTCGCACCACCCGATCCGGTCCGCTTCCCCTGCCTGGCCCTGGCACGGCGGGCGATGGCCTGCGGCGGCACCGCTCCCACCGTGCTCAACGCCGCCAACGAGGTTGCCGTCGAGACCTTCCTGGACGGCCGCACCACCTTCCCCGGCATCTGGCACTGCATTGAAAAGGTGCTCGACCGCCACCAGCCCCAGCCCTCCCCCGCCCTCGAGGCCATCCTCGAGGCCGACCACTGGGCCCGCCGGGAGGCGGCTCGCCTATTGCCACAATGAGCCTCAATATGGTAGTCTTAAAGACAATTGAGGAGTACAGGATGCGTACGAACGGCAAAAACAATGATCGCAAGACGCCTGTTGAAGAACAGACGGCTATCGAGTTGATACGGCAATACGAAGAGCTGTTTGGCCAAACATCCGAAGGTCAGGTAATACAGAAGATAGACTATTTACCACCGGCGTTCGAGTTCAAGAAGGCCACCATGTGGAGAACTGTGCCACACTATTACTCGTCCAACACCGAGCAGGAAAAGTCACATGCCTAACTGGGGACAGGTGCTCAAGGAGATCGCCGAAGCGCAGCCCCCTTTGGACATGGTGCGACGCCGCTATCTGAAGGAACTGGCACAGAGGCGTCAACGTAACGTAATCGCCTACTATTAGGGCTGGTTACAGAAGCCTGCAGCCGGCGATTATCTGGCTTCGATTACCGACGATGACAAGAATGGTTTCATGGCGGTTATACATGGATTGGATCGGCGCAAAGGCCTTGATCTGATCCTCCATACGCCAGGCGGTGACATGGCCGCCACAGAGTCTTTGATTGATTATCTCCATGCCATGTTCAAAGGCGATATCATCGCGATTGTGCCGCAGATGGCTATGTCGGCAGGCACGATGATTGCATGTTCATGCAAAGAGATCATCATGGGCAAGCAATCGAGCATTGGCCCAATTGATCCGCAGTTAAACGGGATTCCGGCTTATGGGGTGATCAAGGAATTCGCAGATGCGGTTGAGGATATAAAGAGAAACCCGCACGCGCTCGCCGTCTGGCAGCTTATAATTGGAAAGTATCACCCGTCTTTTCTAGGCGAATGTCGAAAAGCAATCGACCTTGCTAACGAGATTGTACTGACCCGACTGAAATCCGTCATGTTCAAGGGTGAACCGGACGCGGAAGAAAGGGCGAAAAAAATTGTCGAGGCTCTTAACGACCATGAGAAGACCAAGGTTCATGCCAGACACATCGATATTGAAAAAGCGCTCTCCTTTGGATTGAAAATCTCCCGGCTGGAGCTTGACAACGAGTTACAGGATGCTGTGCTGACGGTGCATCACTGCTACATGCACACTTTTTCAAACTCCCAGGCTATCAAGATCATCGAAAACGATCAGGGCAACGCCTTGATCAACGCCGTCCGCTAACGGAGACTTTGGCACAAAACAATGAGTGTCCCGAACAAGGCACAGGCAATGAAGAGCATCCGTACCGCTCTGGATCGTGAAGCCTCGGATGTGTTGTCCCCCGCCTGGCACAGGGATGTCCTGCTAGCCCGTGAACAGCGGATTGCCGACGGCACGTAACGTTTTATAGACATCGACGATGCCAAGGCAGCCGTACGCGCGCAGGTCAAATGAGATGGGGTGACCTCATTGACCCCATTGACCTTATTGACAAGATTGACAGCGGCTCATGCCGGACACCAACCCGTCAATAGGGTCAATGAAGTCAATGGGGTCAATAAGGTCAAAAACCACACCTTGTCTCCTACACCTTGTCTCCGCACCTTGTCTCCCACACTTTGTCTCTTTACGCTTCGTCCCTACACTTCGTCCCCTCACTTTGTCCCTACGCTTTGACGAGCCATCCATACAAGGATCAGGCGTTTGGATTCACATACAGGAAAGAGAGGATGAACGGACTCCCTTTCCCTCTGAAGGGCATGTCGGCCACAACTACTACAACAAGAAATTCTCGAACGAGACCAGGGAACAGACCTACGTTTTGTCGAACTTGCTGCCAGCCAAGACGAGAGAGGCAAGCCCGGCAGTCACAGAAGACCAACTTCTCACGGTCATCAAAGACCATCTTTCCAAACTGAACTCCGGGCTTCTTGCCTTGCATCAGCGAGTGGAAGAACGTTTGCAGCGAATGGACGCTCTTGAGGAGAAATCCAATGGCTGACTTAATAGGGATAATCAGAGAAGTCATGACGCTGACCAAGTCCGTTGGCGTCCTCGAAAGCGATGTGGAAAAACTTAGCGAGAAGGTTGAGAAACACGGCGAACGCATTCTCATGCTTGAGAACCGCGAGGAGCTTCTTGTCGAGCGGATGACCACCACCACTCTCAAGGCCGTCAACGAAATAAATGGTAGGATATTCGAGAAGCTGGCCAATCTGGAACATGGACTTCCGTCGGCGGGAAGTTCTCCTATGAACTTGACGGAATCTAAATAGTCGGAACGAAAGCACTGAACGGGACAGTCGCCCACAACCTCAAACGCTTTCCCGTTGATTTCGCTTTTCGTCTGACGAAGCAGGAGTTCACGGACTTGAGGTGCCAAATTGGCACCTCAAGTCCGTCCTGGGGCGGCACACACTATGCTCCACTTGCGTTTACCGAGCATGGCGCGAGCATGGCCGCGAACGTGTTACGCAGTACACTGGCGAATGAAAGATGTACAAATACCAAGAGACGCCATGAACCCGAAAGCGCTCGCCATTCGTACACTTGAGACACTTCCCGAGAATGCCACCTGGGAGGATGTGCAGGAGCGTATCAACTTCCTGGCCGGCATCCGCAAGGGGCTCCGGGAACTGGATGCGGGCAAGGGCATTCCGCATGGCTGTGTCAGGGAGGAGTTCGCCCAATGGCTTTGCCTGTTGAAAGAAAGGTTGATTTTAAAGCATGTGTCGGCAATAATAGCCCCATGGTGATGACATGATAACTTTGAACCCAAAATACGTTGTCGACAAGCACCAGAAACGCAAGGCGGTTCTGGTGACAGCAGATGAATGGGAACAAATCGTCAGCGAGCTGGAGGAGCTTGACGATATCCGCGCATACGACGAGGCTCTGCGCCATGCTGACGACGAGATCCCCTTCGAGCAGGCTGTTCGTGAGATCCAAGAAGGTTATAAGGCGTGAACTATGCGATCACTATCCTGCGTGTTGCCCAGAAGCAACTTGCCGGGATTGACCGCAGCGCCCAACCCGGCATCATCGCCGCTATTCGGTCTCTCGCTACGACCCCACGCCACGTCGGATGTGTTAAACTTTCCGGGCGGCCTGCTTGGCGAATCCGAATCGGAGTATACCGCGTGATCTATGAAATTCATGATGCACGGCTCGTGGTTGTTGTCATTGGTGTTGGTCATCGAAGTAACATTTATCGATGAGCAGCCCGTCGTGAATAGTGCCCGTTCCAAAAAGATGGCTTCGCCCCAAAAATGAACAGATAAGATACCGTGTAAGTCAAAACCCCCACCTTGTCTCCACACCTTGTCCCCACGCTTTGTCCCCACGCTTTGTCGAAAGCGAGAGAGGGTGCGGCTGCTGGTGTCACAGGCTAGGGCTTTCTCGTCCTCGTCCTCGTCCTCGTCCTCGTCCTCGTCCTCGAGACCACCGGTACTGCCGGTACTGCCGTAACTGCCGACGGCTATCGCCAGATGGTGACGACTGCGCCGCCAGGGTGGCGCGGACATTCCTGTCTGCGCTGGTCTGCGCGGGCAGGCTGGAATGCCTACCCCACACTGCCCTGCCCCCTCTCTTAAGCCTGCGCGGCTGCACGTAACTGCCCACACACTCGACCCCCATCGACCCCGGCCGACCCCCATCGACCCCCATCGACCCCCGTCGAAGCTGAGTGCCGCCACCATCGACCCCACCACCGCCCCCGCCAAGATGTTAATAGCGATGCCCAACTGACCCTGGCCCTGCCTGAGGAGGGCGGTCTGGGGCCTATCGACGGTTTTTGAGAGGAGGATGCAAGACGATGAGTTCGAAGCCGACAACGAACACGGTAGGGGCTATCGAGAGGACTATTCACTCGATCCGTGGACTACGCGTGATTCTTGACCGCGATCTGGCTGCCATCTATGGTGTCGAAACGAAAGCACGAAACAGGGCAATCGCTCGAAACCGCAAACGCTTTCCCGTTGATTTCGTTTTTCGCCTGACGAAGCAGGAGTTCACGGACTTGAGGTGCCAAATTGGCACCTCAAGTCCGTCCTGGGGCGGCACACGCTATGCCCCACTTGCTTGCCTATAGCCAACGCAACCTTGCTCTTGCCACCCATGTATCCTATGTGATACGATTTCATTGTGATCGAAATCCGCCAAACCGAAGTCTACGCATCTTGGTTTGACCGTCTCCGTGACGGGATGGCGAAGACAAGGATTTTGCTTCGGATACGGCGTGTTTCACTGGGCAACTTCGGGGATGCGCGACCTGTTGGAGAAGGCGTTTCCGAACTGCGCATCGATTACGGGCCAGGATACCGAGTTTATTTCTGTCAGATGGAAAAGACACTGGTTATCCTTCTTGCTGGTGGCGACAAACGCACCCAGAAAACGGACATCCAAAGAGCGATCACGCTTGCAAAGAACCTTCGAGGTGACACATGAAGACCAAGACACGCGTATGGGATGCTGCAGAACACCTAAAGACACAGGAAGACATGGCCGCGTATATGGCAGGTGCGCTAGAAGAGGGTGACGTTGCTCTTATTGCCGCCGCACTGGGCGACATTGCCAGAGCACAAGGCATGACGCAAATTGCGAGAAAGACAGGTCTCGGCCGCGAAAGCCTCTACAAGGCCTTGTCGCAGGAAGGCAACCCGGAACTTGCAACAGTGTTGAAGGTTTGTGAAGCTGTTGGCCTGAAACTCAAAGCCGAGCCAGCCTGAGCAGTGCATGTGCTCACATTTCAGCTACGCACTTAATGTGATGGCTTGTTCAGGGCCGGCGGCACATTTACATCTCGCCCCTATGAGCCGCTCTGGTGCTTACGACCTGCTCCCGCTGCGCCTTGCGTTGTAAGGCGCTTGCGCAGCGGGAGCGCTGGAACCATAGCATCCACACCCGCAAAACTTTCCTGCTTTCCTGATTCAAACCAGCGGCATCCGCGCAATCCGCGAAATCCGTAGCTCTCTTCCCCCGCAAAACATTCCTGCCTTCCTGCTTCCCTGATTCAAACCAGCAGCATCCGCGACACATGCGCCTGCGAAGCAGGAAATCCGCGACATATGCGCCTGCGAAGCAGGACATCCGTAGCTCTCTCCCACCGCGCAGCGACCATCCTGCAAATCCTGTTATCCTGTCAAAAACAACCTTCGCAGGCCACTTGCCAAATACCCGCTCATGCGGCACAATAGCGGCATGAAACGGGCTGAACATGGACGCGGGCGTACCGCACCGCCGCGGGAGCAATTTCCGCGGGCGGTTGCGAGCGCCTGTGCCCGCAAGTCTTTCGAGCGGGAGTTGGCGCGCCTCCGCAGCATGTCCGTAGAGGAGCGCATCATGGAGGCTCTCACCATGAGCGAGGAATTCGCATGGCTGGAGCCCACCGCAATAACGAAGGATGAGTGATCCATGAAGCCAAAAGCACCCATTCTGCGTGCGGCCGAGCAGGTGGCCGATATACTCAAGCAGCAGCAGGTCGAGGCGGTTGTGATCGGCGCGGTCGCGCTCGCCGCCCATAATTATGTCCGCCACACCCGCGACATAGACCTTGGCGTCAGCACCGATCCGGCCACCCTGCGGCGGGTGCTGAACGCGCTCCGCGAGGCCGGTTTCACGGCGGAACTTCATGAGCCTGACGGCGCCGATCCGCTTGGCGGCGTCATCGATATCTCCGGCAACTTCGGCCTGCTGCAGATCGTGAACTTCGGCGGGCGTTTTCCCGTTGTGATCGAGGATGCCCTCCGTAGCGCCACCATGGTTGTACGTCCGGGCAGTTCCCTGAAACTGGTTCCCCTGCCGCAACTGGTGGCCTTGAAGCTCTATGCGGGCGGCGTAAAGTCCAAAGCCGATATCCTTGAACTGCTCAGGCGCAATCCTGACGCTGATCTTGATATTATCCGCGCCACCTGCAAGCGCTACCGGCTCAAGGGGCTGGATGAAACCCTGGCGGAGCTGATATGAACCGCATACTTCCCATAGCAACCATCGCAACCATGACCATCGCAACCGCTCTCTCCGCCGCGCAGGCGGATCCTTCGTATGGCACCAACGCCATACCGGACTTCTATTCCAGGGCCTACGCGCAGGATCTCCTCGCCGGCGAGATCATGCTCAACGAGACCGTGCTCTTCCTCGGCGAGGACGACGCGGCCCCGCTGATCTTCAAGGCCGACAGGATTCTCTCCGTCCGCTCCTACGGTCTCGACGTGGCCTACGAGGAGGGGCGCGACTGGATCCTCGACAAGCAGAAGAACCTCCTGCGCCGCGCCCCCGGCTCGCGTATGCCCTTCTTTACCGAGGCGGAGTTCTATCCCGACGAACCCGCACCCGGCGTGCAGACCTTCGGCTGCACACTGCCCGGCAGGAAGAAGGTGCTCTTCGGCGAGCGCGACACTTTCACCTCGCGCCAGATCGCCGTCACCTACCAGCATGGCGACAAGTGGAAAGGCCCCGCGGCCCATGATGAGAGCAAGGCCTTTGCGCCCCTGCTGGCGCGCCTGAAAAAGGGGCAGCCCGCCACCGTGGTCTACTACGGCGACTCCATCACCACCCGCTGCAACTCGAGCGGCATGGTGGGCGTGCCGCCCTTCGCGCCGGGCTGGCCCGAGATGGTCCATGCCCGCCTGCGCGCCTCCACCGGCAACGACAAGATCGGGTACGTCAACACCGCCAAGGGCGGCATGGGCTCGCAGTGGGGCATAGACAACGTGCAGTCCCTCGTGGTCGACCGCCGCCCCGACCTTGTCCTGCTGGCCTTCGGCATGAACGACATGGGCTATACGCCCGCGGTCTATGCCGCCAAGACTGCCGAGATGATCGACAAGATCCGCCTCGGCGGCGACGCGGCAATTCTACTTGTGCCGCCGATGATCCCCAATGCCGAGGTTGACTGGGTGTACCGCCACCAGCCGGAGTTCGAGGGTGTGCTCAAGGAACTGGTTGCGAAGTACCGCGGACAGGGGGCGACGATCGGCTATGCCAACGTCACCTCCGTCCATGCCGCCGTGCTGGCCCGCAAGCGCTTCCGCGACATGACCGGCAACAACGTCAACCACTGCAACGACTTCTCCGCCCGCATCTACTCCAGCGTCATCCTCCGCGCCCTGCTGGGCGCGGAGTAATGCCGCGAAACAGGAGAGAAGTTCTAAATTTCGGGAGTTCTAAAGTTCTAAAGTTTGGGCTGGCGCCTGTACCGAACCACCCCGCCCACCGCGACAGTGAAAGCTTGCGGTACAGCGAAACAAAGGGTAAAGCGAGCCGTCCCCGTCACGCCGCTGCGCGGTCTGACCGGCGAGCCACACACGGGTGATGAACCGCCAAGCCGCCAAGAGCGCCAAGGGAATTTGTGATTTTAGACTGTGATTGTCTGTGCTCCGCTCGTCCTCGTCCTCGTCCTCGTTCTCGGCAGGCCGCCGTCGTCGCTTGTCGTCGAGATGCGGGAAAGCCCTCGCAGAAGCGCGCCAGCACAGGTAGGGCGAGCCGTCCCCGTCACGCCGCTACGCGGTATGACCGGCGAGCCGCAGTGATGAAGCGAAAAAGCGCCAACGGTGCACCCCATCCCAGCCTAGGGTGAAGCCCTAGGAATGCCGGCGAACAAAGAAACAAGGGCTGAAAGCCCGGCCTATAACATCGTGCAGATGACGGCTTTTCCCCGAACTATGTCCCGCCCCTTCAGGGCTAGTACTTTTTTGGACTATTACCCAGGGCGTTGCCCTGGGCTGGTATGTCGCGCCCTTTCAGGGCGCAGGTTTTTTTTGGATGGACGATTATTGCGA
>LSQX01234766.1_pt1 | contig 11372 bp, 13 predicted proteins | sample 654561 | NCBI WGS metagenome assembly LSQX01 (sample SAMN04489861, study PRJNA283612) | anaerobic digester metagenome | isolation source: 4 biogas reactors fed with cattle manure at either 37C or 55C with and... | place: Denmark: Kongens Lyngby | collected 2014 | reverse complement strand
TTTTAACTTTTTCAATGAGAACTAACTAGAGGGGTGGGGTGGCTCAACCCCTTTTTACACAATTATATGGACTTAACTGCTAAAGAAGCAGCAAAAATAATATTTGGGCACATTATACATAGCCAGGGAAAGCCTTATAAACCATGTTTTATTAATTTGGATAAGAAAAGAATATAGTCAGACATATGGATATATTGTGTAAATATTAATATAATGGTTTATGCTGGTATGTTGGATTTTATTTCACACCTATCGATGATACATAAATGTATTAAGTTGAACAGTGGGGGGACAGAATGTATAACTGTATAATATTTGATATTGACGGTACTCTATTGGATAGCGAAACAGCAGATCTTTCGTCGCTTCAAAAATTATTGTTCGAAGAACTTAACAAAAATTTCAGTTTTGATGAATTAAGATTTGCCCTAGGTATTCCTGGGGAAGTAGCATTGGGGAAATTTGGAATAGTTAATGTTTCAGAATGCAATATGAAATGGAACAAATATTTCAAAGAATTTTCAAATCTTATAAAAGTCTTTGACGGCATTGAGGAGACTTTAATTAAACTGAATAAAATGGGAATTTTTACCGGTATAGTTACTTCCAAAACAAAAAAGGAATATTTGAATGATTTTGTGCCCTTTGGGTTAAGTAATTATTTTAAATTGGTAATATGTGCTGATGATACGGAAAAACACAAGCCCAATCCGGATCCAATTCTAAAGTTTATTGAACTTTCAGGCGCAGATAAATCAAAGACCATATATATTGGTGATACTAAATATGATATGGATTGTGCATTTAATGCCGGTATAGATTTTGCGCTGGCATTGTGGGGTGCCAAATCATCAAAGGGAATAAATGCAAATTATATCCTTGATAATCCCAGGCAAATTTTAGAACTTACAGAAGTTTAATTTATATACAGACATTTTTACATGTACGGCTTTATCCATGGGGTGTCTGCGTAGTATCCTATATGTATATTTTTAAGTGGGGATATACAGCATATTTCTCAAATTATGTGGTATAGGGACCGTGGCAATATTTCAAATCTGTAATTCTTCGATTTCAAATATATGCAGAAAATTTTTTGTGACTTAGGAAAGCAGGTTTTAGGAGTGGTAAACTTTCCACCAAAGCAAATAGCCGACTTTATATCGGAAGTGTTAGTTCTGGGAGTCTATGCTGAACAAGGTGTGGTACTAGTTCAACCGGAACAGCCGGTTAAAAAAGGCGATAAACTCGGCTGATTTATAATACTGTCATTAAACGATGAGACTTTTGTTCCTTTTGAAAATAGCCTTTGGAGCGAAGAACTGGACGGATAAGAAGGCGTAATATTTAACGGCAGTTATTGGCAGATGCATAAACATGCAGATTTGTCGAGCCTGGAAAAACTTCCTGAAGGAAAATAATTATGTGCTCATGTAAGTCATGTATAATATATAAAGGATGGAAACAGATACCCTGTCTTCGGCTGTGAATGTACTTTTACCCTGGTGATGCAAAATAGTAAAATAGAATTGTGGTATGGTAAATGATAGGGAAGGTTTTGTTCATTATAGAAGGGAGAGAATGAATGTTATGTATCATTCAATTGACGCAAAATATGATTGGGAACGCTTTATTTCCATATTTAACCGGTGTACCGTATTTGCTCCATATACGATTTCGTTAACAAAAGAACTGGCAGAAAAATTTATAATACCTCTTTATACAGGAGATGAATCGATTGCTTTAGTTGGTTCTGATGATCATAATTCAGGCATTATTCATGCAGGTATTTATAATTTAAAAGAAAATGTTAAAGTAGGCCATATTTACATGCTGTTTGCAGAGAGCAATTATGTAGCTTATCGATTGCTTATGGAAGTTGAGGAATGGTTTAAAGAAAGAAATATAAAAAGAATTTATGCCTATTGGTGGTTTACAAATCCTTATAATTTTATTCTTCACGGGCGTGAAACATATGCATGGGCTGGAGCCTTCCCTACCATAAATGCCTTTCGTCGTTTAGATTATGATATATTGAACGATATTATAGTTATGCAATTACAAATGGATGAAGAGCCGTCAATTTTTGTTCCAAACATATCAGGACTCGAAGTCCGACAGAAACCGATTGAGGATAATGAGCTTGCCTGGTCTGGAAGAGTTGAAGCATATATTGAAGATAAAAAGATTGGCCATTGTGAATTTTTTTATTTGAAAGCGATATCCCAGCATATTAAAAGGAATCTGGGGCAGATAACGATAAATGTTGATTCGGCTTTTCATGGAACGGGCGTTGCCAGAATGCTGATCACTCATGCTCATCAAAATCTTTATAGTAAAGGTACTCGAAATGTTATGCTTGCGACCGGTCAGGCGTTGTTCAGAGCTATTAAATTTTATCAGAAACTGGGTTATAAACCTGAATTGATTAAGGGTTATTCATACATAAAGGAAGATGTATTTTAAGAACAGATGTATTTAAAGAACAACAGGCGGACGAGCAGAGTTGATTACCGATGCAAAAGCAGTGTTAAGAAATAGACTGCTTAAAATGTGAAGTTCAAAAATTGAGAACATATATTTGGGGGAATTTGGTATTGTAAAAAACAGGTTATAGGCCATAATGCTAATAGCAATCCAAGTTCTTGAGCCAAAAGTACCTTTTCACTGAGTGTGATCCAGACCAAAGCGTCTTTTTAGTATACTATTTGATGCTATCTGAAACTCGCTCTTGTAATTCTTTATAACTTAAGGAATACAGCATTAAGATACTCAACGAGCATTGATAGTTCATCATAAAACTTTGTTAATTCCTCTGGATTGAGGTAATCGGCAAAGGAAATTTGTCGATTATCAATTACTAATATTTTTTAACCTTTTAAGGTCTATACGACCAATATTGGTAGTTGAGTTTTGATTTTTGCAGAATTTCAGTTATGAAAGTAATAAAGGGAAAGACATATTTTTCTTGCTAAATGAAAAACAGGCAATAGAAAAAAATGTAAGTATAGTTTAGTTTTTGCACTGGAGATCATTTAACACCGTACATTTGTTTAATTGGGGGAAGGAAGATGGAGAATTATGATATTGTGAAAAATGATTTTAATGAAATAGCACAACTAGAAGACCCAAAATGGAATCATAACAACTGTTATTACAATCAAATTATGAAACTTATACCGGATAATGCAGAGACTTGCCTTGAAATTGGTTGCGGAAAAGGGGACCTTTCATTTTTGTTATCAAAAAAATCTAAAAGGGTAATAGCAGTTGACTTTGCGGAAAAAATGATTGAAAGAGCAAAAGTTTTACACCCCAATAGAAACATAAAGTACATTTGCGAGAACATCCTCAACATGGAGTTTGAAAACAATAGCCTTGATGTTATTGTTACAGTAGCCACAGCCCATCATTTACCTTATGAATGGCTTTTAACTTTTGCAAAGGATAAACTAAGAAAAGGCGGCAGGCTCATTATATTGGATCTTGTGAAAGCAAATTCGTTAATTGATTATATTATATGGGGCGGTGCTTTTTTCCCTAATATATTAATGAATTTGATAAAAAACGGTAGGCTTAGAAAGGACGATGAACACGCAAAAGAAGTCTGGGAAAGACACGGTAAACATGATACATATATGACGATGGAGGAAATAAGGTCATTGGTGAATAAGCATATTCCGACAGCAAAAGTTAAACGTAAACTTTTTTGGAGATATTTATTGGTTTGGCAAAAGCAACTTTTATTTCTTTGAAGTATACCATAGAGAGCCTATTTATTATGAAAGGAGTGTTTCTAATGAATAAACGAGGTGCAGGAGTATCTTTTTGTTTTATAGCAGCATTTTTGTTTTCCGTTAGATATATCAGTGCTGCAATTTTTGGTTCGGGTATATCTTCATGGAGTAGCGAGTTATTCAATAATATGCTTAATTATATTGGTGATACACCACTAATACTAAGTGTTATTTCGTTAGTGACAGGTATTGTTTATCTTGTTTTGGCTGAAAAGGAAAAAAATTAAAACGTTATAAAATGATGCCCCAATTTTTAAAAAATACGAAACAAAGGCTGACCAAATAAACATTTGACTTGTAAGATAATTGATCCTCCGGCGTCTTATAGATGGGGAGGTGAAAAAGTGACGGAGTTTGAGAAGATATACCGGCTGTATTTTAAAGATGTTTTCCTGTATTTAATTAGCATTTCCGGTGATGAACAAATAGCTGAAGATATTATCTCCGAAACGTTTCTGAAAGCATTGGAGAATATTGACAGTTTCAAAGGAAATTGTGACATCCGGGTATGGCTTTGTCAGATCGCCAAGAACACTTACTATTCCTATCTCCGAAAGAAAAGGAAATATCCTGTACAGGAGCTTCCAGATCAGCTGGAAGACAAAGTTAACATTGAGCAGGCTATTTGTTCAGCAGAAGCATCTATGAAAATACATGAGGTTCTCCACAATCTAAATGAACCGTATAAAGAGGTTTTTACCCTGCGGGTTTTTGGAGAACTTAGCTTCAAACAGATTGCATCATTATTTGGGAAAACAGAAAACTGGGCATGCGTCACTTTTCACCGAGCTAGAAAAAAGATACAGGCAAGAATGGAGGATTATTTATGAGAATATCCTGTGAAGTAATAAGGGATTTACTGCCTCTATATGCAGAAGATATTGCCAGTAAGGCTACCCGAATGTTGGTAGAGAAGCACTTGGAATCCTGTTTAGACTGTGCTAAAGAATTAGAGGATATGAAAAAGCAGTTTGGGAACGTTCTGCCCGTGGATGCTTACACCAAGCCCCTTAAGAAGCTGAGAAAAACCTTGTTCAAGAAAAAACTTCAGACCATTTTGCTTACTGTAGTTTTAACATTAACCGTTGCTGCTGTAGTAATTGCAAATTTGACTACGCCGAATTATATCCCATATTCCCGGGATGTAGTAAATATAACTGAAAAAAGTGATGGTACAATTCTGGTAGAGTTTCGGGAAGATGTTACCGGCTATGATCTTAACCATTTTGAAACTGAAGACAAATCCGGATATGAGTATTATATAACGACCTGGAACAGTTATTGGGACAGAAATATAATTAAAAATACCGTTCAAAATATGGTTTTGAATCCAGATGGAGAAAAAGTGTTCGCTGTATATTACTATAATACAGACGGCAGTGACAGTGTTTTAATCTATGGCAAGGATCAGCAGCCCAATGGGGGAGCTGTATTATTACCCAGGCTGGTTTTAGGATACTATCTTTTAATTGCCTTGATTATGTTCGCTTTATCCGTATTGCTGCTTTTTAAATTCTATCAGAATAAAAAAGCAAGGGATTGGCTAGTGAGAATTGCAGCTGTTCCCGCTTCCTACGTCATTGGCCACTTTTTCGTTAAGGGACGATGCTCCTCAACATATAATGCTGTAAGGGATCTTATAGCCATTGTGACAATAGCAGTTTTATTATATATCACCTTTTTGCTGGCATTGGCTCTGTTTAATTATTATAAACGAAAAGCTGGAAAAGTATAGTTTTCAATGTATAGCAAGAGATAGCTGCACAAAAGCTATCTCTTTTTTACTTTATCAATTCGGTTTGTCCAGACGTAACCGCTATATCCTTTTGGTATGGCATTAAGGCTTTCTACTGTATCAAAGCCTTCCGACCATTTTCCGTCTCCTGCTACTATAACAACTCTTGTATTAACCGACTCCATCCGCTTGATGAATTTATTTGGCCATCCCCATAGAAACCTTGCATATTTTAGCGGAAGATGCAGCTCCATATTATGAAGCTCTTTTGGAATATATCCTGTAAAGCCAACCAATTCATATTTTAGCAGAGCGGATTTCATCATTCCCATGGACAACAGACGAAGGGTGGGGCTCTGTTCTCTTAAAAACTCTATCCCGGCATTGTCTCTGTAGACGGTTATCTGCGCCAATCGCTCTTTTGTCATGGTGCTTAAGTAATTATTCCATAAAACTTCATATGTTTTTATATTACCGTCTTTAACATGAATTAACAATTCCTTGTCCGGGAAAGATGAAAAAACTTCATTCAGTTCAGGCATCAACCCGATTCCTTTACCTCTGAAAGGATAGGTACGGCCGTTGTCTGCAGTGTATCCGTACCCGACATCCAGTGTCTTTAGTTCAGCCATGGTGTAATCAATAACATCACCTTTTCCATCAGTTCGATATTCCAATGTAAAGTCATGGAATACGGCCAGTTTATTATCCTTTGTCAGCTGAACATCCAGTTCCACCACGTCCGCACCCAGATTGAAAGCGGCCTGCATGGAGGGAATTGTGTTCTCCAGATATGGATGTTCCGGTTCATGTATTATTTCAGCTGTATTTGTGTCCCAGTCTGCAAGTGAAACATCAAAGGTCTGTGCCAAACCTCTGTGAGCCAGGAATTTATAGTTTTCTTCTTGGGTATAAAAGATGTTGGTATTATTCAGCCATATTAATACCAGTATGGCAAAAATAGTAATCCATAGATTTTTTCTTTTTCTCTTCATATAATCACTCTTTTCTGTAAACCTGCAAGATCTATTGCATGCTGATGATATAGTTACAATACCATATATTAAGCTAAAAATTCAACTTTTTGAGAAATAACCAGATACCAATTTATAAATTCAAATAAAACACAACTATTTTAGTATTGCCCTACTGATGTCGGCTCCAAATAAACTATATTTTTAATTCTGATGCCTCAGCAGCTTTTATCAGTACATTTTCACGTTCTCTGTTGTCTTTTTATTTGTCTTACAGATTTAACCTATATACAAGGGATGCAGGCTCAACAGAAATTATAGGTGGAGCAGACGGACCAACAGCAGTTTTTGTATCAGGTTACCCTTATTACCACTTGTTTACTATCATCTTTTCATTGCTAACAATATTGGGAAGTATATATCTGGTTGTTACCAAATACAAAAATAAACATAATTGACCCGGAACCAGTTATTTATTAGCCAAGCCATCGTTAATTACATAAAGAGGCTCATATGGATTTGCAAAAGAGGCGTGTACAATGGGCAATTGATAAACTTAACGAAGAAGGCGAGAAGTGAAATTGTTTAATTGATATGAAACATCGAAGTGTTTTATGGAACAATAAGTCAATTTGTTCGTTTATATTAGTAAACAGGTTTTAAATAAAGGGAGTGTTTGATAATGAGCAAAAAAATGATTATTGTTATCTGTATATTAGTTCTTGGGATTTTGGCAGTCATGTTATTTGGTACATTTGGAAGAAAACCTTTTGCGAAATTATCTGCTAGTGAAATAGTATCTGCGGAATTGTTCATTATACCACCTGATGTAACTATAACCATAACTGACAAAGGAGATATCGTTAAGTTAGCGAATATTTTAAAGGAAATTACCATTTATCGAGAAGATAATTCTGGTAGAGATTATGATGGTCAATTAGTAGAGGTGACAATCGAATTAAAAACCGGTGAAACACATATTATTGGTGCTTATGGTTCTTTCTTGTTTTTAAATGGTAAGTGTTACCGTACAAAGTATGAGCCTTCTCAGAAACTGAACGCCTTCGGGAATGGAATTTTGAATGCTTGGTAATTTTATTATGAGGATGAGGTAATAGATAGATTTATGTATCATCAATTTTTAGGAGGAGCAAAAAATGAAAAGATTACTGTGTTTGCTAATTCTTATAGCTTTAGGCTTAGTTTTAGGATGTACAAATGATTGGGAACCAACAGAATATGGGCATGTGAATAATATTGAAAATGTTATTATGACTGTTAAAGAGGAAACGGTGTCCCCTGCAGGCTTGACTGTAGTGCTGGAGAATAATTCTGATGCTGAATTGATTTACAGTGAAGATTTTCTGTTGGAGAAGAAGATTAAGGGGAAATGGTACCGGGTTCCCGTTATCACAGAAAGCTATGGATTTGAGGATATAGGTTATCTTTTGGCTCCTGGAGAAATTGAAGAATGGAGTGTAGACTGGGGCTGGCTCTATGGAAACCTGGATTCCGGTGGATACCGGATATAAAAAGTATAATAGAATCAGAAAGCCCGGGGGATATCAAACGGTATATATTAGCGGCAGAGTTTAATATTTAAAGTTTAATATTTAATTCAATAAAGACGAATGCGGTGGCTGAGAGAAAGAGAGAAGCTGTCCATTTCCAGCATTTCGGTGAGCTTCTGAATAAGCTGTATGAGTGGAAGGATAGTAAGAAATATTATTAGCTGAAAGGCCTGCTGGTGCAGGCCTATTAATATATTATTCTACCAGTTCAATATTACAATATATTGAACCAAATATTGAACCAAAAAATTTCCACATTTAATGCAAATTGCTATTGACAAATTGGTCTATAGATTATAGACTAATAACAGGAGGTCGATAAATATAGACCAAGGAGGTATATCATGAAAAAATATAAGCTTACAGAAAGTGAAGAAAAGTTCGCAAATATCATTTGGTCGAATGAACCTATTGCTTCTGGGGATCTGGTAAAGCTATCTGAAAAGGAAATGAACTGGAAGAAATCTACTACATATACTGTGCTGAAAAAACTATGTGAAAAAGGCATTTTCAAAAATGAAAATGCTGTTGTTTCATCTTTAATTACTAAGGATGAATACTATGCAAAGAAAAGCATCCTTTTCGTTGAAGATACTTTTGGAGGGTCTTTACCTAGATTCTTAGCAGCATTTATGGGAGAAAAAAAATTAAGTAAAAAACAAGCAGAAGAGTTGAAAAGATTAATTGATGAGCACAAGGAGGTATAGTAATGGGTAATTTATTCATTTCCGTTTTGAATATGAGCATTACGGCAAGCTATGTAATCCTTATTGTAATCATTATCAGATTGCTGCTCAAAAAGGCTCCTAAGGTTATCTCTTATGCATTATGGAGTGTGGTTGGTTTTCGTCTTCTAATTCCATTCTCATTTAAAAGTGTCTTTAGTCTTATGCCGCGTAAAACGAATCCTGTTCCAATCTCCAATGAGATTATCTATCAGCAAAGTCTACAGATAGATAATGGTATAAGAGTATTCGGCTCTTTAGCAAATGAGCCGCTTCGTGTAGCAAATACCGGTGCCGGTATAAGTCCCTTACAGATTTTTATAGAATTTGGGGCGTACATCTGGATGTTAGGCATGATAATATTGCTTGTTTACAGTTTCGTATCTATCTTGGTCTTAAGAAGACAGCTTAAAGCTGCGCGATTAATAGAAAAGAACATTTTTGAAGCCACGGGTTTGCAAACACCGTTTGTGCTTGGACTAATAAGACCTAAGATATATTTGCCGGTCGGACTAAAGGATGATGAAAGGGATTATATTTTGTTGCATGAACAGATCCATATTCGACGGAAAGATCATATCATTAAGATGTTATCTTTCTTTGTATTGTGTATCCATTGGTTTAATCCTCTTGTATGGGTTGCGTATTTAATTATGAGTATAGATATGGAGCTTTCCTGTGATGAAAGAGTACTGAAAGAAATGAATGAAGAAATTAAAAAGCCTTATGCAAATTTATTGTTATCGCTTGCTACCGGAAGGCGTATTTTAAGCGGAAGTCCGATTGCTTTTGGCGAGGGTAATGTAAAAAGGAGAATTATAAATGTATTGAATTACAAAAAACCTGCTTTTTGGGTGACATTGGTCTCAGTATTATTGGCAGTTGCAATAGGAGTAGGACTATTAGCAAACCCATATGATAAAAAATTTAATGAAAACAGTAATAGTGATAATGATTCCAAGGCAAGAACTCAGACAGAAACTAATAAATCCGGCAGTCAGGAGTCAGTGGGAATGGTTACAGAGGATAAGGGAATCATTATTGAGAATTTTTCAGAAATAGATAATTATATAAAAGATTATACTCCTGATGTTACATATGAGGAAGATTTGGAATTGGGTCAACGAGTCTATACTATTGATGGTGAATATGACTTGGATGGTGATGGAGAGGCAGATAAAATAAATGCTGTTTTAAAAGCTGATAATGATGATAGCTCCTTCGTTGAGGTAAATGGTATGAAAGTAGCATTAGAATTATCCAACCCAACCGGTTCAATAAACATTATTGATTTGGATCGCAGGGACAACTATACCGAAGTTGCTGTTTTTGATGATGGGCAAAGTGGGGACCCAACTTTTACATTCTTACGTTATGACGGTAGAAAGCTATATCCCATAGGATCAATTGATCGATATGCACTAATGGATGGAGAGGGCAAATTCATATCTTGGTTTCATTTGGCTAATAACTTCAGGCCTCAGTTTTTTTCGGCATGGGGAGAGTTTAAGAACGATGAATATGTAATCACGAATCATGATGTGGAACAATACATAGGGGGAACTTATGAAGTTGATGGAACTGGTTTTTTTGTACCCTTAGACTTTAATCCAGAGAACTATTTTGAACATGTTGTATGGGAATCAGAAAATTTGAGAGAATTTAATGCAACGAAAATAAAGCTCCTAGATGTTCATATAAGCCAGGAAGATCGGACTCTAAACTGGTTTTATGTTGAACTGCCGGATGGTGAGAAAGGACTCTTGTATTTTTGGATAGGAGATTGAATGCTGTCATTTTATTGCGGCGAAGAAATAAGTATGGCACGAAAAGAATTACAAGGCAAGCCTGCCAGTTGAATAGACAGTAACAGAGGCATTGAAACAGCAAAACTCTCTGCCAATTGTTGGAGTAGCTTGAAAAGGAAAAGTAAATTAGCAGATCAGAAGAAGGCATCTTTTTCGTGTGCTGTGTATGGAACTTTACTGATGGTAAAAACCTGTCGTGAGGTGGAATCTGAATGAAGCCAGCGGCAAACCTCTTGCCTGAGGAGCACGAATCAGATGCCTTTAATTATGTATGAAAAGATCATCGATAATGAGTATTCAATGATATCTATAGCGGTATTCTTCATAAAATACATATCTATTTTCTAAGGATACGATTTTTTATTATGCAAAAAAAGAAATATTGAAGAATTTTATAAATGATTGTCCCACAAAAAGCTAGAAAATATAAACAAATATAGCAAAATATGATATAATAATGGTATCAAATCCTAGGGAAAGGGATGAGGCCATAATGTTTTGCAGGAATGCAAATTATCAAATATCGATGTTTGATCCACTGAATAGAATGCCAAAGTATTTAATAGATATTTTGAAGAATAGTTGGTGTCATGCTTTTAGGGAATATATTTTCCCAAAGATAAATGAAGAGAGATTCAGCGTATTGTACAGTGATAATCCAGCAACAAGGCCTAATTCTCCGGTGAATGTAATAATAGGGTTGTAGATAATAAAGGAAATATTTCTGGATAGCGACGAAGAGCTCATAGGATCTCTACACTT
>LSQX01149601.1_pt2 | contig 11372 bp, 10 predicted proteins | sample 654561 | NCBI WGS metagenome assembly LSQX01 (sample SAMN04489861, study PRJNA283612) | anaerobic digester metagenome | isolation source: 4 biogas reactors fed with cattle manure at either 37C or 55C with and... | place: Denmark: Kongens Lyngby | collected 2014 | reverse complement strand
GCAGGGAGAGGAAAAGAAGAGATCAGGGCCGCCGGCAGATGGCGATATTAATCAGGAATGAAACAAATCCGGCATAATTTATGTTGTTTATTAAATGCATGAATTAAAAGGCCTGGTGGTTTTGATTCATGATTTTTTATATATATTTTATCTCCATCAAAAAAAATAGTATTATGGAAAAAATGTTTTTTAGAAGATTGATAGTAAAAATTTCTGTTTTACCACTATTATTGATCCTGGTAGTCTCGTTGAATGCTCAAGCAGTTCAGGCTGAAAAAGATTCAATAAAATTTGACAAGCTGGAACACGATTATGGAACTATTGAGCGGGGGGCAGATGGAACGAGTGAATTTATATTTACCAACAAGGGTAAAAATCCCCTGGTGCTCAATAATGTAAGAGCTACATGCGGATGTACTGTGCCGGAATGGCCGCGTGAACCAATTGCACCCGGAGAAAAAGGTGTTATTAAAGTAAGATATAATACAAATATTGCAGGCACATTTAATAAATCTGTTACAGTGTTATCAAATGCAGCAAACAAGATGGTGGTGCTCAGGATTAAAGGAAAGGTGGATGCTAAAAAATAGTATACTGTTTCTGAATTATGTGCACGAAGATCAATAGGATATAGCTGATTTTAATTTTTACTCTGATCTTATTAATTTTGTAGTCCTTAAAATTTGCATGTGAGCAGGATATTAGCCATTGATTTTGGAAGGAAGAGGGTGGGACTTGCAGTCTCCGATCCGGGTCAGATAATTGCAAATCGACTGGCCACTGTGCCTGCATCTGTTATATGGGATTTTCTCAGTGATTATTTCATGAAGGAAGAGGTTAATGAGATAGTAATTGGTTATCCGCGTCAGTTAAACAATCAACCTTCAGAAGCTGTTTTATATATTAATCCGTTTATAAAGAAATTCAGACAAAAGTATCCTGAAATGCGGATTGAATTAATAGATGAAAGGTTTACCTCAAAGCTGGCTTTTCAGACTATGATTGACGGAGGGTTAAAAAAGAAGGCCAGGCAAAATAAGGGTACTGTTGACAGTGTGAGTGCAACTATTATTTTACAAAGCTACATGGAACAAAAGAGACACATCAAATAATTACGCAGCATTGTTAATATAAGAGACCGGTTAGGGGAGGGCAGATGCTCCGGGAGACGGCAATTGTTGCGTATATGCAGCTGTTAAATTGTTAAATGGTCTATTCTTTATCATTCCCATTAGCGAAGATTGGCTTTTTAAAATTATATATTGAAAATTAAATGTTTAGACAAGTTATATGAAGTATCCGGTAACAGTATATGGTGATCCGCTTTTACGCAGAAAGGCAGAATCTGTTGATAAAGATCATGAAGGTTTGGCTGAAATAATCGAAAATATGTGGGAAACGATGTATTATTCTGATGGTGCCGGACTTGCTGCCCCCCAGGTTGGCTTATCATTACGGATATTTATAGCGGATGCATCTGCAGCTGCTGACGAGGATCCTGAACTGAAGAATTTTAAAAAAGTTTTTATCAATCCTGAGATAATTGAGACATATGGCGATGAATGGATTATGAATGAAGGTTGCCTGAGTCTGCCTGAGATAAGAGAGGATATTAAGAGGCCCGATAAGGTAAAGATTCGTTATCTTGATGAAAATTTTGAATCTCATGAAGATGTTTTTGAAGGATATCCGGGCAGAATTATACAACATGAGTATGATCATCTGGAGGGAGTTCTTTTTATTGATCATTTATCACCTTTGAAAAAAAAGCTTATAAAAAATAAACTGAGAAATATTGCTTCCGGGAAGGTAGTTCCTCATTACCAGATTAAAATACCCGCCAAAAAAGCGTAACCTTATCAATTGTTTCTACGTTGATAAAGTAAATATACCCCTGACACGTTGACCAAAGAAGTTCAGAAAATACCTTTTTTGCGCCTTACTTTTGCTTTGGCAGCAGGCATATTCACAGGAAGCCTGATACGGATTTCACTGTTAACCTGCTGGTCATTGTCTCTTATTTTTATAACAGCTCTGTTACTGATCAATCGATATTACAAGTACAATTTTTCTGCACTTTTCGGGACTATTACCTGTATCCTGTACTTTATAATTGGAATTTCAGTATTCACCATGTATAACAGGAAACCTGTTTTCCATGAAAAAGGCATTTACTCTTCGACTGTCCTGGATATACCTGCAGAGAAGGAGAATTCCGTACAGACTGTTTTAAAACTGAATTTTATCATAAAAGATGACAGGGTTATCAAAACTGATGAGAAGATTAGTGTATTGTTCGGGAAAAATGAATCTGCATCAAAAATTGAACCAGGAGACAGGGTGGTCTTTAACAAGGCTCCCCGGATAATTGAAAACAGTAATAATCCTTTTGAATTTAATTATAAAAAGTATCTTTCCGGGAAAAGAATTTTCAGGCAGCTGTTTCTGTCTGATGGCGAGTGGATTGTATATAAATTTAAATCCCGGCACGAACCTTCTGTCCTGGCAGAAAGAATACGTATGTCATTGTTAATGGTCTACCGGAAGTCAACCTTAACAAAAAACCATCAAAATATACTTGCCGCCCTGACTCTTGGTTATAGAGGAGGACTTGATCCGGAAACAAGACAGGTTTTTGCTTCTGCCGGGGTAATACATGTACTTGCAGTTTCAGGTCTCCATGTAGGAATTGTTTTTATGGTATTTTCTTTTTGTCTTGGATTTTTAAAACTAACATGTTTTGGCAGGGTCATTCTGCTCTTTTTTTCAGTTGGCAGCCTGTGGTTTTTTGCCTTGCTAACTGGGCTTTCCCCCTCGGTTTCCAGAGCTGCCCTGATGCTTTCCCTTGCAGTTGTTGGCAGAAATTTAAAGAGAAGGGCTAATATTTATAACACGTTGGCTGCATCTGCATTTTTACTTTTAATCCTAAATCCCAATAATCTTTTTGATGCCGGTTTTCAGCTTTCCTATGCTGCAGTTTTCGGTATTGTCTTTATACAGCCGCGTATCGAAAGAATTATTGTTTTCAGATTCCGTATTATGAAATATCTGTGGGCGCTTCTTTCTGTATCAGTTGCAGCTCAGGTGGCAACTTTTCCGTTTTCTGTATATTACTTTAATCAGTTTCCTGCTTATTTTTGGATCTCTAACCTTTTTATTATTCCTGTTGTGTCTGTTACCGTGCCCCTGGGATTTTTGTTATTGGCTTTTTCCTGGTGTCCTCTGGTATTCCGGTTTTTGTCATTAGTCACAGATCAATTGTTTGATGTGGTTATCAGGTTTTTAAAAATTATTGAACAGATGCCTTATGCAGTGGTTCAAATTTCATTGTCAGAAACAGAAATTTTTTTTGTTTGTTCTTTTTTATTATCAATGTTCTTTTTGATAAAAACGATGAAGCCTGTATATATAAAAGCTATGTTGTTTTCACTTTTTATGATTCTTATTATATCCCTCTCATCTGAAGTTGCCGGACTTTGCCGGAAAGAGATCATTGTATATAATATCAAAGGAGATACTGTTGTGCATCTCATAAAAGGTACTAAAAATTATATTGTTTCAACCAAAGAAATTGAATCAACCGGATACACTTATGAAATAGTCATACGAACAGTCAGGCAATTGAAACTTGAGAAGCCTTTATTCCTGACAATAAATGAAGAATTCAAAGATGACCACCTCTGCATCATAAAAAATATTCTCAATTTTGACGGAAGGATTATTTGTATTGCCAGTAACAGATATTCCTTACCTGGTAGTTTACAGCCTGAAATAATTATTGGCACATTGAAAAACTTAGCATTGCAGCATATTTCTGCGAAAAGTACTGTCACATTAATTACCAGAGTGCCGCTAAAAGAGAATTTCCAGGAGAATATGAGGGTTCATTCTTTAGTGGACAAGGGTGCTTATCGTGAAAAATGGTAAATATATAGACAGACAATATTAAATGACTTAACTTTGTAATGAAAAACAACAGTTTAATCTGGAAAATCGGTTTGTAATTTATTAATTTGTGTGAAAATATATTAAGGTTGTTTTAAAAATGAAAGTTGTAATTGCAGGTGCAGGGGAAGTGGGAACACATCTGGCACGGATGCTGAGTAATGAGGATCATGATATTGTTTTAATGGATGATTCACCAGAGAAGCTCGCAGTTATAAGCGGGGAGGTAGATTTAATGACTGTAACAGGTTCTGCTCATTCTTTTCAGGATTTAAAACAAACCGGTCTTTCATCAGCCAATCTGTTTATTGCAGTAACTCCTTTTGAGGAGAGAAACGTCCTGGCTTGTGCTATGGCATCTTATTTAGGAGTATCACGTACAATTGCCAGGATAAACAATTCAGAATATCTGGTTCCGCGATATAAGGAAAAGCTCAACAATATGGGTATCAATGAATTGATATATCCGGAAAGTCTTGTGGCCAAAGAGATTGTGGCTTCTGTAAAACAGACAGGTACACGTCAGATGATTGAATTTTCAAACGGAAAATTAATTTTACTGGGAATTAAAGTAAGGGAAAATGCACCAATTCTTGAGAAAAAGTTTGAACAACTGGCCAAAGAAAATGAACATATATTGGTAGTTGCGATTAACAGAGAAGGACGGACAATAATTCCGAACGGTTCAGACTGTATAAAAGACGGTGACATTGTATTTTTTGTAACTACCCGGAGCGAACAGCAACGTGTATTTGATTTAACAGCAAAAAAGACATTTGAGGTCAGGAATATTATGTTCATGGGTGGAAGCCGGATTGCTCAGAAATCACTGGAAAAAATGGGAGACCAGTTCAATATTAAAGTGATTGAAGAGAAGCTTGAAAAATGTGAACAGATAGCAGAAAAATTCAAAAATGTCCTGGTAATTAACGGTGATTGTCGTAATCTGAAATTATTAAAAGACGAGGGACTGGAAAAGATGGATGCCATTGTGGCGACTACCGGTAATTCGGAAACAAATATTTTAGGATGTCATCTGGCAAAAACAATGGGTGTAAGGAGAACAGTCGCAGAGGTTGAAAATCTTGCGTTTATGGGATTGGCAGAGAATATGAATATTGGAAGTATTGTAAATAAAAAACTGATAGCTGCCAGTTATATTTACAGATTTACCCTAAATGCCGCCATATCGAAGGTGAAGTGCCTGACTGCTTCAGATGCTGAAGTATTTGAATTTATTGCCAAAGCCGATACAAAAATAACACAGAAACCGGTCAGGGAGCTGGGATTTCCCGAAGAAGCCAAAATTGGTGGCATAATAAGGGGTAATGACGGGTATATTGCAGATGGTGATACATGGATCAGGGAGGGAGATAGAGTTGTTGTCTTTACCCTTCCCTCGGGGATTAAAAAGTTAGAAAAGTTTTTTAAATAGATCAGGTAATTACCAATGGAATGAATGTAAAAATTATTTTCAGAGTATTAGGATTTTTACTTATTGTTGAGGGAGTTGCCATGCTTTTGGCATTTGGGATTGCATTGATCTATAACGAATATGACCAAAATTCTTTTCTGATATCGTCAGGAATCAGCATTTTTTCAGGAGTTCTTTTGGTTTTGTTAACCTCTGGTACCAGAAAAGAGATAGGCAGAAAGGAAGGGTATATTATAGTTTCGTTTGTATGGATACTCTTTTCTTTTGCCGGAAGTTTGCCATATATTATCAGCGGGACAATTCCCAATTTTACCAATGCCTTTTTTGAAACTATTTCAGGTTTTACCACGACTGGTTCTTCAATAGTATCTGATATAGAAGCTTTGCCTCACGGGATATTGTTTTGGAGAAGCATAACCCAATGGCTGGGTGGAATGGGAATTATTGTCCTTTCACTTGCAGTACTGCCTGTATTTGGAATTGGCGGCATGCAGCTTTTTATGGCTGAAGTACCCGGGCCTACGCCTTATAAGCTTAGTCCGCGGATAAAACAGACAGCACGTGCATTATGGATAATTTACCTGGGATTTACCATCACAGAAACACTGCTTTTGTGGCTTGGTGGTATGAGCCTGTTCGATGCGGTCTGTCATTCTTTTACAACTATGGCTACAGGTGGTTTTTCAACAAAACAGGCAAGCATAGCACACTGGTCTTCCCCTTTCATCCAATATGTGGTTATTGTTTTTATGTTTTTAGCCGGCACTAACTTTACTCTCCCATATTTGGCATTTAAAGGTAATCTTAAATCTGTTTTTAAAGATGAAGAATTTAGATATTACACTCTTTTTGTGACAGGTTTTTCATTAGTAATATTTGCAGGGTTATTATTTTCAACAGGCAGAGATGGAGAGCAGGCTTTCAGGGATTCTTTGTTTCAGGTGGTTTCAATAATTACCACAACCGGATTTGCCACAGATGATTATCTGAACTGGATACCTATTCTGACAATCCTAATATTTGTATTGTTTTTTTTTGGTGGATCCGCCGGCTCTACCGGTGGTGGAATAAAAATAATGCGTATCGTATTATTACTTAAGAACAGTTATTATGAATTGCGCAGAATGATGCATCCTCAGGCTGTTATACCTGTAAAATTCAACAGGCGCTCAGTCGATGCCAAAATTATCACAAACGTTCTGGCGTTTTTTATTTTTTATTTAATTATATTTTTTGCCAGTGTAGTTCTTTTTACAATTCTGGAACCTGACATGGAATCCTCAATGGGGGCTGTTGCAACCTGTCTTGGAAATATTGGCCCCGGCCTCGGAAATGTAGGACCTGCTGAGAATTTTCTTCATATAGAACCTTTGGGGAAGTGGTTTCTCTCTTTTTTAATGTTGCTGGGACGGTTGGAATTATTTACTGTACTGGTGCTTTTTTCTCCGTCGTTCTGGAAACAATAATGAAATGTTATTCATCCAGGATTCCTTTTCCCTGCCTCACAATCACTGCAATTGCTCCGGTGCAGTCGACAACAGTCGAAGGGGTGAGTTCCCCGTATCCACCATCTATTACTATATCTGCAATATCATTATATTTTTCGTAGATCAATTCAGGATCTGTAGTATATTCAAGAATTTCATCCTCGTCCCGGATTGATGTAGAGAGAATAGGGTTTCCGAGTTCGTATACAATTTCCCGAATAATATTATTATCCGGTATCCGGATACCTACAGTCTTTTTTTTACCTTTGAAATATTTGGGAACATTATTATTGGCATCAAGTATGAAAGTGAAAGGGCCGGGCAAATTTTTCTTCATCAATTTAAATATGCTGTTAGATATTGGTTTTGTGTAATCTGCCAGGTGACTCAAATCACTACAGATAAATGAAAAATTGGCTTTTTCAATTTTTATTCCTTTGAATCGTGCCACTTTTTCTACTGCTTTGGAGTTGGTAATATCACAACCCAGGCCATAAACAGTATCAGTTGGATAAATAATGATACCTCCATTGCGTAATACATCAACAATGGTCCGGATATCACGTGGATTAGGATTTTCATTATAAAGCCGCAACAGCATAGTTTGAAAATTTTGTGGCGTAAAATTATAATTTTACTTTTATTATTAACTAATACAGTTATTATTTATGATAGATTATCAATTAAAAACAACCTCTGACGGTTCCCACACCCTTTATATTCCTCAGATCGATGAACAATATCATTCATTAAACGGAGCCGTGACTGAATCGCTGCATGTGTTTATTGAGAATGGCTACTTGTATAACAGCAGCTTATCTCCAGTTGTTTTGGAGGTGGGGTTTGGTACTGGTTTAAATTGCCTTTTAACAGCTCTTCAGGCAGAAAAGCTAAAAAGGGCAACTACTTATCTGACAATAGATAATAATCTGTTGCCGCCTGAGGTAATAAGCCAGTTAAATTATGACAAAATATTACAGGGCTCCGCAAAGAACATCTTTTCAACTATCCATAAAATTCCCTGGGAAGTGAAGACGCCTGTTTCTGAATATTTTGAATTACATAAAATTAATGCTGATGTGACAAAACCTGGCTGGCAGTTAAAGGAACTCTGTAATATTATTTATTTTGATGCCTTTGGTCCTGACAAGCAGCCGGACATGTGGAAAGAAGAGATTTTCAGAACGTTATTTAAAATGACATTGCCAGAAGGTGTTTTCGTTACATACAGTGCAAAAGGAGAGGTGCGCAGGCGTTTGACAAAAGTGGGTTATACCGTGGAACGCCTTACCGGTCCTCCCGGTAAAAAAGAGATGTTAAGAGGAAGAAAATGGAGAATCAATTAGTTAATTGCCAAAAAATTAAGTTATATTCGCCAACCAAAATAAGAAAATTGTTTAATATTATAATTATGAGAAAAGGTTTTTATTTTTTATCAGCAGTATTGTTTATGATTGCCGGAATGAGTTGTCAACAAAAAAAAGCAGGGAGCAGTATAAAACTGGAAACTGCTGCTGACTCAGCAGGATATGCTATCGGTATATTAGTCGGGAATAACAATAAAGAACAAATTAAAAGTGCACCCGGCGGTGAAGAGATTAATCTTCAGGCTATGGCTGAAGGATTTCGTTTGTCGACTCTTGAAGAAGGAGGGGCAATAACAATGGAGGAAGCTGATCAGATTTTAAGGTCCTACTTTGAACAGGCAGGAGAAAAAGCAGGCCAGGCTAACCTGGAATCAGGGAACGCATTTCTTGAACAGAACAAAGGTCGTAACGGAGTTTCGGTAACCGAAAGCGGATTGCAATATGAGGTTCTAAAGCAGGGTAGTGGCGAGAAACCGGGTGATGCAGACCAGGTCAGGGTCCATTATCACGGAACTTTGATTGACGGCACTGTTTTTGACAGCTCTGTTGATCGTGGTGAACCTGTTGTTTTTGGTGTTAATCAGGTTATTCCGGGGTGGACTGAAGCATTACAGCTTATGCCTGTAGGTTCAAAATGGAAGATTTATCTTCCGGCAAATCTTGCTTATGGAGAACAGGGTGCCGGAAATGATATAGGACCCAATTCTACATTGATATTTGAAGTTGAACTTCTTGAGATAGTGAAATAACCTGTAATTTTTTTTCAAGTGGATCTTTCACGAAGAAAATTTTTTCTGAGTTCCGCTGCGGGAGCAGCAGCGATTGCAAGCATACCTGGCATTGTTTCATCTTGTATTTCAAAGGACGAGAAGAGTGTCGATAAAAAGTATTCTGTTTTTCAGACAGGAAATACAGTGCTTTTCCAGGGTGATTCAATAACCGATGCAGGAAGGGAGAAAGAAAAACAGTTATCTAATAATTCAAGATCATTTGGTTACGGCTATGCTTTTTTAGCTGCCTCCAAATTGCTGAATTCTTTAGCAGATAAAAAGTTAACTATTTATAACAGGGGTATAAGCGGTAACAAGGTCAATCAACTGGCTGACAGATGGCAGGAGGATTGTTTTGATCTTAATCCTGACATTTTAAGTATTTTGATCGGGGTTAATGATTACTGGCATAAACGCAAACATAATTATGAAGGGACGGTAGAGATATATGAGAATGATTATCGTGCTCTTCTTAAAAGAACCAGAGAACGGTTCCCGGGGATTAAATTAATAATTTGCCAGCCATTCTCTGTACTTAATACCTCGGCAGTTGATGAAACCTGGGTTGAACCGATGAAAGAATATCAGGCAGCGGCCAAAAGAATGGCCGATGAGTTTGATGCTGTCTGGGTACCTTTTCAGGAAGTATTTGATGAGGCTGTCAGATATGCACCTGCCGTATACTGGACAGAAGACGGCGTCCATCCTTCAATGGCAGGTGCACAGCTAATGGCTGAAGCCTGGTTGAGGTCAGTAGAATAGAGAGTAAAAGAAAGAGTAAAAATGATGCTTATGAAAGCATCATTTTTACTTGATTATATACATTTTCAGAATTGAAGCCCAGTTTTTCGTCAAGTACTTTGTAAGGAGCTGAAAAACCAAAAGTCTCCATTCCCCAAATACTTCCATTTTCACCAACCAGTCCGGCAAGTGTAACCGGAAGACCTGCAGTAAGTCCAAATCTTGGTATTCCCGCCGGCAGTACACTTTCCTGGTACTCTGCAGACTGATTTCTGAATACTCCTTCCGAAGGAGCTGAAACCACCTGAACTTTAAGATTATCTTTTTCAGACAATAATCCGGCACTTTCAACAAGTGTTGACACTTCAGAACCGCTTGCAACCAAAACGACATCTGGTTTTCCTTCAGGTTTAATTACCACATATGCTCCTTTTTCTGCCTGTAGTGCAGATTCGTATGCATTACCTTTAACGGGCAGGTTAGTTATATTTTGACGTGACAGTATAAGTGCAGTTGGAGTTGAGCTGTTCTCAATCGCCATTTTCCATGCCACCGTTGTCTCCTCAGCATCTGCCGGCCTCATTACCAAAACACTGTTTTTGTTGTTATGGTTTTTTAATTTTTCCATAAGACGAATCTGGGCTTCCTGCTCAACCGGCTGGTGGGTAGGGCCGTCCTCTCCAACGCGGAATGCATCATGTGTCCATACATATTTTACAGGAAGTTCCATAAGGGCTGCAAGACGCACTCCGGGTTTCATGTAATCAGAGAACACGAAGAATGTTCCGCAGACGGGGATCACTCCGCCATGAGCTGCCATCCCGTTAGCTATACATGCCATTGTCAGTTCACAAACACCAGCCTGCAGGAATGAACCACTGAAATCACCTTTTTTGAATGCTCTGGACTTTTTAAGGAAAGAGTCTGTCTTGTCTGAATTTGAGAGATCAGCTGAGGCAACAATAAGGTTTTCAATATTACCGGCCATTGCAGCCAATACATTCCCCGAGGCTCCCCTGGTAGCGATATTTTCTTTTTGCTCTACTTTTGAAAAGTCGAAATCAGGAGCTTCCCCAGAGAAAAACTTATGAAGTTTTTCTGCCAGCTCAGGATTTTTTTTCTCCCATACTTTTTGCTGTTCTTTCTTCGCGGCTGCAGCTTTAATCAGTTCTGATTTTCTTTTTGCATACAATTCCCCGACTTCTTCAAATATTTTGAATGGATCTTCCGGATTTCCACCAAGGTTTTCAATTGTTTTCGAGAAGGAGGCGCCCGCTCCCGAGAGAGGCATGCCGTGAGTTGATGTTTTCCGTTCGAATGAATCCCCGCCATCCGACAGGGCACCTTTTCCCATAACAGTTTTTCCTATGATGAGGGTAGGCCTTTCCGTCTCTGCATTTGCCTTTTTCAGGGCATCTCTTATCTGTTCCGGGTCATTTCCGTTAATTTCCAGTATCTTCCATCCCCAGGCACTATATTTTTTTGCTGTATCCTCCCTTGTCACCTCATGAGTTTCAGTTGAAAGCTGTATATCATTTGAGTCATAGAACATGATCAAATTATGTAATCCCAGGAATCCTGCAAGACGCCCGGCACCCTGTGAAATCTCCTCCTGAATACCGCCATC
>LSQX01109323.1_pt1 | contig 11375 bp, 10 predicted proteins | sample 654561 | NCBI WGS metagenome assembly LSQX01 (sample SAMN04489861, study PRJNA283612) | anaerobic digester metagenome | isolation source: 4 biogas reactors fed with cattle manure at either 37C or 55C with and... | place: Denmark: Kongens Lyngby | collected 2014 | reverse complement strand
TTTTTCTGCGAATTCATCCTTTTGATCGAAGCTTTTTAGAGGTTTATTCCCTAAAATCTAGACTGTAGGAGGTATTGTGTAAATGAAACCAATCCTCAAATGACTCGATATATATACCTTATCGTTTACAGTCAGTATTTGTTTTGCGGTGTGGCTTGGTACAACATTCATGTTAGAAGCGGTTTTCGTCTTTGGAGCCATCAGCGCCATCTGCTCTCATCTCAATACCGGATCGCCATATAAAAAAAGACATTGTATTTCTATTTGTGTTGCCCAGAAATTGAAAAAAGTTTCGTTTCACATGTTTTGAGAGAAATTACTGGTAGTACTTTTATGCTTTTAGAGAGTTCTTAGGAAAAGAAAACCAGCCATTCTGCTTATAGCAACTTTTCAGGTCATACTTGATACATTATCTTGCATCATGAGTGAATGAAATGCTATAATTTTTTTGTACGTATTATGTTCTACTAAAAGCAGAAATTAGGGTGGGAGAATGAAAAATGCATATAAGCCGAAGAAACACCGCTTTTTTCCGCAAACAATAAAAAAGAGACTCGTATTATTTCTGTTTTGCAGTATGATACTGCCTACCCTGGTTATAGCAATTCTTATGCTTTATCAAATGAGGTCACTCTACCATGATAAGGTTGATACAGCTATACAGCAAGATCTTTCGCAGACCGTCAGCGGAATTTCATCTCTTATGGAAAATATGCAAAGTATGTCACAGCAGCTCATCTCAGACGGAACCATAGGGCAGAATCTTTATTCCTATTTTGAACCTGAAATGGCAGTACAAAAATTACAATTACTAAAATACCTTAACACGCAAATTGCTATTTATGAATCATCTAACCCTAACATAGCCAATATCACATACTTTTATGTAGAAGACTCTGACTTACCTGATAAGATCAATCAGTCGGCACTTACCATGAGAAAAATGCCGGATGAGAGCATGCTTTTATCTCATCAAAACGAGATGATTTATTATGGACCACATGAAACCTATTCTTTCGTATCGGATTATCCGGTTATTTCACTCGTTCGGCAATTTGAGGGTAAAGGCAACCTGAATAATATCTATATCTATATTGAGTCAGGATATCGAAGACTGGAAAAATTACTTCCACAGTCGGTAAAAACAATGGATGCAATATTCTTAGTTGTTTCAGGTTCCAACCGTGTCATATATAGCAGTAACGAAGGAATTGTCAGGCCAGGGATCTTTATGGCAACTGAAGAGGATGATTTCAAGACGGAATCCGGTGATAAATATGTTTCGTTTTCACAGTTATCAGAGAAAGACTGGAGCGTGCGATTACTCATACCAAATAAAAAATATTATGATCATATTTATACGTTGATGATAAACTATGCAATTATTGCGATGATTGCTATAGCATTTTTCATATTTGTGGAATATACCATGTGGAAGTCCATTTACAGACCATTTAAAACGTTTGACAATAATCTGAAGAAGATAATAAATGATGAAAACGTTCAGCTTCAGGTTCGCCATATGAATGTTGAAGAATTCGAAGAGAGCTTTAATTATTTTAATAAGTTAAAAAAACGTATTATAGAATTGCTCGACAAGGTACAAAAAGAGGAAACCAAAAGAACAGAGCTGCAGATAAAACAGCTTCTTTCAAAAATAAATCCGCATTTTATCTGTAATACATTAGATACTCTAAAATGGTATGCAAATGAAAAACAGGAACATGAGATTTCTGAGTTCGTATCTGCTTTAAACAAACTGTTGCTTTATAATCTGGAAAGGACTCCAGAAACTACGTTGAAAAGTGAAATTGCAGCAGTCAGCGATTATGTGGCATTACAGCAGTGGAAATATGATATTGATTTTATGATCGAGCAGGAAGATTTACCACCCTTTATGCTTTGTGCATAGATGCCTCGATTTGTGTTGCAGCCCCTTGTAGAAAACGCTATATTGCATAGCGGGAATACTAGCTGCAAAATTAGATTAGTGCTTTCCTTACATGAAGACGGCAGGATCGCGATTTCGGTCAAAAACTTCGGAAATCCATTTGATATCGAAAAAATGGAGGAAATTCTTTCTTCTGCAATAGATATCTCCAAAAACGGAATTGGGCTGCAGTATGTAACAAAAATGTCCAGTAATCAATTCGGAGATCAATTTTCATTCAATTTAGAAAATTCTATACAGGAAGGAAACAGCGTAACTATGCTGATCCCATTTATACATGTAATAGGGGGTGATGGATATGATTCGTGTATTCGTAGTTGATGATGAACGATTGGTCCGCAGAGGCATAATTTCTACAATCGACTGGGAAAGATACGATATGAGCGTAATAGGAGAAGCTGATAATGGCGAAAATGCGCTGGCTTTTTTGGAAGCGCAAACGGTAGATTTATTATTTACAGATTTAACGATGCCCGGGCTTTCTGGTTTTGATTTTCTTGAGACAGTAAGAATAAAATATCCCAATTTACCAATTGTCGTATTAACCATGCATCAGGATTTTGAGTTCTGTCAGATGGCATTCAGGCTGGGAGTTCTGGATTATATTACAAAAGCACAATTAGAAGCTGATAATCTTGATGCAGTAATGCGGAATATATCATTAAAATATGAAAAAGTTACTCAAGGAAAGGGTTCTGTAAATACGTTATACTCTTCAGAATCTGTATTTCTGCTATGGGGATCTGAGATCGAACTGCTTAATGAGAAAGAAAAATTGTCGGATAGTTCAATAGCCAGCAAGCTTATTTCAGAAAACCTCTTATTGATCGAAACTGCGGAAAATAATTATGACAGGGCGCTTTTGAAAAATAAGAATAATTTATTTATCGAAGTTAGTCTTTCACATCATATTCCATTGCCGGAACTGGAGCAGCAATTACTGCGTCTGATACCAGCCGGTTTATTCTCAAAGTACTGCAAGGGCCAAACAGCATACAAGTTCGATTTAGACGGACTGATACATTTTTATGATACTGAGTTAGTCGATAAAAGCAAAGTGCAGGAGGATTTTTGTAATGCAGAGGTATTAAAAGATTCTGATTTATTCCGCCAAACAATTACAAACTTTTTAAAGCTGCGTTTTATAGGCGAAGTTGCCATTGTTTTTTTCTATAATGTCAATCTGCATTGGACTGCTTATACAGGAAGATTAGTGCGTAATTATTTCAATGAAGTCAAGGATTTCCACTGGTGGTACCAATGGCATGAATGGCTTCAGCAAATAAGAGGATCGGTATGCGAAAAGCTTGGTGCTAAAAAAGATGATTCCCAGGACAGGAAATGCATTGAAGAAGCGTTAAGCTATATACATAAAAACTATAACAGCGATCTTACAGCAGATTTCATTATGACAAGGATCGGCATGTGCAGGACTAACTTTTTTAAAACATTCAAAGAAGTAACAGGAAAAACCTTTGTTTCGTATTTAAACGCTCTAAGGATAGAAGCAGCCAAACGCTACCTGGTGGAATCAGATAAACCGGTTTATTGGATATCAGAGTATGTCGGTTTTAGAAGCGAACGATATTTCAGGCAGGTTTTTGAAGCTGTGACAGGTGAACTGCCTTTAAAATTTCGCAAAAAGTATTCTAAAAGTTCATGAAAAAGGGAACTTTTGTACAAAAAAAAAGATAGAAAGTTTAAAAACAGGAGAAAAAGTACTGCTTGTATCAAAAATTATATACGATATCTCCTGTTTTTTGTACATATCCTACTTAAATCAGTATAAAAAGGAAGATAAAATTTAGACAAAACTACTGAACTTAATTGCTCAGTAAAAAAAATTAAGGAGGATATATTCTATGAAAAAAGTATTGGCTATGATGCTGGCTGCCTTTATTCTTATGACTGCGTTGTCAAGCTGCGGCAGCAAAACTCAGGAATCTTCAAATACGCCTGCAAGTACACCTTCGAATTCACAAAACAGTACAGATACAGCACCCGAAGCTGTTAAAACGGCTGATGAATTGCTTAGAGAACGTTATGAAGAACCTGTAAAGCTAAATTTTGTCTTAGGTTACATGGATGCGGAAGTCCATGAAGACTTTACTCCTGAAAACCAAACTGCTGTTAAGAAACTAAAAGAGGACTTGAATATTGAGATTACATACAGTTGGATCGTAAATAATGACCAGTATCCTGAAAAATTTGGTGCAGAGCTTGCTGCCGGTAATCTACCGGATATGTTTTTTGTCTCTCAGACTGAGTTTGAAGACTTATACGAACAAGGTGCTTTTGCAGATTTGACTCAGGCTTATGAGCTGTACCATAACACTGACATAGATGATGTTGTGAACTTTGATGGAAGAATGCTCGAATCTGGGAAGCGTGGCGGAAAGCTTTATGGGATACCCTGGAGCGGAGGCGCTGGCGGGAACATATTCCAGACATATTATAACCTGACTCAATTAGAGAAAGTAGGTATTACATCAGAAGATCAGCTTCCCAAAACTATAGATGAGCTGGAAGCCCTTTGCGTAGCATTACAAGGTGTTGATTTTGATGGAGACGGAAAAACAGGCGGTCCCGTTATGGCTGCCAGCACAGGTATTTTCGATGCGGGCTTTGGCGATCTAACTCCTATCTTTACTGCATACGGCGCATATAATACCGGATGGTGCGATGATGGTACAGGCACATTAGTATATGCAGGGATCGAACCTATATTGAAAGAGCCGCTTCAGAAGCTGAATGATTGGTACAATAAAGGCTTCTTTGCTAAAGACTTTGCCGCATATGATGTCTGGGCTCCAAACTCCCCTGTCGTAGCTGATATAATTGCCGGAAAATATCCGATTGTAAATGGACAGTGGTGGATCGCCAACTTGCCGCTAAATCAGAACAAAGACGCGAATCCTGATTCCAACTGGGTCATAGGACCATACCTTTCTAAGGATGGAAATAGGCCAACGATCATGCAAAGCCGTTTTGTTGCCGGCAACTTCACTGTTGTCAGCAAAGACTGCAAAAATCCTGAAGCGCTTTTCAAAATGATGCAATGGTGCATTGATTATGAAGCAAAAATAAATAACCCGGAATATAAGAAAACTATGAGCGAGGAAGAGAAAAAAGAAGCTGCTCAATATGTTCAGACATGGCTCCCATTCCGTATTTTTGCCGGAAATTCGCTTAGGGATAACATGTTTTTTATCAACAATCTGATCGCAGAAGGCAAAACTGAATTCCCTGCTGAGTCGGCTCCTAAGAATAGCGAATTTTGGCCTGCATGGGATGCATATCTTAGATATAAGGAAAACCCAAATGATGGCACAGCATGGGGCTTATACTTCAGCCGTTTAGCTCCAAACGGCGGTCTGGCAAAGCATACTGAAGTTTTGGAAACATATCCGACCCGGTATAATGAAGTTTATGTCACAACTCCGACTATGGTCAAAAAGCTTGGTGAGCTTACAAAATATCGTGACAGCACATTTTTGAGCATGGTTATCGGAGAAATACCGGTAAGTGATTTTGACAAATATGTTTCTGAATGGAAGGCCCAGGGCGGCGATGAAATAACGAGAGAATTGAACGAATGGTATAAGAATCATAACAAATAATTGAATAAATAAGGATAGAAGAAGCCTTATATAAGACTTCTTCTGTCCTTTAATAAAAGGGGTAAAATGTATTGAAACAGCGAAGGATGTTTTATAATACAAAATCGTTACACATAATGTTGATGCCGGCTGTGATTTTCGTTCTGTTATTTAGCTATGTACCTATATTCGGCATAATAATGGCTTTTCAGGAATACAAGCCTTTACTTGGTTTTACCGGTTCTGAATTTGTAGGATTTGAGCAATTCCGGTATATTTTTTCTCTTCAAAGCTTTAGGATAGCTTTCAGGAATACCTTTATTATTGCATTTAGTAAGATCGTTCTTAATATTATTGTTCCGTTGACTTTATCATTGCTGTTGAATGAAATAACACGTTCGTGGTTCAAACGCACAGTTCAAACCATTATTTTCATACCTTTTTTCTTTTCATGGGCAATTTTGGCGGGAATGGTCATGGAAGTATTTTCATACACGGGTGTGATCAATAAAACTATTGAAGTCTTGGGTGGTGAAGCGATCCCATTTTTGATCAGTAACGACTACTTTCGTACCATACTGGTTTCATCTGATGTTTGGAAGGGAATGGGCTATAATACGGTTTTGTTTTTATCCGCTATCACCAACATTGATCCGACCCTTTATGAAGCAGCTCAGGTTGACGGTGCATCCAAATGGAAGCAGCTGACAAAAATAACTATACCCGGCATCTTCACTATGATCGTGCTGTTAACGATCTTAGGATTAGGCAATATATTGAATGCAGGATTCGAACAAATACTCATTATGTATAATCCTACTGTTGAACGAACAGTAGACATACTGGATACTCTCGTTTATCGTCTGGGAGTTGCAGGCAGGCAATATTCGGCTGCTGCAGCAATGGGACTTTTCAAATCAATAGTTTCTATGGTTTTTGTAGGCGGAAGCTATTGGTTAGCTTATAAAACTACTGATTATCGTGTATTTTAGGAGGTGAGTGTATGAAAGTTAAGAAATCTATCCCATATCGCATATTTTCTGTATTTAATTGGTTGATTCTTGGTACAGTTACACTCTCCTGCGTATTTCCGATAATACATATTCTTGCAATATCCTTAAGTGACAGTACCAGTGCCGCGGCTGGCTATGTATCGTTTTTACCGGTAGACTTTTCGCTTGAAGCCTATCAGTACCTTTTAGTAAAGAAGGATTTCATCAACTCTGTTTCGATAACCTTTACCCGCGTTGTTGCAGGTTCGGTCATCAACATGATTATAATCGTTTTGACAGCTTATCCTTTATCGAAAACCACGGCAGAATTCCCGTCACGTAACCGATATATGATATTTTTTGCGATCACAATGTTCCTCAGCGGGGGATTAATACCTACATATATAATAATAAAAAATTACGGATTGATTAATAATTTTTGGGTATTGATTCTTCCTGGTGCAGTAAACGTATGGAATGTCATTATAATGATGAATTTTATCCGCGGATTGCCCAAGTCGGTTGGAGAAGCTGCATTTATTGATGGTGCAAGCCATTGGCAAACTTTATTTTTTGTTATATTGCCAATGTCATTGCCTGCATTAGCATCTCTGCTTTTATTTACAATGATTGGGCATTGGAATACATGGTTTGACGGGATGTTCTACATGAATACTCCTGAAAAATACCCTATGGCAACCTATTTAGCTACGCAAATCATAAGTAATAACAAGCAATTTCAAAACATGACACCTGAGATGCTGAAAGCATTGAACGCACTGTCTGAGACTACGGTGCGATCTGCGCAGTTGTTTATTTCTATCGTCCCTATCTTGCTTGTTTATCCGTTGTTACAGCGCTTTTTCATAAAAGGAATTGTTGTTGGAAGCGTAAAGGAATAGGAACTTTATAATTATACAGCAGTAACTATATGAAACACGACTCTTTAAAATAACAATATATAAAAAATGGAGTGAAAAGACTTTAACAGATATGTGGTTTAAGACATGTCTTGGTTTCATGCAACGCAATACTATACTGAAAAATGGGGTTATATGAACGATAGAACGCTGTTATGCTATGATATTAAAAAATTTAATTTTAAAGGTTTGAATGTGTATGTGCTTGACGGGGGGATGAGTGCCGAAGCTTCAGTGTAAAAAATGCTTTACTTCAAAATGGGATATTACAGTCCCAGATTATTGAAAATAATTATACAAAGAACGAAATTCACCGATGGAATGGAAGCTCCTGTTGAAAAAATAGCACAGGATATAGTACAAAGGAATATTCAGCAGGATATCAAACGCAAGTATTCTTTGTTAATGCCATTATCAATTGATGATCTAAAAGATGTGGCAGCTCAATGTGGAAAAATACGTATTGATGATTTTGCAATGGGAGGAAAATCTATATGAAAAAGATTTCTTTAGCACTAATAGGTGCAGGTGACAGAGGAATGACCGCCTATGCACCTTATGCACTGAATAAACCCCACGAAGTGGAATTTGTTGCTGTGGCTGAACCGGATGAGCAAAGAAGGGAAAGCTTCAGGCAACAACATGGCATAAGTGAGGAGTACTGTTTCACGGACTATAAAGACTTACTTAATAAACCCAAACTTGCTGATGCTATCCTTATATGTACTCAGGACAGAATGCATGTTGAGCCGGCAATGAAGGCATTGGAAAAAGGTTATCATGTTATGCTTGAGAAACCTATGTCTATTGATCCTGTTGAGTGTTTTCAATTGGGCGAATGTGCCGAAAGATATGGCAGAATATTAATGATTTGCCATGTATTAAGATACACACCGTTCTTTTCAACAATTAAAGAGCTATTGGATAAAGGAAATATTGGTAGGCTGATTTCGATTCAGCATAATGAAAACGTGGGTTATTGGCATCAGGCCCACAGCTATGTCAGAGGGAACTGGCGAAAATCCGAAGAGGGTAGTCCGATGATTCTTGCAAAATCATGCCATGATTTGGATATTATTTTATGGCTTGCCGGTTCTGACTGTAAAAGGCTCTCTTCCTTTGGAACTCTTACCCATTTCAAGGCTGAAAATGCTCCTGAAGGAGCGCCAAAAATGTGCCTTCAGGGATGCCCGGCAGAAAGTGAATGTCCTTATTATGCACCCAAAATATATATGACAAAGAACACAGGCTGGCCTGTCTCTGTTATTACCAGTGACTTGAGTGCTGAGGGAAGGCTGAAGGCATTGCGTGAAGGGCCTTATGGAAGATGTGTATACCATTGTGACAATGATGTTGTAGATCACCAGGTTGTCAATATGGAATTTGAGAATGAAGTTACCGCTGTATTTACCATGTGTGCATTTACAAATGAAATGGGCAGAACTATAAAGCTCATGGGCACTGAAGGTGAAATAAGAGGGCATATGGAAAAGAATCAAATCGAATTAATAGAGTTTGGTACATCTAAGAAGACAACAATTGACCTGAATATCGGCGTTGATATTCATGGGCATGGTGGTGGTGATGAAATACTTTTTAGAGATTTTATTAATTCAGTACGAGAGGGAAGAACGAATGCTCTAACATCTGCTAAGAATTCAGTTCAAAGCCACATGATGGCATTTGCTTCGGAAAGGTCTCGAATAGAAGGTACAGTAATAAATTTTAATGAGTATGTTCAGCAAATTAAGTTATACACCAATAAGAAAGATGTTTAAGCCTGTTTTAACCGAGCAACTTGCGTGTTGCTATGCATTAGGGGAAATAGCGATGATAAAAAGATCCAATTAATTTATAAAAAAGAGGTGTATAAAGTGTCTTCATTTAATGGTCTGGGAATGGGGTTGGGTAATATTTCTAAATTGTCAAATGCAGTTACCCGATCAATCAGTGCTGAAAACTTTAAAGGAGAAAAGGGCTGCGGAGGGATGGCCCTTGAGGGAACTGGCGCAAATGGTGCGCGAGATCTCGGTCGTGGCTGGAAGGTATCGCCTAGCATTTGCATAAAAGGCGGAGAAACATTTACTTTGGCTGATATAGACTCATCAGGCATAATTCAGCATATATGGATGACTTGTCATCCTAATTCCTGGAGATATATGATTTTACGCATGTATTGGGATGATGAGCCAAATCCTTCTGTTGAAGTTCCAGTCGGGGATTTTTTCTGTAATGGCTGGTGTGAGCAAAGCAATGTTAATTCATTGCCAATAGCGGTTAATCCTGCAGGTGGCATGAATAGCTACTGGGAAATGCCGTTTAGGAAGTGTGCAAAGGTTACGATGGAGAATATTTCGTCGGATGATGTAATTCTATATTATCAAATTGACTATTCGCTTACAGACATTCCGAATGATTTGGCATATTTCCATGCAAGCTGGAGAAGAAAAAATCCGCTTAAGTATAAAGAGGTCTATACAATTATAGACAATATTGGGGGAAAAGGGCACTACGTAGGAACATATCTGGCTTATCAGCCTAATATTAATGGTTGGTGGGGTGAAGGAGAAATCAAGTTCTACATGGACGGTGACAAAGATTTTCCAACTATATGCGGAACGGGGACAGAAGATTACTTTGGCGGTGCGTGGAACTGGGAACAGCCGAAAGGCCAATATTGTACATACTCTACGGCATTTCTCGGCATGCACCAATTAATTAAGCCGGATGGTTTATATAGAAGCCAGCAGCGATTTGGTATGTACAGGTGGCACATAATGGATCCAATCAGATTTGAAAGTGATTTAACTGTGACGATCCAGGCCTTGGGTTGGCGTGCTGATTGGAGGTATTTACCGCTCAAAGCCGATATTTCTTCAGTCGCTTATTGGTACCAAGTTGAACCTCATACCGTTTTTAACGCACTTCCAGGGAAGGATGAGCTTGAAGTTATATAGTAATTATCCCCTTATATCATATTGAGAAGCTCAAGTAGCATTAAAGTAGTCTTTCATTATTTTATAAATTAATTACTCAACTGTCGCAGGAACATAACATAAGTTTCTCCTTGATATAGGTGGGTAAGCAGGACATAAAGTAGTCAATAAGCTCGCTTACTTGCTCTTTTGAGAGATATAGTTTTTCCTGTAAAGTATGATTAAATGTGTCTATTACAATCTGCATTGCTTCAAGAAATTTTATGTCTTGAAGTTCATCACAGCAATAGTAGAATAGCGGGCCGAAAGTCCGTAAATCCTTGTTGTTACGGTTTTCAACCGATAGCATAATGTACCTTGAAAAAACAATAGTTGTATGGGCAACCATCATATCATAAGACCGGCCTTGAAACTCTTTTGCCAGACTAAGATATGTTTTGCACATTTTGAAGAAGACTTCTACATTCCATCTTTTGCCATATATACGTATAATCTCCTCTTCGTCAAGTGTGCTGTCGGTGGATATAAGTGCCAGCCATTTTTTACGGTTTGTTCTGTCACGAACGTATACTATTTTGGCGGGAATGCATTCACCTTTGTTATTGAAAACTTCTACCAGTACCGATGCCAAATACTTGGAATGTCCACGCCTCTTGCGGATACTTTGATAAATCTGCTTTATATCCATTGCCTTGCCATTGAACATAAAGTGTTCCCTCTTGGTTTTTTTCATCATAGCGATGATGTTCAACCCCAACTTTGATACACTCAATAAAGTTGCAGTATGGCAAAACCAGCTGTCAAAAAGAAGGTAAGAGGCTTTTACCCCTGCATCAATGGTTTCTTTTAGCATCTTCAACATGACTCAGGAGATTTTTTAGTAGCATCCATCCGGCGTTTATGTCCTGCGGTCCTTTTATCAATGCTTTCATTCATTTGGCTTAAACGCTTTTAAGGTATATAATGTGGATCCGCTC
>LSQX01288942.1_pt1 | contig 11376 bp, 10 predicted proteins | sample 654561 | NCBI WGS metagenome assembly LSQX01 (sample SAMN04489861, study PRJNA283612) | anaerobic digester metagenome | isolation source: 4 biogas reactors fed with cattle manure at either 37C or 55C with and... | place: Denmark: Kongens Lyngby | collected 2014 | reverse complement strand
GTGTCCAGCGCTTAACAATTCGGAGCTGATAGTACCAAATTCCTTCGAATCACAGGTCAAATGTTTTTTCGATATCACAATAGTCAAGTTTACTTCGAAAACAAAGCTTCAACAAATAATCGACAAGCGCCCGTTAAGTATTTGTCTTTGCTGTCATTGAATTATTAAAGTAAGAGGTTACCAAACAAAAAACTGACAACCTCGCTTTTTTAAGAATTTTTAGATATTACTTGCCAATCATTGGTAGGTAAATGTTGTACCCATGTTTGAATAAAAGCGCAGGGTCTCCAAAAAGCGTAAAGGTATCTATCTGATCTAAATAATTTCCAGATGCCCATAGCGTTAGCTTGGCAGCCTGGGTAGCTTGTCCAATCCTCTTCACTTCGTCAGAAAATGCGGCTTTTACAAATCCCTGGTTAAGAATATTATGTCCAAACGATAAACTAGCACCAGTTGAAGACCAGGAAGCCACTGCGCCTTTTGATTCTGCTTTAGTGATCACTTCAGCAAGGGACTCCTGAGCCGATCCAAGTTGGCTTGGGTGATGGAAGAACCCTTCGTAGCAGGTCATACCCAATACAATGGGGTACATTCCTTGATTGCTAAGTGAGTTAATATTTGATGTTTCGAGCAAGCTACCACTTAAATTCGAATTTGCATCCCAACCAGCCCATTGACCGTAGGTAGCATGTCCCAGGTAATTTACAATGTATTGCCCGGAGTTTATCCCCGTTAGTATAGCGTCATTTGCAACTTCAATTGTTGTATGGGTCACGCCCAGGTATACTCTTTCATTCGTCATATACTCAGGTATGCAGCAATTCTTTAATACCTCTGAATCACCAGGAAAACTACCACCGGCTTCCATATTATCTGCAACCAGGAGCACACGGCGTTGCCAATCCTGACTAAGAGGCAGTTCCTCGTATTCAATGATCTTATTGATCATTGCAGCTGCCTCAAGCGGTGTGTTAACTGCCAGGCGGCCAATCATCATATCTGGCAATGTATCTTCACCAATCAAGGTTACATAGCGATTATCCGTAGCGGTTTCACCGATACCGGGATCTGCCATGGTAAGTAATGGCGGTATAAAGCTTGATCGGCCATACCCCAGGTAGTTTTTTGGGTCGTAGTGTCCATCACCCACCAGTAAGACAAAGGAAGGCGCAGGATCGTCCCAATTTGCATAAGTGAAGGCTAAAAAGCTTTTAATTGCCAACGGATCGATAATGCCATAGCTAAATTGATCAAAAATATCCTGCAAATCCACCAAAATTGTTCTTAGACCCTGGCTTGCTCGGAAAGTAGCCAAATCTTCGGCCTGCTCTAAAAAATCGGCATGCGTGATGATGATATGGTCCGCGCCATTTCCATTATCGTGTAGGGCTGAGGTTGTGTCACGCACAACTTCGAGAGGTGTCAGAAGATTGGATGCAGTTGTAGCCCAGTAAGAATTTGGCTCAATGATATTATCGTCAAAGCTCACAGTATAGGTAGTGATCGCGTCAAGATCCTGGGAGGTCTCTTGGGCTGGTGCACCTTCGGTTTCGCCAGAAAATAACGACGAAGGTAAGTCCTGGATTATTGACTCAGTCAACGTAAACCCTTCAAGAGATATTACTGTATTTGGATTGCTACTATCAAACAGCATAATATCATCTGTAGAAAAACCAGTGACCTGAAACTGCCAGGTGCCTGGTTGTTCATAATCGAATAACAACTGATCATCTACTGCTTCATATCCTTTGGTGTTGTCGATTTCAAACCAGTCAACATAAAAGGTGTCATATTCTCCCTCAACAAGGCAGGCTATCTCAAGTGTGTTTTCTCCATTCCTGAGAACACCAGCTGGGATCGGAACATCCACAATCTCCCATGTTCTTCCTTCCCAATCCACATCCACAAGCTGTACGTCATTCAGTGAAATGATTGCATGGTGGTCCGGGTTTTCGGCGGGTACATCGTTGGAACCTAACAAAGCAAGCCGAAGTTGTCCAGTTTCAGATCCCATCACCGAATCAATCGAAAAAATTAATTCCTTGATAGGATTTAAATCATTGGCATACGTCCAAACAAAGCGTTCAAAGTCGTCTGAACCAGGCATTAATCCCAAGTACCCTTTATTTTCTTCCGTGTGCACACTACTGTCGAAGGATAAAGCAAGGTTTTCATTGGTTGGGTCGGGCATCACAGTGCGGGTACCCATTCGCAGTCCTTCACCTTGACCGTAAGTCAGCCAGTATACATTTTCTTTTGTGTATTTGCTGTTGTAAGCTTGAGCATAAAAGATGATGGTGTCTGTTGAATCAAGAAAGCCGTTGCTATTGTCGTCAATAACCTTGATAGCGATTTCCTCTCCTTGATTAAACATTTTGATGGATGACAGACTTATATCTGGCAGTGGAAATTCTGGATCCAGCAGCATATCATAAGTCAGGGCGTAAAATCCTCCCTGTTCCACGGTTACCCGCCAACTGGGATCAGGCGGAACCCAAGCTAATCCAGCCGCACTTAATTCCATAGGCTCAATTTCGGTTTGTATGGTCATTGGTTCAGCCAATCGCCAGTGCTTGGCTTGTTGATAATTAAGCAAGCTTTCTTCAAGAAGAATCTCAAAGGGTTCAGCCTCCGGGAAAATTGCCCTTGCTTGCGATTCAAAATCACCTTTAAACAGGATTTGGATACGCATACTTTCGTACACTGTCACCTGGTTGTGGGTTGGATGGTACTGAAAGGGATAGATAGACAAACCAACAACACGCTGCTGACGCAGCAAACCATCATTTGAAATTTCAGCCAAAAGATTTGGGTATTCTACTGGAGATTGATATATTAATGGATCCGGTTCAAAAAGCGTTTCGGTCTGCAGGGAAGAAAGTGGGTCCGCGAGGGTCTCCCCCGTTAAAGCGTAGGAATAATGTTGTGCAGCAGTTGGTAAAATGGGTTCAGATAGAGTAAAGACATGTTTTGATCCCGGTTCTACTTTAATTTCCAGCTCAACATCATCAGGAACGCCAAACAATTGGCTGAGAAATGGCAAGCTGGGGGCGCCCGGGCTAGCTGTTGAAGGCCAACCCGGCAAGGTCATCTCTACATAATCAGTCTCAAGGTTCCTTACCGGTTGCAGTTGAAGTTGCTCCCATGGCACCTGGATCTCAAAAGAAAACCCTTGATCAGTTGTGACCAAATTTTGGAAAATATCCTTTTCCAAAGCTTGTGCATCCACAGTTGATGGAGCGCTGGATACCAAGAAACTCAGAATAATCAATATCGATAACGGTAGTCTTGTCTTAAGCATAATGGAACCTCAATTTAAATAATCAGGAAAAGATTTGGCTGCCAATGTCACTGCCAAGCTGGTACTTCAAACTATGAACCGGCAGATTTTGGGATAACATCAAAAAGCGGTCAAGAATCCTCTCAACAGCATCAGGTCGATAGTATGGAACAAAGGCCGTTGTCATTAACTTCACAACACTTTCTGGGGCATTGATATCTCGCACTCCATCTTGCCCTTCCCTGGTCGGGAAAAACAATCTTTCTAAAGGAACACCCATCGGTGAACATAGTTTCGGGTTTTCATGCCAGGGCGTCCCAAATACCCAAAACCTTCCTTCAATCAACCGTAAGACAACCTGGTCTTCTCCCAAAACAACGTTGGCTGGATCTGATGCGAGTTGATTCACAAGCGTTGATTTGCCAACACGTGAATTGCCCGAAAAAATATAACCTTTGTTGTTCCTGGCTATGCCAGAGGCGTGTAAAATGACATCATCATAATTTGCCAGCCAATTAGAAAAAAGGACAATTTCGAGGTCTTGAGGGATAGGGTGACTCGGTTTAGTAAGATCGTTATGAAATTTCCCATAAACAACGCCTGATTCAAAATCCTTCTCTACAACTACCTCCCGCAGTATTGGTTGTTGAGGATTAATAAAAACATAATGGTCCTCCTCGTCTTCCCAAAGTTCCCAAATCTCAGTAGCAAAGATGCGCCTTTTCCACGTTGTTTGCTTGTCGATTTCAGTATTTCTAAGTTGTAGCTTTAAAAAATGCGAAAATGCCGGTAAATCTGCTAAACCGGCATTGTTTAAATGTATGAAATCTGCGTGAGAGGGTGTTATCTTGATATCAAATTGAATTGTATTAGATTTGTATTCAAGATTCAACCTGGCAACTTGCAAGACATTCTGTTTTGTTTTTAAGTTAGCGCCTTCCTCCATTGTAAATCATATCCGATAATCACTTGAATGTGTTATTTCCTGGCTATCATATCCCAGGTCCATACCAGCATCCATCTGGCACAGTTAAACATGTATCACCTAAAGTTTTTGGTGTGTTTGACGGGCTTGAATGACACGTCCCCAATACCGCGTTCTTTACGACAAGACTTATCTTTTGAACCTCTGGGGCTTGATATGTCTTTTTTCTGATTTCTTTCATTACATCCCTCCAACTTTCGATTAATTATACAATAATTCTTTTAATAATTAAAGCTCTTTTTTTTGCAAATTCACATATGTGCGGCACCGGTGTTTCAAAATCATCAAAAACAGCAAGTGACCAACCTGGACACTGAGAGCAAAGCGCATTGATTGTGCAAGTCTCGCATTCTGTATGCTTTTCCCTTTTCCAGGTATGGATCAATCCAAGCATTTCCCACGCCCTTTTAAATCCGACCTCAAGCAAGTCATAAGAAGGTCTTCGTACCATCATACACGGGCTCACCTTGCCACCGGAATTGATGTGAAAGGACCGGTAGGCGGCGCCGCATGTAAACACCCTATTTGCGCGCAAGTAAATACCTTGAAACTGCTTATCGACATCTAACCATGCATCACGCCTCTGTAGATCCTGGCTGTCCAAGGCCAGGGCGGCTTCATCAGGGATCTGGTACTTTAACGGTGTAAGGTCCCCATCAAGACGCGGCCAAAGCGTATAATCATAGCGATATTTCAAACCAAGGTTTTCCGTTAATGCTTGCATTGCATGTAGTTCGTGGAAGTTGAGGGTCAGTAGAACTGATTTCAGACTGACAGGAATATGACGTTCCATCGCTAATTCAATCCCTCTCAGGCAGCGCTTGAAAGAGCCCGGAACACCAGTAACTTGTTCATATGTCTCCTGTGTGGCGCCATATAGTGAAACCTCGAGGGAATGCAGGTTATATTCTGCCAAGATATCAGCAATTTCAGGTGAGATCATGGTGGCATTGCTGAAGAGTGAAACCAGCATACCGCGCTGACGGGCATGTTTAAATATTTCTATGAAATCTGGATGCAGTAGTGGTTCACCACCAGTTAGCAGTAAGAATAAACACCCTTCCTCTGCAATCTGATCGATAATTGATTTCCACTGCTCTAAGCCCAACTCATTACTTTTCGCACAAAGATCACCTGCATCTTTGCGGATATAACAATGCACGCAGGAAAGATTACAGCGTTCGGTTAATTCAATCGAACCGCTGATAGGTAAGCGTCCGCCTTCCAGGGGTATTAACAGCCTGTCTGCCCATTCATCCAAGCTCAGGTCAAGTTCAAAGGAGCAGTTCATTCATCACCCAGCATGATTGCGCCGATTTCTTCCAAAGACCCCAAAAACGATGCTAAATCTTTCTCTATTGTTTCGGGTTTCTCGTCAAATTCAGAAAATACAGCCGCTTTAAGTTCAGTCAGTGTTTTTGCATCAACAAGTTGATCCCATACAAATGCGCCGACCTCGTTAAGCGAAAATATCGCATCCATATCCGCCACGTTTTGCTTTAATGGCACAAGGATAGCCTCATCCACGACTTTCCGAAAAATAAAGTTAGGGTTACGCACGTAGCGAACAAGACCTTCAGACATCATCAACCCTCACAAGCCTCATTGTATTGCCCTGAACAAGCCCAGTCCATAGTCCGAGAGCTGGGCTTTTACAGGAATCAACCCGATTTATTTTTTTCCTACCACAGGGCCATGAAGCGTAGTTACCCCATTGGCGTCCACATCTTCCAGCCAGTATTGGTAGAAAATGCCTTCCTCAACTGTGAGGTCTTCAAAAGTATAGGCTGAACCTTCCAGGCTGCCAGGCATCAGCATGGTGGGGATTAGGGTCTCATTCAGTTTGACCCGGGTGCCATCAGCGCTCTCGGCTCGGTAGATGTTGAAACCGAGGTTGTCAACTTCATTGGCGGTCTGCCAGGCAAGCGTGATGCCAGCCTCAGTCCCTTCAGCGGAGAAGGAAATCAGATCAACCGCCGTGATAACCTCGTCGGTAACCACAGCGTAGAGGCAAGAACAATTATCAGTATTTTCCTCAGTGATATATGTTGCCAAGGCTTTATCAGCATCCCATTCTGGGCAGCTACCATCTTCTTCTTGCATCATAAAACCTTTAATGGAGATCGTAAACGCTTGTGTCACACCGCCCGTGTAGGTACAGGTAAACTTTTGGTCATCAGGTAACTGGGAAATATACACAGCATCTGGACAAATAGAAGTTCCTGGATATTCACATGTCCCTGCAGTATTGGACGTTTCATGCAACCCAAAGACGTAGTCAAAATTCATTACAGCGGGTGATGGGGTTGTCCCATTGTCGCATGTAAGGTCGGAAACCGTAACCCTCAGTGGCACTTGATCCATTCCATTTCCGGCAGAATAAACCCCATTGTTGATATGACAGAATTTACCTAACACAAAAGCCTCATCCATGTTGGCGGAAGTAGGACCATTAGCGCCGTCGAAGGCAAACCCACTCTGGTTTGCAAAAGATAAACATCCTCCATAATTACTAGAAGCACCATACCGAACCTGGTTCCAATCGGTGTTGTTGTCATAGTCAGTAGAAAATAGATCACGATATGTCTGGTCCCACCAATCATCCCTGGTGTGGGTTGGATTATCATAATCCGTAGAACCACTTATGGGACCACCAGCCCATCTGTCACAAACTGCTCCCGCTCCCCCATCAATTCGACCCCAAACCCCATCAATGTTCCCCATTGTGAATGCGGCGGCGTAAACAACCCCAACAATAAGCAGGGATATTAAAATAACCCCGCCTATGGTCAATAATTTCTTTTTCATATTCTGCTCCTTAGATCAATAACCCAATTGAAAAGTTGAATCACTTTCACCCCTAAGCGCCCTTCACAGTAATAGGGGCATTGTCAAAATAAATTTCATTGACTTGAACACCATTATACGACATATGTTTCTTCCGTGTCAATCTATTCTCCTGGTCAACATCAGTCTGTCTTTGTTGTTTACACGCTTTAACGTGGCGGTTCAATAAAACAAGGATCAGGCATTTCAAAGCCTACTCGAGCGCCGCAAAAACCATACTGCAGGTCCTGGCTGCCACCAAATTGATTTTCTGAAACGAGCAACCACCAGAAGTAGCCACTGCTGGAATCAGATTGCCAAGGTCCAGAGATTTGTTCGCCGTCCGCATGATTTATGCCTTCAAAATTGTATTCAACACCATCAAGCTTGGCGCTCGCAATAACCTCTGTTCCATTTAGTGCCAGATTCATTGTGCCACTTATGTAAGTTTCGTTATCCTGCTGTAAATAAATTACCCACTCCCCCTCCCAACCGGTCTGCAGGGTAGGCGCAAGCGTCTGCGTGGCTGTTGCGGTTGCGGTTGCTGTTGCCGTTCTGGTTGCTGTTGCTGTTGCCGTGGCAGTAAAAGTGCCTGTAGGTGCATTGGTCGCAATAGCTGTATTGGTTGGGACAGGCGTATTGGTGCTTGCAGTTTGACTGGTTGGAACAGGGTAACTGGTGCTGACAGACTGGGTTGGTTGAGTCGAAGTGCTTGCCTTTGTTGAGGTTGCGGCGGGCGGGCGTGTGTTAGTCGCGACTATGGAAGCAGGAGATGTCCCCGTCGCGCTCGCGGCCAGGGCTTGGGTTTCAGAAGGCAAGTAAGTTGCAATTTCAAGCTCAGAGTTTTGTTGTGTAGATGTGGGTTGATAAACCACTGCAAGGGTGGAGTCAGTGCTGAGCGTGATGGCTTCGTTTGGATTTGGGGTAAAGTCGGGTTCAAGCTGATTGGTCTGCTGTAAATAAGCGTTGGTGACTTGCTTGACCTGATCACCCGAGCTAAAAATGCTGAAAGGCTTGTCGCGATTAAGCAAAAGCACCGCCATCAGAACAACCACCAGCACGGATGAAATTATCAGGATATCTCGCTTTTGATGCTCTTTCATATGTCCACCTGTACCAATTTTACCCTTAAACTCAAAATAGGATAATTCAGGTTCTGATCTTTTAGGTTCAAACATTTCCTTTAACTGCCAGAACTAGACAAAATGCATTGTGCTAAATTGGATAAAGCGTGAAAACAAAAAAGCTGATAACAATTCTCAAATTGAACGATAAAGTAAAATAATCAATGTAAGCAATTATGATTCCAGAAAAAGGTATCCAATGAACCAGCCGGTTTTACAGACTGAAAATCCGAAGGCAAAAAGAGATAAGAAGTTCTGGCTGGGGTGGATTGGTGTGGGCATTACCCTGATCTTTTCAAGCATGTGGGCCTACTGGGGAGCGATCGAGAACTTTCACGAGGGCTGGTATTCCCATTCCGTCTGGGAAAACCTGTTCATGCTCTTTTTCCAATACCTGCTTTTCACCATCGTCTTTGTTGCCTTAGCCCTCGTCAGTTTGAGGTGGAAGAAAATCGGCTTGGCTCTGCACATTTTGACGGCAGCAGGCAGCGCCTGGTTCTTTTCCGGGGCAACCTTCAGCGTTCTTTTCGGGATGATCATTATCCCCATCCTGACCATGGGTCTGATTTACTATTTCGGCCAGCCGGAGCCAAAAAAGTGGGCTTACAAACTCCTCATTTTCGTACCTTTACTCATCATCCTGGCAATATCCATTCCGCAGGGGATCAAGCTTACACAAAGGCTCGATGATCAAAATTTTGGAGCCAGACTGGTTAAGGGCAACGGTGTTGAACTGGTCTGGGCGCCCAGGGGTCCGGGCTGGCCGGATAAAGGAACCAGCTGGGAGGACGCCCAACGCATTTGCGCCTATCTTTCAGAGGATGGCACCCAAATCATACCAGAGCCGCAAAACATTTGGAGGCTGCCCACGGTGGACGAGGCAGTCCGCTCGATGATGCTCCATGGCAAGAACGCCGGCGGGGTTTGGGACCCGCTCGAAGAGAAAGCGGTTTACGAGCACATACCGGATAAGGAATCCCCCTTGTGGGATGTCCATTCCAAGGTCATCTACTACTGGACAGCAGACGCCTCTATTCAAAACCAAGACCGCGCCTACATCATTGTCTACCACGGAAGCGTTTTCGAAAGATTTAAAACCGAAAGCCAACCCTATCTCAGCTTTCGTGCTGTGAAAGAAGTTGATAACAGCAACTGATCGATAAGTTGTCTGCCGCTTTCAATATTGAAAAGTAGCACAAACCAAAAGGTACCTTAATGTCCTCCTCTGTAATTGCAATAAAATTGAGAGAGAAGTTTTTGAACTTTAAATCTTACTAAGTTACCTCTGATAAAATTCAAGCAGCCGCACCATTGAGGAGGCGTTTTGAAAAAGTCCCTGCTTGTCATCTTCATAGCGTCCATCGTATTGGGCCTGGTCGCCATGCTGGTGGGCGGGAGCGGTCTGGTCCTGCAAGGGCTGGAGAAGGCCTGGAGCACCGCCGTTCAGTCCTTTCTTATGTTGGTCGTGTCCTTCGTGGTGATCGGTCAACTCCACGTCCTCCTTACCAAGGAAAAGCTTGACAAATGGCTGGGCAAGTACAGCGGCGTCAAGGGCATCCTCATCAGCGCTCTGGCGGGAGGGCTTTTCCCCGGCGGTCCTTACATTTATTACCCCTTCGCCCGCAGTCTGGCTGACAAAGGTTTACCCTTTTACATTCTGATCGCTTTCCTGTACGGTAAAAACATCTACGATTTCTCCCGCGTCCCCATGGAAGTCAGCCTGGTGGATCCCCGCATAGCCCTGATCAGGAACTTGATCACGCTTCCTATCCCGATCATTACCGGACTATTGGCTCAACGCATTTTTGAAAACAGGTCTGTCAATGACGTATTAGACAGGCAGGGAGATTAAGATGCTTTTGACCACCGCCCTTCTCAGCGCCATCGCCCTGATTCTATTCTTTTTAAATAGGAAAGAGAATGGCAAGCAAATAGAAGGCTTAAAGATCGGTGCCCGTCAGCTGCTGCAAACGCTGCCGCTCATCCTGGGGGCTTTCATCCTGGCTGGTCTGATCGAGGTGCTCATCCCGGTGGAATTCGTAAAAAATTGGCTCTCAACAGAAGCCGGGCTGAAGGGCATCCTTTTGGGCACTTTCGGCGGCATGCTGCTGGCCATGGGACCTTACGCCGCCTTCCCCATCATCACATCCGTGCTGGCCTCCGGAGCTGGCTTGGGCACGGTCGTTGCCCTGATCACAGGCTGGGCTTTGTTGGGTCTCAGCAAAGCACCTTTCGAATCCACATTTTTTGGGCTCAAGTTCTTTCTTTATAAATCGATTTTGAGCATTCCATTTTGTCTGGCCGCCGGTCTGGCAGCCCACGCCCTGGATTTGCTCATCAGATAGTCGGCATTCTCCTGGAATAAGATTTATTGCAGACAATCAGGTTAACGCCTTAAAACGTAATAAAACCAAACCCTCAGATCAGATTGATCTAAAAATAGTAGAGTTCTACCGAAAAAAGGGGGAAAAATCGGGAATGTTTTTAGAACAGCGCGCTGCTCAAATCTGAGCGATATTGGCGCACATCGGGATGATCGTCACTCAGCACTTCCAAAAGACCCAGGTAAATGGATTTGACCTGGTCTCCGCGATAGTGCTTATCCTTCTTCAAAACGCCCAGCAAACCATCCAGAGCGATCAGAATGTTGCCGCGTTTGGCCATCCGAATGGCATTGCGGAAAGCGGCTTCCAAGGGATCATCAAAGACAATTTCGTCCAGCCCCCTCTGGGAGAAAGCTCTCGCCACCGGTAAGAGCAGATCAGCCTGGGCTGATTCTCCACTGGGAGGAAAATTCTCCAACACACGTTTCGCCTGAATTGACTTGCCCTGATAAAGCAAAGACCTGGCGTAGGCCAACATGCCGGCCGGGTTGCCGTGACTTTCAAGCACGTACTGCTCCAAAGCCGTTTCTGCTTCTGCAAATTCGCCCAAAAGCATCAAGCTGTTGCCCTTGGCCAGAAGCAAAGCCCCGGTCCTGGGCATGATACGGTCCACGAACATGCGGATATTTTTTTCAGAAAGAACGCCGATATACTCGGCCACCATCCGGCCTTCAACGAAAGCCTTGACTGCTGGAACATTGGTGACTTTCAAGCGTTCTGCCAGGCGGATTTGTTCATCGACATTGATCCGCGCCAGGCGGAACTCGCCATTGGCTT
>LSQX01336660.1_pt1 | contig 11378 bp, 10 predicted proteins | sample 654561 | NCBI WGS metagenome assembly LSQX01 (sample SAMN04489861, study PRJNA283612) | anaerobic digester metagenome | isolation source: 4 biogas reactors fed with cattle manure at either 37C or 55C with and... | place: Denmark: Kongens Lyngby | collected 2014 | reverse complement strand
CTTTTACAAGTATATCAACTCCTAAGAGTTAATTATAGCATCATATAATTAAAAAAAGATAGAAAATTTCTATCTCTATCTTTTTAAAAATCAAACATATAGTCTTCTGCTCGCTCAAAAGCGGTGTTGTTCAATATAAGATCTAAAGAATAGGTATATTCGGCTGAAATGTATTCAATAATAGTAGTCTTGTCTTTTTCGTCGCTAGAAATAGGGAAGGCCTGCTTTAAAGAAATTCTATATTTGGATTCTGGGAAGTCACGGAAAAGCCGGAATCTATTAGGTATTTTTGAGGTAGTTTTAATCTGGTTTAAATTAGTCGTTTTGAGTTCGTTTTTACTATTGTAAATATATTCGTTTCTTTTTTCTTCAGAAAGAAATTCTGCTCTATGAATATCAAAATAATTATCATAGTAAGAAGTGGTTATAATATTTTCGGTTCGCCAGTTTTCTGGCGGCATAGTCATCCAACTGATTTTTTTACTATAGTTATAAATTCTATTTTCTTTATTTTTAGTAGTTAAAGTTATGGAGACTTTCAAGTAATAAAAGTTTTCAATTTGGGGTTTAAAATTTGGACCAGTAATCATGAAACAGCAATAACTATTGCCCCTAGAATTATGAGCGGCAATGATATAGCTTCCTGTCTCGCTGAAGGTTTTTTCACCGGTAAATTTCTCGAAATCCCCGTTATCTTTAGAATAGGCGATGAAAACATTTTCACACGAACCACAAGTAATTTCTCCGGTTTCTAGAAAATCATAAGTAACTAGAACTTCGCTTGTAGTTGAAGAATAATTGTCCACGCCATGTAGTTCAATTATCGGTAAGGATTCTGGAGGAATGTCTTGATTTGTTTCTTGATAATCGTTAGCTTTTTTCTTTTTATTGATTTTCTTTCTATTTGTATAGGCTTGTTTGTTTTGACTAGCTCCAGCTTTTAACTCAAAATTGAAGGTGTCAAGTTCTTTCATTTGGTAATCTTGATCAGCGAAAGTAACTTCATAACAAGCGTTTCTCATCTCGTAATCAATAATTATTGGTTGTGGCTCTTTTTTGCTGCACGAACTTATTAATAGGCTTGATAAAGAAAGTAGCAGGGCCGCAAAGATAATCCTTTTTTTCATGACTATCCCTTCTTTCCTTTTATGTGACTTCTATTATAGCACTAATATAAAAAAAGACCAGTTTGCAACTGGTCCTTAAATTTTAAAAAGCGAAATTGCCGTTTTTAAAGATTTGAACTTTTTCCCCATCTTTTGTTAAACCCACGATATTAAGGTCTTCTGAACCAACCATGAAGTCAACGTGGATGAAGGAACTATTGGCCCCTTCTTTTTCTAGTGCTTCTTTACTCATCGTGGTCCCTTTTTTGATGTTCATAGGATAAGCTCTTCCAAGGGCCAAGTGGCAGGAAGCATTTTCATCAAAAAGGGTACTATAAAAGAGAATGCCACTTTTGTTAATTGGTGAATCAAAAGGAACGAGGGCGACTTCACCTAGACGACGACTGCCAGGATCGGTTTCTAATAAGGCCTTAAGATATTCTTTTCCAACTTTGGCATCATATTTAACTACCGCACCATCTTTGAACTCTAACCAAAAATCATCGATGATATTGCCGTTATTAACTAAGGGTTTAGTGGCATAAACGCGACCATTAACACCATCTTTATGGGGCATGGAGAAGACTTCTTCAGTTGGCATGTTGGGATTAAAGACAATCTTACGGCCATCAGCGGTTTTCTCGCTTCCGCCTGCCCACAGATGATTAACGGGGAGTTTAATCCTTAAGTCTGTACCTAATGAATTTGTATAATGGAGTTCAGCAAGGTCTAAGCGATTGAGAATAGAACAATTTTTCTTCATCCGGTTATTGTGAATTTTCCAGGCCCGAATGGGGTCATTATTCTTAGTGATGTGAACACACTTGAGAATAGCGTTTTCTAGCTTTTTAAGCGCTACTTTTTCGCTGTCATCTGGGAAGCATTTTTTCGCCCAAGCAAGATTGGGATAAGCAGCAATAGTCCATTGACCTTTGTTGCCCATGGTATAATTCATCATCTCAGGAGCCTTAGTCATCATAGCGATTTGGGTGGCTTTAATTTTTTCGGGATCAACGCCCACCATGGCTTCTGGATCTAAGGTTGCGATGGAGATAAGGCAGCAACCACGGTCGATATACCATTTCTCCCGTTCCACTAGCCATTCAGGAATTTCTGTCAAGGTTTCTAAACTTTGATGGTCAAAGTGAATTTTGACTAGTTGGGGTTCGCCCCAGTCCACGCGAACACTTTTAGCACCGGCCTTGTAGGCTTCTTTCACAACTTCAAGAGCTAAAGGCTTGGCATCTAGTGAAGCCCGCAAAATGACTGGTTGATCTTTTTGCACATTGGCGCCAGTTTTAACAATTAAATTGGCGTATTTTTCTAAAATTTCTTTACTATACATATTTTTACCTCTTTTCTTCTTCAATTATTCATCTATTGACTAAAAATTTCAACTTAAAAAGGATTGACCGATTGAATCAATCCTTTCTGTCAAGTACTTTTACCAGGTTATAACCCGGACAACAAAGTAGCCGCGATCGTGTTTACAGACTGGGCAGAGCATTGGGGGTTCAGTACCTTCCCAAAGCTTACCGCAGTTGGTACAAATCCAAACGGTTTTTTCCCGTTTCTTAAATACGGTACCTTCAACGACACTTTGTTTTAATTTTCTAAATCTTTCCTCATGTGTTTTTTCAATCTTAGCAACTTCGTCGAAAAGATAGGCTAATTCAGTAAAGCCTTCTTCTTTAGCGACCTTAGCAAATTCGGCATACATAGTGGTCCACTCATAGTTTTCACCGTTAGCGGCATCTTCAAGATTATCAGCCGTTGTGGGGATTTCACCACCATGCAGGGCCTTAAACCAAAGTTCAGCGTGTTCTTTTTCATTGCCGGCGGTTTCTTCAAAGAAAGCGGCAATTTGGTTATAGCCTTCTTTTTTCGCTTTTGAAGCATAATAGGTATACTTATTGCGAGCCTCAGACTCGCCAGCAAAAGCCGTCATCAAATTTTTCTCAGTTCTACTACCTTTTAAATTCATATTTTTCCCTCCTTATATATTCGTTTTAATTATAACATTCAAAAAAACAATAGACAAATAGAATGCTTAAGAAAAGAAAGTTAAATAAAGGACTAGGCCTTTTGCTTGTCACTATTTGTGGAATGTAGTAAACTTTCCATGGAGGATAACAAGTGACCAATAAAAGAAAAAAGATTGATCTGAACATCGAAGAGTATCTAGAAGACATTGAAAATGTCAAACTTGAAATCTCAGATTTTCAGCGAAACAAAAAAGAATTAGAAGCTATTACTAAGAGCATACCCTTTGAAGATATTGATCAATATATGCTCGCTTTTCGCAAGTTCTTGCGCCTTTTAGAGTACCCATATGTAAAAATGCATCGCCGAGAAAAAGAAAGACTAATTGTCGCAAAAAATCACGAACTAAAACAAGAACTCTATTGGTTTTTAGATGATACCGAACACCTTGCTGAAATTGAGTTAGAAAACTTCCAAACCTGGATCAATCACTTACGGCCAGTAGATGCTCATGTTGTTTATCCAGATTTTGAAGAAAACATCCCAAATAAATTAAGAAGACAAAGTAAAAAATATGGTTTTGATATTTTTGTTTACGATATCTTAATTGTAGAAGGGGCCAAAATGTTGAGTTTTTTAGAAACGATAATTGCTAAAGAAAAAGAATTGTTACGTAATATAAAAGCGATGATTAAATTAATTAAAGCCAGTCAAGAGGTTGAGACCCGCATTCTCAATTAAAAAGGAAAGATAATTATGTATCGAATCGGAAATTCTATTGATATTCATCCTTTAAGCAAAGGGGCAAAACTACGCATCGGCGGAGTAGAGGTTCCCGCGCCTTTTGGTTCTATCTCGCATTCTGATGGCGATGCCTTGAGTCATTCTATTGCCGAGGCAATTTTAGGGGCACTCGGTCAGGGAGATTTAGGGCAATCTTTTAGTGATAAAGATGAGAAGTATCGCGGGATAAGTTCGCTTTACTTTTTAAAGGTTTGCAAAGAAAAACTGGCAAACAGTGCTTACAAAATCAGCAATATTGATACGATGATTGTTCTAGAAGAGCCCAAACTTGGCAGTTACAAAGAAGCCGTTAGAGAAAGTGTAGCTAAAGCTTTAGGAATTGAAAAAGAAAAGGTCAATATCAAGGCTGGGACCAATGAAGGTATTGGCAGTATCGGTAATAAAAAAGCTTACCTTGTTTGGACGACGGTTTTGCTTGAAAAAGAGGAAGAGAATAAATGAAATTTAAGAAATTGGCAAGAACGGAAGTTTTTAGGGATCCGGTCTATGGTTATGTCTATGTTGATTATCAAATCATCGTAGATTTAATTAATACCAAAGAGATGCAACGGATGAAAAGAATCCACCAGTTAGGGGGAACGTTACAAGTCTTTTCTACAGCTGAACACTCTCGTTTTACGCATTCGTTAGGGACTTATGAAATCGCTCGTCGCATCCTCGAAAGTTCACAAGAAGTTCGCTCCAGTTTAAGCGAAGAAGAAGTGATTATTACTCTATGTGCGGCCTTGCTACACGACATTGGACATGGACCACTGTCTCACGCTTTTGAGATGATTCACCCCATTAAGCATGAGGATTATAGTTGTTTAATTATTACGGGAGACACCGAAGTAAATCGAGTCTTAAAAATGGCCGATAAAAATTTACCAGCCAAGATTGCTCAAGTTATAAACCACACTTATCCCAATCCTATTCCTGTTCAATTAATCTCTAGTCAGCTGGATGTTGATCGTTTAGACTTTTTGCTAAGAGATGCTTATTTTACAGGAACGCCTTACGGTCATATTGATTTAGATCGCTTGTTAAGAGGGATTACGGCTATTGAGGGGCGTTTAGTCTTTAAAGAGAACAATGTCTCTAATATTGAAAACATCATCCTTGGTCGTTACCACATGTATACCCAAGTCTATTTCCATCCTGAGGCTTACTGCTATGATGTCTTGGTGATGAGCACACTTAAACGTTACTTTGACTTGCTTAAAAGTGGATATCAATTTAAGCACCCCTATACTTATTTAGAGCCCCTTGCTAGCGGTGAGGTATTAGATCTAAAGACTTATATTACTTTGGATGATGGGGTTATTGGTTATTATATGCACACTTTCAGCGAAGAAGATGATCCAATTCTCGCGGATTTAAGTGAACGTGTTTTAAATCGCCATAATCTAAAATATAAGTACATTAAAACCGAAAAAGAGGTCGCGGCCATTAAACAAAGTGTCATTCAAAAAGGCTATGACCCAGCCTATTATTTCCATTACGGAGAATTATCACAACAAGTTTATAAGAAATATGGTCGCAATGATGTCAATGCGATTCTTATTAAGAAAAAAGAGAGTGGAGAACTAGTCGAACTAAATAAAATATCACCCATTGTTAAGGTGATTGCCGCCAAAGACGTCACTAACGCGAATAGTAAAATAGTAGTTTACATTTAGGAGGTAGAACCTCCTTTTTTAATTTTAAGGGCGGTTTTTAGATGATAAACAAGCAATAAAAGACCGAGAAAATCATATGAAAGCGTTTCCAACCTTTTCCGCTCTTATTGAATTGACTATTAAAAAAGTTTATAATCAACTCAACCTATTAAAAATAGGTGGAAATTTAGAAAAGGAGGAAAACACATGAAAAAATCTAAATTTGGTTATTTAGTGCTTTTATCAGCTTTAGCTGTTATACTCGCTTCCTGTGGGAAGAAACCAAGCTCTTCCGCAGAGGTTCCATATACACGCGCTGATGAAGGCACTACATACACAGAAGCTTTAGGCGCGTATGAAGCCAAGCTTGATGCAGCACTTCAGGCAGATACAGTCGACAAAAAATTTGTTCTCTATGCTCAAGCTGAAGCCTTATTACTAGAGTCTGCTGTTTTTGTTCCAACAACAACGGATGGCGGCGCCTATACGATTTCAAGAGTTGCTCCCAGAACAGTTCCTTATGTTCAATGGGGTAGTGACACAGATCGCTTCAAAAGCATGGTCGCCACAAAGGGCTCAGGAAAAACAAGTTTTATTACGCATGCTCAAAGAAATCAGTTACTTGCTGCATGGCAAGCCGCAGTTGATAGTGGTGATCCCGCTGATTATGATCCTGCAACCATGTTGACAGGCTGGGGACACACACTAGCTACTGATTACAAACTTACCTTCAGTACAGGCCCAGTGACAATTGACATCGTCAATACTTCACATCAAACTGACAGTGAAATTCTAGTTAACTGTGTTGATGGTCTAGTTGAGTACAATGGTCTAAGCCAATTAAAACCAGCGATTGCCAAAGATTGGGTAGTTTCTGATGGTGGTAAGAAGTATACTTTCAATCTCAGAGAAGATGCCTATTGGTACAAATCAACTGGTGAAGTCTATTCACAGGTCAAAGCTGAAGACTTTGTAGCTGGCTTCCAGCACATGCTTGATGCCAAGGCGGGTCTAGAATGGTTAGTTGAAGGCGTTGTTAAAGGCGTTTCCGAATACCTAGAAACAGATGGTAAGGGTGATAGTCCAACATTTGCCAACGTCGGTTATAAAGTTGGAGCCAATGCTCATCAATTAGTCATTGAACTAGAGCGTGAGACTTCTTACTTCCCAACAATGTTAACCTATTCTTGCTTCATGCCAATTTGTAAACAATACTTCGAAGCGGTTGGTGGAGTCTATGGTGTTGACAAATATGCAAATCGTGACACCGCTACGTACAAATTCGGTCTTGCTACCGATGTTACCAGCAACGTTTACAACGGTGCTTATCGTTTAACAAAGTTAACAGACAAGTCCGAGATTAAAATTGAAAAGACCGGAACAGCTGAAAAACCATATTATGATGAAGCTGATCGTCGCATGGACTCTGTAACCTGGGTTTATGACGATGGACAAACCCCACTACAAACATACCAATCTGTAGTTGATGGTACATATGCTGGAACTGGTTTGAGCAAATCACTTGGAACAATTGAAAAAGCCCAAACCGACGGATTCTTCGGCACCAAGAAAGCCGATGGTACCTATGATATTACAAGCGAAGGAAGCTATGTCTATATCTCTGACACCACTTCTGTATCCTTCTTTGGTGGTCTAAACGTTGCTAGAGGAACGTTTGAACTCACTAATGGCAATGCTAAATCACCTAAGGATGGTCAAGCCAAGGTAGATACCGCCAAAGCTTTATTGAATAAGAACTTCCGTAAGGCTATTGCCTATGCTTGGGATAGAACAACTTGGAATGGCGTAACCAGAGGAGCGGAATTAGCTAAGACCAACTTAAGAAATATGTATGTTCACCCAGAGTTCGTTAGATTAGAAGGCGAAGTTGTCGCCGCGGCTGACGCAACCAACAAATTCTTTGCTCATACTTTTGCAGCCGGAACTGCTTATGGCGAAATGGTTCAACAATATCTAGAAGATCTAGGTAGTCATATTCAGGTTGCTGATAAGGAAGATGGTTGGTACAACTTAGATGTGGCCAAAGCAAGAATGTACGATGCTATGCAAGAATTAGGAACAACCGTTTCCTATCCAATTCAACTAGATGTCGTTTACTACTCTCCGAGTTCAGGTAATACCGCTCAAGCTCAGTCATTCAAGCAACTAATTGAAGGTGCTTTAGGTGCCGATAAGGTTCAAGTTAACCTAGTTGAAACCGCAACAACTGATGATTTCTATGCTTGTGGTTATAGAGCTCCAGATGGTGCTTCTGGCAACTTTGATATCTTCTACGGTTCTGGTTGGGGACCAGACTATGGCGATCCTTCAACCTACCTTGATACCTTCAGAGGTAACGGCGAAGGCTACATGACAAAAGTCATCGGTCTATTCTAATATTCAAAACATTCAATGAATTTTGATTATTATAATTTAGACTAGTTACACACATATAGGAGGACATGGTTATTTGCTACTATGCCCTCCTTATGTTCGTTAAATAGTAAAAATAAAGAAACAATAGATAGGCTATTTTAATCTTGAAAAGAATAGTTGGAAGTCTATTTTTCTCAAGATTATTAAATACCAAAAGGAGATGGTATAGATGAAGAAGTACTTATTTAAAAGAATCTTATTCTCTATTTTCTCATTGTTGGCGGTTGTTTGTATCGTGATGATTTTGGTTTACTCTTTGATCGACAGAAAAGTTATTTTCCAAAACGACGATGCTTGGAACAAGCGCTCAGCTAATGATAGAACAATGTATGAGTACAATAAATGGGCAAAATATGATTATCTAGATTATGAAGAGTATAATGCATTTTTACTCACAAAGTTTAAAGCTGAATATGGCGAGGATTATGCTGATAATCCAACCATAAAGGCCAAATATGACCAAGCATTAGGCTCAATAAATGCCGCCGTTTATAAAGACGTTGATGATATCNNCTTGGCTGAATATAGATCCAAAAAGTATGAAATAGTTTATATGCCAAGGGTTGAATATAGTGGTGGACGAGTTGCTAAAGGAGGCACGGCTCGTTTAATTGCCGTTCATCAAAAGAGCGTTTTTATTCGCTTGTTTAATTTCCTTGGTCAAATGGTAACTTTTGAAACAGTTAATGATGTTAAAGATCCTAATTTAACTGATCGCTATGTTAAAGTTGTTTGGGACGATATGTCCAATATGCCGGCCTTAGTCGGCTCAGGGACAACTCATAAATATCTAATTTATTTTGATGATAGTTTTCCTTATATTCACCAGAATATAGTTCATTTTGGCTTAGGTGTTTCTTCCACTCAATATGAAGGTTCTCCGATTGTCGAAGGCGTTATGGGAAAAGCGACAGGTGATTACATTTATCGCGATCAAGAATATCCTGCTCAAATAGGAACGGGAATTAAAAGTAATAATGCTTATGATTTCCACACAGTTACTTATTCTCCGATTTTTTCAGAGTTTGAAGAAGGAAAATATAACGATAATTATACTCAACCAAGCGCAAGGATAGGCGGACTGACAAGAATTGGCAATTCCTTTGTTATTGGTATTATTGCTACCATTGTTGCCTATATCTTTGGCCTTCCAATTGGAATCTTTATGGCTCTAAAGAAAGATAAATTGGTTGATAAATTAGGGATGATGTATATTATCTTTATTATGGCCGTTCCATCGCTAGCATATATCTTCATTTTCTCTACAATTGGCACAACCTTATTTAAATTACCTTATAAATTTGCTAACGCACAGGTGCCGATTCTGGCGTATATTTTACCGACTATCTCTTTGGCCTTACCATCTATCGGTGGATTGATGAAGTGGATGCGTCGTTATATGATTGACCAGATGAATAGTGATTATGTTAAATTTGCTAGGGCTGAAGGCTTGAGTGAAAGAGAAATTTTCTCTAAACACATTTCTAAAAACGCGATGATTTATCTCGTGCATGGTATTCCAGCCAGTATTTTATTTTGTTTAACAGGAGCCATTATTACCGAGTCGGTTTATGGTGTGCCAGGTATTGGTCGAATATTAACCGATGCTATCACATTCCATGATAATGGCTTAATTGTCGCGGTAACGGTGTTCTACACTTTCCTTTCAATAGTGGCCTTAATTTTAGGTGATCTTTTGTTAGCAAAATACGATCCTCGTGTTTCTTTCACCGAGAAAGGAGGTCGTTAGTATGCTAAAAGACAAAAAAACAAAGGATACACCAAAAGAAGTTAAGGTGGTAAAAAGAAGTAGAAAACCTAGGGTTGTCAAAGAAGATGATTTATTTTATTTCATTGATAGCGACACTATAAAATCAGAAAAAATTACCGCGCCGCGTTACTCTTATTGGCGCTCGGTATTTAAAGTATTCTTTAAGAAAAAAACTAATATTGTCCTTTTATCTTCTTTGATATTAATGATTCTTGTGGCATTAATATTCCCATTGTTTTGTCCTTATAATCCAAATGAAAACGTTAATCTAACAGATTCTTACAATCAAAGTCCAGCAGCGGCGATGAATATGTTTGGTGGTTTTTCTTTGAAATATCTTTTGGGAACAGGTTCCATAGGCAATTCGATTTTTTATGGTATTTGGGCTTCAACACAGACATCAATTTTACTAGCTATTGTTTGTGCAACCATCAACATGACAGTGGGCATTATTTTAGGCGCTGTTTGGGGTTATTCGAAAAAATTCGATGCCGTTATGATGGTTATTTATAATATTGTCGCCAATGTTCCCTATATTTTAGTTGTTTCTGTCTTAGTTTATGTCATCGGCAGTGGCTTCTGGTCTTTTGTACTAGCCATGACAATGACAGGCTGGATGGGCATTGCCTATTTCTTTAGAACACAGGTCATTATTATTCGTGACCGAGAATATAACCTCGCTTCTAAATGTTTAGGAACGCCAATTGTTCGGGTAGTAACCAAGAACGTTCTTCCATTCTTAACTTCGGTTATTGTCACAATATTAGCTAGTGAACTACCATCTTACATTGGAGCTGAAGTGTTCTTATCATACATTGGTATTGGTTTAAGCGCCACGGTGCCTTCCTTAGGGCGGATGATTCAAGAAGCCCAAACGGCCTTTATCATGTTCCCGTGGGCCTTTTGGCCGCCTGTTGCCATCGCTTCGATTGTAACGATTATCTTGTATGTCGTAGGTCAGAATCTTGCTGATGCTTCTGATCCAAGGACACATATGTAGGGGGTGCGTAAAATGGAAGAAAAGAAAGTTTTACTTAACCTCAGACACGTAGATGTCAAGTTCAATGTTCGGGGTCGTATTCTAACAGCGATTCGTGACGTGACTTTACAGGTATATGAAAATGAATCTTTAGCCATTGTTGGTGAGTCAGGTTCAGGGAAATCGGTTTTAACCAAAACCTTTGCCGGTATGCTGGATTCCAATGGCTTTATCAGCCATGGGACTATCATTTTTAAAGATGATGAAATTTCTAAAACCTCGGTAGAGATGGATAAAATAAATACCCTTATTTATCAAAAAATATTAAAGAAAATCAATCTTTATTCAACCTATGAACGAGGAGGCGCTGAGTATAAGGCGATTGAAAAACTCAAAGAGGAAATTTTACAGGCTCAAAGTTTAAGTGCGGAAGAACTTGAAAAATATGCTGAAACCAATAAAGAAATCAGTGACGAATTGATTGATTTAAGGAATTATATGGATACCCTATCGCTAAGGGATGAACACGATGCTTTAGAGTTAGAAGAATCGCAGGAACGTTTTAAAGAACTAATTGCTCAACAGCAGGAATTAGAAAAAGAACGCGATGAAAAAGTTGCTAAACGCAAGGCTGATTATGAGGCCAATACGCAGTTAAAGGC
>LSQX01201161.1_pt1 | contig 11378 bp, 10 predicted proteins | sample 654561 | NCBI WGS metagenome assembly LSQX01 (sample SAMN04489861, study PRJNA283612) | anaerobic digester metagenome | isolation source: 4 biogas reactors fed with cattle manure at either 37C or 55C with and... | place: Denmark: Kongens Lyngby | collected 2014 | reverse complement strand
CTTGGTGCCCGAATTCCAAAGGGCGTTTTGCTAATCGGCTCTCCTGGTACGGGTAAAACCTTGATGGCAAAAGCTGTGTCCGGCGAAGCTGGCGTACCCTTCTTTTCCATTTCCGGTTCAGAATTTGTTGAAATGTTTGTTGGCGTTGGTGCCAGCCGGGTTCGTGACCTCTTTGATGAAGCCAAGAAACGCTCACCTTGTATCGTGTTTGTGGATGAAATTGATGCTGTCGGTCGCCAAAGAGGTGCCGGTTTGGGTGGTAGTCATGACGAACGTGAACAAACCTTGAACCAGCTCTTGGTTGAAATGGATGGTTTTGGAACAGATACCAACGTCATCGTTATTGCTGCCACTAACCGGCCTGACATTTTAGACCCTGCCCTGCTCCGCCCTGGTCGATTTGACCGCCGTGTCATGTTGGACAAGCCCGATATGAAAGGCAGAGAAGAGATTCTCAAGGTGCATTCACGTGGTAAGCCAATTTCAAATGAGGTTGACCTGGGCGTGCTTGCCCGTGGCACACCTGGCTTTGCTGGTGCGGATCTTGAAAACCTGGTCAACGAAGCGGCATTACTGGCTGCCCGTCGAAACAAAAAGGTGATTGGAAACGATGAGTTCGAAGAAGCTGTTGAACGCGTCATCGCAGGACCTGAGCGCAAGAGCCGCTTGATGAACGAAGATGAAAAACGACTAACTGCATATCATGAGGCCGGCCATGCTATTGTGATCGCAGCCTTACCTGAGGGCGATCCCATTCAAAAGATTTCCATTATCTCCAGAGGCATGATTGGTGGTTTTACCCTTGCCTTGCCCGTTGAAGACCTAAATTACAAGTCCCGCAAGATGATTTTGGCGGAGATTACTGGACTTCTTGGTGGAAGGGCTGCTGAAGAGATCATGGCAAATGACATCACCTCCGGCGCGTCCAATGACATCGAGCGCGTTACAAAACTTGCCCGAGCTATGGTCACCCGCCTTGGCATGAGTGAAGAAATGGGTCCCATGGTTTACGGACAAAAAGAAGAACTCGTTTTTCTTGGTCGTGAAATTTCTGAACAACGCGACTATTCCGAAGCCGTTGCGGAAAAAATTGACGCTGAGGTTGCCCGTATCGTCAATGAAAGCTATCAGCTGGCGAAGAATATCCTCATTGAGCATAAAGCCAAGCTCATTGAAGTCGCAGAAAAGCTGCTTGAGCAAGAAACGATTTCCAAAGAAGAGTTTGATGAGATTTTCCCATCACCTCACCCAAAAACGCACGGTATTCCGGTGATTATCACTGATTAGCGTCGTATAGCAAAGTTTTCTTCAATCAGACTCAGCATCTTTTCAAAGTGTGCTGGGTCTGTTGCTTTAAACCAATGGATAGTTTTATCTGAAGGCTTGAACCAATTGGCTTGCCGGCGCACGTATTGGCGTGTGTGGCGTTTGATGAGCATTTTACAGGTGTTGAGGTCAATCTCATTTTCAAGGTAGGCAAAGCTTTCAGCGTATCCGATAACCCCGATTTTTTTAACGAAATCTGCCAATCCTTGGTCAATCAAGTTTTGAGCTTCTTCAAGCAAGCCTTCATCAAGCATGAGATCAATACGCTGATCAATGCGTTGATAAAGACTCTCACGGTCCCAATCAAAGCCTATCGTGAGGGTATTGTAAGGGCTTTCGCTTCGGCTTCTTTGTTCAGAAAAAAGCTTACCAGTCGAGAAAATCACTTCCCAGGCACGGACGGTGCGTCTGACGTTTCGAGCATCGATGTTCGTCGCGGCAGTGGGATCAATGAGCGCTAATCTTTGGTGTAAAGCGTCATAGCCAATCTTATCGCCCCACACTTCAATTGCAGACCGCAAACCAGGATTTGGAGGCAATTCTGGCGGTTGCCAGCCTTCCACAATCGCCCGGTAATACTGCCCGGTGCCTCCAACCAAGATGGCAATTTTGTTTTGCTTGTGGATGGATTGGATAATCGGATCCACCGCTTTTAGATACTCACCCAAACTCCAAATATGTTTGACGCTGCTTACATCAATAAGATGATGTCTTATTTGCCCTCTTTCTTCTAAAGTCGGTTTGGCAGTACCGATGTTTAATTCTTTGTAGAGGTAACGCGAATCCGCGGAAATGATTTCGGTTTCCAAATGTTTTGCAAGGCGAATAGCCAAGTCAGTTTTGCCGGATGCTGTTGCCCCAACGATGTAAATGATAGGCGCTTTTTCGCTTGCTTTAGTCATCATATTCCCCCAAGCGCTCAAAGTGAAGGATCTCAGCATCCTCATCTTTGTTGAATTTTTCTACAACAAGCAGATCCAATTGCCATTCCATATCTTCAAGGTCTTGTTCAACCAGGTAATGGTTTATGCACCTGAACAAGGCAGACAGCTTTTTGGGTGTGATCGAAAACTCCGCCAAACCGTATTCGTCGGATCGTCGGGTTTTTACTTCAAAGAACACAATCACCTTGTCCTTACGCATAATGAGGTCAATTTCGTCGTTTTGATGCCTAAAATTGCGTTGGATAAGCTCATAATCTTTATCGATGAGCCATTTTAAGGCTAAATCTTCACCCCAACTTCCAATTGCCTGACGATAAGTCTTTGCCATGCTTTAAGTATACAATCAAGCCTAAAAATTTTCAAAATGCGCGATTATAGGATAGAATTATCGGAATCATTAGGAGATAGTATGACAATAGCAGAACTTGTAACAATCGGTACAGAACTCCTTCTGGGAGAAATTCAAGACACTAATTCAAAATATATTGCTCGTTCATTAAGAGACATCGGCGTGGATATCTACCGCCTGACGACTATTGGCGACAACCCCAACCGTATCACCCATTCCCTCCAAGCGGCTCTCATGCGATCGGATGTTGTAATTTGCACAGGAGGATTGGGTCCAACGGTTGATGATCCAACCCGCAAAGCGGTTGCGGATGTCTTTAACGTGCCTTTGGTCTATCGCGAAGAACTTTGGGAAGACATTGTGGCACGTTACAAAACCTTTAATCGGGTTCCAACTGAAAACAATAAGCGCCAGGCTTTTATCCCTGCCAACGGGATTGCCATTCGCAATCCGGTTGGCACTGCGCCGGCTTTCTATGTTGAGTTAGGTATCAAAACCATCATTGCTTTACCAGGTGTGCCACGCGAAATGCAATTTTTGATGGAAAATTTCGTTATTGACTATTTGAAAGAACGTTATGACCTTCATGAGCAAATCATCAAAGCATGGGTTATTCACACCATTTCTAAAGGCGAATCCGCCATTGATGAAATTATTGGACACATGGAGACATACAGCAACCCCACCGTGGGTTTGGTGGCATACCCTGGACGAACGGATATTCGTGTAACAGCCAAAGCCGCTTCTTCGGCAGAGGCCAAAGCGATGATGCGACCGGTTATTGATGATATCCATGAACTTTTGGGTGAATACATTTATGGCGAGAACGAAACTACGCTGGAGATAGCCATCGCAGAGAAATTGATTAAACACAATTTACGTTTGGCAGTCATCGAAAGTGGCACCAAAGGTTTGATTAGCTCAAAGCTCAAAATTCATGCCGGTGAAGACCATTTTTACGGTGAGAACCTGGACGTATTCATTTCCGAAGAAACCCTTAAACAACTTATGACTGAAATCGCAGAAAGAAAGAATGCTGACATCGTATTAGGCATTCGATTTAGCGAAAAAGATGACACCCAGAACTTATACCAGGCTTTGCTTGCGCAGGACTTTTTCTGGGATGATGATCGCTCTTACGCCGGTCCAAAAGGAGATGGTTTGTTATGGGCGTTTAGCGCTTCTCTCGATTCTGTGAGACGCAAAATTAAAGACTACTGCTAAAAGGAGAGTTATGAAGACTTGCGCAACCATTCTCAAAAACGCACATATCCTTGCGATGGATGAGCAATCGAATCAGTTTGAGCCTGGTGCCATTGCGATAAAGGACGGAAAAATAGCCGCCGTTGGGTATCAGCATGAAATCCTGGCGGAATGGCAAGCAGAAGAAACTATTGACTGTGGCGGCAAAGTGCTTATGCCAGGACTTATAAACACGCACACGCACATACCCATGACTCTTTTGCGGGGTCTTTCTAACGACCTCAGGCTGGATGTCTGGCTAATGGGTTACATGATGCCCGTGGAACGTGAATTTGTCTCACCGGAATTTGTGCGCTTGGGCACTCAAATGGGATGTGCTGAGCTCATTCGCTCTGGTGTGACAACCTTCAACGACATGTATTATTTTGAAGATGAAGTTGCCCAAGCCACTGCTGAAATTGGCATGCGTGCCGTGCTGGGACAAACCGTATTGAAATTCCCCTCGCCGGATGCTGCGTCCTTCGAAGATTCTCTGGCTTTATCTGAGGCATTGATCGAAAAATGGAAAGATCATAATCTGATTATTCCTGCCATTGCTCCACACGCGGTATACACCTGTCCTGCAGAGGTACTCGAAGCGGTGGTTAAGATTGCAAAGAAGCACGACGCCATCGTCCATTTCCATGTATCGGAAACAATCGAAGAAGTTGAAAACCTGCGTAAAGAGACAGGTATGCCAGTTGTTCCCTACATCAAGAAGCTGGGCATGCTTGATACAAAACTAATCGCCGCGCACTGTGTGCATGTTGACGACGGAGAAATCCGCACCATGCTACGCGCTGGCACAGGCATTGCCCACAACCCAAGCTCAAACCTTAAGCTAGCCTCAGGTTTTGCACCTATTGCCCGCATGATGGAAATGGGTGCAAAGGTTGGCATCGGAACGGACGGAACAGCATCCAACAATGACCTCGATATGTTTGAGGAAATGCGTTTGGCGAGCTTAATTGCCAAACCCGTTGCGGGAGATCCCACCGTCTTGCCGGCTAAACAGGTTTTGGAAATGGTCACCAGAATTGGCGCTGAAACTTTGCACATGGCTGAGATTACTGGCAGTCTCGAACTTGGTAAGCGGGCTGATTTGATTTTGATCGATCTTTACCCAATGCACAATCAACCTCACTTTAGACGTGACCCAGAGAATGTCTACGCTCAGATCGTCTATGCCAGCAAGGCAACTGATGTGACGGATGTGATGGTTGAAGGACAGTGGCTCATGCGAGACCATGAACTTTTGACAATCAACGAAGCTGAGCTCATTCGCCAAGCCGCACCGATCGCTGAGCAGATTGATGCCTTTTTGACAAGCCGTGAAGAGTCTGTGCTTTCCAAACTATTGGCTATTGGCGGCTTCTCTGAAGAAGAGAGCTTTGAAGTGCAAGCCAAAGTTCGGGTTAAGGACGTTGAAAGCGTTCTCAAAAATCTCAACCAACCAGAAATTCAGATTATCCGCACACGGCATTACCATGAATATGACACCTATTTCTTTTTTGAGGATCCTTCACAGGGAATTTTGCGATATCGTGAAGATGAATTCCTAAACAAGCGAGGCGAAATCATAAATGTGCGCAGCAGACTGACCCTCATCGGCGAAGGTGACCCTGAAGGTGGCGAGTTTATCAAACAAGGCTTGCTGTCACGGAGCCGCTATTTTGCACCTGCAACCCATAGTTTGCGTTTCTACATTGAGTATTTTAAACCCAGTCACTCATTGGAAATCGAAAAGAACCGGCGCAGATATTTGGTTAGATTCAAAGATGTTGAGTTCTTTATCAATGTGGATAGGATCATCAAGCCAAATGAGGATTGTTTTGTTGAGATAAAAAGCCGCACTTGGAGCCGGCAAGATGCTGACGAAAAAACACATCTCATCAAATATCTCGCCGATGTTTTAGAATTAGACACCAGTCAAATTATCAATGAGGATTATTTTCAGTTTTTAGAAAGGGATTAGGTGATTTATGACAAAGTCCATTAAGGTCCTGTTTGCAAGTGCTGAAGCTGCCCCATTTGCCAAAGTAGGCGGTTTGGGCGATGTTGCCGGGGCGCTTCCTGGTGCTCTTAATGCGCTTTCATCCGTGGATTTAGACCTTCGTATTTTCATGCCCTTCCATTCCCAGGTCAAGAAGTATGATCCAAATCATCGTCTCATTGGCTCTTTTAAACTGCCATTAATGGATGGTAAGGACTTGGAATGCCAATTTTACCTTGCTCAGATTGGAGAAACCAAGGTTTACCTGCTCGATAATGAGTTCATCAACCATCAATCCCCTGTTTATCATGGCGATTGGCGTTTGGATGGCTTAAAGTATGCGAGTTTTTCATTGATGGTGCTTGAAGCTGCCAAATACCTTGACTGGAAACCAGATATTTTGCATTGCAATGATTGGCACACGGCTTTGTCCATAAATGCTTTGGAGCAACAATACGCTGAAGACCCGTTTTTTGATGGCGTGCGAACCGTTTTATCTATTCATAACCTGCCTTTTAACGGTTGGGGGTCTCAGGAAGCGATGAGCCAGTTGGGTTTTATCCCGTCAACAGATGGCGATTTACCGGATTGGGCAAAGTTTACGCCTTTACCAATGGGCATTTCAGCCGCGGATTTGATCATAACCGTTTCGCCTGGCTATGCTAAAGAGATTACGACGCCGGAATATGGCTGTGGGCTTGAAGATTACTTGCAAAAACACCACAATAAGCTTATCGGTATCCTGAATGGCATTGATACTGAAAGCTTTAATCCTATTACTGATGAAACACTGCCCAACACCTTTAGCTCAGAAAGATTGTATGATCGTGTGCTTAATAAGTTGAACTTACAATCAGCTTTGGAATTAGAAGTTGGACATCTGCATCCAATGATGACCATGGTTAGCAGGCTTAGCCATCAAAAGGGTTTGGATATCCTGCTGGATAGTCTTGAACTCATCAAAGATCTGCCCTGGCAGTTTGTTTTACTTGGCACCGGCGATGCAGAAATAGAAAAACGTGCCCTCGAATTTCAGGAAAGATATCCGGGTAAATTCTCTGCCATTTTGAAATACGACGAAGCCCTGGCACGAATGCTATACGCAAGCGGCGATATTTTCACAATGCCCTCTCGCTATGAGCCTTGTGGCTTGTCACAAATGATCGCCATGCGTTATGGTAATCTGCCCGTTGCCAGCGCCACCGGTGGTTTAAAAGACTCCATCATCGATTACACAACATCACCTGCAAACGCAACCGGATTTTTGGCAAATGATATTTCTGCAGAAAGTTTCGCCAATGCCTTGAGCCAGGCTTTAGACCTTTTTAAGGACAAAGTTATATGGACTCAGCTTCAGCGCAATGCCATGGCTCAGGATTTTAGCTGGCAACTATCAGCAGAACTTTATGCAAAAGCCTATTATTCTTTGTTAAATCCATCAGAAACTGATGACACCATTACTGAGGAAGAAGGATTAACATGATTAAAGAACGCGCCTCAGGCGTTTTGTTGCACCCCACCAGTTTACCGGGTCCCTATGGCATTGGTGACCTTGGTCCAGAAGCTTATCGTTGGATTGACTTTTTAGTGGCAAGTGGCACGCGATATTGGCAGTTTTTACCACTGGGACCAACAGGCTACGGCGATTCACCTTACCAATGCTTTTCTGCCTTTGCCGGTAATCCTTACTTGATTAGCCCCGATGGACTCTTGGAGTTAGGGCTCATTGAAAAAGAAGATCTCAGTGATCTTCCTGACTTTAGTGTTGAATCTGTCGATTTTGGACCGGTTATTGCATGGAAAACGGCTTTGTTAGATAAAATGAGCCAAAGGGTTATCAGGCATGGCATGCCCCCAGAGCTCTTGAGGGAATTTGAGTCCTTTGTGGATGACAATTTGGATTGGCTGGATGAATATGCCTTGTTTATGGCTATCAAACAAAGCCAGGGTGGTATTGCCTGGTCTGAATGGCCAAAATCATTGAAGTTTCGAGAAGCCGCAGCCTTGGAAAATGCTAAAAAACAGTTGGCAGAGCAAATTTTTAGACATAAATTTGATCAGTTTCTTTTCTTTAAGCAATGGTTAAAACTGCGCCAATATGCTCAGGCAAACGGCATTCAGCTTATTGGCGATATGCCCTTTGTGATTGCTTTTGATAGCGCAGATGCCTGGGCTCACCCACACCTCTTCTTGCTGGATAGCAAACTTCAACCAACTCTTGTTGCAGGTGTTCCACCGGATGCATTTGGACCAAAAGGCCAACTCTGGGGCAACCCACTCTACCAATGGCCGGCTCATGAAGCCGAAAACTATGCTTGGTGGCTCAAACGAATGGAAGCCACCCTCAAATTAGTCGATTTGGTACGCATTGATCACTTTAGAGGGTTTATCTCTGCCTGGCATGTACCCTTTGGTAATGAGGATGCTATCATCGGCGAGTGGATTCCATCACCTGGTGAGGCATTATTTAAAGCCTTCCAAACGAGCTATCCAGAATTACCCATTATCGCTGAAGACCTTGGCTACATTACGCCGGATGTGGTTGCCTTGCGCGAAGATTTTAATCTACCCGGTATGCGCATCTTGCAATTTGCTTTTGATGGTGATCCAGAAAATGAATTTTTACCCCATCACTACCCGGTTAATAGCGTTTGTTACACAGGAACGCATGACAACGAAACCGCCAAAGGCTGGTATATGCAAGCAGAACTTAAAAACAAGTTGTTTATGCACAAATACCTTGATTTCAAAGATGAGGATATTTCATGGGCGTTAATGCGAGCTGCTTTCCGTTCAGTATCGACTCTTTGTGTGGTGCCGATGCAAGATATTCTCAGCCTTGATTCAGAAGCGCGCATGAATAACCCGGGCATCGCGGCTGGAAATTGGCGTTGGCGCATGAAACCCGGCGCGATTACAGATCTTTTGGTGAAGAAATTCAGGGATTTAAACTTTACATACAGCCGTTTGAGTAGTTAAGCAAATCAATAAATCAAAAAAGCTCTCCATTTTTTGGGAGAGCTTTTCGCTTATATTCATTAGATTTATTCTGTTGCCATTGCCGCGCCGATAATGCCAGCATCATTGCCTAAAGTTGCTCTAATGACTTTTTCTTCAGGGAAACTTAAATACTTTTGGAATTTTGCCAGGTTTGAACTAATCGCGCCACCCAAAACAAACAGATCGGGACTGAATAAAAAGTCATAACGTTCTAAAACTTCATTTAACCTTAATGCCCATTGCTTCCAGCTAAGTTTCTCGATCCTTTTTACGGCTGCAGATCCGTAATGTTCGGCTGATTGTCCATGAAAAAGGAGGTGCCCAAGCTCTGTATCTTTCCATATTTTCCCATCCAGAATTAAGGCCGAACCAATTCCTGTTCCCAGTGTTAAAAAGAGCGTGCGATGGGTTTGCTTGATGATTGGGTTTCCAATTCGTAACTCTGCCAAAGCAGCAGCGTCTGCATCATTTAGGATGCTGACTTTACAGCCAGTACCAGCGCTAAAAAATGTTTTCAGATCTTTTCCCCGCCATTCCGGATGCAAATTTGGCGCATTCTCGACGCTGGTTCCTCTTAATCTACCGGGAAAACCCACGCCTATTGGACCATCAAAGTCCAATCGTTTAATCATTTTTTTAATGCCTTCCAGCGCTCTTTCGGGTTCAGACTCGTTTGTAAATCTAAACCGAACTTTTTCTGAAGCAAAAGTGCCAGCTTTAATGTCAACCAATGCCGCCTTGATTGCCGAACCGCCAATATCAATACCTAATCGAATCATATTTCACCTAATCACATCCATTATTAAGATGTTCTTCGTATGTTATTGCAAAATTGTGTCTGCCAGATTGATCACATGCAGCCCTAAAAAACAAATAATCTGACCTTTCCGGTTGAGCCACAGCTTGAATGGCTTCCAGACTGGGACTGCAAATGGGTCCAGGTGGCAAACCATAATACCGATAGGTATTATAGGGCATATCCACCGCCAGGTCATCCCATGTGAGCCTACTTTTCCACCAGGTTTTTGTATTATCATCCCATCCAAGCGCATATTGTACGGTTACATCAGTTTGGAGTTGCATGCCCAATCTGAGCCGATTGTAAAAAACAGATGCCATCAAGGGCATTTCTTCCGTTGCCAGGGTTTCCCGTTGAATGATGGATGCCATGGTTAAACCTTCTCTTAAGGTCAAACCTAGCCCTTCGATCTGTTGGTCAAGACCACTTTTAACAACTTTCGTCTCAAACTGTTCTAAAAGTGTGAAGATGGTCTCACCAAGACTGATGTCTGGTTTGAAATAGTAGAGTCCAGGCAAAATAAAGCCTTCAAGACTAGCTTCAGGAATGAAAGCGAATTTATCCTTATAAAGTTGCGAAGGTGCTTTATTGGCTTCCAGGAAGTCTGAGCCGCTGAAAGAAAAAGGGGAAAAATCAATGGCAGAAGCTATTTCTTCAATCCGCCAACCCGCAAAAATACGGAGGCTGATGTCGCGATAGGTTTCGTTTCCAATTCGTTTGGCGATTTCGATTGTGTTTTGACCGCTTGCAATGGTGTAAGAACCTGGTTGCATATTGCGATCGCGACCGTAATAAATGAATAATTGGCAAGCTGATTGGGCATTGCTCACAAAACCTTCAGTCGCTAGTTTCCCGCAAATGTCAGGAACGCTGTCGCTTTGGTCAATAAAAAACTTCCGTTCTTTGCCATCAAGGAAAAAGTTTGCTTTGTTCAAATCATCAGCGTTCTTATTAAGTAAAAAAGCATATTTAAGCTTTGAAGGTAACGGTAAGCGTTTATCTGCAGCGCCAAACTGCTTTTCTGCGCTTTTGAGAAAGTAAATCGCTATCCCAGCGATAACAAGGGTAAGCACTATTGCTATGGTTAATAGCGTGCCAGCCGCTTTTTTAGGTTTTGCATTTTTGGGTTCAGGCATTTTGCGCCTCATCAAAGTTGTGATGGTCCAAAAAATCTTGCAGAATGAGTGCGGCTACCCGGTCATCAGATGGTTTTTGTCGTTTCTTGGCGGTTTGCCCCATGGTGATTGACAGGTTTTGTAAAGTGATTGAACTGCCGCTTTCATCCCAAACGTGCACAGGCATGGTCGTCAATTCCTTTAGGGTATTAACAAAGCGCAAAACTTTTCTGGCACGAGGACCCTCACCACCATCGCTGTCATAAGGAACACCAACAAGAATATCTGTGCATTGCTCTTTTAGAGCTAAGGCTATCACTGTTTCGGCATCCTTTAAACGGGAAACATGCTCGATAATGCAAAGCGCTCGAGCAAAGCTTAAGGTTTCATCACTGACAGCGACACCAATGCGCTTGTCACCATGATCTACGGCGAGAACCTTTCGATACCCTTTGTCTAAAGACGCCACTTTATCGCTTATTCCTCGTTGGAACGCAAATCTATGCGAATAACATTTTTGCCAAGACTGCGCAAAACATCATAATCACCCAAGGCTTGAGCCAACTGCAAGGTTCCAAAAGTCATGCCTTCGCCAGGAATGTTGATGTCC
>LSQX01197557.1_pt2 | contig 11378 bp, 8 predicted proteins | sample 654561 | NCBI WGS metagenome assembly LSQX01 (sample SAMN04489861, study PRJNA283612) | anaerobic digester metagenome | isolation source: 4 biogas reactors fed with cattle manure at either 37C or 55C with and... | place: Denmark: Kongens Lyngby | collected 2014 | reverse complement strand
CCTCATTTTGTTGCCATTCTTCTGCATCATCGATTCCTGTCAAAATCATGGAGTCAATTTCTGCTTCTCCTTTTGAATCCTTCGGAAGTAGGCCATCCATTCGATTATCCCATAATCGTTGGCCTTCCTCGATGAGTACAGCAAACAATTCTTCACCCTTCGCTAACTTTAAGGCTACTAACTTGGTATATTTAGAACTAAATACTTCCCCTAAGGTGCGTTTAATTCGCCCTTTATTCGTTAGAAATTTAAAAATCATGGTTTCTTTAATGGCAGGTAGACTATAAGCTGAGACAACTTTTTCGCCATCGCTCATTTTCGTTCGAATTAAATCATCGAATCGATCTCCTTTTTCTCTCCATTTGAATTCCGGAATTTTCTGGGATTCGATTTGGAACATATTGCCAAGATTTGTAAAAATATAGACTTGATTCAAGGTATTGGTTTCAAATTGGCAGATTAGACGATCCCCTTCACGGTAATCAATGACTTCTGGATCGGCGGAAGAGCGTTGAAAGTTTTTCATTGGCATATGTTTAATAAAACCTTCTTCAGACAAGGTGACCATTGAATCTTCCACTACAATCAGCTCCTGAATATCTATGGTAGCTTCTTCCTCATCATCAATTAGATCTGTCCGGCGAGGATCGGCAAATTGAGCCTTAGTTTCCGCCAGTTCTTTTTTTATTAAATCATCTAGTTTCTTTTGAACCTTTAAAATCCCTTTTAGCTTTTTAATGAGCTTGGCCAATTGGTCATGTTCCTTTTGGTAAGCACCCATTTCTAAGCCTGTTAAACGATAAAGCATTAACTCTAAAATCGCTGTGGCTTGGGGGTCACTGAAACCAAATTGTTCCCGGATGTTTTTATTGGCATCCGCTTTATTTTTAGACGCGCGGATAGTTTTTATCAATTCATCCATGACATCAATGGCATGCATGAACCCTTCCACAATGTGGAAACGCTTTTCTGCAATATCCAGTTCCCGTTTTGTGCGACGGGTAACGACTTCTCTTTGATGAGCCACATAAGCTTCCAGTATTCCCTTTAAGCCAAAAGTTACCGGCTTCCCCTTGTCGATGGCCACCATATTAAAGTTTAAATTATTTTGCAGATCTGTTTTCTTTAACAAATATTTTAAAACACGATCGGCTTCTTCCTCATCGGCACTTTTCTTGAGTTCAATGACGCCTCGAATACCTGCTCGCCCTGACTCATCTCGGATATCGGTAATAGCCTCTAAAGATTTTTGGTGTTTTTTATCCCCTGTCATTTCAGATATGGTCTGAAGGATTCGAGCTTTGTTCTTCCGATAAGGAAACTCGGTGATTACAATACCCAGGCGTCCCGTATCAAGCTTTTCAATGTTAGCCTTGGCTCTTTGTACCGCCTTGCCTTCGCCCTTCTCATAGGCCGCTAGAAGGCCTGCTCGCCCAATGATGGTTCCACCTGTTGGTAGGTCTGGTCCAGGAATATATTTCATAAGACCTTCTGTGGTCAAATGGGGATCATCAATTAAAGCGCAGGTTGCATCTATCACTTCCCCTAAATTATGCGGGGGAATATTAGTTGATAGTCCTACCGCAATCCCAAAAGATCCATTCACTAAAAGATTTGGGTACTTAGCCGGCAATACCTCCGGTTCAGTTTCCGTATCTGAGTAGTTACTTATAAAGTCCACTGTGTCGGCGTTAATATCACCGATTAAAGCCATGGCTGGTTTTGATAACCTGGCTTCAGTGTAACGCATGGCTGCTGCTGAATCCCCATCAATGGATCCCCAGTTGCCTTGTCCTTCAATTAGTGGTGTCCGAGTAGAAAAATCTTGCGCCAAAATTGTCATAGCGTCATAAACCGAAGAGTCACCATGGGGATGAAACTTACCCATAATATCACCGACAATCCGAGCCGATTTCATGTAGGGTCGATCTGGATGTGCCTTTAGGAGATAGGCTCCATATAAAATTCTACGATGGACTGGCTTTAAGCCATCCCGTACATCAGGTAGGGCTCTTTCTTTAGCCACTTCCACTGCATAGGGCAAATAGTTGTCCGGCATGGCCTCTTCCAGTGGAAGATCTATGATGTTTTGATCCTGAGGTGTTTTTCTTTTTGCCATATTCTATCTCCCTTTAAAACTCTGCATAAGCATACATATAATTTTTACGTGGTTCCACCACGTCACCCATTAAAAGCGAAACCATGCGTTCTGCCTTCCCGGCGTCTTCAATGGTTACTCGGTAAAGCGTTCTAGTCTCTGGATTCAGAGTGGTATCCCAAAGCTGATCCTCATTCATTTCGCCCAAGCCCTTATAACGTTGAACTTGATAGCCTGGCCCTATTTCTTTCTTAACCAGCTCTAATTCATCGGTGTTAAAACAGTACTGACTAATTTCTGTCTGTTTGCCTTTCTTTTTTACATTTTTATAGACTTTAAAAAGCGGTGGTTGGGCCAAATAAAGATGACCATTGGTGATTAAAGGACGCATATACCGGTAAATATACGTCATCCATAGCGTCCTGATATGATACCCGTCAACATCAGCATCGCTCATAATAATAATTTTATTATACTTTAAGTCTTCCACTCTAAAATTATCCAATGTTCCGGTTCCAATGGCTGCATTGAAAATCTTCAATTCTTCGGAGGCCAACACATTTTCAAGCTTTTGCTTTTCTGTATTCATAATCTTACCCTTACTAGGCATAATAGCCTGGAAGGAGGCATCACGAGCTTTTTTGGCCGTACCCCCAGCCGAATCCCCTTCCACGACGATGAATTCATTAACCGCTCGATTACGGCCATTACAAACCATGATTTTACCAGCTAAAGGGCTCGTTCCTTTCCCAATTTTTTTTCGTTCCAAATCAGCAATTTTCCGTATTTTCAAACGTCGTTTGGCCGCTTCAACGGCATTGTTCAAAATCAATGTGGCCACGTCTTTATTGTCTTCTATCCACTCTGAAAATTTCGTATAAGTTAACTCTGCCATTAAGGTTTGGGCCTCTGTATTGCCCAGTTTATTTTTGGTCTGTCCTTCAAAAATTGGATTACTCAATTTAACTTTGACGATGGCAGTCATGCCTTCTCGCAAATCATTCCCTTCAAAATCATCCTTAGGTCCAAGAATTCCTAAACGTTTGCCGGTTTCCTTAAAAGCTCTTGTCATCCCCATTTTAAAGCCTGTTTCATGGGTGCCAGCTTCCGATGTTGGGATGTTATTGACATATGAGGCAATGGTTTCAAGGGAAGAGTCCGTGAACTGAATGCACACTTCTCCCACTAAATTAATGTCGTTAATTTTGCGCTCCCCTTCAAAAAGAATCGCTTTATCATGGATGGGTGTTTTACTCTCATTTAAGTAGGCAATAAAATCCAACAAGCCATTTTCTGAATGGTAAATCTTCTCCACCACTTCTTCGCCACGTTCATCGATGAGCTTTAAAGTAATTCCCTTGTTTTGAAAGGATAGTTCCTTCATTCGCTCATCAATAGGCTCAAACTTAAATTGATGCTCACCAAATACGTCAGGATCTAACAAGAAATGAACTTTGGTTCCTGTTAGTTTAGTTCTGCCGCGAGTTTCTAGTTTGGTTACTGGCGTTCCAGGCATTACTCGTTTGAATTTTTTATCAAAGGCATTTTCAAAACGCATAAAATGGATTTTACCCCCTTGATAAACTTCCACTTCAAACCATTCTGATAATGCGTTAACCACGGAACCGCCGACCCCATGTAGGCCGCCGGATGTTTTATAGTTCTTATTATTAAATTTTCCTCCCGTATGAAGCTCGGTATAAACCATCTCCACGCCGGTTATCTTTTTTGTTGGATGCATTCCGATGGGGACCCCACGGCCATTATCCTTGACACTGCAACTACGATCTTTATGTAAAGTCACGGTAGCCGTGTCTCCATAGCCATTGGTAATTTCATCGATGGCGTTATCTAAGATTTCCCACAAACAGTGATGTAAACCTCTGCTTCCAGTATTCCCTATATACATCCCCGGTCGAATTCGGACCGGTTCCAGCTTATCTAAGCTAGTAAGGTCCGTTACATTATAATCTTTCTTATTCATATCATTAATTGGCATGTAACCCTCTCCAATACACTATTTAACTTAGTTCGTACCTTTTCATTATACCCCTAGTTTGGAAAACAAACAATTTAAAAATCTAAATCAGTACATACATTCGATTTCAAGGCCCTAAAAATGAAAAAGCGTTGCAAACGCATCTTTTGATGATTTGCAACGCTTTATTTCATGAGATTTAATAAATTCTTCTATCTTTTATTCTTATTCTCGAATTCCTTTATGTTCTACATCGCGAGCAACAAACCGCTTAAATAATGTTTTATAAAGTAGTGGAGCCATAATGATTTTCAGTACCGTTACGATAATCTGATTTGGAACTCTTGGAATGAGGCGAGCCATAAAATATGAAAAATCATTATTATGAAGCATCATGACCAACCAAGTTGTATTCATCAGGGTGTCTACCACTAAGGTAGATAGCAAAGCAAATAATACATAATTATAAACTTTAGCTGATTTTTTACCTTCCAAGAAATGTCCTGCAATCAGGCCATTAACCATCGCCGAGATTGTAAATCCTGGGAAAAATATACCTTTACCAAAAAGTACAAAGCCAAGCAAATCAGCAATTAAGGCGACTGCTCCAGCACGAAGGGGTCCAAGATACATTCCTGAAATCATGATCGCTAAAAAACCTAAACCAATCCTCATCGTCGGAATTTCAAAACTCAAAAACCGAACTGCTAACACATCCAACGCAATCATAATTCCCATAAAAACAATTTCGCGAACCTTTAACTTTCCTTGATAATTCCCGTTACTTTGCATGACTTTTCTCCTCCAATGGTAGGCCTGTTTTGGCCAAATAACTTTCCAGTTTAACCCGATCAGCTTCTGCTAAGTGATCGGCTTTGATTATGAAACCCTCGTTGTTTTCTTTAACCTTTAAAAAGTAATTGTTAAAGCTTTCAACCATTCGTTCAAAATCGGTCCACTTAAAACTTTTTTCACCTTTTTCGTCCTGACTAGCAAAGCCATCATCGGTAAACGTCATCTTTCGCTCCATCGCGAGATCAACGTTTGCATAGTTTTTTTCAATGATTCGATTCATCCTCCTTCGAAATATTATAGGATGAAACGCAACTAGTAGACCAAAAGTGACAAGTCCTAAAAGAGCTGGAAAAAGGAGGCTGTCTAACTGGGCAAACCGCTTCAAAATGAAGTAGGCACCTAAGGAAACAACCAAAGCATAAATTAGGTTCATCAGATACTTCATTATAAAAACAAATGATTTATCTGGCTTATAGTCCTCCATCAGAATTTTCTGGAGTTCCACAAAATCTGCTGTGACTAACTTGTTACTTATTTGCATAATACACCTCCGACAAGTTATATATAGTACACTTTATGTACTTCTCAATAATACTCTTTCATCCCTTAAGATACAAGACTCATCAGCCTATCTAGCCCTCTAAAATCTTTAGTTTCTGTAAATCCCGAACAATATTTTAAAAGAAAACACAATGAACATTGATGAATCAACCATCAGAGTCCATTGTGTTTTTACAATAAATAATTAATTTTAAGCTTTGCTTTATGGTATTAACTTGAGTCTTAACCTTGTGCCTAAGACTAATCTTAAACCTAAGTTTTTTGAACGTGAACTACTCACCACTTAGCTAAACCTACCGGTTTTAACCCTTGAAGTGGGAGCCTCTTGGGAATAGAGCATACTTGATAGCTTATTTCTTTGCTAACACCGGTGTCTCTTGTTTACCGAGCTATCCCCGTAGTTCCTACGGTTCTTGTTTTCTAAAGGCATTCATCACCCACCTATGGAGGATGGGCGACTTCCGCTTAGGTTAAGTTAAAGATTATTTTTTGTCGTGTTCCAATTTTCATGAACAGCGTTCCAAATCATCATCCCAGATTTGGCTAAGGAAACCATTCCATAAACAGAGTTTGGCAGATCATTGCTCATAATGGAAAAAATAAAGTTTCCCGAGTCGGTGTTTATTAAGGCCACTTCATTTTCAATTCCCGGTGCGTCACCTGTTTTAGAAGCAAATTGATCTCTAACCTTGTTTGGTAGATAAAATGCAATCTTTGATTTTACCCGACGGCGAATCAAGTCATCAATAAATTCCGAGTGTTTTTCGGTTAGGTAGCTCTTTTTATGAATCACCTTGGCAACTTTGGCCATATCCGCCGCCGTGGTGGTGTTGGATTCATCTCCTGGCAGATTTGAAATATGAGTGTTTTCAAGGCCTAGTTCCCTAAACATTTCATTGATCTGATCAACACCCAGCATGGTCATTAACTTAAAGGTGGCTGTATTATCGCCAATGGCTAACATGGAAATAATCAGCTCCCGAATGGTGTAAGTCCGTTCAATGAACTCAGCCAGAACACCAGAGCCTAGCTTTTTATCCTCATCCTTGATGGGCACTAGTTCATCCATTGAAAACATGCCTTCTTCTACCTTTTTCAGAAATACCACTGCAAGCATCAGCTTCATGCAACCAGCACTGGTTTGGGGAACATCTTGGTTATAACCATAGGTATAAGCTCCATCCAAATCCTCAAAATAGAAACTGTAATTACCTTCGCGTTCTTCATCTAAATACTTTTTAACATCTTTCATATTTAAAATCCTCCTTATAATTAGGACTTAGTTACTGTGTATACAATTAAAACGGCTGCAAGGGCAAAGCGGTACCAAGCAAATACTTTCATTGGTTTCTTTTTGATATAACTCATAAAAGCCCTTACACATACCAAAGCCACAATAAAAGAAAGTACAAATCCAACCAAGAGTGTTAACACTTGAGTTGAGGTGATGATGTTAAATCCGCCATCTAATCCAAACTTTGCCAGCTTTAAACCAGATGCTCCAAACATAATTGGAATCGCTAGAAAAAAGGAAAATTCTGCAGCTACTCCTGGTGAAAGTCCTTGGTGCCAGCCTCCCATAATCGTTGAAGCTGAACGAGAGAAGCCTGGCCATAAGGCAAGGCATTGGAATACACCAATTTTAAGAGCTGCCAGTGGCGTAATTTCATCCACTTCATGAATCGTCGCTTGATTGCGGTATTTTCTTTCAAACCAAATCATCATGATCGCCCCTACAACAAGAGCTAATATAACGGTAGGTACCCCAAAAAGCTTCTCATCAATAAAATCTTCCAGTGTAAAACCAAGAATTGCTGCTGGAATCACACCTATAATGAGTGCTATGGTAAAACGCTTGCCCTTATCCTCACCTTTTAAAAGTGATTGCAGTAAGCCAAAGAGCTTGGTCCAATATAGAGCAATGATTGCTAGAATCGCACCGAGCTGAATCACCACCATAAACATTTTTTCAAAAGCTCCATCACCAAAACCGATTAGATCATTCACTATAATTAGGTGCCCCGTAGATGATATGGGCAAAAACTCGGTGATTCCTTCCACAATAGCAATGATAATTCCTTTGATGATGTATAAAATATCCATGTAATCTTTGTACTCCTTTGATCAAACTGCAGCATCATAAGTTTTAATAAACTCTCTGCAGGATCTTACTCTTTAATTATAATTTTAGGCACAGAGTAAGTAAAGCCTCATTAATCATATAGTATAGATTAATGAGCTCTCTTACAAGTTGGTTCCAGTAATCTCGCTTCCTTAGGAATTGGTTAAGGGCTCCTCCCAATCCTTGGAAGTCTTCAGGATGTTTAGAAAATGGTGGAGGATTTTAGCGGTGGTACCCCAAATATGATGTTCTTCATACCGGTAAAAATATTCATCAACCCGAATCGAAGAAAAGTTGTAGTTTCGTCCCCCTTGAATTCGATCGTATGGAAAATCGTCCGGCGGAGTCGGGTCAATCTTTCTTGAATAAATTTCAGGTTCCTGAGCAAGCAACTCTTCCAAGGGAATCCGAATTAAGTGTTCCACCTCATCGGGATTTGGCTTAAAATCTTCGGAATTTGTTCGTCCGACAAAGGGATATAAGATGGCTCCAAAATGGGTCACATAAAATTCCAAAGCACCAATTAGTTCAATTTGATGTGCGGCAAGACCTGTTTCTTCTGCTGTTTCACGGAGCGCTGCTTGGGCCGGCTCTTCTCCTGGCTCTAAACGGCCCCCTGGAAAACTAATATCCCCTGGTTGACTTCGCATCGACATGGCTCTTTTTTCTAAAATTAAAAACTTTTCATCCCCTACGGTTTGCACCAAAAGCAAAACAGCGCTTTCTCGAAACCGATCAAAGGGGCGAAAATCTCTATGTTTAAATATCTCAAGGTTGATCAAAATAACCCTCCTTCGTTATTTACTGACAATCAGTCATGTGTTAACATTAATTTAGCACGATTGTGCCTACTTAACTATAATATACTATATTGTCCCCTGCTCCAATTGATATTGGATTAAAAATAGAACCATTGAGGAGAATAATGAAAAAAATTAATTCTATACTAGTTGCTATTGTAATGGTATTTTTACTTTTTGGCGAAACTGTTCTGGCAGCCACAGAGCTTCCTTTACCTGTAGAACCTCGGGTTAAAGCGAAAGCTGCCATTGCCTACGATCTCACCAATGATGAAATTATACTTGAAAAAAACATGGAAGAACGGATGTACCCAGCCTCTCTGACAAAACTAATGACAGCATTACTTTTAGCAGAACATGCTGATCGGGAGGATGACCTATATATTAGTGAAGAGCCCTTAAAAGCTCCTGGGTTTGCCATCAATAAGAACTTATTCAAACTTTATAAAGGTGACACCATCACAGCAGATGCTGCCATGAAAGCCATTCTCCTACCCTCAGCCAACGACATGGCTGTTGTTGCTGCCGAGCATGTTGGAAAAACAGTGGAAGAATTTAGTCGTTTGATGAATGACAGGGCCAAAGAACTGGGTATGCTTGACAGCCACTTTGTCAATCCAACCGGTCTTCATGATCCCCTACATTACACCACGGCGGCTGATTTAGTAAAGCTGGTTCGTGCTGCTTATGACAATGATTGGGTCCGCGAAGTTATAGCTACAGAAACGTCAAATATCCGAACCAAGTGGCAAAAAATTGGAGACATTAAAAACTCAAACCAGTTACTTGGCAAAGATGGGAATGTTGGTGGCAAAACCGGGTTCACACCGGAGGCCGGACGTTGTTTGGTTGGGATCTATCAGCGAGAAGGACGGGAAATTATCCAGGTACTACTTCACTCTGGTACAACCTTTAAGAGTCCTCAAGTTTTCACGGATATGGCAAACTTAGCTGAAGAAGCTTACGAACTTGAAAAAATCCCCATGATTGCAAAAAATACCCCAGTCGATTCAATCACCGCCAATTATAAATTATTCCGCTGGTTTGGTCCCATCAAAACGGTCCAAATTAAGGCCACCACTCAAGATGATCTTTTATTTTACAACAATACCGTGAACAACGATGAGGAAGGTCTTTCCCCCACAATCACTCCCTATGAACAACTTAATGTCTTCCAGTTAGAGGAAGGAGTACCCGTGGCTGATCTGTCCTTAACGAAAAGAGACGCTACCCTTTCAACAAAGGTCTTATCTCAAACCAACACCTTTGACTCCGTTATAATACCCAATGCAGTTCCCTACCTTGGCGCTGCCATTGGATCCTTCCTACTGATCGTGTTATTGCTCTTTCTGCTCATCAAACTTGCTCGGTCAGGGAAATCGACTCGACGAAAGATTCGCTCCAAGCGAACCTTGAAGAGGCGACGCAACATCAAAAATCGCTACAGTGATAAAATTTAAAAATAATTCGTGCAGCTCTTTCAAAGAGCTGCCTTTCATTTACCAATGACCATTTAAAAAGATCTCTGTTTTGTAGAGCAGCTAATTCTAAAGGCTGGCTTACCTGCCAAGCTCCCTTTTGTAATCACTTTGAAATTGAAGGGATTGCCCACTTAAGGTAGAATAGACTGGTATAATGAAAAAAGATCTCATCTTATATCATCCATTGCAAATAGGAGTATAACAATGAAACTTTCAGTTATTACGCCTGCCTATAACGAAGAGGAATCCATCGCAAATCTTCATACCCGACTAACCCGAATCCTAACACGAGATGGATTGGAAAAAGGCTATGATTATGAACTAATCCTCGTTAACGACGGCAGCCGCGACCATACTTTAGATGAAATAAAAAAGTTGGCGGCTCTAGACTCTAAAGTCCGCTATATTAGTTTTTCCAGAAATTTCGGTAAAGAAGCCGCCATGCTAGCCGGCTTAACCTACTGTCAGGGTGATTTTGCCGTCATTATGGATAGTGACCTTCAGCATCCACCCGAATTAATTCCTGACATGATGGCGGAAAGCTTTAACGGCTTTGATCAGGTCATCGCCAAGCGAACTCGGCAAGGTGATAAAAAAGGGCGTACTTTTTTATCGAAGCTCTATTATCGCCTCGTGAATCGCTTCATTGATGTAACCCTTGAAGATGGAGTTGGGGATTTTCGCCTCCTATCTCGAAAAGCCATCGATGCCTTGATTTCCATGAAAGAGTACACTCGTTTCTCAAAAGGGCTCTTTGCATGGATTGGTTTTAATTCAACCACATTAGAATATGAAAACGTACAGCGAGAATCTGGCCAAACCAAATGGAACCTACGTAGCCTGCTGCGTTATGCAGCCGATGGCGTCATGAGTTTTAATGATAAGCCCCTACGCGTTAGCTTTTATACAGGAACCTTTATTACCCTACTTGGTATCATCTACGTTCTTTATTCTCTCTTGCGTGTTCTCATCGTTGGTATTGAGACACCAGGTTATTTCACCGTCATCTCCGCTATCTTAATCACCGGTGGCGTCCAGCTGGTATCCATTGGAATCCTAGGTGAATACATCGGTAAAATTTACTATGAAGTGAAAGGTCGGCCTCATTTCTTAGTACAAGAATCCAATATCTCCGACCCAACAGATTCTCAAAGGAATACGAGTAAAAGGAAATAATGATTATGAAAGATCGAATCTTAAACTCAATCAAAGAGTTCATACAAGGATTTAGGGATGGAAGCATTTGGCACCATTCCTTGATTCGTTTTGTCTTAATTGGTGTTTTTAACACCCTCCATTTTTGGATCTGGTATAACCTGTTCCTAAAGTTAAATATCGTCTATCCAGTGGCCTTCACCTTAGGTTTTGTTCTATCCATGGTGGGTTCTTTTTTCCTTAACACCTATTTTACCTTCAAGACAAAGCCCAGTTGGCAGAAGTTTATTCGTTTCCCACTGACTACACTTCCAAATTATATTATTAGCCAAGTGGGATTGTGGATTTTTGTTGAGCAATTGGCCTTACCAAAAAACATTTCCGGTCT
>LSQX01374309.1_pt1 | contig 11379 bp, 13 predicted proteins | sample 654561 | NCBI WGS metagenome assembly LSQX01 (sample SAMN04489861, study PRJNA283612) | anaerobic digester metagenome | isolation source: 4 biogas reactors fed with cattle manure at either 37C or 55C with and... | place: Denmark: Kongens Lyngby | collected 2014 | reverse complement strand
GTTATGAGGTTGAAAGCCTCATTTCCTAACCACTGGAAGAACCCGTCATTTATGATCTATAGTTATATAATATCATAATTTACTGTAATATTCAAATTTTACTATATTTTAAGTTGTAATGCAAATCAAAAATTGCATAAAAGCAAAATAATTTGTTTGTAATTGTAAACAATAAACAAATCTTTCGAAAAATCTGACTTTTAAAGTAAAAATTGTTATGTTATTTTCGAAAAACTTGACATTTGAAGTAAAATATGTTATATTTCAAATGTCGTTGAGGGAAAGGAGGTCTACAGAGAAAAGAAAAGATGAGGGGATTTATGTGATTGTGTTGAGTGATGTTTTTAAAGGTGGAGCGATAATTAGTTTGAGTGAAGAGAACGGAGCTGTAGACGAGCAGTCAAATAGATGGGTAGTAAATGTTGGAACAGATAAAATAGGGGAGTTTACCGATGTTGAAGAAAATGGTTTTGTAAAGAGGGTCTATTTTATTACAGCAGAAAAAGCAAAAGAAATACTAGGTGATCGTTATAATAATTTACATAGATATCGTAGGGAAAACGATACTATTGTTTTTTACTATAACGAAGACACAAATGAAAAAATAGTTCTAGCAGTTAAACCCGGAGATGATTTGTCGCAGTACCCCTTTAACCTAAAGGAAAGATTTATTGTAACTGAAGAGGTAATAAGGGCAAATGAGGTAACTCCCAAAAAAGGAATGGTACAGATAACCAAAGAAAATTTGGAAATCTTAATAAGGTACAACATTTTAACGAAAGAAACTGCTCATGTTTTGTATTATAATAGGGAAAATGTAGGTTTTTATTTATAGATAAAGAGGTGTTGCAATGAGACAGGACTATACGGACAGGGAAATTCAAATGTTAAATACCTTATTAAGTAATATGCTCAAAATAAACTCGTTTTCCGGAACAATAATAAAAGACATGGATAAAAACACTATTGTGCAAATTGGGAATAATGCTGAAGAAAAGCTTTTTCTTTTAAATGCTTTGTTAGATGATATTATTAAAGAAAATCACCTGCAGGCCGTGGATACCTCAACGCTGAACAATAATGTTATAAACTTAATAGAATCATTAAAAAGAATTTTAAAGGAAAAAGATCTTGTGTATACCGTAAGTGTTCCACAAATTCCCGGAGTTGAAATACCATGTTCGAGCTTGTTCGAAGCAAAAAGAGTTGCAAAAAACCTAAAATTCAAAGCAAATGTCCTGTACAATAACCAGGTTATTTTATAAGAAGACCGAAAGTTCTTTTTTTTATACCCAATATAATACTTTTGTAAAAAAAATAACACAATATATAGNNAAATATTTGACAAAAGTATACTATATGGTGTATAGTAAAATTAAGAGGTGATAGAAATAACAAGATTAACCAGAAGGATAATAGAGAATACCGTAAGAAAAAAAGGAAAGGAAGCCGCATTTATGCTTGCCGTCTTTAATGTGGCTATCCTTTTGGCAATACAGGGATTAAATCAGGAAATTCCCGTTTTGCTTAAACTGAATATACTGTTTATACTTTCAGGGATTCTGCTTTTGGAAATAAGACCTTGGGATGGTGGGAACAAACAATCATGAAAACACGGCTGCCTTTATTTGGTGTTATAAATAACGAAGATTTATCTCCTGACAAATTGGAAAAAGAGAAACAAAAGGTATTAAATTTAAACTGGGATCATGATAACCGGAGAAAACAAGTTGCTGACGATCTGGAAGTTTTGTTTAAAATAGTAAAATGCAAATACCAGCTCGATGATCTGCTGGAAAAAGAAGAACTTTCACATATTGTAAGTTTTCTGGAGCAAAATTACTACAACCAGGAAGAACTCCTAAAGCGAGTAGATAATATATTGAAATTTATGTTTGTTCCTTTGTATTATAGGAATGATGAGGATTATGTGCCGTATATTCCACAGGAATTCTGGTCTACTACACTCGGAAAGGTGATTATCTCTTGTCTGTCTGCGAATGATGACATACTTCTATCTTCAACCGAAACGGGGCAAATTCTAAACTATAAAAGGCAGAATATCAATGTACTGGCCAAAAAAGGGAAGTTACCTGCAAAAAAAGTGGGAAACAATTTTGTCTTCAGGCTATTTGATGTTTTAACTTATAAAAGAAGGAAAGGTGAGTAACGTATGTCTGGGTTAAATGGGGGTGGCATCGTTGAGTATAGATAAAGTTTTATCAATATTTTCAAGCAAGGTTTTTTATATGATAGTAATTCCTTTGTTTGTTTTGCTGATCACCCTGATGGTTTTAATGTTAATAAAGAAGAGGAGAAGGTTGAAAAGCGAAAGAGAAATGGAAGAATTGCTTGATGAACTGGGGATGCGCCGGACATCGATAAATCCAGTTTATTTAGAAAAAGGATTCGCTCCAATTGTTGAACAGTTGGTATACAGTTATTATTCCCAGCAACCGCAGCTTATTCCCGCTCAAAGTATGACTCATGTGTTGTATATGGAATGGTATAACCGGCTGAAAAGAGAACACGACCTTAAAATAAAAAAGACTTTATACAATTTTAGAATGACGAAAGCTAAAATTGCAAAGATAGATAATTCATCCTATATAGATATACGAGTAGAGATGGATGCAGAATTTGAAGTAGATTACCTGTATGATGACGTCACCCAGCAAGAACGAATCAGTAAAAAATTCAGACAAACCTTTATATTCTTAAATATGAATGACTGCTGGGTTTTAGAAAAAGTTTTGCCCGAACAAATATTAGCTGCTTGACATTGTAAAGGCGTTATTCAGCTCTGGGAAATTACGAAATCCAGAGCGTTTTTGTTTTTGGCAAAACTTTTCTTGAATTTTTAGGAAATATATTGTTAAGCTGAACACAAATCAGTTAGTACGGAAAGGAGTAAGGATAAGATGATACAGGAGACGGAGATAATCATAAAAACACGCAAGAGGGAAGAATACGACAACTTGATAAAAATGGGGATAGATCCTCTTGTTGCAGAACTGTTGCATGAAAGAGGAATTAGCGATTACCGAGAAGCCAAGCTCTTTTTAGAAGGCAGTTTAAAAGACATGCATGATCCGGGGAAAATAAGAAATATTGATAAGTTATATGACTTGATAAATGAAGCGATTTCTATGAAAGAAAAAATTTATATCTTCGGGGATTATGATGTGGACGGCATAGCGGCAACCGCCATAATGTACAATACCCTTAAAGATTTAAAGGCTGATGTGCATTACAGGTTGCCTGATCGTTTAACCGAAGGGTATGGTATGTCTGTGGGAGCCGCAAAAGAACTCTATGAAAAAGGATGTTCCTTGATAATTGCAGTTGACAACGGTGTAGCATGCCATGAAGAGATAGCCCTTGCCAAAAGCCTTGGAATGAAAGTTATTGTTTTGGACCACCACAACCCTCCCAGCGTTCTTCCGGAAGCGGATGTGATAATAGATCTCCATATAAAAGGAGAAACCTATCCGTTTACCGATCTTACCGGATGCGGGCTTGCTTTTAAGGTAGCCTGTTATCTGTATGAACAATACGGATTCAGCCTGGAAGAAGGATATAAAAACATTGATCTGGCTGCTGTAGGGACCATTGCGGACGTTGTTCCCTTGATCGGGGAGAATAGAATTATCGTAAGGGAAGGCTTAAAGTATATAAATAATCCTAAATACGACCGGTTAGGAATAATTACCTTGATAAGCCTCTTTGAAATGGAACGGGGAACAATAACGTCCACGGATATCGGATACAGAATTACTCCCGCATTAAATGCTCCCGGAAGGCTTCTTGAAAAAGGGGCCGAAAAAGCCCTTGAACTTTTACTGTGTGAAGACCAATACGAGGCAACTGATATAGCTATGGATTTAAAAAATATTAATGAGCAAAGAAAAACTATAATGCAAGAAAGTTTGGCAAAAGCAGAAGAATATATTGAAAGAAACGGTCTTCTTACAGATAAGGTTTTGGTGCTTTTTATTCCGGATATTCCGGAGGGGGTGGTTGGGCTGGTTGCCGGGAAACTGACTGAAAAGTATAACCGGCCTTCAATCGTGTTTTCAGAAGGGCTTAATTATTACAAAGCCAGTGGCAGAAGCATTGAAGAGTTTAATTTATACGATGCGCTGTGTACATGCAGCGATTTGTTTATAAAATTCGGAGGACATGCACTGGCAGCTGGAATGTCAACCGAGAAAGATGAGAAAAAGTTAGAAGAGTTGCGGACCCGGATCAACGAATATGCCAGTACCATTTTAGATGATAAAGACACAATCAAAAAAATATATGTAGACAAAGTGTTGAAACCGGAAGATATTGATTTTAATCTGGTAGAAAAGATTTCGGTTCTGGAACCTTTTGGGTACAAAAATCCAAAACCTATTTTTTATATAGAAGGATACAGAACCGTAAAGAAAAACAAAGACGGAGAATGGCTACCCTACTCATATGTCGGAGAGTACAAAAATCACCTCAAACTCTACGGAGAAAATGTGGATGCTATAGGATTTGATCTGGTTGAAAAGTTTGAAGCAGTTGGACGGCCCAAAAGATTGGATATAGTTTTTAACCTGGGCATTAACAATTTTATGGGAAGGCGGTATTTGCAGCTCGAAATAATAGATTTTAAACCTTCTCATGTAGAAGAAAAAGAGGAAACAGAGCTTATGGAAGCTGTGAATGATGTTTTAAAAAGATTAAGTTTATGTTGAATTTGAAATTACCTACAAAAGGCTGCTTGCTTAAATAAAGGCAAGCGGCTTTTTGTAGTATACATAACAGTTTGCATATTTAAAAAATACTTGATAATTCAGCAAATCTTTCAGTATTGTTAGTACATAAAATAAAGTCATATAAAGACGAAGAAGGAGGATGAATGTATTGAGCAGTTTTGAAAATCCAAGACAGATTACAAAATATCAAACAGCGGATAAAGTTTTGGAATTTAACGATGAAATGGTTATGGCTCCGGTTGAGTCTGCTGGCAATCTCCATGCAAGATATAGTAAGATTCGTGTAGTAATAGTTGACATTTCAAATGGGAAAGGAGAAAAAGCAGTAGTCACAATAGCTAATGTAGATCCCATTAAGATGAAGAGAATATATGAAAAAGTGAAGGAAATAAAACATTTTGAGATTGAAGGAGAAACGGTAAAGGAAAGCAAAATTGGACTTGGAGAATACAAGGATTTGACACCCAGCAATGCTCTTAAAAAATATGGTGATGAAGCCGTTAAAAAACTGGAAGAATTAATTCCCATTTTAGAAAAGAATGCAGATAAATATCCTGCAAATAACAAAAAAATAGAAGAGATAAAAGCCGCAATCAAAGCATATAAAGCCGGAGCACTAAAGGAAGATGTTAATGATTTTTCTGTTGTCAGGATATATAATGAACAAAAAATTAACCCCAACGAGAAAAAGAAGAACGAAAAAGGAGAATATCCCGTAACTGTTCTTCGAATAGATTATAACCCCAAGATGAGATACTGCTGGACTGTATATATGGAGAATGGTTGGGGAGAAATAGAAAAGCGAGACAATGGTGGAATATTCATTAAAAAAGGAAGTTACAGGAAGGAAAAAGAAGCAAAGGTCAATGTGGATGATGAATCATTCCGTGAGATGATGAGGCAGACAAACGATTACATCTTCCAGAAAGAATTATTGTTTATGACGCAGCTGCAGAAACAGCTGGTTGAATACGAAGAGAAAAAACGCCAGGAAGCAGTAAATCAATAAGAAGCGAATTATTTTCGCTTCTTTTTTTTCTTGATTTTTACAAAAAAGTATTGGTAAAGTTTGAATGACAGGGAACTTAATGATATAATTAACACAAGAAAGGATGATAGAGATGAAGGAATATGATAAGAAATATTGCAGTGTTTACTGTGTTTGTATAAATGATACTATCAAACTTACAGACTGCGAAGAGTATTCTGACTTCAGCACAAAAGAGAGGCGTTGCGCCTATGGACAAAGAAAAGAGAAAACAGAAGGTTAAGCTTTTTATTGTTTTGGTTTGCTTTGTAATAGTTTTTGGTGTTGTGACGACAGTTGTTTATGCAAAGGAGGAAGAAAAGGTTAACATTCATATAACGACAACACAAATGGAATTTAAAAAGTTATATGAATGGTTTTTAAAAGATAAGTATGACATAAGCGTTGAGGGAGAGCTATCTGTAAGAGCATATATAAAAGATCAAGTCCCTGTCAATACAATTGATAAGAACAGGGGGCAAGGTATGTTGATGGCAGAGAATATAGTAAAATTCTTCTCAAATTACTGGATTTATATAGCAAGCGGATTGGGACTGGTCTTTGTAATTATCTTTATTAGAGCAAAACGCAGAAGCTGCTGGAATGACGATGATTATTACAGCAGTTACTATTATTATGGTTTCCCGTTTCAATACAAACAAAATAACGAACAAAACGAAACACAGATGGTAAACCTTCATCAACGGCTTTCAATACCGTACTCACAGCCTTCGTTTAATTATTACACAAACAATTATTATAACAATGATCCTTATGTAGTACCGGTGAAAGATTACAGTATGTACGATGACAGACATCTATTTACTTTAATCAGACAAAAGTCAACGTATCGCTATAGATAATGGCGAGTTTATATAGATGAAAAAGGTTGCTATTTTTTAAATTACCAGCCGGATGCTTCAGAGGAAAAACGAAATTGTGTAAAGTCGCCCACCCTTTGCAAACGACGGATGTTTCAATTCCTTATAGGTANNCAGCGTCAGATGTGTATAAGAGACTAGTCCAACACAGAGTTAACACAGAAAAAACACAGAGGGGTGATAAAAATAATTAAATGCGTAAAGAAAGGAGAGATTTATTACGCAGATTTAACTCCCGTGAGAGGATCAGAGCAAGGTGGAATAAGACCAGTCCTCGTAATACAGAATGATATCGGGAACAAATACGGTCCGACAACCATCGTTTGCATACTTACTTCGCAGAAAAACAAATCCAATATTCCTACTCATGTGTTTTTAGGACAAAAGTTTGGATTGCAGAAGGAATCATTTGCTTTATTGGAACAGATAAGAACGATAGATAAAGAACGTTTGATACGCAAGGTGGGCAAAATTGATGACAAAGAGGTTTTAGACCAAATTGATAGGGCTATACATATCAGTTTTGGTCTAAAGCCACATGACAATAAAAAAGTGAACGAAGCAGCTGGCTAATATAAAAGAAGAGGGTGTATTAAGACACCCTCTTTTTATTTTGTCTATCTTCTAAAAGTTCACTATAAAAACAACCTTCCCGAATCTTTTGCACTACTTCATAAAAATGATACCAATCATAAACACGAATAAAACCATTTCCTCCCTTCCTGTTCCATGGGCGATCGAATACGATTGGGTATTTAAAATTTGTCGGATGCAAATTATGCAGTGCATCATCCAGAATGATATCTCCACAGAGAATATCCTTTCTTGTGATTAAACAAATGTTGTCCGATGGAATTTGCGGAAAGTGTTCTCTTACCCATAGAACTTTATCTACGAGTCCTTCTATCGGCGATGAGGTGGCAACAAATAATTCGTCGCCTATTGAAGAAAGACATTCGATTATTTCCTGTGCTCCTTTGATCGGTTTTAAGGAAGCAAAAAATCCGGGCTCCTTGAAATATTTAATCATGTCTGTTCCGGGCTTTTGTATTTTTTCCAGGTTCCAGCAGGTTATGTCATTAAGAGAGTAATTAAGCCCGTATTCTTTATTGTAGCGGGCTAATATTTCGGTCTGTGTATCTGCAAGCACACCATCGATATCAAAAACTATCTGTAACTTTTTCATTTTAAGCCCTCCTTCTTCCTCGCAAAGTTCGATTTGCTTGTGACAAGCATAAAAAAAGAAATATGGAATTCTCAAGTTTATTTTAACAGATTTTTCTGAAAGACGGTAAAATTTGAATGTTAAAGAATAAAAGTATATAATATATCCGAAGGTATTTTTACTCAACGGTTAAAACTGTCTTATTTTAGTAAGATTGGGAGTGAGCCACAATAATAAAGCAATATAAAGGATACGAACTGTCGGATTTTCAGGTTGAGGCTATCGAAGGAATATTAAACGGAGAAAACGTAATTCTTTCAACCCACACCGGCAACGGGAAAACTCTTGTAGCCGATTATGCAATTGACGAGTGTTTCCGAAAGGGGCTGAAGGTTGTATATACAGCTCCGATCAAAGCTTTGTCAAATCAAAAATACAATGAATTTAGAAGAGAGTACGGAGAGGAAAGTGTAGGGCTTATTACGGGAGACAGAGTAATAAATGAAAATGCTAATATTCTGGTAGTAACAACCGAAGTCTTGAGAAATATAATTCATGAAGATCATGAAAGGGTTGAAGACATAAAATATATAATTCTGGACGAAATTCATTATATAAACAACGAGAGTAGAGGAACTGTTTGGGAAGAAGTTATTATTTTTAAACCCAAAAATGCAAGGATTATTGGCTTGTCTGCTACCATCCCGAATATCCAGGAATTGTCTGGCTGGATTTCTTTTATTCATCAGGAAAAAGTAAGAAGAATTTATTATTCCGAAAGAATTGTTCCTCAAAAACATTACTATTTTGATAAGAAATTAAAAAAGGCTTCATACAAAGACATTGTAAAAAGCTATCTGGTTATTCAAAACTCCTCAAACGACGGACTTTATAAAAATTCCCACATTGATTTTATCAGGTATGCTGTTGGGGCCGACATTTTGCCCGTACTATGTTTTGTTTTTTCCCGCAAACAGTGTGAGAAAAAAGCAGTGGAATTATCGGGCAAGTTTGATTTGCTGGATAAACACGAAAAACAGGTTGTAGAAAGACTTATAAAAAACTACGAGCAAGAATTTGAAGAGCTAAAAAAATCATATTCCTGGAACAAACTTAAATCCGTTCTTGTAAACGGGATAGGTTTTCACCATGCCGGGCTTTTACCTATAATCAAACAGTTTATGGAAGAGCTATTTGAAAATAAACTGTGTAGAGTTCTGTATGTTACGGAAACCTTTGCCGTAGGAATAAACCATCCCGTCAAAACCGTCTTTTTTGACAATTTGCGTAAATATGATGGCAAAACCTTTAGAAACTTATACGGTTCGGAATATTTACAGATGGCGGGTAGGGCAGGGAGAAGGGGGATAGATACATTTGGATTGGTTTTTGTCCTTGCGGATTATAAGGCAGTAGAACATGCAGACCTGTTAAATATCGAAAAAATAGAAGTTGAACCCGTGAAAAGCCAGTTCAATCTGTCTTACAATGTTGTATTAAATCTGGTAAGAAAATACAGCGATGAAGAAATAAGGACGTTTTTCAGTAAAAGTTTTGCAAATTATCAACACAAACTCAAGATAGAAGAAAACGCTAAAAAGTTAAAAGCTCTGGAAAAGAAGATTAAGGAACTTGGAGACGAAGCATATATCAAAGATTGCTTTGTTAAAGATGTTGACCGCTGTCCGATCTTTTATGATCAAAACAAAAAAAAGCTGGAAATGTATCAGTCAATGTTATCTAAAAAGAAAGTACACCCCAAAGATTTGGATTCAATTAAGAAAAAAGTAAATGAATTAAAAGATAAGCTGGCAAAGAAGCCGGTTAAATGTTCGAAAGAGAAGAAGAAGCTTTGTCATAAAAAGCACAGAGAAATTAATAAGCAAAGGAGTGAGTTTTCTCGTGGAAAAAAGAAGCTGGCCAGGTTAAAACAGAACTGGCCAGAAAAAACCTTCTTAAAAAGCTACGAGAAGAAAATAAATCTGTTAAAGGACCTGAATTATATTGATGAAAATAACAACCTTCTCCCGAGAGGAGAGTTTTGCTGCCAGATTCATATTCAGGAACTGCTTGTAACCGAATTGCTGTTAAACGGATTTTTTCACGACAACGATCCGGACGTTATAAATGGGATTCTGGCAGGAATTGCGTGCGAAGATCAGGCCGTTGCCGATATGGGAAAATCATATCCGTTCAGTTTTGATAATAATGAGATTTATTCCGTTGTGGAAGAGATAAACAAAATGGAAATTATGCACGGATTGAAAATATCGGCCAGCTATATGGGCAATATATGCGGGGTTATGGAAGCATGGAGCAGGGGAGAAGACTTTTTTAAAATTGTGGAGAATACAGGGATTTCTGAAGGGGATTTTGTAAATCTCTGTAGAAGAACATCCGACTTATTGAGGCAGATTGGAGGAGCCTATAAGGGAGATATCAGACTAAAAGAAAAATTGGATAAGTGTCTTTCAAAAATAGACAGAGGCATGGTAATCCTTGGACTATAATCTGACAGCCAGAACTTTAAAAAGGGGGAATGAAAATGTTTACGAGGCAGACTGGTCATAAGAGATATAAAATCATCAGCAAGGATGAATTTGGTATAACCTTAAAGGTCCCTCGATATCAAAAGACAGGTATAAGAATAGGCACCAAAGTAGAAGCCGAAAACAAGGGACTTCAGCCTAAAGGTTCAAACAGTTTTTACACGCTCTCCGACGGTTCGGTTGTGGTTGATGGTTATCTGGCAGAACCGGCTAAAGAAAATATAGTTGAAATGACTGCAAAGGACATCAATATAACCCGGTTAAACTGGTCGGAATTAAAAAATGAAATAGAGTTCTTATTAAACTACCATGAATAGCCTTTCCCCGGACAAACAGGGCGACAAAACTTGAAAATTATAAGAATGTTTGTCTATCCTCTACGAAGTAATAAAATTTAAGGTTTTGTCGCCAGGAATTAAGGAGGGGTGTAATGTCTTTTTTGGATAAATCCAGGTTCGGGGGAAGCGGTTTTGGCAGAAAAATTCTTCGAAATATTGCGGAAGTCGTTTTAATTTTGATAGCGGTAGCTGGTTTTCTTTATTTAGGTTTTCTAGGAAATGCTGCAGTAACCAGATATAAAAAGGTAAAAGCTGCAATGGTTTATGAAGAAGTCCTGGCAAATAATTCAACACAAAACGAAATCGAAAATAAAGACACGGAACAATATTACATGGCGTCCGTGATGCTGTATTACCAGGTAGTTGAAGACGGATCAGCCGAAACAATAGAAGATATAGCAAACGAGAAGAAAGAACAAAGGCTTAAGGAAGAACAAGAAAAGAAGAAGGAACAGGAAAAGAAAAAGACCGTTACGCTGGCAAGCCGGGGAAGTTATTCCGTAACCGACAGGGAACGTGATCTGCTCGAAAAAATAGTAATGGCTGAAGCGGGCGCAGAACCATATGAAGGCAAAATAGCGGTAGTAAATGTAATTATGAACCGGGTTGCACACAAATCCTTTCCCAATACCGTTACCGGGGTTATCTTCCAAAAAGGGCAGTTTATACCC
>LSQX01221605.1_pt1 | contig 11379 bp, 3 predicted proteins | sample 654561 | NCBI WGS metagenome assembly LSQX01 (sample SAMN04489861, study PRJNA283612) | anaerobic digester metagenome | isolation source: 4 biogas reactors fed with cattle manure at either 37C or 55C with and... | place: Denmark: Kongens Lyngby | collected 2014 | reverse complement strand
GGAAGGCCCTCTCTGGACAAACTGAACCTGACCACAATTAGGGGTGTCTAAAGAAATGGTAATAAAGAGGGAGGAGGGAAGTCCGATCCAATCCCCTGACTCATTTTGGAAGGACAGCCTGTCTTCTTTCCGGCCCTCTATTTCTATATAGGGGAAGGGGGAGCCGCAGGTGCAAGGCTCATCGTGCAAAACGATCCGGTCAGAAACATAGTAACGGATGAAGGGTTGGACCAGGTTGGCCAGATTGGTCAGGAGAATCCCATCGCTCTCTTCGCCTGGAGCTAGCGGTCGCATATTTTGGTCAACCGGCTCGACGATTACCCAGTCGGAATTCAGGTGCATGTGGTTTTCTTTGCAAAGGAATGCGACTTCACCGCCTTCCGTCGAACAATAATTGTTCAGGACAGGACAGGCGAAGCTCTCTTCAATATAGTGGATGTCCTCAAGCGAAAGGTGTTCGGCACTGCAGGCAATCAGATCGGGGGCAATGTTCAGCTTGCCCAGACGCTGCTGGCTGGCCAGCAAGCGGATGTTACTGGGGTATCCGGTGAGAAAGCGAGGCCGGAAGGCATTAAGGACTGCCGCCATTTCGCCGGTTGACATCTCCACGAAAAGAGGCATGATTTCCCCCGCCTGCCCCGCTGCCTCGTAGGCCTTCTTGGTTCTCAGGAAGGAGAGGTAGGTGGAGCTGTAACCTCCGCTCGACAAGACTCCCGCAGTGCGGGGGTAGGCAAGGGCGGACACCGGGTTTCCCTCGGCTTTCCCACCGCCCAGCAGGCGTTGTGAGATCAGGGCTGCGTGGATCAGGTTGTGGCGGTCGTCCCGGACCGTACGAAGAGGCACGCCGGTTGTGCCGGAGGTCGTGAGTACCAGATAGCGTCCCAGAAAGAGACTGCTGGCCGAGACCTCGTCCAGATGGGACAGGTAGCTGTCGAGTTTAGGACCGGTGATCTCAGGGTCGGTGACCCATCGTTCCAGTTGGGGCATGGCCTCTCCACGGAGGGTGACGGGAATGTCCGACAGCTCCGGGTAGTTAGGAAGTTGCAGGTATTTTTCTCGAAGAAAAGGAGAATGCTGGCGGGCATAATCTAAGAGAATCAGGAGGCGCTCCCTTTGGATGGCCTCGATTTCCCGGCCTGACATGTGGCCGGCTTGCTTAACCAGGGCGCCTGCCAGCCAGGGAGTCATCAGTGGTGTCTTTTGCATAGTCTTTCCTTTCTAATTGGATTTACGCAAGTAGGGTTGTTCAAAGAAACCCAGGCTGATCAGGTCGCGCAAAAACTTGCGCAGATATTCGCTGTCGGTATCCGGCCAGCGCCAGTTCATCCTCAGGAGCACCTGGCTGGTGTACTGATTATCGACCGCTATCGGAGCAAGACTCTTGCCCCCGGCCATGCCCTGGTAGGCCACAAGACTGGTCAGGTATTCAGCCCGGCTTGCATCGCTCAGGCTCTCTGCAAGTGCTTTTTCATAAGGCTCATCTTCCAGCACACTAATGGCAATCCCTTCTTCTTGCATGATGGCGATGATGTCGCCCAGGAAGACCGAATGATCATTAAAAGGCTGAAAAACCCGACAGGAAGCGGGCGTCTTGGCCAGCAGGAGCACAGCTTTTGCTGTGCTGTCGATGGGGGCCATGCCGGCAGGAGCCAGATAGGCCGAATAGGGAAAAGATCCGACGACGCTGTAAGCTCTTAAGCGCCCTAGGAAACTGTTGGTGCTGGCGTTCATCTGGAATTCTCCATCAGAGTTGCGGGCCATAAGATTGCCGACCCGCATGATTTTGGCGTCCAGACCCCGGCTGGCAGAGGCGGCAAGCAAATTGCGCTCAGCCAGGAATTTGCTGTAGGCATACTGGTTTTCCAGATTCTGTCCCATATAAAGCCGCTGTTCGGTGAGCTTTTCCCCCGGCAGGGGTTTCCCGTCCACAGCAAAGCCCGCTACGCTGGTAGTGGAAATCTGAATAAGCCGGGCGCCCGTGTCGAGGCAGAGCTCAATTAGATTGTCGACACCGGCAGTGTTGATCCGGAAGATGCTGTCATCTTTTGCGAAATGGGTGACATTGGCGGCACAGTTTATGACTGTGTCGAGCCCGATATCTTTGAGCTGAGCCAAGGATTCCGGCTCTGTGATATCTCCCTCAAGTGGGATAATGCGGTCTCCGAAGAGGTCGGCGTAGGAATCTTCAAAATAGTAGAAGAGGTGATTTTTCAGCCTCTCATCAGACTGCCTCTGACGTCCGCGCCGTATCAGGCAGAATATTTTGCTTGTGCCGGGGTCGCGGATCAGTTGGTGGAGGACATGGATGCCCAGGAAGCCGGTGGCACCTGTGAGCAGCACGTGCCCTGGTTCGCGGGGGGACCCGCTTCTGAAAGCTGCCAGATTATTATCTGCCAGGATACGATCAATCTCCCGGTAATCGTAGTCATCTGCAGATCCGGAAACACTCTCCCGGATTTCTCCCTGGGCCAGAAGTGCGGCCAGAGCCCTGGGCGTAGGGTTGGCGAAGACGTCACCGAAACTTATGGCTTTCCCGTCGGCGGCCGCCAGACCGCTTTCTTTCAGGCCAATAACCACCCGGGTAACTGATAGTGAGCTGCCGCCGAGATCAAAGAAGCTGTCTTCAGCCCCGACTTCGTCAGGGTCGAGATCCAGCACTCCGGCAAAGATGGTTGCCAGCTTTTCTTCTGTGGCTGTGGCGGGGGCGGCATATTGACGTAGGCGGAGAGGATTTGGGTCAGGCAGCTTTTTATAATCGATCTTGCCGGTCGATGTCTGCGGAAAGGCGGGAATCTGTAGCCAGGCAGAGGGCAACATATAGGGGGAAAGATGCCTGGACATTTCCTCCTGCAAGTAGCCGGGTGCCATTTCCTGGCTCGCGGTGTAGTAGGCGCAGAGGCGGTCGACTCCCTGGACCTCTTTAATGACAACCGTAGCGTTTCTTATGCCCGGGATGGCCAGGAGAACCGCTTCCACTTCACCCAGCTCGATCCGGAGGCCGCGCAGCTTGATCTGTTTGTCGTTGCGGCCCAGCAGCTCGATCTCTCCGTCCCGGGTCCAGCGGGCCATATCGCCCGACCGGTACATGCGCATGCCCTTGTGGACGACGAAACGCTCTTTGGTTTGCTCCGGCAGGTTCACATAGCCCCGGGCTACGCCGGGTCCCCCGATCCAGAGCTCGCCGACGATGCCGGTAGGCAGTTCATTGCCATCGGGATCCATTACTGATTCCACCACGCCAAGGAGGGGGCTGCCGATGGTGACCCGGTCGGCGGTCGTCAGCTCTTTGCCGTTGGAGGAGACAGTGATCTCTGTAGGTCCATAGGTATTAAAGAGGCGAGCCTTTTGTCCCTGGCCTCCCCTTAGCCGCTCCATCAGCTGGACCGGATATTTCTCGGCGCCTGCCATAATTACCTTGCAGCGGCGGATAGCGGCGAGCAGGGGCGGATAAGAAATATATTCCATCATGCGGGAGGGCGTGGCATTGAAGGCATCCGCGCCCGTTTCCTCAAACAAGTCGGCCAGGCGCAGAGGGTCTCTTGCCGCCTCCGCGTCGGCAAAGACCAGTTTCAGTCCGTTGCAGAGGGCGGGCATGCTCTCTTTCAGGAACATGTCAAAAGTGACAGTGGTGATGGACATCATACAGCTGGCATCCTCAACCAGGGCGTGAATATGAATATTCTCAGGCGCCGGGGTCAGGTAATTGGCGATACTGTGGTGTTCGATCATGACCCCCTTGGGTTTTCCGGTAGAGCCGGAGGTGTAGATGATGTAGGCAAGCTGGCTTGGATCGACAAGCCGCTCCGGACGTCTGTCATCGGGATGGGCGCGAAGCTCATCAATATCAAGAGCCTGTGGATAAACTTCCAGCCAATCTTCATTTGTAATCAGGAATCTGGCCTGACTATCAGCCAGGATTTGTTCCACCCGCCCCTTTGGGTATTCGAGATCGAGGGGGACATAGGCGCCACCGGCCTTGAGAATTCCTAGCACGGTCATGAGGATGCGGCCGGTCCGGGGCAGGAGGAAGGCCACTCTTTCTTCAGGGGTCAGGCCCAGGTCGACTAGAGCATTGGCGATCCGGTTTGCTTCGGCGTCCAGCTGACCGTAGCTGTATTGACCTTCAGAGGCGATCAGAGCGGTGGCCACGGGCGAGCGGTCTGCTGCCCGCTCAAACATGCCGTGCAGGAGGGGGCAGGGAGAGGGGCCGGAGTCGGCAGACTGGAAACTCCTGATCAGGGCTGCCTCTTTTTCGCTGAGGAGAGAAATCCCTTTAACTTTTTCTTCCGGACAAGCCAGCATCTGCGAGAAGCAAAAGGCCAGACTCTCAGCCAGACTCTGCATCTTAGAGTGAGAGTAGAGGGCGTCATTATACTGGACCGAGAAAACTGTGTCCGGTCCACTTTCCTCGATGTGGATGGATATCTTGAACTTGGGAGCCTGGGTGGTCAGTTCTTCGAGATGGGCTGTTTGACCGCCAATACGGTAGTCCGACAAAACCCCCAGCTCATAGGCATGCATGATGTTAGGCTGAAAGCCGTGTTCCTGAGCGATCAGGGTATAGGGATAGGCTTCGTGGGAGATAGAGGCATGCAGGACAGTCTGAGCTTCACGGATGTAATCCAGAACCGATTGATTCTGGCCCATAGGGATGACCAGGGGAAGGGTGCGAACGAACATGCCAAAGCTGTTTTGTACCCGGCTGTCGCTTCTGCCACTGCTGATGGTGGACAGGCTGACCAGGGGGCTGCCTGTCCAGCGGCCCAGGCAATAGCTGCTCGCTGCAAGGAAAAGTCCGGCCAGTGTCAGGCCATGTTTGCCACAGAAGGCCTCCGCTGCCTGGCGGTCTACCGGGCATTCTGCCTTGGCCAGGCGACCTGCTTTTTTGCCCGGCAGGTCGGGTGAGAGTTCGCTCGAAGCCTCGATGTCCCGGAGCTGGTCAGCGAAATAGCTCTTGTGTTCTTCCCAGGCACCTCTGGCCTCCTCTTGCTCTTCCCATTGGCCATATCTATGGCCGGCCATCTCTTCGGCTTCGGGCTTTTCGCCCTCGTAGACCTGAGCCAGCTCCTGGAGGAAGATGTCCATAGAGGCTCCATCGAAGACGATATGATGGAAATCGGAAAAGACCATGAGAGCTGTGGGGGATTTTACTACGGCGACCCGGTAAAGGGGCCCGCTTGCCAGGTCGAAGGGTTGTGCGAAGCTTTGGGCAAAGGATTCAGCTTCTTCCTCTGTCAGATGCAGGCAGTCAACCTGGATAGCTTCTTGCAGGGGTATCTGCCGGATGCCGTCGGAGCTCTCCTCGATCCTGACCTGAATGCCGGGGTGGCCTTCAAGCACGGTTTTAATAGCCGCCGTCAGCTCTTTGGCATCGACACTTGTGGGCAGGACCAGGCGGGAGGGTATGTTGTAGTTCAGACTATGCTCGTCCTTTTGACAGTCAAGATAGACTCCCATCTGACTACCGGACAGGGGATAAGAGATATCTGCAGCATGCGCATCTTGCGCCGGGGCGACAGGTTCTTGGCTCTGACTGCCCTTAGTCAATAATTCGCGGATGATCCGATTTTCGATGAATAAAGGTGTGGTATTAGCCAGGATTTCCTGGACAGGCGGTGCTGCGCCGAAGCGTTTTTTCAGCAGGCTGCAAAGCTTGATCGCTCCCAGAGAGGCTAGGCCGGCCTGGAGTAAATTTGATGAGGCGGCAAAGTGACGGTGTCCCAGGACTTCCTCAATTACGTCGGCAATCTCCTTGCCCAAATCGGTTTCTACAGAGGCGGCCGCTTCAGTCAAAGCGGGCTCGGCAAAGCCGGGAGCCGGCAATTTTTTCCGATCTACCTTACCGTTGGGGTTTAGGGGGATACGATCCACTTGAAGAGTGGCCGCAGGCACCATATAGGGTGGCAGTTTTTCCACGATAAAGCGGTTGAGTTCTGCCACGTCCAAAGTGCCTTCCATGACTACGTAGGCGACGGCGCATTTACCGCCGCCGGGCGCGTCCATAGGCAGGACAGCGGCATCCCTGATGCCGGGGAAGGCCCGGATGCGAAGCTCAATTTCGGGCAGTTCAACCCGAAAACCGCGGATCTTGACCTGGAAGTCGTGGCGGCCGACGAAATCGAGATTGCCGTCCGGCAGATAGCGAACCAGATCACCGGTCAGGTAGAGCCGCCGGTAGTCCTCTTCCGTGGAAAAAGGATTGGAAACAAACTTTTCCCCGCTGAGTTCAGGTCGGCCCAAATAACCCCGGGCAACCCCCCGCCCCGCAATGCAGAGCTCGCCCGCTACCCCGATGGGTGCAAGACGCTTGTGGCTGTCCAGGATATAGATACGGGTGTTGTCGACCGGCTTGCCGATGGGCACCCTGTCGTAAAGGCGGTCGATCGGAAAAGCGGTGGTAATGATAGTTCCCTCGGTGGGTCCGTAGAGGTTGTGGAAGCCGTAGGCAGTCGGCGGTCCGAGAGGGGCCAGAGTCTCGCCTCCGGTCGACAGATGGCGCAGGCTGCTTCCCTTTATGTTCTCTGCGAACTGGCGGCCCAGCTGGGTGGTCATGAAGGCCAGGGTCACTTCCTGGTCTGTGAAATAGCGGTCGATGGCTTCGACATCCAGGCGCATCTCTTCCGGAATGATATGGATCATGGCGCCTGCTGTCAGGGCAGGGTAGATATCCATCAGGCAGGCATCAAAGCCGAAGCTTGCGTAGGCTGCCATACTGTCGGTCTCCACCAGCCCGTAATAGCGGCGGTACCAGGCGCAAAAGTGGGTCATGTTGTCGTGGTGGATGCAGACGCCCTTGGGCTTGCCGGTGGTCCCGCTGGTGTAGAGAATGACGAAAAGATCTGCTTCGCCGGGACCTTGGGGCAGCTGATCCAGGATCAAGCTGCTTATTTCGTCTGTGAAAAGAATGTCACCGTCATAGCCCGGGATGACCTCGCAGAGAGATTTGTCAGCCACAAGGAGTCTTACACCGGCGTCTTGGAGCATGAACTCCAGGCGGTCGGCAGGATAGCTGGGATCGAGGGGCAGGTAAGCTGCTCCGGACTTCAGTACACCCAGACCTCCGATAGGCATCATCTCATTGCGGTCCACCAGAACTCCCACACAGTCGCCTTGTCCCAGGCCTCGCCGGGACAGTTCACAGGCCAGGCGGTCGGTCAGGTCGTCCAGGTCTTTATAGTTAAGTAAAGTATCTGTGGAGCGAACGGCCGGGTGGTCGGGCTGGCGGCGGGCCTGTTGTCTGAACTGGGCCACTACGGTCAGGCCTCGGGCCTCATTGTTTTCCTGACCGGCAAAATCCTCCAGGATGCGACGGCGCTGTTTTTCCGGTAATTCCAGGGCATCCATCAGAGAAAGTTCAGTGCCGGTACAGACCCGCTCGAGGCTGACTCTGAGCTGGTCTGCAAAGTTTACAGGAATCTCATCCTGGTAGAGGGCTTGGGAGTAGGATAGCTCAAAACGCAGGCAATCCCCCTGGCGGAAAATCTCCAACTGAAGATCGATGGGCAGGCGCTGGTTGGTCCGGTGATGGTAGACGGCTTCCACATCGTCAAGATCGATCAATATCTCCTGGCTAATATAATTTACCAGAAGATCGTAGACCGGATTTCGGGAGGGAACCCGATCCAGCTCGAGTCCGCGGACAAGTTCGTGCAGGGGATAGTCCTGATAGCGCTTGGCTTCATTGAGCAGGTCTCTGACCTCAGCCAGATAGACAGCAAAATCGCAAGTGCCCGGAGTTTTCAGGCGGATAGGTAGGGTGTTGGCAAACATGCCAACAATAGACCGGCTATTGGCTTGGGCCCGGCCGCTCATGGCGGAACCGACTACCACATCTTCACTGGCAGTATATTTGCCCAGAACCATGCCGATGACCGCCATTAAAAGCGTATAGGCAGTTACCCCATAATGGCGGGCAGTATCGTCGATAGCCTTGGTGTCCATGGTCCATTCAAGAGTTTGGTTCGGAATCGGTAAAATTTCCGGCCTTATGGGCCGGGAGGGCATATCATATTCGGGCAAGCCCTCCCGGAACATATCCATGAAAAAGACCTCAGCTTCCGGTTTGCGCGGATGCTCCTGGCGCCAGACTGCCCAATCAAAAAGATCCGGGCCTGGTGGCGGCAAAAGCTTGCCGTTATAGAGATCCTGGAGATCTTTAATAATGATTTCAACACAGGATCCGTCCAGGAGGATATGGTGAAAAGCCAGAAGCAGGACACCGCTCTCGGGCCCTGTCACCAGGAGGCTGAAGCGGAAGAGGGGGCCGGTTTCCAGGTCATAGGGCCGGTTCAGCTCCTTGATCCGGTCTTCGACCTCTTCCGGAGCACATTCAAGGCGCAGGAGATTTACGGGGATCTCATCGTGAATCACGTGGCGATATTCGCCAATATGCATCGGATAAGAAGAGCGTATGATGCGGTGACGGGCTACCAGGTCTTTAAGTGCCAGCTCCCAGCGGTCGGCATCAATTTCTCCATTTAGCGAAATGATGTCTTCAATATTGTAGGTGAGGCTACCGGGGTGGAGGGCATATTCCGCCGCCATTTGACTTTCGGCATCGGTCAGGGGCCAATAGGGGCGGTCTGCTGCTGGCAGGAGTTCCTCCTGATCAGATGAGACAGCGGCAAGGGCCTGAGGAGTGCGCAGGTCAAACAGCAGNNCCCAGGACCTGGGCAAAGGCCTTGCAGATACTTTCCTCCCGGGCAGTGGCAGGTGCCCGGTATTCGGCCTTGAAGCGTTCGATATCCGGAGCTTTGACCGACTTGCGGTCGATCTTGCCATTGGGGTTCAAAGGCAGAGAATCCACCTGCTCCATGAGGGCAGGTATCATGTAGTCGGGCAGGAAGCCTCGAATGGCCTCCGCTACTGCGTCGGCCGGAAGGGCCCGGTCTGCCGTATAAACAGCGTAAAGACTTTCTTGTCCGGATGCGTTTTTATAACTTGTGACCACAGCCTGTCTGGCAGGTGTGCGCTGGACAATAGCTGCTTCAATCTCGCCCGGTTCCACGCGGTAACCACGGATTTTCAGCATCCAGTCTTTTCGCTCGACATACTCCAGGACACCGTCTTCTCTGAGATAGCCCAGATCACCTGTCCGAAAGAGCCTGTCATCTTCCCGGTCCTGGGCAAAGGGGTTGGGAATGAACGTTTCCCTGCTGAGCTCAGGCAGGTTAAGATAGCCGGTCGCAATTTGACCGCTGACATAAATTTCCCCTGTCTCGCCTGCCGGAAGACGCCGGCCCTCCTCATCAAGGATGTAAACTGCGCTGCCCGGACTTGGCAAACCACAAGGGGTGCTTGCGTAAGGCTTGTCGATGAGAAAGCTGGTAAAAGGACCGCAGGTCTCGCTGGCGCCGTAGAGGCAGTAAATCCGGATACTGTCGCTATAAACCCGGGATACTCTTTCAGAGCCTGTCAGCAGAATTTGCATGGGTACCTGACCCCGATCCAGAGTAGCTGAAAGCAGCTGGGGCGGCAAGATGGCTGTTGTGATGGCATGCTGCCTGCTGTATTCCAGCAAGGCATCCGCATCCCGCCGGATTTTATCAGATGCGATGTGGAGGGTAGCCCCTAAATATAAGGCGACCAGGCAATCTGCGGTGATGCCGATAAAGGAATGGCTCAGAGTGGATAAGAATACATCCTCTTCGCTACGGCCCAGGATCATAGCCTCGAGGGCCAAATTCAGTGCCTGCCAGCTGTTGACCACCCCCTTTGGATTCCCGGTCGAACCGGAGGTATAAACTACAAGGGCGGGATCTTCCGGCAGAGGCCGGATGTCCGGATGGATGCCGCCACTGTCATTTTCCAGACAGGCTGAGAGGAAATTCTTGTCGACCGGAGGAAAACCGCCCACATCTTCGAGCTGGAAGTCAATCCTCTCCCTGGGGTCATCGGCATTAAGCATGACAAAGGCAGAACCGGCTTTTAGTACACCCAAGGCCCCAACCAGAGCTTCAAGACCCCGGGGAAAGAGAACAGGCACAATGCTGCCCGGCAAAAGGCCCCTGTCTTGCAATCGGGATGCGACGGCCTGGCTTGCCTTGTCCAATCCTCCATAGCTTATCGACTGACCTTCAAAGATAAGGGCGGCCTTATCCGGTGTCTTGCGTGCGTGTTCACGGATGGCGTCCAGGAAGTTATACATATGAAAACCCTTTCTTTCAGTAGTATAGAGGGTATTTGTTACATAAGAAGTTGCACTTATATAGGCAAATTATACCACTTGATACTCGAGCTGTTGACAAAGTCATCGTATAAGTCCGTTTATTGATAAAATGTACCTGTGAGGTGACGCCTATGATGGGACGACAAAATTAGCAGCTGAAGATGATTATTGTTGATCTATCCTCCATGGTTCCAGAAAACCATCTTCTTCGCCTAATCAAAGAGCACATTGATTTTAACTTCATCTACGATCTTGTAAAAGATAGATATTCAGCTAAAGGTAGGCCGTCGGTGGATCCTGTCCTGCTTATCAAGATGCTGCTTGTTGGGTATCTATACGGGATCAAATCAGAGCGACGCTTGGATGAAGAGATAAACCTCAATATTGCTTATCGATGGTTCTGTGATCTGGATCTTGATCAACGTGTACCGGAACATTCGACTTTTAGTCAAAACCGCCGTCGTCGATTGCAAGATGGTCAACTGTTTGAAGATTTATGGGTGGGGATCCTCCAGCAAATCATTCAACTCAGTCTTCTGAAAGGTGAGGTAATCGCCTGTGATGGCACTTACCTGCCGATACAGGTTTCTTCCAAAAGCCTGGTCGATCAGGAATATTCTATTCGCAAGGGAATGATTAGTTACTTGGATCTTCTGGATCAAGAATTGGAAGAGCAGGTCGGTTTTTGTGAGTATGAACCGGAAGAAGAAACGAAAACGGGCAAGATCAGCCGTACTGACCCAGAGGCAAGATGGATTACACACGGCAATAGGGTTGGTCTGGGCTATCTTATGCAAACCAGCACCGATTGTTCTACCGGCATTATCACGGGGGTGGATCTATACCCCGCCAACCAGAAGGAGAGTACCATTGCTTTGCGACATCTGGAAAAGCAAATCAAGAACGGTGTTCCCATCCGCCGTGTGGTTCTGGATAGAGGCTATGATGTAGGAGCCGTTCACCGGGGACTTGAGCTTTTGGGGATTGAAGGCTGGATTGCCAGCATTGAATTCCCCAATACCGCGGATAAAAAAGGAATGGTCTATCAGCCTGAAAAAGATGTCTTTATTTGCCCCAATGCCAGAAGTGTCTTCCCTTTCATCACTTAGTATGTCAGAAAAGCACAGGCAAATATCTTCGTTGCTACCAGGCATCGCGCGAGGACTGTGATGCCTGCTCTCGTCGGCAGGAGTGCCTCGGCAAGGGCGTTA
>LSQX01219717.1_pt1 | contig 11380 bp, 11 predicted proteins | sample 654561 | NCBI WGS metagenome assembly LSQX01 (sample SAMN04489861, study PRJNA283612) | anaerobic digester metagenome | isolation source: 4 biogas reactors fed with cattle manure at either 37C or 55C with and... | place: Denmark: Kongens Lyngby | collected 2014 | reverse complement strand
TACGGCATTCAGGACAAGCTCGAAGCGTAAGTGAATGGTTATTTGAAAATGGCGTGTGCTTGCCATCTGATACTAAGATGACAGATGAAGATTTAGATAAAGTAGTTGGAATCATTAAGGGGTTGTGGGGTTAACAATGCAGACTCAAGTTAGAACAAACACTAGTCAGGTAGTTGCCAGACAGGGCGGTTTATATAGGCGGTTCTTTAAGAGACCAATGGACTTCATTTTATCATTATTAGCACTTATTGTATTGAGCCCTGTATTTTTAGTTGTGGGGATTTTAGTGAGAGTTAAGCTCGGTAGTCCTATCATATTTAAGCAAAAGAGACCAGGGCTTAATGAAAGAATCTTCACTATGTACAAATTCAGAACCATGACCGACGAGAGGAACGAAAACGGCGAACTGCTTCCCGACAGTGTTAGGTTAACAAAGTTTGGGAGGTTGTTACGATCTACAAGTTTAGACGAGCTACCGGAACTGTTTAACATTCTTAAAGGTGACATGAGTATAGTGGGGCCGAGGCCACAGCTTGTACGAGACATGGTTTTTATGACTCCTGAGCAAAGAAAGAGGCATACAGTTTCACCTGGACTTACGGGATGGGCGCAAGTAAATGGACGTAATAATGTAACCTGGGAAGACAAATTATCACTAGACCTTGACTATATTGCTGATATTGCTTTCATGAAAGATTGGAAGATTATCTTCATGACTGCCGCTAAAGTTTTTGGGCGTGATGATGTTAGCGCTGAAGGCATGGATACAGCAGAGGATCTTGGTGATTATTTACTTCGCGGAGGGCGTATCAGTCAGGCAATTTACAGAGCGAATCTCGAAGATAGTGAAGAGTTATTAGAAGGCGGAAGGAGGTGCTGAATTGAGAAAAGTATTAGTTGTAGCATCAGTTATTTCGATGATTGAGTGGTTTAATAAGGAGAATATTCAGTTTCTGAAGGAGCGTTGTGACGTTCACTTGGCGACTAACTTTGATTATATGGATGATACGAACGTCGAGCGTACTATTAAATATGTAGAAAGCCTCAAGGGGATGGGAGTTGTTCTTCATAATATACCGTTCGCTAGAAGCCCACTAAGTAAAGATAACTTGAAGGCATACAAAGAACTAAAAACTATAATTGATAAAAACAATTATGATATGATTCATTGTCATACGCCAGCGGCTTCGATGCTTGCGCGCCTTGCTGCTAGAAGGGCTCGTAAAACATCAGGAACATATGTTATGTATACATGTCATGGCTTTCACTTTCATAAAGCAGCACCATTTAAAAATTGGTTGCTATACTATCCCATTGAAAAATTACTGGCACACTATACTGACATGATTATTACAATAAATAAAGAGGATTATAGCCGTATACAGAAATTCAAGGTTAACGCAAGACGGTATATACCAGGAGTCGGCGTAGATATAGTAAATATTAAGTCGATTCGGGTTGATAAACTTGAAAAAAAGAAGTCTATTGGAGTGCCTCAAGATGGCATTCTAGTTTTGTCGATAGGTGAACTAATTGAACGAAAAAATCATGAAGTAATACTGGAAGCGATAAGTCGAATAGAAAGAAATGATATTTACTATGCTATTTGTGGAAGAGGCCCGTTGAAGCAGTACTTATTAGAAAAGGCGGAAAAATTGGGCATTTCAGACAGGTTGTTACTATTAGGATTTAGGCAAGATATTCCTGAGTTATGCCATACAGCGGATATAAGCGCATTTCCATCCAAGATAGAAGGGTTAGGGCTTGCGGGAATAGAAGCGATGTCGGCCGGAGTGCCTTTAGTCGCATCAAATGTCCATGGAATTTTGGACTATGTTATTGATGGAAAAACAGGATATGCCTATGCACCAACCGACGTAAAAGGGTTCGCCTTGGGAATCAGAAGACTGGCTGATAGTAAGGAATTACGTGATAGTATGCGAGATAACTGTAAGAAAGCTGTTGAACCTTTTGAGAAAGAAAATGCACTGAAAGAAATGAGAAAGATATATAGCGAAGTGCTAAATCATATCTGAGCTACTCAAGGGGGCAACGTTTTGCTATACTGACCCAGATCCACAATACGGGATGAGAATATCCCTTCCAGGCTAAGAACGCTGCGTAAAATTGTGGAAACAGTGTTACGTGGGATTTCTAGTTTTCATTTGCAGCGAGACGGATAGATTCATGAATACACCTGAGATAAATAAGAATTGAGGACTAAACGTGGACGTTTATATGATAAAAATATCGCTCATTACTCTTTTTCACTTTTTTTTTCAGAGCAAACCTGGTTTACGGAATTCAAAAGTTTATGCGTTTTTATGTGGAACAATTCTTTTCTTAGTGGCTGCACTAAGAAGTCATCTAGTAGGCCATGATACTAGTAACTATATTAGAATGTTCGAAAACATGAAATATGCTTCATTTAATGATGTGTGGGTAAACTTCACGAGTCTGTACGCCACCCGAGAAGCGACTTATAACTTACTAACAAAGGTCATTAGCGAACTTGGCTTCACAGCTCAAGCTTGGCTGGCTATAGTTGCAGGAATGTTTACGTGTTCGCTGGTAAGACTGATTCAGAGATACTCAAATGACATGTACCTTAGTATTGTAATGTTTATTTCTTTAGGGTATTTTGGCTTTAGCCTAACAGGTTTAAAACAGACGATGGCTATGACTATTATAATGTGGTCTTTCAAAGATTTATTGGAGAATAATGTGCGTATCTTTTTCTTGAAAGTTATTATGGCGTCATCCTTGCATTTATCCGCAATCACTTTCCTATTGGCGTATCCCATGTCTAAATTGAAAGTTCGTGTAAAACATGTGGGCGTGATTATTATTGTATTTGGTGTAACTAGTCTATTTCCTGATCAGGTGAGACGAGTCTTGTTCACCTATTTTGTACCCAATATTTACATGAGGTACGCCGATAACGACGCGGCATTGAACGCTACAGGATTCATTATTCAGTTATTCATATTTATGTTTTGTTATTTCTTGTCTCCCAAAAGCCGGAAAAGTGGGGCCGAGGATGGCAAATATAACATTGTTATGAATTTACTTTTTTTAGGGTTGGTTTTTCAAAGTTTTGCGGCTGTTGTAGCTGAGTCTTTTAGAATCAGTATGTATTTTTCGCTTTTTTCAATCTTGGCTGTACCATGGGCCTTTAATAAAGTCAAACGTTATGATAGGTTTCTAATCAAGAGCTTAATTGTTGCAGTATTGTTATTGTATTACTTTTTGTTTTCTAGAACGCATGCTGGAGTATATCCTTATTGGTTCTTTTGGCAAGTTTAGTGTCGCGTAAAGTGCGCCCAATTCGTTAGCTTGACAGGGGATTTAAAAAAGCACGGTTGAGGGGGAAAATAATGAAACATAGATATTCTTTCAGGGACGTAATAGATTCACTACCTAACAACAAGAATAGCAGGAGTTCTATATGGGTCCGAAATGTTATACGTAAGATCTCATTTCCCATGACTCTTCTATTTATTAACGCAGGATGGTCGGCCAATATGGTTTCGTTGTTTTCGTGGCTAGTTATCTTTATTGGTTCGGTTTTACTAGGCGTTAATAATTTCTGGTCAATGTTAATCGGCATTTTATTAATTAATTTTTGGCTTGTATTAGATTGTGTGGACGGTAACATTGCTCGCTGTAAAAAACAACAAGCATTCATGGGGGATTTTTATGATGCTATTGCAGGTTATGGGCCTTTTGCTTTTTCAACTATCGGTCTTGGTTTGGCTGCTTATCATACTTCCTTTATCGTTCCAGAACAGTATAAAATTCTGTTCATCCTTTTGGGCGGCATTGGTGCAACGGTCAACATTTATAGCAGGCTTATTCATCAAAAGTACTTGAACTGCTATTTTGTCGCAAAGAACATGATGGATGAGAATGACGATATTACGCTTAAAAGTACCGCAGATAAAACGAGTTTTGCGTATATTCGTGAAAGAGTTGATAAAGAGCTCGGCGTCGCTGGTTTGTATATGATATGGTTATTCATAGCGTTGTTTACAAGCACCTTTGATATAATGCTCGCCTTCTATGTGACTTATTACCTTGTCTCTTTTCTTGCGGTTATTTATATCTATTGTAGAAAAGCCGCTGAATTTGAGAAGACCGCTCAGAATAAGTTTAAGTATAAAGTGGCGGAACCTCCAAAATAACAAATTTTTACCAATCGCAATATCTTTAATAGTAGTAGTGTTTCACGACTCACGCCTGTTAATGTTTTGTCTGACTTTGCCCATAAGCCTTGTTGGCGGGTCCTCGCATCACAGTTGTGAAAACCACCAATGTTGCAGGTCTTTTTTGAACTATCGGTATGGTATTTGCAGTAGAGTGGAGGTAAATATGAAAATACTTGTTACATCGCCAGGTACGCTCTTTAAAACAGATAATAATAGATACCTGACTAGGATGATTTATGGATATGATTATTATAAAAAATACCTTGATGTCTTTGAGAACGTAACAAGGATTGGTAAGGTAAAAAGTGTAAGCAATAATGATGTCGAAAACTTAATAAGAGTTGATGGTGATAGGGTCACTATCTATCCATTAGTCAGCACTAATGGTCCTATAGACTACTTACGGAAGAGAAACAGCATTAGACGGGGTATCAAAGAGGCACTGAAAGATTGCGATGCAGTGTCTGTTAGATTACCGGATCCACTATCATTTGACATCATTAAGTATTGTGAGAAATTAAAGATCCCATATGCGGTAGAAGTAACTACCGACGTATGGACCTATCTTGCGCCCAGGAATCATAGTATACGATTTCGGGGATTCTTACGTTTGTATTGGCATTATCTCCAGAAGAGAGCTTGTAAGAAAGCAAATGGAGTCGTATATGTCACAAAGTTTAGCCTTCAAAAGCGGTATCCTTGTGTGGCAAGCCTACGATCGAATAACGCCCTGTTTTTTAATGCTAGCTTTACGGATACCGATGTATCAATTGAAGAGTATTCAAGTAAACCAAAGATGTATGTAGGAATACTAAAAAAGATAACTTTGATTCATGTGTCGGGAAATCTGTCAAACGAAGGCAAGGGTTATATGGAACTATTAAATGCTCTTATCATTCTTAGAAAGAGAGGATATGACGTGGAGTTACACCTAGTAGGTGGTGGAGAATTGTCTGATAAATGTTACAACCATGTAGCCCAAAATAACATTGAAAAGTATATAGTTAAACATGGGCGAGTCAAGGAACGCTCGAATTTATTCCATTTATTAAGACAATCTGATATTTTTGTTTTTCCATCGTACACTGAAGGTTTACCCCGAGTAGTAGTTGAAGCAATGTTGAATGGGTTGCCCTGTATAGGTAGTGATATTCCTGGTAACCGTGAATTACTCGAAGAAATAGCTTTAGTCCCTGTTAAAGATTCGGTAGCGCTCGCAAGTAAGATCGAACAATTTATAACAGAACTTAAACTTATGAATGACCAAGCAGCACGAAATTTAAAAGCGGCTAGAGAGTATTCAAAGGAAGCCGTTCAGTCACGACAACTTGAGTTTTACAGGCAGTTAAGGGTGATTGCCGAAAATAGGATATCTAAGAAGGACGATAGGTCCTTGACATTGGAGTGCTAACTTTCTGAGCACCGCTGAAAATAAAACACTTTTAGATACAAAAGCCTATTTGTTAAATAAATGTCACTGGTGGATTATGGTCTAACCATCTAGGAGATGTCTTGACATACAACAAAAAGTGTAGCTCTTTAAAGAGAGCGGATCTTAGTTAGGAGGTAGTCTGTGAAAAGTCAACAACCATTTATATCAATAATAATCCCTGTATACAACGGGTCAGAATTTTTAAGCGATGCTATTGACAGCGCTTTGAAGCAAAGCTATTCAAACTACGAAATAATTGTGGTTAATGACGGTTCGTGTGATGACGGGAAAACAAGGGCATGTGCACTGAAGTACGGTGATAAGATTCGTTACTTTGAAAAAGTAAATGGCGGCACTGGATCGGCGTTAAATTATGGTATTAAACGCATGAACGGAGACTATTTTGCCTGGTTGTCCCACGATGACAAGTTCCTACCTCAAAAGTTAGAAAGACAGGTTGAATTTATAAACCGGATCATACAAAAATATAATGCTGACCCAAAGCGGTGTATCTTTACTGCTGCTATTGAACAGATTGATGAGAACAACAGGCGTCTACGTAGCAAGATATCGGCGAAAAAGAAGGAAATAGCTAGTGGATTGGATATACTGTGTAACTTTGGAACCTTTGGAGTCGCTGGGTGTACGGTATTAGTTCCCAAAGAAGCCTTTAATGAAATAGGTATGTTTAATAATGATTTAAAGACAGTGCAAGACACGGACTTTTGGTGTCGCCTTCTCCTTGCTGGCTATTCGTTCTGCTATCAAAAAGAGGTTCTGGTCCAGATGCGACTTCATAAAAAGCAAGCTAGCGTTAGAATGCACGATTATTGGTTAGATGAGATAGATAGCTTTTATTCTCAATTTATTAGAAATGTATGGGATAGAGAAGAGTATAGGAGGCAAGAAATATTTAGAAGCATATTTTATTATTGCACTATTAGGAATATGGATAACGCATCAAAAGCAGCTAAAGAGTTCGTTCTCCATTTGACCTCTGGGTCGGGACATTTATCCTTCCGACTATGTCAATTACGGGTTAGTTTTAAAAGAAAGTATCGTGAAACGGCTAGAAATATATATAGAAGTATTGTGATAAAGGGGTAGCATGATGAGTACCGCCAAAACCAGTCTTAGTGTTGGCTTCGAACGGTTAAGGATATATTCAGCTAGATGCCCGTTATAAAGAAGGGAGAAACTACTATATGGATAACGACAAATTACTTATATTACAGACGGCGCTTAAAAATATACTATTTCAGTTTGCACAATTTTGCAGTGACCATGAGCTCAGATATTATATTGAAGGTGGAACATTGTTGGGTGCTGTAAGACATCAAGGTTTCATACCGTGGGACGATGATATCGACGTCTGTATGCCGGCGAAAGATTGTGATAGGTTTGAGGAACTTTTTAAAAAGAATCCCATACCTGGACTTGTCTTGAATAACTATTCTTGCGACCATTATACAAGTGGGTCGTATGTATTACGTGTGGAAGATCCGAATGTGAAAATTGGTCGCATAATTGGCGGCAAAACCCACTACATCAATTCGTGGGTAAGTATTTTTCCAATGGGTGGGCTTCCTGAAAATGAAAGACTAAGAAAAAAACATATTAGCAAATTGCAAATGCAGTATATGTTACTAAGATTTGCTCGTTCGTCGGATAAGGGTGTGGGGAAGGTGAAAAAGCGCACACAAAGAGAGCAAATCGCAATAAAGGTTAACGAACTGCTAGGTATTGGCAAACTTTTTAATACAAGGAGTGTAGCAAAAGAAATTAATAAAATTATAAGAGAGTACGACTATAGCACTTCAGAAGCAGTAAGCATTTATGCTTTTAAAAAAGCGGGAGCAATCTACAAACGAGATTGGTTTGGTAAACCAACACAGTTGTTGTTTGAAGGACGTTATATAGATGCCCCGTCTGACTATGAAGCATATTTGACTCAGAAGTATGGTGACTACATGAAGATGCCTCCGGAGAGTGAGCGAGTTCCTATACACGCTCATGACATAAAGGTATTTTAGTACAAAAGAGTGACTTGGTTAAAGTTAATGATTTCCAAAGACCATTGAACGGAACTGCTACTGTGAGGTCATTTTGAGTCCCGGTACCAGTAGCAGGAGCGGATTCTTATAATTAAATGGGCTGGAATGGTAATGCTGGCTAGCGCTAAAAAAGGCCTATTGTGTCAGTCTAATTAGTTGACGACTAATAGGGAGGAATGGAGGAAATACAGTGTTTAAGAACAAGACCTTATTAATCACTGGCGGTACTGGTTCTTTTGGAAATGCAGTAATGAAGCGATTCCTAGATAAGGACATAAAAGAAGTCCGGATATTTTCACGAGACGAAAAGAAACAGGAAGATATGCGAAAAGCGTATAAAAACGACAAGCTCAAATTCTATATCGGTGACGTGAGAGATCTAGCAAGTGTGAAGAACGCAATGCATGGTGTCGATTATGTTTTTCATGCAGCGGCACTAAAGCAGGTACCATCCTGCGAATTTTTCCCGCTTGAAGCTGTGAAGACGAATGTATTGGGGACAGATAATGTTCTAACAGCGGCAATTGAATATGGGGTAAAGAAAGTTATTTGTCTTTCTACAGACAAGGCAGCTTATCCTATAAATGCAATGGGGATTTCCAAGGCTATGATGGAAAAGGTGTTTGTGGCTAAATCAAAAACAGTAGATCCAGAAAAGACTCTCATTTGTGGTACTCGGTATGGAAATGTGATGGGATCCAGAGGTTCAGTCATCCCTTTGTTTATTGACCAAATTAAAAGTGGACAACCTTTGACTGTAACAGATCCGGATATGACAAGATTTTTAATGAGCTTGGAAGAAGCCGTAGAACTTGTGGTTTTTGCATTCCAGAATGCTCAAGCAGGAGATATCATGGTTCAAAAATCACCAGCTTCCACAGTAGGAGAGTTGGCTCAGGCTCTAAAGGAATTATTTAATGTAAACAATGAAGTTAGGATTATTGGAACGCGCCATGGGGAGAAACTCTACGAAACGCTCCTGACAAAGGAAGAACACGTTGTCGCTCAAGATATGGTCGGTTTCTATAGAGTTCCAGCTGATACTAGAGATCTGAATTATGATAAGTATTTTGTAGAGGGAGATCGAAAATTATCATCCCAAGATGAATATAACTCTCATAATACTGAGCGGTTGAGCATTAGACAGATTAAAGAAAAACTACTGCAACTTGATTATGTGAGGGAAGAATTAGAACGATTTGCTGTTAATAGCGAGGCAGCAATCACTACTGAATAACTTATATAAGTTATGGTAGAAAGGCTGAGATAGATAATGGGGATACTTGTAACTGGTGCAAAGGGATTTATTGGCAAAAATCTTATAGCTGAGTTGGGGAATAGGGGCTATAAGGACGTGTATAAATATGATATTGATACTGATCCATCGTCGTTAGATAAGTACTGCAAAGAAGCAAATTTTGTGTTTCACCTTGCTGGTGTAAACCGGCCGAAAGAGCAAGATGAATTTATGAAGGGTAACTTTGGATTTACTTCTACCCTTTTGAATACTTTAAAGAAACATGAAAATGCCTGTCCTGTTATGATTTCATCCTCAATTCAAGCTAACTTAGATAATCCTTATGGACAAAGTAAGAAAGCTGGAGAAGATTTACTCTTTGAGTATGGAAGGGAAACAGGCGCTAATATACTGGTTTATAGATTTCCAAACGTATTTGGTAAATGGTGTAGACCTAATTATAACAGTGTAGTGGCAACGTTTTGTCATAATGTATCTCATGATTTACCCATTACTGTGAATGATCCTAGTGTAGTAATGACCCTAGTTTATATAGATGATGTGGTCGAAGAACTGGTTAATGCTCTTCAAGGCAAGGAGAACAGAAACGGCGATTTTTGTAATGTGTCGGTTGTACACACAATAACTCTTGGTGAGATTGTAGAGCTAATTCACTCCTTTAAGATGAGTAGAGACGCACGCTCTGTGCCAGATATGTCAGACAGTTTTACTAAGAAGCTATATAGTGCCTACTTAAGCTATCTGCCAAGAGGACAGTTTAGCTACGATCTGAAAATGAATGTTGATAATCGAGGTTCGTTTACTGAGTTCATAAAGACACCAGATAGAGGTCAGGTATCTGTTAACGTGTCTAAGCCTGGTGTTACAAAAGGTAATCACTGGCACCATACCAAGAATGAGAAGTTCCTAGTGGTGAGTGGTCGAGGCGTAATTCGTTTTAGGAAATTTAACTCAGACGAAGTTATTGAGTACTTCGTTAGTGGAGATAAAATGGAAGTGGTAGATATACCAACTGGCTACACTCATAATATTGAAAATCTAGGTGAGTCTGATATGGTCACCATCATGTGGGCAAATGAGTCTTTTGATCCTGACAAACCAGACACGTATTACTTGGAGGTTTAACTGATGAAGAAATTAAAAGTCATGACAGTCGTGGGCACTCGGCCAGAGATTATTAGACTGTCTGCTGTCATAAGCAAACTTGAACAGTCAGAGGCTATAGACCACACACTGGTTCACACGGGTCAGAATTACGACTATGAGCTCAATGAGGTCTTCTTCAAAGACTTTAACCTAAAGAAACCGGGTTATTTCCTTAATGCCGCCACTGGAACGGCAATCGAGACTATAGGAAATATCCTTATGAAAATAGATCCTGTGATGGAGGAAGTAAGACCAGATGCATTTCTGGTGCTTGGAGATACAAATAGTTGCTTGTGTGCTATCGCAGCTAAGTGACGGCACATCCCAATTTTCCATATGGAAGCAGGCAATCGGTGTTTTGATCAGAGGGTGCCAGAAGAAACAAATAGAAAGATTGTTGACCACATTGCTGATATAAACTTGACCTATAGTGATATTGCACGAGAATATTTGTTAAGGGAAGGCCTTCCTGCAGATAGAGTAATTAAGACGGGTAGTCCCATGTTCGAAGTTCTTCACTCACGAAAAGGGGATATTGAACAATCTGATGTCCTTGAGAGATTGGGACTTGAAGAAGAAAAGTATTTTGTAGTCTCAGCCCATAGAGAAGAAAACATCAATTCTGAAGCTAACTTTTTTGATCTCGTTGACAGCCTTAATGCCATTGCAGATATTTATAAGTTACATTTAATTGTAAGTACACATCCTAGAACTAGTAAGATGATTAAAGCTAAAGGGATAGAATTTAACCCGTTAGTTAGGACAATGAAACCACTAGGATTTAATGACTATGTAAAGCTCCAAACTAAAGCTAAAGCAGTCCTAAGTGACAGCGGAACTATCAGTGAGGAGTCTTCCATTCTTGGGTTTAAAGCGCTCAATATCAGACAAGCTCATGAAAGGCCAGAAGCAATGGAAGAAGCTTCTGTGATGATGGTTGGGTTAAATAAAGAACGGGTATTACAGGGGCTAGAGATTCTAGGAACGCAAGCCAAAGATACAATGAGGCTTGTGAGTGATTATAGCATGCCAAATGTGTCGGAAAAAGTTTTGAGGATAATTTTATCCTATACGGATTATGTTAATCGAGTTGTATGGAGGACAATATAGTCGGTGCACATTACCCAATTTTTCGGACACTACTGTCGCACAGAAAGTCTCTAATCCTGGTTTTAATATTTTCCAGGATTCTGCCCCAAACTCCGTAGAAATTGAATATGACAGCTCCAAATAATTCTGATAGAATGAATTTGACAAAAACACCACTATCAGGTAATCAAAA
>LSQX01224626.1_pt1 | contig 11381 bp, 9 predicted proteins | sample 654561 | NCBI WGS metagenome assembly LSQX01 (sample SAMN04489861, study PRJNA283612) | anaerobic digester metagenome | isolation source: 4 biogas reactors fed with cattle manure at either 37C or 55C with and... | place: Denmark: Kongens Lyngby | collected 2014 | reverse complement strand
CTGGTGGTGGCCGCTGACGCCCAGTCGGGGGCTGCTGCTGGGGGTTAAGATTGTGGGGCGATCTACAAGGGCATGTAGGCGTTGACCCCGCAGTCGCGGAGACCCAAGTGCGTGGAGAATACCTTACTTAGGAGAACTACGGCTTGGGGTGAACCTGTACGTGATGCGCGTTGAAGTGTGTTGGGTACAGCGTAGCCTGCCTTGCGTGGGGTAGCTGGGATGGTAGGTTCAAGCTCTGACTCGAAGGCCAAGAGAAGGAGCCCGATGCTGCCTGAAAACTATCCTGCAAAAGAGGCTAGAAAACGGGGTCGGTCGTTGAGGAAATCTCCTAGGCTGTTCCTAACGGAGGCGGGTTGGGGATTGCAGTGTGGACTAAGTGGTAATCCAGCCTTACCTTTGGCGACAGGGTAAAGCGGTCGGAAAGGAGAAATCGCCAGGCCGGCGACGGTCTGGAGGACCGTTGGGAAAACCTGCTGGACCTTAAGCCACAATTTTTACTCAATCCGCTGCCACCTATTCCTCATATTTCTCGAAGCGCAGGCTTGGGCATTCCAAGCCTTTTCATCCTTTATTGGGGTGGGTTTTTAGTTGGACTCAAATTTACGACGGTTTCTCGGAGTTGTCCTAGGGACATTTTTGATTTCACTGTTTTCCAGCTATGCCAGCAACACGCTGCTTGGCGTTGTGCCGGTCTTGCCCGCTATGTGTCTGCTGGTTGGCATCATTGCCGTTGGGATTGTATTTGACATTATCGGGGTGGCTACAACAGCAGCTTTGGAGGTGCCTTATCACGCCATGGCGGCCGATAAAGTACCGGGGTCGATGGAAGCCATGTGGGTCGTAAGGAATGCGGCCACCATTGCAACCCTGTGCAATGACATGATCGGGGATATAGTCGGCACCTTAAGCGGAGCTGTGGCCACTGGTATTGCACTATCCATAACCCATGGGGCCGGGGCAGTCCAGCAGGCAGCTTGGGTAACCTTCTTGGTTTCTGGATCAGCAGCGCTGATGGTGGGCGGCAAGGCACTAGGCAAGGATTTTGCCATCCAAAAGGCCAATGACATAGTCTATGGGGTGGGCAAATTTCTATACGTCTTGGAGACAGTATTTGGCTTACAGATAACCAGTTTTGGCAACACTGTAGGCAGCAACAGGAGACATCGTGCTGCCAACAAAAGGAAAAAGACTGGCAGCAGGACAAAGCAAGGAGTCTAGTATCGGTGAGACTATTGGATACTATTGATGAGCCGAAGAAGCTGCATCATCTGACCCGGCAGCAGTTAATCCAGCTGTGCGGAGAATTGAGGGATCAGATTATCGAGACGGTGAGCAGGACCGGAGGGCATTTGGCCTCTAACCTTGGAGTTGTGGAGTTAACGGTTGCTCTCCATTCGGTACTAAATGCTCCCGTGGACAAGCTGATCTGGGATGTGGGTCATCAAGCCTATGCCCACAAGCTGTTGACGGGGCGGCGGGAGCGTTTCCATACCCTTCGTCAGTACGGGGGGATCAGCGGCTTTCCCGCCCGGCATGAGAGTGTTTACGATCCCTTTACCGTTGGCCACAGCAGCACCTCCATTTCTGCTGCTTTAGGCTATGCCCTGGCCAGGGATCGGCTGAACCTGGACTATAATGTAGTAGCAGTTCTGGGAGACGGTGCCCTTACTGGGGGCTTGGCCTATGAAGCACTAAACCATGCCGGACACTTAAATACCCAGCTGATGGTTGTACTTAATGATAATGAAATGTCCATCGCCCGCAATGTGGGAGCTATGTCCCAGTATCTTACCAGACTGAGGACAGATCCCACCTTGAGCCGGACCAGGGAAGAGATGGAGCAGCTGCTGGGCCGGCTGCCGGCCATCGGCGATTCCATGCTGCGGGTTACCGACCGGATGAAAAAACTTGTCAAGCAGCTGGTTGTCCCTGGGATGCTCTTTGAAGAGCTGGGCTTTACTTACGTCGGTCCGGTGGATGGTCACGATGTGGCCTTGATGCGGACCGTATTTCGAGATGGTTTGCGGCGGAAGGGCCCGGTACTGGTCCATGTTATTACCCAGAAGGGCAAGGGTTACGGACCATCCGAAGCCAATCCGGTATTTTACCATGGTACAGGGCCTTTACGGGACTCAGAAGGCAGCAAGCGGGTCCCCTCCTACAGTCAGGTTTTTGGAAGAGAAATGGTATCGTTGGCTCAGAAATACGACAAACTGGTGGCCATCACGGCAGCAATGCCTGACGGCACCGGTTTGAGTGAGTTTAAGAGACTCTTTCCTGACCGGTTTTTCGATGTAGGTATAGCAGAACAGCATGCTGTGACCTTGGCAGCGGGACTAGCAGCTGGGGGCATGCGGCCGGTGGTAGCAGTATACTCCACTTTTCTACAGCGGTCCTTTGATCAAATCATTCACGATGTGTGCCTGCCCCGCCTGCCGGTGGTTTTTGCAGTTGATCGGGCCGGCTTGGTGGGTGAAGACGGCCCTACACACCACGGTGTTTTTGACCTCAGCTATCTGCGGATGATTCCCAATTTGCGGATCATGGCTCCCAAGGATTCCCGGGAGCTGGCGGAAATGCTGAAGCTGGCCGTAGAGGGGAAGGAATGCGCCGCCATTCGCTATCCCCGGGGTGAGGTACACGACGAGATCCTAAGGGGGCTGGGAGTAACTGGCTGTACGCCGGTTGAGTTTGGGCGGGCTGAGGTGATCTCCCAGGGATCAGATATAACCTTTGTGGCAGTGGGAAGTATGGTGGCTGTTGCCCTTCAGGCGGCAGCTGAACTCCGGAAACGGGGTTTGGATGTAGGTGTGATCAATGCCCGCTGGGTCAAGCCTCTGGATGAGGAGATAATCCTCGAGACAGCCGCCAATACCCAGTGGATTGTCACCTTGGAGGAGAACGTCCTGTCAGGGGGATTTGGTTCGGCGGTTCTGGAAGTATTGCAGGAAGCAGACCTTCTCTCCCAAGTTGGAGTTAAGTGCATCGGCATTCCCGATAGCTTTGTTGGGCATGGAGATAATGCCCAGTTAGTTAAGGATCTGGGCCTAGATGCCCATCATCTGGTGGAGAAGGTTATGGCGCTTAGTGAAAAAAATGAAGCTCCAGTTCAGCTTGTAACGGAGCATCGCTGATAGGTCAGGAGGGCCAATGAAAGAGCGGTTAGATGTTTTGCTGGTGAAAAGGGGATTGGCACAGAGCAGGGAGAGGGCAAAGGGTGCCATTATGGCCGGCACAGTCTTTGTCAACGGGCAGCGAATCGATAAACCTGGTACGAGTGTCCCCGAAGATGCCGAGATTGAAATCAAGGGCGAGACCTTGCCCTATGTGAGCCGGGGAGGATTGAAGCTGGCCAAGGCCCTGGAGGTCTTTCCAGTTGCGGTAAAGGGAAAGGTAGCTGTAGATGTAGGAGCGTCTACCGGCGGCTTTACAGATTGCCTATTGCAGAACGGCGCGGTTAAGGTTTATGCCATCGATGTCGGGTATGGACAGCTGGCCTGGAGTCTCCGCCAAGACAGCCGGGTAGTTGTCATGGAGCGGACCAACATCCGCTATGTAAAGCCGGAGCAGCTTGATGAGCTGGCAGATCTGGCTGTAATTGATGTAGCCTTCATTTCTCTGACAAAGATTCTCCATGTTGTCGCGGATCTGCTAATCCCCCAGGGAGAGATTATTGCCCTGATCAAGCCGCAGTTTGAGGCAGGCAGGGAACTGGTGGGCAAGAAGGGTGTTGTCCGGGATGCCGATGTACAGGCCAGTGTGATCAACCGGATCTTGACCTTTGCCGAAGGTATTGGACTGGGAACCATGGGGCTGACCTACTCACCCATCACCGGTCCAGAGGGCAACATCGAGTTCTTAGTCCACTGGCAAAAGGGGCAGAGGTCCGTTGACAGGGATTTTGGAGACTGGAGTCGGCAGGTGGTGGAGGCTGCCCGCGTTGACCTTTACTAGATGATGAAAAGGCAGGAGTTGCAAGCAGGGACAAGAAATCTTCAGGCATGGAGGCAAAAAATGAAGCGGATCGGCATTATGGCCCATTTGGGTAAACCACGGGCATTAGAACTAGCAGCTAAGGTTAAGGAGTTTCTAGCGGCCTCCGGCCTGGACATTTGGGTGCCTGAGGAGGCTGCTGAGGTTTTGGGGTGGGGTCCTGCCTCCGAAAAACTCTACATCGGCGGCCATCCCTTGGGTGTCGATGCTGCGGTGGTGCTGGGCGGTGACGGCACTTTGCTCCATGCTGCTGGTTTTTTGGCGCCCTTTGATATTCCCATGCTCAGTGTCAATGTCGGATATCTTGGTTTCTTGAGTGAGGTAGAGGCTTCAGAACTGGAACCGACGCTGCAGGCGCTGATTTCCAATCAATTCGAGATCGAGGAACGGATGCTGCTGGAAGCGGTGGTAAAGGGCGAAGACAAAGAGGAGCGGTTCTTGGCAGTCAACGATGTGGTGATTACCCGGGCGGCTTTCGCCCGGATGATCCATTTGAAGATCGATGTTGATGGGGTTTCCATCGGGGATTTCGTAGCCGACGGATTGATTGTCTCAACTCCTACCGGTTCCACTGCCTATTCGTTATCCGCCGGGGGACCTATAGTACATCCCCGGCTGGAAACAATTTTGGTTACACCCATTTGCCCCCACAGCTTGGCTACCCGCTCCATACTGGCACTCCCCGATGAGGTTGTTAGGGTGAGGGTTGTTCCTGACAGGACCAGCAAAGTGGTTTTGACTGCCGACGGTCAGACAGGTGTTGCTATAACACCGGAGGACTCCGTTTTAGTGCGAAAAGCTGATGTCCGTGCTAAATTCATTAAACTGGGCCGCCGGAACTTCTACCAGGTGCTGGGTCAGCGGCTGAATTATCCTGCACTGCATCCTCCTCACCCCGTCACCTGACTATGCTTGGAGAGGCTTTTTCTAAAAAAGGCTTTGGGATAGGGGATATCAATGAAAACAAAACGTCAGGCATTGATTCTTCGCTTGATCAGAGAGAGGGAAATCGAAACCCAAGAAGAGCTGGCTGATCTGCTCCGCCAGGAGGGTATTGAGGTCACCCAGGCTACAGTCTCCCGGGATGTCAAGGAGCTGCGGCTGGTCAAGATACCCACCGGTAATGGGCGCTACCGCTACGATGCACCCTATGAGCCCACCTCTGGTGATATGCTGAGGCGGGCCCGCCGCAGTTTTCAAGACTATGTCATCGAAGTCAACTATACCCAAAACATGGTTATACTTAAGACTTTATCCGGTACCGCCAATGCTGTGGCCGCGGCCATTGATGCCCTCAGGTGGCCGGAGATCCTGGGAACCATAGCCGGAGATGATACCATTTTGGTTATCGTGAAGGCAGATCTAGACGAACCGCCCCTGGAGCCTGTCGGGACTATCCTGGATGAATTTCGCAAGTTGAGACAGCAGGAATGAGCGGTCTTTTCTTTGGGCCCTGAAGGGTAACTGCTTGGAGGGATCAGGTTTGCTGCGGTTGCTGCAGATCAAGAATTACGCTCTCATCGAGTCCCTGGAGCTGGAGTTCGGCCGGGGACTGACGGTCTTAACAGGGGAAACAGGTGCAGGAAAGTCTATTATATTGGATGCCATTGCCATGCTGACAGGAAGCAGGGCCTACACTGAAGCTATCAGAACCGGTGCTGACTCTGCGTGGCTTGCGGGAATCTTTGATATTGCTAGAATTCATACCCTCAAGGACCTGCTTTTGCAAATGGGATTTGACCACGACGGCAGTGAGCTGGTTGTGGCCCGGGAGATTCACCGCTCAGGCCGGAACAAGTGCTGGGTAAACGGAAGGCTGGCCACCGTTTCAGCACTTAAGGAAATTGGCGCTTTCCTAGTAGAAATCCAAGGGCAGGAGGAACACCATGCAGTCCTGGATCCCCAGCAGCATTTGGAGATGCTGGATGCAGCCGGCGGGGAAGAACTCATTGCCCTGCGCGGGAAGGTGGAGACTGCTTACGCCAAGGTTCGATCCCTTGCCCAAGAAAGGGAGCGCTTGATTCTCAATGAGCAAGCCCGCCTGCGGCAGGTGGATCTTCTGAAGTTCCAACAAGATGAAATTGCGGCGGCTGAGTTGATTCCTGGGGAAGAAGAGGAACTGGCCAAGGAACGGGAAATCCTGCGCCACGGGGAGAAACTGAGAGAGGCTGTTGCTTCGGCTTACGGTTTGCTGCAGGGAGACGGGTCTGGTACAGGAAGTGTGCTGGAGGGTCTGGGGAAAGTCCTAAGCTTTGTCCAGCAGGGACAGCGGCATGATGATCGGTTGACTGGGATTTTCCAGATGCTGGAGTCAGCTAATGCCAATATACAGCAGGCAGCTTGGGAGCTGCGAGACTATGCTGAGGGGCTGGAGGCAGATCCCCAAAGGCTTAGCCAGGTGGAAGAGCGTTTGGCGCTGATTCAGCGCCTTGAGAGAAAGTACGGAGATGGAACCGCTGCGATCTTGGCCTATGCTGAGAAAGTGTCGGCAGAGCTGGAGGAGCTGCTAAACAGCGAGATCAGGGCATCCGAGGTTGAGAAAGAGCTGGAGGAGGCATCCCTGGAGCTAGGCGATCTCGCCGGGAGGCTCTCCCAGGCGAGGCAGGCAGCGGCAAAGGAGCTGGAGGGCCAAGTGCTTAGGGAGCTGCCTGATCTCAATCTTGGCAATGCCCGCTTTCAGGTCAAGGTAAGCCAAATCCCCAGCAATGACGGCATTCTCTATCCCCACCGGGAGAGCAAGATGCGGGTACAGGTGACCAGCCGGGGTGCAGATCAGGTGGAGTTCCTGTTTTCTGCCAATCCAGGTCAAGAGCTGAGGCCCTTGGCGAAGGTTGCTTCCGGCGGTGAGGCCAGCCGCTTGATGCTTGCTTTAAAGTCGATACTGGCGGAAAGTGAAGATGTGCCCACCTTGGTTTTCGATGAAGTAGATACAGGTATAGGCGGCAGCACAGCCTTGGCGGTAGGAGCCAAGCTGGCTAGACTGGCCCGGCACCGCCAGGTCTTGTGTGTAACCCATCTGGCTCAGGTTGCCGGTGCAGCAGATCACCATCTATCCATTTACAAGGAAGTCAGGGGCGGTTCTACCCGGGTGGTTGTGAAACCTTTGGATGGGGAAGGCAGAGTTGAGGAAATTGCCCGCATGCTGGCGGGAGATGGGGACTCAGAGGTTAGTCGGCAGCACGCCCGCCAATTACTTGCCCAGCGGTCTACTTCCTAACATAGCTCCCACGGGGGGCGGGAATTATAAGGGTCAGGCAGAGCCTTCGGCCCTTTTTTTGTTTCCCGATTTATCCGATGAGGAGCGTGAAGTTAATGGGTAGCAGCAAACGGCGTCTTGCAGTAGTTGCGATTTTCATCATCCTTCTCGCTTCTGGGTCATTCTTCTTGTTTTCCCTCCTTAGACTGCCGGTTCACATGCGGCTGCTGGCAGGACAAGAGCAACTTTTGCAGGCCCTTCCCCTCTTTACAGTCAAAGACTTAACCGGGTCCAAGGGAATCCTGGTCAAAACCGATGAAGGCTTTACTCTCCGCCCCCGAGAGTTGGGCCGGGTGGATCTGGAATGGAGATTCATGGACTTAATCCCCCTCAGGCAAATGGTGGTGGACGTGGTCCCTCAAATCTATGTCCGTCCCGGCGGACAAGCAGTGGGGATTCTTCTTACCACAAGGGGACTTATCGTCAGTCGGACTTTTCCCGTGATGGGCGTTGATGGGAGGGAGTATCATCCAGCCAGGGATGCAGGCATTCTACCGGGGGACATTATCGAAGAAATCGCGGGCCAACCGGTGCGGAGCATACAGCATGTGGCTGCTTTAGTCGATGGACTGGGTCAATCGAGGCAGGAGATCGTGCTAACCGTTAGGAGGGAGGGGAAAAGGCTTCCTGTGCGGATCCGCCCGGCAGTGGTGGACTCCGGCCGGGGGAGAAACTCGGCCCCAAGGTACATGTTGGGGATGGTTTTGGAGGAACCTACCGCAGGAGTCGGCACTTTGACCTTCTATCATCCGGCATCGGGGAAGTATGGGGCTTTGGGGCATCTAATCACCACTCCCACCAGCAGCCCAGCCTTTGTCGATGATGGCCGGATCGTCCGTGCCCAAATATCTGAAATCCGCCGGGGTATGCGGGGAAGTCCCGGAGAGAAAAGAGGCACCTTTCGCAGTGAACATGATGCCATCGGGACCATCGAGAAGAACACCAAATTCGGGATCTTTGGGCACCTTACCGCCAACGTTCCGCCTTCGCGATGGGACCGGGAGGTGCCGGTGGCCCTGGCGGCTGATGTGCGGTTGGGGCCAGCAGAGATATTGACAGTGGTCGATGGTGAACAGGTGGAGTCCTTCGCAGTGGAAATCATCAAGGTCAATGCCCAAAGCCGTCCCGATGACAAGGGGATAGTACTTAAAGTAACCGATGAACGGCTGCTCAATCGAACTGGTGGGATCATCCAGGGCATGAGCGGTAGTCCCATATTGCAAAACGGGGCTCTAGTTGGTGCCGTAACCCACGTCTTCGTCAACGATCCCCAGCGGGGATATGGAATCTTTGCGGAATGGATGCTCCACGAAGCAGGTCTATGGTCACAAGGTTCCAAGACAGCCCAGGCACCTTGCACAGTCCAAGATACAGCCCTTGCCTCCTAAAGCTTGATTGGAAGGAACCCCCTAAGAAGTGCCGAATTGTGGAACAGGCACTAACTCACGGGGTGGTAGTCTGTGACAGATGATGCAATTCGGGTCCTAATAGTAGATGATAACAAGGAGATCTGCACCTTCCTAAAGGCTTGGATCAATAAAGCGCCGGACATGGTGTGTGTCGGCACAGTCCACGACGGCCTTACCGCTGTTAAGAAAGTGGTGGAGCTGAAACCCGATGTAGTTATCCTCGACCTGGTACTTCCCCACATCGATGGTTTGGCGGTATTGGAGGAGATGGAGCGGCAAAGGATAACAAGTAAGTTCGTGATCCTCACTGCCTTAGGTGGAGAGGACCTTGTTGAGAGGGCCTTGGATTTGGGCGCCCACTGCTTTGTGACGAAGCCCTTTGAGCCATCCCTTTTACTACAGCGGATTCGAGAAGCTGTCCGCGGAGACAGCGCAGGCGAGGGAGGGCCGGAGATAAGATGCTCCTTTAGGCAGCGGCAAGCCGTCATTGAAGAGCTTATCGCTCGCCGCCTCACTGAACTGGGGGTTCCAGCCCACTACAAGGGGTACCGCTACCTAAAGGACGGGATTTCCTTGGTCATTGAGGATGCGGAGCTCTTGAGCCGTGTAACCAAGGTGCTATACCCGGTAATTGCCAAGCGTCACCGTACGTCACCGGAAAAGGTTGAGCGGGCCATGCGCCACGCCATCGAGACAGCCTGGTCCCGGGGGGATGTAGAGGTTCTTCACCGCACCTTTGGTTATTCAGTGGACGCCAACCGGGGTCGCCCCACCAACTCTTCCTTCATCGCCAAACTGGCTGATCAGATCAGGTTGGAACTAAAAACCAAAGAGGACCTTTCCCAGCTTGGCTAGGGTTGCAGATGGGGTATAGGTCCGGAATGATAGTGTACATACTATCGACGGGAGGAGATCAGACTTCTCCCGTTTTCTATTTGAGGGGGTCGGCTGTCGGTGAGGGTGCAGGGAACAGCCAGGGTGGATCACAAGACCAAGGAACTTATCAAGCGGCTGCGGCCGGGGGATATAGCGGTTATCGACCATGCGGATCTCGATGAAGTTGCCGCCCAGTCCCTCCTGGAGGCCAAAGTCAAGGCGGTAGTGAATGCCCAGCCCTTTAGCACCGGCCGCTATCCTAATTTAGGTCCTCAGCTTCTGGCTAAGTATGGCATCGTTCTGGTGGATCGGGCAGGCCCAGAAGTAATGGAACGAATCAGGGAGGGTGAGCAAATCCGGATAGTGGATAACCGCATAGAGAATCTGGGAGGCGAGCTGTTGGCGGAGGGAACCATATTGACAGAGGCCATGATCAGGCGGCAGCTGGCCGAGGCCCAGTCCAATCTAACCTCTCTGGCTGACGAATTCATTGATAACACTTTAGAGTTTGCCCGGCGGGAGAAGGGGTTTATCCTTGGTGATGTGGACTTTCCACCACTAGCAACCCAGATAGCAGGCCGTCATGTGGTGGTTGTTGTTAGGGGCCACAACTACCGGGCTGACCTATTTGCTCTGCGGTCTTACATCGCCGAGGTGAAACCGGTTCTCATTGGTGTAGACGGGGGCGCCGATGCGCTTCTTGAGATGGGCCGCCGGCCTGACCTCATCGTGGGAGATATGGACAGCGTTTCCGATGAAGCTTTGCAGAGCGGAGCGGAGATTGTGGTCCACGCTTATCCCGATGGCAGGGCGCCGGGTTTGGGCAGGGTGCAGGAACTGGGGCTTACAGCCAAGACTGTGGCTGCACCTGGTACCAGCGAGGATATTGCCCTCTTGTTGGCCTATGAACTCGGTGCTGCCTTAATAGTGGCAGTGGGCACCCACTCCAACATGATCGATTTTCTAGAAAAGGGCAGACCGGGAATGGCCAGCACTTTTCTAGTGAGGCTCAAGGTGGGTTCAGTGTTGGTGGATGCCCGGGGTGTAAGTGAGTTGTATAAGACAAAGCCCGGTCACCGCCACCTGCTGCAGGTGATGATTGCCGCTGCCTTGCCGTTGGCCTTGCTGGTAATGCTGTCTTCACCGGTCCGACAGGTGCTGCGCCTGATTCTACTTCAGGTGCGCCTCGCTTGGCGATGGTGAACAAGTTAGTATTATGGGGTGCTCCCGAAAAGCTAATGGGTGTCGAGAGGGGTCTGTACTGCGGGGCCGCGGCAACACGCGGCAACAAAGGATGTCCGGCGATACTTAAAGACTGCGGCAGGACAGGCAAAGGGGGGCTTATCCATCATCCTGGATATTAGATACCATATTGCATCGTTAGTTGCGGTTTTTCTGGCTCTGGGCCTAGGAATTCTCATTGGCGCGAGCTTGTTGGATGAAGGCAAGCTCATTGAAAGCCAGGAAAAGCTGATTTCCGGCCTTGAGAAGCGCTTTGACATGCTGCAGTCTGAACAGGCTCTGCTGGAGAGAGAAAACGCCGTGCTCACCAGCCAAATCAACGAGCATAAAGCTGTCTTGGCAGCCTTAGAGCAACCCTTGATCGAAGGCGCCTTGGCCGGCCGTAGGATCAGTGTAGTCTATGTCGATGATGGGTGGCGGGAAAACTGGCAGGAACCCCTGAGACAGCTACTGGAGAAGACAGGGGCCGTGGTGGTAAGCAGTAGACTGCTCAGCGGGCTGGTCGGGGAGGATCTTACCCTCAAGCCAGACTCCCAAGGAATGCTGCCCCATGGTCAAGGCTTGAGCTTTAACCTGCAGGCCTTAGCCGGCGGCACAGGTCTCTT
>LSQX01218961.1_pt1 | contig 11381 bp, 11 predicted proteins | sample 654561 | NCBI WGS metagenome assembly LSQX01 (sample SAMN04489861, study PRJNA283612) | anaerobic digester metagenome | isolation source: 4 biogas reactors fed with cattle manure at either 37C or 55C with and... | place: Denmark: Kongens Lyngby | collected 2014 | reverse complement strand
TGCAAATGGTCAGTGCGAGTACTTTATCAAAGGGATCTCTGGCTTTAGTATTTAGTTATTCCGGAGAAACCTCAGAGATATTGGCAATTGCAAGACAGGCAAAAGACATGGGTGCAAATATTATCGGCATCACACGGGTTGGGGATACAAGCCTTACTAAGCTGTCCGATGTAACATTATCGATTCCTAATACTGAAAATATTTGTCGTAACGGTGCGTTCATATCCCGACTGAATCAGTTGATTATCAACGACATGATTTTCTTTTCATTGTTAAGTCAACATTACGATGAATATTACGAACAAATAGATAAAACTTGGCAGGGAGTCTCTCTCATGGCTCCCAAAGTGGCCAAGCTGCAAAGTCAGGCAAACCGGAATAGTTCGTGAAGCTTATCTTGCCTGACTTCTTCCTGTTGTTGCTCCTTTGTATCGGCAGGAATGTTTTCTTCTTCCTCCTGCGAGGGAATTTCGACATAATACCCGGTAATTTCGCCGTCACTCGATATTTTAATGGCTACACCATATTCTGCCAGTGTCAATACCGAGGCGAGTCGGCCTCCCCCTACGCTTCCAGATCTGATTTTCACTATTGCCCCGCAAGCTAAGAGGGATCCGTCCGATCTTAGGATTGTAGCTCCGTCTATACCGATAAGCTCCTGCCTGATTTTTCGTTCGATGTGATCGAATGTTCTGTCGGCTGCAACGATTCTTGCGGTTATTGCTTTCACGCTGTCGCCAGTCGCGATTAATTCATCGGCAGCGATGCGTTCCTGCTGGCAACGTTTTTCTCGAGTCTTTCTCAAACAAGTAATCGAACCTCCGGTACGGGCGAACGATACGTCGAGACATGAAGAATAAATTGCGATTCGTACGTCTTCTTCAGGATATTTACTACCTGCAGCGATGCGTTTGATAATTGCGTCATGATTAAAACGACGCCAGAATCCTCTTCGATACGCATACGCCAGTTCCTTTTCTTTGATAATCAGAATCTCTTTGTTTTCAAGCAATATGATACCGATTCCCTGCGGACTAAGAGAATTAGCAAATCTCATAAATCGAAACGGTACTTTCGGCAAATCTTCCATACACAGGGGACATTGTTCGATAGCGATAAGGTTTCCACTCGAATCGATTTTGATTTTCGAATCAATTCCATCTGATAACAAGGCAAAACAATCGTCTCCAACATATTTATTTAATTGAAAGTCCGAACCGTCCTGCCTGTTGAGATCTAGTTCGATACCGAACGTTACATCACGGCCTTCATATGTGCGGCCAGCCCATGTGTGCATGCGCTGAAGAAGTGAAAGCAGGGTCTTGTGCTGTTGCTCTGTCTCAACCAGCGATTGACTGATTGCTTTTTCTACCAGCACGACCAGCAATTCATCTCGATACTGAACTGGGATATCACCAAGTGCATTCAGTTCGTTTAGGATTGCCTTAACAATGGAAATATCATCATTGGTGAACTGTTGCTGTCGGGTAAGTTTAAAGCGATAATCATCATCCTTAGTCGGCTTAAGAAGCAATGTATAATTGTTTTCACCAAAGGCCACTTGTGCGTGGGCTTTGGAAGAGACTTCGGGAGTTTCGATCAATTCAGAACCGGTAAATAACGGTTGAATGACATCTTGAACGATTGATGTAAACTCCTTCTGATCCATGCAGTACATACCTCTTGTTTATCTAGTTTTTTTGGGTAATATGCTCTATATTTGGCATAACCTCGGATAAGTATAATATATCTGCTTGTTTTATAGAAGATTAAACTGTTCATTTTATCTATCGAGGAATTACGAAATCAGCCGGATGATACCGGCTGATTCATAATTGAAAAGTTCCTGAGTCGTAAAGCTTTTTAGGTATCCGATACCATATCTATGAAAAACTGGATGACTTCTTCATCAGTTAGCAAATCGGTAACCGAAGTACCACTAGCGTTTTTATACGACGCAGAAATGGATATGCATGTGTCGGTGGTCGTACCCCAAAATGCTGTTTTAATAGCAGCCCATAACTGTTGAGCAGTTGGTTCTTCGGTAAATGAGAATATACTATCCAGGCCCGAAAGCTGGACTTGTACTATTGGTTTGATTGCAATCGTTAGAGCCACGGGGACTTCATACATATCATAATCAATGTCGGTTGGTACAATCGCCATGTTCATGGCATTACTGTAATTGAACTTTGCACTGAGCAGTCCTGAAATTTCATCCTCTTCAAAATCGTTCTCGAAGTCTGTAACTTGTATGTCTACATACAGGCTGTCTGTTGATTTGAAGATTCCTTCATAGATATCATCTGCATTCGCACTCAACACAGTCTTACCAGAAATGCCGATATGGGCATTGGCAGGGAAGATATCGGTCGGAGGTGTTTCGTTGATCATACTCTGAATAAGACTAGTAAGCGAATCAATCTCTCCTTCAAGGATTAGGTCCAGATAATCAATATTGAGATCGAACAGCGTACTGATTGTCTCACCTTCGGTTTTGTCAATTGCAAAATGTTCATCATCAATTTGTAATGAAAAAGACCCGTTAATAGTTTTTGGGACGAAATCTACTGAATCGGTCGTATCTAAAGCCAATTCTGCGAAAGCATTTTGCATTCCCATCAGCCCCAATTCCAACGACGCCAGCATCGATTCAACTACTGATCCTGCTACTTCATCGACATCTGCTTGTTCGGGGATTTCTAAAGTCCCCAAATTGGAGAATCCGACTGCTTGATAGGGAGTAAGGGTAAAGCCATCATCTGTTTCTTCAGGCGGGTCTTCGTTTTCTAGTGTACAACCGAGTATCCCGATCACCAGGCAAAGGGATGCTATCAGTAGCATGGAAATTTTAAGAAATCTACTCATATTGATCCTCCTCATGGTAATTTCTTTTCATTTATTATATTAGTAACAAAAATAATGCATATTTTTAATAGTTAAAGCCATGATTTAAAAAGGACAGCCAGTTATTTCAAGCGTATCTTTCGCATAAACATAGCGTTAACGTCCTAGATACACGCAGTCTATCGAAATAAAATTCAGCATATCCATATCATGAATAGCTTCCCACTTCCCCATTAAGATACTTTGAGAAACCTGTACGTATGCTTCGCCTAACCTCACTGATGAAGCCATTAGCGATCTATTTCCAGGTTCGACTTCCGAGAAATGCATCTAGCAGAACTGCATGCTCCTTTATGAAAAATGCAATAGAATTTTAAGACCGGTAGTGGGATACTATGTCTAACTGAGGTTATCGGTTATGAAGATGAAGAAGATTCTTGCACCGACCGGCATCGTGGGATATGGGTTTCCTGAAGAATCGTTTCATGCGGGAATCGCACAAAAGCCCGATCTGATTGCTTGCGATGCGGGTTCTACCGATCCAGGCCCGTTTTATCTTGGAAGCGGTAAACCGTTTACCACTAAAAGTGCCGTTAAACGCGATATGACGCTGATGCTAAAAGCAGCATGTACGCTTAACATACCGCTCATTATCGGTTCTGCAGGGGGGTCCGGTGGAGATGTCCACCTTGCACGAGACACCGAGATAGTTCTTGAAATCGCAAAAGAGCATAACCTAAGCTTTTCATTTGCCACGATTTCTTCAGAATTAGACAAGGATTTTTTAATCGGCGAACTAGATAAAGGGAACATGCATGCGCTTGGAGCAGCCCCGTTGGCGAACGAAAACGATATTCGAAGCTGTACGAGAATAGTCGCGCAAATGGGCGTTGACCCGATTATCAGTGCTTTAGATCATGGTGCGCAGGTAATATTATGCGGTCGCTGCTACGATCCTGCTCCATTTGCTGCGCCCGCAATCCGGCAGGGATTCTCCGAAGCGCTTGCAACACATCTTGGAAAAATCCTTGAATGCGCCTGCATCGCAGCCACTCCCGGCAGTGGATCGGATTGCATGATGGGGTATCTCTATGAAGATTCGTTCGCTGTCGAACCGTGTACGCCAAAACGAAAATGTACGACACTGTCTGTAGCAGCCCATACGATGTATGAAAAATCAAACCCATATATCCTCCCGGGACCGGGAGGAACATTGGACTTACGCGACTGCACATTCATTCAGGAAACCGATCGTCGCGTGCGAGTATATAAAAGTGCATTCATTATACAAGAAAAAAAGAATGTAAAGCTTGAAGGAGCAAAATCTGTCGGATACAGAACCATCAGTATCTGCGGTAATCGAGATGCGTTGTTCATTAAAGAACTGGACAATACCCTCGAAGGTTTGAAGGAGCGAACTGCCGTAAATCTTAAAGGGTCTGATTTCGACTACCACCTTGACTTTATCGTATATGGAAGAAACGGAGTCATGGGATCTTTAGAGCCAAATCCTGTTGTAACGTCTCACGAAGTCGGCCTGGTAATCGATGCAGTCTCCGATACGCAAGAACATGCAGACACGGTTTGTTCTGTCGCCCGTTCGACCCTACTTCATTACGGATATCCGGGACGTATGGCAACAGCCGGAAATCTTGCCTTCCCCTACTCACCGTCCGACATATCGGTCGGTCCTGTATACAATTTCGCCGTGTATTGTCTTCTTGAAAACGAAGATCCCGAAACACTGTTTCCATGCAGGTTTTTCTGTATTGAAAACGGGGAGGTGCGGTCATGAAGCATCTGAAAGATATTGCTGCAGTCATAAGATCTAAAAATTCAGGCCCATATGAACTGACGCTGGATGTGATGTTTACAGATAAAGAATTGTATGATCGGTTTTGTAAACAAAAGATTTTTTCTAAAAAGACGATTGCTGCTCTTTACCGTATTCCGGAAGACAATGTGCTTTCGATTGTAGAATTTGTACCGGCGATGGCTGTGAAAGCTACCATCATACGGCCGTTGAGTAGCGGAGCCTTAGGTGAAAGAGACGTGTACGGAGCCCAGCAGCACGCACCGCTGATGGACCTTCCTCTTGAAGATTGGGACTAATGAAGATTTATTCAATCGTTCGATCGGTTTTTATTTTATTGCGATCTAATCCTTCGTCTTATTCAGACCATACAATTTTGTCGGCTTGAAGTCTTTTTCGATTCCCAGTATGGAAAAGGCTTTTTCTTTGTTCTGTTCGACTTGTAAGTCGATATACTCGAAAAGGTTGTTTCCATGCGTATCCATATCGACTACAAACGGACCCAGATTCGTACATGTTACTATCCAGGGTGCCTCAATCGAACCAAGCTCCTGTCTGAGTGCCACATCTACAATCTTGATTGAGTCTATCCATAAATTGGGCGATACACTTTGCGGTGAGACATGCACGCAACCTCTTTTTACCATCATATTGGATGTTTCGCTACCCATGGTGGTCTTTCCGACAATCATGCGAAGATTCCATGCCTCGACACTGGAAGCTCCCCACTTTTCAAATCGCAGAGAGGATGTGGGCATGAATGAAACAAGTCTGTATCCGTCTTGTTCCTCCAACACGATCGGGCCCGAGTGGATCAATACATCAATTTTGGTAGTCCTGTCGGGCATATCGTGATGCTCGTCAAAAATCCAGCGCTGAAGGCGGGAACGGCAGGTGAATGCGGTTCCGGAAATATATACGATATCGCCTATTGTCATGTTCCTTATCAAATCTTCATCTAGCGGAGCCTGTACATGCCATGTAGCCATCTCAATTGCCTCCTTCAAACCATTCGGGATTTTTAAGCTCGATAATCGTGTTGTCGGCTTTGATACGTGATGCGGCTCTTCTGGCAACCATGCAGTTGCTGCTGATAGCGACACAGATTCCTGCAAGGTGCGTATATGCATACTCCACATGCACGGCAAATACGGAAGTATTACCTCCTACTCCCATGCATCCTACTCCAAGGCTATTAATAGCCCGATACAAATCTTCTTCCATCTTTCTAAATTGCATTTCGGGATTGTGAGAACCGATAGGACGAAGACTTGCTGCCTGCTTTGCGAGGTCGGCAGCTACGTCGGCTGTCCCTCCGATGCCGATTCCTAAAATATTTGGCGAACAGATAGCTCCAGCCCGCGAAGCTTCGATGAAAGCCTCGATAATGAATTTTTCGATACCTTTGATACCGTCGGCGAATGCAATGACCCGATGGCGGGTTCCGCCGAAGCATTCCGAGCCGCCGCCTTTGGCTGCAAAGGNNTGCAGATCATCGCCTTCGACAAATCTGTATGTAAAATGGGGGATATTGTTTCCGACATTATCGCCGGGGTCTTCTCCGGTTAACGGATGTTTCATCGTCGCTCTGAGATACCCCTCTTTTGTAGCTTTCCTAACGGCATAACGGGCTGCTTCTTCTAGTGCGGCAAATCCTCCTTCGACTTCGCAGGAGTTACCGACCTTGAAAAAGAATAACGGCCAACCGGTATCGGGACATGCTGGATTTTCACGTACACGAGCCATATTGATCGACTCCAGCGTGTGTGAAAGCCCGGCTTTGGCAGACTCACCGGTTTCTTGTTCGATAGCCATCTTGAATGCATCAAGAACATCGTCTGCAATAATGGTGGAACCACGCTTTATGCAATCAAAGAGTACTTGTTGGTATGTATCTTTTTGTATCATACTTCTTTCCTTCTCCTGATACTGTAAACCCCATTCGATAAGAAAAAACATTGCATATTGGCTTTCCCTGCTTGCATTTTACCTAAACGGTGAATCTTTCTTTCTGAAAATCTCTTATTAGAGTATACTCGTCCTATGGATTTGCCAAACGATTCAGTGAAACAGGTGCCTCTCGGTACGTTTAAAAGTCCTTCGGATACGTATCATGTACATAAAATCAGTTCAAGCAGTGTAAGTGAAGAACCGCATTATCATGATTACTACCAAATCGGTTATGTTGATTATGGTGTCATCACTCATTGCCAGGAAGGCCATAAGGCGACTTTGGTAAGCGGAAGCGCATTTATCATTCCGCCAAAATTTGTTCATAGCGTAATCTTTACCGAAAATGCCGAACTTTACTCGCTATCCTTTTCTCCGAAATTGTTCGGTACTGCTGATTCGTGTTCAAACTTTTATACGTTTTTGCAAGCGCTCAATATCGATTCAAATCCTCAGGAAAAGGTCGATGTTCGGTTAAGCATAGCGCTTAACGAAAACCACCGAAAATCCATCAAAAGTATTTTCGACTGTCTGTTGCGGGAATTTTCTTCTAATTTCTCGCAAGAAATGTCCGCATCCGCTTCACTGATCGCTTCGCTGCTCTGCATACTCAGCCAAGCGTATTCGGTGCTTCCTTCTACTGAGATACGGCTGCGTCAGTATGAAACATACCGGGAGAACGTCATTCGGTGCATTGCCTATATCGAACAAAACTTTTTTGATCCGCTTACGATCGACTCTCTTGCAAATCAATTTTCGGTTTCAAGATCAACGCTGGGGCTGTTGTTTCCGAGGCTGACAGGTATGACGCTAAAATCGTTTATCAATCGCAAACGAATCGAACACGCTGCACTGATGATTCGGCTCAGCACATACACCTTTACCGAAATCGCATCCATGGTGGGCTATCCCGAATTTTCTACATTTTTCAGGAATTTTACAAAGATCATGGGGATATCGCCTACGGCCTATCAAAGAAATATTACAAACCAGGAACTCGATGTTCCTAACGTGCCAAACGGGCAATCATAAAAGAACAAACGCGCTTTTATGCTACTACATCCTTGTGCTTGCGATAATACAGCAGCAAAGAAGTATCGATGCATATCATCGCGAAGTTAATGCAGTACAGGACTAATACGATATCCAAGCTAAAAAGAATCTTATGGACGATACCAGACAAGTATCCGGTGAGCAACACGAACTGAAACAACAGGCTGCGGCCTTTGGTTGTTTTTGACCGATAGGTCTTTAAAATGCTCACCGGCCACGCAAAACCGAAACATGCCAGCATGATTCCTTCAAATATACTCATGATTACCTACTTCTACCGAATTGGTATTGCGCTTATTATATGCAATAACGACCGTTTGGCAACTATGAATCGCAAGGTTTGGAGTATCCAGATCATAGGTGTATTCAGTATTCCTTGGATCTCGATAAAGCTGGCGATACATCTCAATGCACGATAATACGTCCTTTGCCCTGCTCTTTTGCCCGGTATAGTGCTTTGTCCACTGCATCAAGCATCATGCGTTCGTCCATCTGCTCGCTCCATTCGACGAGACCGATGCTGACCGAAATTGGTTTTTCTTCATCGACCGTCAGATGTTTAGCGGCTTCAAGAATTTTACCCGCGACAATCTTTGCATGAGTAATATTACTATCTGGAAGTAATACGGTAAATTCGTCTCCGCCATAACGCGAACAAATATCTATCGAACGGATATGTTCGCGAATCGTTTTTGCTACATCGACCAACAGCTTGTCTCCAAACAGATGTCCGTTTGTGTCATTGATATGTTTGAACCAGTCGATGTCGATCATCATCAGGCAAAACGGTTGTTTTTTTGCTGTAGCATTACGTACCAGTACTTTAAGCTTGTTCGAGAAATATCTACGGGAAGTTGACTCCGTAAGGTAGTCGGTATAGCTGAAGCGATAGATGTAATCGATCATGGAAAACATTCCGAACGAAGCAAGGATTACCAGAAAAAAGAAACTCACGCCAATTATCCAGTCCATGCTTCGACTCATCTCATAAACTGCCTGTGCAGAAAAATCGACTCCTACAAGCCCGATGACCGTACCGTCGCTTTCATCGATAATCGGGGAAAATGCAGTGATATACATTCCCCAAAGAGGATCTTTTATCAGACCTGTCACCGTCGGCCTACCCTCCAAAAAAGCAAGCCTCTCATCTTGTCCCATGAAATCGAGCGAACCGATCGGGGAAAACCTCTCGTCGGCTGGATCGGTTCCGTCGAGTATGTAGGCAATCGTATCGGAATCGACCCATTTTTCTGTAAAGATAAAGTCAGCACCTGTTTCGATAAGAACCTTATGAAGCTGTCGATTCATATACTGGTAATAGACTTCGTCATAGGTTCCGTTCTCATAAATCTCAGTTTGCGAAAGAGCTTTGTAGGCATCACTTTGCTGGTTGATTAGTACTTCGACAACGGCAGCGATTGCTGAAGAGCGAAGCTGCATTTCGGTGATGACCGAATTTCTAAAATGATTCGATATGAGGAAGGCAGGTATTCCCATGAGCGCGAAAATGAGGATAAGAATGAAGACTTTTTTTTTAGTCTTGGTTCTCACCGAGGCTCTCCACCTTTTCTTAAGAGTTTCCTAGTAATCATACGCTGATTTTTTTTGATGTAAAGAGTATCTTTGGTACATCTCTGGAATTCTTACATTTTTTTCTTATCCAATCCAACTGTATCGGTAGTTTCTTGAAACCTTGTTACAAGAATTTTCACATGGGATTCTTACTCATGCGACGCATATGAGCAGTCTTCATGAAGGTTCTACAAGCACTTCTTCATGAAAAATACATTATTAGTACATTTGTCCTTGACGAGCTTTACGTATGAGGGTGAGAATAAGGTATTACATACATATACGGCTTTAGGTGCATTCTTCAGAAAAATCTCTGAAGGATTATGATATTGCATCGTGTAACCAACAATCGCATTCCTCTTTTTGAAAATCATACCAAACACCTTGAGGTCATGTGAAGAAGGTAGATTTCATGGTTTCGAGGGCGAATGCGGTTATACTAAGTCTGGTACTATTGCTGACATGCAGCGGTTGCGATCTCTTGTCTGATTTTTGGGGAGGTGTAGGGGCACAGATGCCGGAATATGATTATCAGATCATATACCATCTCAATGGTGGTTTGAATTCACAGAACAATCCTTCGGGATTCAATACACAGAGAACCACAGATATTCAATTAGATGACGCTTCACGAGACGGATATGTATTTGAAGGCTGGTTTTCTGATGAAGAATTCACTAATCACATAGTGAATATTTCCCGTCATACGACTGAGGATGTCGAGGTCTACGCCAAATGGGAATTTTTATATGCATTGCGTGAACAGGGGCCGGCCGGGGGCTTGATTTTCTACCGCGACGAACAAGACGAATATTCGTGGAATTATTTGGAAGCAGCTCCCTCGGGCTGGAACGGAACTTCGACAGATCCTTACGCAATTTTCGGCTATTGGAAAGAGTCCCCGAATGCATCTTGCATGACGGTCGGCACAGAAAATACCATCGGTAGCGGAAAGATGAATACGGACAAGCTGGTAGCGGCAATGGGGGATTCTGCATATCGGTATCATGATGGAACTACCACCACCGATATCTATGCCGCAAAAATCTGTGCTGATCTTGTATTGCAATATAATTCAAATACGTATGACGATTGGTTCTTACCGTCAGAGAACGAATTGTTGGCAATGAAACAGAATCTTCATAATTTCTCGATAGGCGGTTTCTCATCAAATAGCTACGATTATTATTGGAGTTCGTCAGAAGAATATGGGTATCCATGGCTACCGCAAATGGTCAGCTGTATTCTGAACTTCAGTGAATATCGATCAAGAAATGTTACAAAACAAGAGATATATTTCATCAGGCCGATTCGTGCTTTCTAACGGACGACGAACAAAATGAAAGTATACAACACCTATAAGGGGCAATTCGATGAATAATCACAAAATACGCATTAGTTTGATTCTGGTATGTGTATGTGCCATCTTTCTCAGCAGCTGTACAACCCAAACAGGTAGCAATTCGGATACTGAACAGCTGCTTCAAGAGATGATCAACCAACACTACCTGGCCTTGAAAGAAGGACTTACGTTGCCAGAGCAACTGGGGATGCTGTTGTATGTACAGACTCCAAAAGAGAGTTATACGGTACAATCTGGATTTGCAGGACAGCAATATTCAAGCGAGACCCATTACCGGATTGCAAGCGTGACCAAGACGTTCACCGCTGCTTCGGTTATGCTTCTTGAACAAGAAGGGAAATTACATATTGAAGCTTCTGTTTCAGCAAACATTCCCGGAACCGGTCTTCCATACCTTCCCGATGATGAAGATTACGCNNAGATCGAATTACCATCAAAGACCTGCTGAGTCATCGGGCCGGGATTTTCGATGTATTCAATGATCCGATACCTGCCGATTCGAAAGAACCGTATGCCGGCATGAATTATATTGCCTACATTCAGGATACCGAAGGCGATGATCCTCACCAGTACACGCTGGCTGAATTAGCTTCGGTCATCGCAAAAGATCAGCTGACATACGGAGAACCGGGAACACAGCATCATTATTCCGATTCAGGGTATATGTTGCTGGCAACGATCATCGAACGAGTTTCAAACATGACGTATGGACAATTTCTTCACCAGCGGTTTTTTGCTCCTTTGGGAATGACTTTTACGAGTGCGCCCGATTCTGCCCGCGAC